>Ga0208425_1000001_pt1 | contig 414925 bp, 418 predicted proteins | sample DEB08_DNA_4_FD_185496 | JGI IMG/M metagenome (GOLD analysis project Ga0208425, IMG submission 185496) | Aqueous microbial communities from the Delaware River and Bay under freshwater to marine salinity gradient to study organic matter... | ecosystem: Environmental > Aquatic > Marine > Coastal ...
TCAACCCCATCTATACGTGTTGTTATTTCAGCATCAATACGTTGCACATAATTACTTGTATCACTAATAGCTGTATTAAGATTTTGAGATATTAAGTTGCTTGTATGTGATACATAATTACTTGTATTATCAATAGCTGTATTAAGGTTATCTGATATTAAGTTGCTTGTATGGGATACATAATTACTTGTATTATCAATAGCTAGATTTAGGTTACTTGATATTAAATTGCTTGTATGTGATACATAATTACTTGTATCATCAATAGCTAGATTTAGGTTACTTGATATTAAATTGCTTGTATGTGATACATAATTACTTGTATCATCAATAGCTAGATTTAGGTTACTTGATATTAAATTGCTTGTTTGCAATACATAATTACTTGTATCATCAATAGCTAGATTTAGGTTACTTGATATTAAATTGCTTGTTTGCAATACATAATTACTTGTATTACTTTCAATAATCACTTTTAAAACCCCACCAACCACTTCTAATGTGTTTTCGTCTATTGATGTAAATGGTATATCTGTTAAACTATTATAATTATAATCAAATAAAGGTGGTTGATTTGTTAAACTATTATAATTACCATCAAATAAACCATAACTAACACTATCAATTCTATCTTCAAAATATGTATAAATATCTGTTCCTTTTCTTATAAAAGTGCCATTAACGGATAAATCATTGCTAACATTTACATTACCATCATGTTTAAAAATAACAACATCGCTTGTAATATTATCAAAAGCTCTTTTAATGCAAAAAGTAGAATTAGAATTAGATAATTGCCAATCTACAAAAGCATTTTCTCCAAAATTACCAGAACCTTGTATAAATTCAATATTAGTAGTACCTTCATTGTTATTTCTACTATCTTGTAAAATAAGAGTTACATTACTTTGTACTAAATGTAACAATTTCTGAGGATCAGTAGTACCATAACCTACATTTAATATAGTCATTTTTATACTCCTTTATCTATATATTTAATAAAAAAAAATAGCATATTACAATTTACTTTTTAACTTATTTATTTCTTTTTGTTGATTGTTTATAATATTAGACAATTCTTGTATAGATTTTGTTAATAAAGGTATCATAGAAATATAATCAATGCTATATAAATCCTTTCTATCACGTGGTATATTAACTATGTCAGGTATTATATCTTCCAAATCTTGTGCTATAAAACCATATTTAGTCTTACTATCATTTTCAGTATTGTAAGATACAGGAACTATATCATTAATTAAATGCAATATAGAATCTAATTGCTCAATATTATTTTTATAACGTTTGTCACTTGTTTGAAATAAATTATGACATTTTATATCACCATATACATTTAATTTATATGGACTATCACTTGTAGGTACAACACCTATACCAACATTTTCACCAGATAAAGATATAACAGATGATGATATTGGCGGTATATATGGCACTCCATCATTCCATATTTCTGATGCTGACAAGCTCGAAGATGGTTTTGGATAATTATCATTAGATGATTCAGCAGATTTATTTAAATACAATTTTGCACCTGTACCATCTAATCTTGATTTCCAGTATATTGTATAATAAACATCATTGGTAGTAGAGGGTTCATCTTCATAAGAACCAGTAACATTTGTAATTGAATGTGAATAGATACTTGATTCAGCTCCTAAATTATGTGATATCCAGCATGCAGAACCATTATCATTACCAGTACCATTAGCACCCGATACTTCTATCCAATTGCCTCCTATGCCAATTTTTCTATATAATTTTAAGCCCCACCATTTAGAATTTTGTAAATAATCCATGCCAATATGACATATCAAGTTTAATAATATTTTAGAAGTTGCATGTGAAGGTTTTACTCTAATTACAAAACCAGTTGTTATATTATTATCAATAGGTACCCAATCTGTTTGAGAGTCACTCTTTGTGCATGTTTCAGTATAAGTAATATGTTTAGTTTGCAACATCATTCCTTGTGGAAATTCTAGTCTAATTGGAACACCATTAATATTAAATGCTGATGCATTAACTTCACCATTGACATCTATTTTATAACTAGGTGCTGATGTACCAATACCAACAAGACCATTGCTTGTAATAATCATTCTTTCAAAATTACTTGTAATGAATTTAAGTTCATCATTATTTTCAGCACTAATAAATGTATCACCATTAACATTTTTAACTCCACCAAGAGAACCCCATGAATCACCTGGTCCATAACCTTCAAACTGATCATTATCAGTATTATAACGTATAACACCTTTTTTAAGTATTGCTTCATTGGGTCGTTTACTTGTTTCACCAGCGGGTATTAAAATACCGTCCTCAGTATTCATATGAATAGTAAAATCAGGAGAATATGTATCAATACCAATTTTTCCATCTACAAATATATTACTATTTGATCTAAAATTACCAATTAAATCTAATTCATATTCAGGTTCTGTATTACCAATACCAACATAATGTTGATCATATAATGTAATTATATTAGAATCGCTGGATGGAATATAAGGAGTACCAAGTTGCCAAATTTCTTGTGCTACCCAAGATGATGATAGAACTGGTGTATTACCACCATTATATTTTGCAGGTCTATTTAAATATAAGTCGCCATCGCCAGTTAAATCAGATGTGTCATTACCTAATCTCGATTTCCATTTTACAGTATAATATACATCATTGCGTGTATCGGGACTATCACAAAAATTTCCTGAGATATTTGCTACAAAATTTTCATAAGATGATAAACTTGTACCTAAATTATGCGATAGCCAACAAGCTGTTGAACCTCCTACATTTGCTGCATCGCCATTATCACCTGAATTACTATTATAGTTACCATTAGCAGTTTTGACTTCTTCCCAATCGCCTGTGCCAATTTTTCTATATAATTTGAGACCCCACCATCTTGAATCAAGAGTACTATCAAAACCAATATGACATGTTAAATTTAATAAAATTTTAGATTTTCTATGTGTTGGTTTAATTTTAATTATAAAACCGGTATCTAAATCATTATCTATGAAACGCCAACCATTATCAGCAATATCATTTTGAGCATTATTTTCACTCATAACACATGTTTCTGTATAATTTTCTGTTAATATTTGAACAATCATATTTTGGGAAATAATTCCCATGCTACCACCACCTCCACCACCAGAGAATATTGTTCCATCTTTATATATATCACCATTGATAATATTTAAACTACCATTTATATTGACTTTAAATTCATCATCATCATTTTGTGGTTCATATTTATGAGGTTTAATTCCAATACCTATATTACCTGATTTTCCATCAACAATAAATCTATCATTAATAATATTATTACTACCACTGGCAATAGAAAATAGTTCATTACTATTTGATATTTTCCATCCATATGTATCTTCATTTTTATTAAAATCATTATTTGAACCATTTATAAGTTCGATTGATGATACAGCATCAATATTATTTCTAGGATCTTGTATTGAAAGTGAAGAGTTTTCACTATAAATTGTTAAGTTTTTATCAGGTGCTGTTGTACCAATACCAACAAGACCATTGCTTGTAATAACCATTCTTTCAATATCGCAAGTATAAAATTTAAGTTCATCATTATCATCACCTGAGGAGTTTTCAGAACTAATATAAGTATCACCATCAACATCTTTAATACCACCAAGAGCACCCCATGTATTACCAGTACCAAAACCTTCAAATCGGTCTAAATCAGTATTATAACGTATATAGCCCTTGTGTGAACTTAAATCTCCACTGAACCCATTTGTTGGTCTTTGTCCACTTGTACCAACAGGTATTTTAATACTATCTGTTCTATTAATTTCCAATGATACATTTGGATTATCTATGTTAATACCTACATTACCATTATGTAATATAGTAAAAACTTCATCTTTATCATTTAATATATTCACAATATCATAATTAGCTATTTGTTTAACTTTAAAAGCTACATCTGTTCCATTATTTACAATATCTAATTGTTCTGTTGCATATACATCTGTATGCAATGTTGTTGTATCACCTAATACAATTAAGTTGCTATTAATAACCAAATCACCATTCACACATAAATCATAATCATATTTATTATTAACAATAAATCTGTTTATAGAATGAGCTTCTTCTGAAATGAAATCAGTTTCCAAATTACTAATTTTATTTGATAATACGTTACTTGAATCCAATATGTAATTGCATGTGTCACTTATTATATCTCTACCATCAACCCTTAGTATACCATTTGATGTATCAATATCACCATATAAATCTATTTTATATTGCGGTACTTCATTTAGACGTTTATGTAATACCATAACATCTTTTATACCAATACCATCATTCGAGATATCTTGTACATTGAAAAATTTAAAGTCATCATAAGAACTACTTGAATATGCATGTATTTCTACACCATTAGAACCATATGAATTAAAATGAATATTACTTGAATTTACTTGATATTCCTTATAATAATCTTTATTAAGTATATCTATTAAATCATTACCATAAGAATCATAAATTTTACCATCAAATTTAATATCACCTTCCATTTCAAGTCCACCTTTTATAAATGTATTACCATCAGCATCAATTTTAAGAGGAACCCAATTTTTTGAACCACCGTCACTATATTTAATTTCTAATATTCCATCATAACTATATATTTCATGACCTGTTATTTTATCTAAACCATCAACTTCATTTAAAAGTGTAATGTGAGGTTTAAAACTATTGTAATTATAATTTTTAATTTTAATAGTATAATCATCATTTTGAGTATCTGATAATTTATTGAAGTATTCTTCAAAATATATTTTGTTTGTAAAATTATAACCATATATTTCAAAATTATCTTCAATTAAATTACAACTATCAGTAATTTTAATATAAATCATATCTCTTGGAATATTATTAATATTGTTGTTAACAACAAAATTACTAGATAAAATATATAAATTGCTACTACCATCTTCAAATTCAATATTACATGAATATTCTAATTTATTATCTTGATCTGATAAATTCTCAAAGGATTCTGGTAAAATATTTGAAGTTTTATAAATAATTGTATTATCACGTTCAAGAAAAAATTTACCTGTTATATCATCAATGTTAGAGTTAATTCTTACAATATTTGACGTTGTTGTTTTTAAAAATATATTACTGTAAATACCATTGTTATTTAAATTTTTTATATCAGTTTCAGTATTTATATGTTCACGATAAGGTTGATCTGCATTAAAAGGAATTATATCTGTTGTAATTTTATTATCAATATACATCATATTGCTTGTTCCATCAATAATATTAGAATTAAATTCATATGAACTTTCAATATTATAAGTTAAATCTTTAGGTAATAATATAAAGTTACTATAATTATATGTAAAATAATAGTTAGATGCGATATTATCTATTAAAGTTAAATTACTTGAAAATGATTCATTTATAGTTACAATTCTAGTTATTAAATCATCTGCCTTTATTGTGTTTTCTTCAAATGATAAATTAGGATTTAAAACAATATTACAAGTAAGTAAATCATTATTAAATGTAAGTGCACAATTAGTAGTAGTACTGTCAAAATTTTCTATTATTGTACTATGATCATAATTATATAAATCAACATTTAAATTTGATAAATTATATTCAATTTCTAAATTAGAATGAAATGTTGTATAGTTAATATTTTTTTCAAGAATTACAGATGATTTAAAAATGAAGTTTGGATCTAATTTATTAGCATCAGAAATAGAATTAGAATTATTATCAAAATTGGGTAAATTATATACATTATAATTATAAGTTACAATATATTCTTTTTTATTATTATTCCAATTTGATGATGTTTGTAATATTAAATTTTCATTTGATATATTTACATCACCATAAACAAAATTGGATGTATATCTACTTGTAATAGCCATTGCTGATGTATTATAGTCAGTTTTGATAACAAAAGATTCTTCTAAATTTTCCTCATTAAAACCAAATCGCGCGCCTTTTCTAATATTATCACCATCAATCGCATCAATAATAAAAACATTAGAAGGTTCAGGTTCATTGAAATTATTTTTATTTGTTATATCAACACCAATACTAAATTTATAATTATTGTCAACACTTGGACCTGATAAAGTATGATATATATTGCAAGTATTACCTGTGTATAAAAGATTAATAGCGGGAGCATAGCTACTATTTGTTACTTGAATACCATATTTATTATTATCATCTATATGAAAAGTAACATTACTATTATTAGTAATATTATCGCCAATGCCAATATGAGTTGATGAACTTGATATAGTACCACTATCATCAATATTATTTTTGAAATTATAAAACTTTTTATAAAGATTATTGTGAAAAAAACTCATATCAAAATTAGTATTAATGTCATCATCACAAGATAAGTTAAATTTAATTATATTTTTAATATTACTTACTTTATCTTCATCATCATCAACAAACTTCAAATTACTATTATAAATTGCTAATTCTAAACTTGAAGAACAATTTGATGTATTATCAGCATATGTTATAAATTTAGTTACTGGTAAATTAGAATTTTCTTGTTTAACTATCATTGGAATTGCTGTTTTTTCTAATGAGTCAATAATTACACTTTTATTTGGAGTATAAAGTATATTTAATCCAGTATATCTGATATCATTATTTAAACTAGATAATCCAGAATCATAATGATGATTAGGATTTTGTGTAGATGTAGTTTCAACAGTCTTTATATATTTTGATAAATTTGTCAATGTTCCTAAGTTTGATAATCTAAAATTATAATTGCTACCGTATTTATCAATGATATTAATATTACCATGAACATCTAAATCACCATAAATTGACATAGCTGAATTATTATCTTTATATGAAACTTTGTTTTTATTAACATCAATATGATAATTTGAATTAGTAGAATCATAATAAAATGACATACCATATGTTTTTGGTTTAGTATCCTTATCAATATAGCCGATTTGCAATGGGCCTATACGTTGAACATTACGCGAATCTACATCATTAAAAGTATGATTTTTATAAATAAACCATCTTTCAGTATTTCTATCACCTCTAATATTTCTATCATATTCACAAATATCTATACCACTATAATCAGCATTATTTTTTGAACCACCACCTCTTACACCACGATATATTCTTATAACAGAATAATTATAATCTTCTGTTGTTAAATTTCTAATTTGTAATGGTACAGATACATGTTCTCCTTTCCACCCAATAGATATTTTTTTATTTGTATAAAAACCATCAGTATCATTTGCAATTTGCAAAGTTTCAATAATTTTATCATTTTGATAATAGTAATCTGTATTTATGCCCCGTTTTACATTTAAACCTTTCATACTTGATGCGTGTGATGTTAGATTGTTGTAATTAATGCAAAATTTATCAGTTTGCGAATCATAAATATTGAAAAAGTTTTTAGATTGATAAATAAAACTGCTTGTTCTATGCATTTCATTACCATTATTTAAATAGTAATCACGAGCTGCAACATTTCCTTCAACATCTAATTCATAACCTACTTTCGGAGTATATTTATTAATACCTACTCTTTTATTGTTTATAGACATAGTTGGTGGAACATTTTTAATATTTGGTGAATTATTATTGTTAGTTAATTCTGACATATTAGTTTCAGGATAAAAATAAATATTATTTCTTTTTCCTGTAACTTTATTTGTATTTAAAATTAAACTATTATCAATATTATTTAATCTAGATAATCTGCCTATATTAGCATAATATTCATTGCTTTGAACAGTATTTTTTAATGTAATATCAAAGGTATTACTTGTTGTATCATCATCTTTTATTATATTTAGTACTCCATCAAAACCTCCTGTATCTGTTAATCCTAATGCCAATTTATTAGGATAACTTACATTACTATTTGCATCAAGGGTAGCAATATTGCTAGAAACATATAGAAATAAGAAATTGCTACCATCATCACCTCTAATATATGTTCCATTCCCGGTTGTTGTGTCATCAATATTAATAGGTATTATTTTACGATTACCAATATATATATCATTGGCGACCTTTAATTTATTAATGTTAATACTTTCAGAATTAGTAAAATCAACTTCATTATGAAAATTTACTTTACCACTAAAATCAGCCATGTTATTTACAATTAACAATTCAGTTTGAATCTTATTATCAACATTAACATCAGTATCAACTTTTAATTCATTTGTAGTTAATAAGTTATTTACACCAATATTACTGAAATTATATAAACCTCCTAAAAAATCACCTCCTGATATTTGTGTTGTATTTATAACACTTATTCCAGAAGATCTCACATATATATCATCAAGTGATTTATATCCAAGAGTTTCATAATCTAACATTAATATTTCTTTGAAACAAGAAAGACCATTTACTTCAAGTTTTACTTCTTCATTAATAACATCTTCAATATCTATTACACCGTTATTTAAGGTTTTTCTTGAAAAGTCTCTGGTGCTTGTTCTATTAATACCGATACCTACATTATTATTTTCATCAATAGCTAATGCTGGATATTGATTGCTATTTGTATATGTTGGTATAGCATTTGAACCATATCCATATAGTTTATCGATATCTGATGAAGATTTACTAATATGAAATTCTAATGGTGTTCCCCGAGTTGTTGATATAATAGCAGGAGATATATTTGAACCACCAATAATACCAATAGCAAATTTAGTAGGTTCTTGTTCTTCATTATTTGTATCATTTCTTATAGCAATGTGCATACTATTAAATTTATTATTAGCCGTAGATACAATATTAAGAGGGTGTGTATTATTATATGTATCAACATGACCACCCAATGTAACAAAATTAGGAGTAAACACATTGTTAATGTTATAATTATGATTATAAACATCATAATAACTAGTACTTTCACCTGCTTGAAAAGTTTGATTGGCTGAAATTTGATTAGCACTAATTATAAATTCTTTAATTAAACTACATGTTAATGGATCAGCATCTAAAATTTCTATATTATTAAGTTCTAAACCTCTCGCTTTAACAACACCAGCACAATAAATGTTTTTATCTACAAATAATGAAGTATTAGAATTTAAATATTGATTAGCAATATTTCTTGATGTATTAACAGCGACACCATTATTATTAACTAATAAACTCCATTTGGTATTTGATTGATTATCTTCTTCCGAAAAATATGTTTTTTCACCGACTACAAGATACTCGCTTGTGTCTAAATCTAGATCTTCCAAGTTGATAGCATTACCATCTGTATCAAGTTGTAATCCAATTCCAACAGAATCGAGTTGTATTATCGGTTCTATACCTTCATTACCAATAAAACTCATTTATTATGTTATTCTATTTAAAAGAAATATACTATTAATATTTATATATATATCTTTATGTATAAAGAAAAAATGATATATACATATAGCTTATTTTTTAGTATATAATGAAGAGAATTGACAATATTCATAATAAAACAAAGGAAATTGATAGCGAAAGTCTTCCTTATAATAATAAAAATATACTATTACAAAAGGAAAATCTAATAAAACTATTTGATGATAATGGATTAAAGGATTTAAAATTTAAGAATATTAATTTATATCGTGTTGCTTTTGTTCATAAATCGTATTGTACTATGAAAAATATAGATTTCAATAAAAGCAATATTAATTGTCCGAATGATTGCTTACCTTTACAAGATATATCATATGAAAGACTTGAATTTCTCGGTGATTCTTTACTTGGCATGATTGTTGCTAATTATTTATATAGTAGATTTCCTGATCAAAATGAGGGTTTTTTATCTAAAATTAGAACTAAAATTGTCAATGGTAAAATGCTGGGATATCTATCGGATAAAATTGGATTTCCAAAGTTTGCAATAATATCTAAACAAGTTGAAGAATCAAATGGAAGAAACAATTATAAAATTATGGAAGATATATTTGAAGCATTTATTGGTGCACTATACTTAGATTTTCAATCAGTTGATGATGATGTAGTATTACCAAAACATATTAATATATTGCCAACAACAGGTGCTGGATATTATATTGTAGAATCATGGATAATTTTTATAATAGAAAACTATTTAGATTTCAGTGAATTAATAAGAATTAAAAATAATTATAAAGATATGCTTGTTTCACATATGCAGCATTATTTGCAAGATATTCCTCTGTTTAAAGAACTAAGTGTTGTAACACGTGATAATTATAAAATATTTACATATTGTGTTAAGGATAGAAATGGTACGACTATATCAACATCAATAGGAAAAAGTAAAAAAGAAGCAGAAAATAATGCTGCGTTAGAAGCATTGAAATATTATAATATAAATGTAAATGAATATAATGCGAATATATAAGTAATTATAATTATATAATTTTAATTATGAAAATAACACATTTAGCACTTTCTGGCGGAGGTATGAGAGGTGTAATTTTTGTAGGAGCTCTAAGATATTTATATATTGAAAATCTACATAAAGATATAACACATATAGCTGGAACTTCTATTGGTTCTATTGTTGGTTTGGCATTGGCATTAAAACTTAATATTGATGAAATGGAAGACATTATAATAAAAGGCAATCAAGATGTAAAATTATGTAATATTCCTTATAAAAATTGTATTAAAATAGTTACTGAATGTGGTTTGTCGGATGTACATATTTTTTCTAATTATTTAAAAGAATTTGTTAAAATAAAATATCCCGATATTGAAGAAAATATTACTTTTTCTTATTTAGCAAAACGTTTTGGTATAAATTTTTATGTATCTGCAACAAATATTTATACTTGCAAAAATAAAATATTTAGCCTAGAAACAACACCGGATGTATGCGTTTTTAAAGCTTGCTCAGCATCTATGGCAATACCTATATTATTTAAACCAATAAAAATAAATGATGATTATTATTATGATGGTGGATTTACAAATAATTTCCCTATTAATATTTTTGATAATGTTCCATATGATAATATTTTAGGAATGATATTATATAAATCTTATTATGATAAGGAAATTCCCGATGATCAATTACCTCGTCCAAAAATAAGTTTCATGTTTTTATCTAAACAGATTATACATTTGTATGAAAAAATTAGAACACGATCTGTATTGGGTGAATTAATAAATGTTGATAAAGCAGAATATTATTATATTCCGAATAATATTCCAGATATTCCAATGATGAATATAGAAATAAATAAAAAGGGATTAAGATTAAAATTACCTGAAGAATTATTTAATAGCATGATATATGCTGGATATAAAAGTATGTCTGAATATATTATTAAAAGGAAAAAAAAAAACATAGAAAAAAATGAAAAAAGATACGAAATCATAAATGTAGACTATCATTAATTAAAAATGGTTTTTTATTAATTATTTTTTCATTTGGCTTATATTTTGTAAAAATATTATTTGGTGCTTTTGTTAAATAGGGTATTATCAATTCATTTATTAAATCTTTTAAATTTTTATTTCTTTTTAATCTATTTGAAACCAAGGTTTTATTAATTGTTATTAACTTATTTTGTAAGTAAGTTGTAAAATAGGAAACGTTATCAGGCGGATATTTAGCAAAATAAGACCATGATTTAGGTAATATTTCTTTATTAGCAAAAGCATATATAATTCTTACATAATCTTCCAATATTTTTGATGTTATTTTATTATCACTTTCGATTTTTTTAGCAAATCCAAAATCAAATATCATCATGTTATATTTGCAACTTTTTAAATAAAAATTATTACCATTTATATTATAATGATAATATCCTTCTTCTGGATTTCTTTGATATAAAAAATTGCCATAATGACAATCTCCATGAGTATATCCAGTACATTGAAATGTCATAATTGATAACATAACTTGAATAAATACATTATATACTAACATATCATCACTTACATATGTTTTTAACTTACACAACTGCTTTAAATCACCATGTGCCAATTCATTTAGATTTACATAATAATTTAAATTACTAATAATTGGTGGAACATCACTGGATATATTGTTGCATAAAAAAGTTCTATATGTAAAAACAAAGTGTTTGGATAATTTTAATTTAAGTATATTTTTAGTAATATGTTCATTTAAACATTTTTCAATACTATTTGATGTATTTACTTTCATTAATTTTGTTGCAATAGGATATTTACCAATTGCATCTTTAATTGATGTTATAAATATAGAACCATATACACTATCAGAACCAATTTGTTTTTCTAAATTTACAATATCATCAATTGTATATCCATTATATACTTTTGTGTTTTTATAGAAATTTTTTTTTTGCAAACAAGAAATTTCTTTTATTTTTGATATTTTACTATATATATATTTAAAATATTTAGCACGATTTTCAATGCAATATTTGTTATTAACATATGACTTTAAAAATGCTTTTACATTTCTATTACTATGAGAAACTGAACCTGATAAATTAGCATTACTTGATACTTTGCTTAATTTGCTTGATGATATTTTATTAGATATTTTAGATAGAGATAAGGTATTTTTTGCGTAAGCATTTCCTTCTTGGAAATAGAAACTTCTATGATATTCGCATTTTATATTAGAACATTTAGTCATAATTCTACTATTAGATAATAAATATATATTTATTATAATAGATTTGTAATATGGATCCATATGTTTTTATATTGGATTTAGATGGAACAATTATTGGAGATTGTAGCTATCAATGTGATTTATATAATTTACAAAATATACTAAAAAAAAATATCAAAAACTTTAATAAAGCAACATCATCATCATTTAATAAAAATAAAATAGATTGTGAAAAAAAATTAAATGAAAGTTATAGTAACGAATCGTTATTAATAAGACCTTATTTTACTAAATTTATGTATGCTATAAAAAAATTCTATTCCAGTTCATTTATATTTGTTTATACAGCATCAGAAAAAACATGGGCTAATAAAGAAATAGCAATTATTGAAAAGCAAAATAATATTAAGTTTAATCGCCCTATTTTTACACGCGATAATTGCATTATTGATAAAAATGGTATGATCAAAAAATCTGTAAATAAAATTATACCCCATTTATTGAAAACTATGAAAGTTAAAAAGGATTATGATATTTCTAAGAAATTATTAATTATTGATAATAATCCTACTTTTGTAGATTTTAAAGATAATTTTTTACTTTGTCCAACATATAATTATATTCAATTCAGTAATTTATGGGAAGATTTATCTAATAAAGAATATTTTAAATGTAAAGAATTAAAAAACTTTGTAATGAAAATGGTAGTGCAAAAAAAAATGCATAATATTAAACAAACTACAAAACCAAAAAAACAAGAAAGGCTTTATAAATGGCTTTATAAAAAGCACAGAAATATTAATAAATATAATTGTAGTTATGCTAATGATACATTTTGGAGAGATATTACTGTATTAATAAGACATCATAATATCAAAGAATATAACAAAAAGATAATTATGTCAATGCAAAAAAGTATAAAGAATTAGTATTATTTTAAATTAAATGATATATATAAGTTTTGATATAGGTATTAAAAATTTGGCATTATGTATTCTGAGAAAAACAAATAAAATAGAAGTTCTTGATTGGCGCATAATTGCTCTGGCTGATAGTAAAAAAGAGTTAAAAGGTATAGATGATATTTCTGAACGTGTTTATTATGAAATGGATAATATTGTAGGATTTTTAAAAGAACAAGATATTAATACAATTGATTATGTACTTATTGAAAATCAGCCTTCTAATTTAAATGGTGTTATGAAAACGATTCAGCATATTATTTATAATTATTTTAGTTTAATAAAACATTGGGATAAAGAAGTAGAAAATGTGGTATTGGTTAATGCTTCTTTAAAATCAAAAACACATAATTATGTATCAGAAATAAAACCCGAAGAAAATGCAGGTAACAAAAATGCTAAAAATTTTAGAAGAAGTAAATATTTATATAATAAAAAGCTAAGTATTGATATTTGCCAAAATTATATTAAGGATAATCAGAGATTACTTGATATTTTCGCAAATAATAATAAAAAAGATGATTTAAGCGACTCGTGTTTACAAGCAGTATCATATATTAGAACAAATATTAAAAATGAGTTATTAGATAATTATAATGTATTATATTAAAATGAATATATTACTAATATCAATGTATAGCAATAAGTGGAACTGGAAAAAGCAACATAAATTATATAGAAAGGCTATTGGTAAAAATGCCAAATTAATTATAAAAAGATATTATGATAAAACTGGTATTAAAAAGGTTTTAGATAGTGGGAAAATAAATGGAATAATAATAAGTGGTTCTGATTATTTTATTCTTAAAAAAGGTTCTCCGTCAGTACCCAATTTTGTATTTAAATATAAAATACCTATATTAGCAATATGCTATGGATTACAATTTTTAGCAGCTAAAAAAAATAAAAAAAATATAAATAGCTTTAAAAATGGTATGAAAACTTATACTAAAAATATAAAAATATCTGTTCCTTTTAATGTGAAAACTTTGACATACACATACATTCATCAAGATTATTTAGTTGGTATTGGAAAAAAATATAAGGTAATAAAAAAAATGAAAAATAAAATAGTTATAGTATATAATAAATCGGATAAAATATTTGGTATTCAGTTTCATCCAGAATATATTACAAAAACAGGTAGAATATTTTTTAAGAACTGGTTTAATTTTATAAAAAATAGTGCGTAATCTAGTATATATATAAATTATTGTAAATATATAAACATTTAGAACTCAAATAATATATAATATGTCTTTAATATCAAATTTAAATAATAAAACTGATGATTTAATAGAATTAAATAAAGATAGTTTCAAAAATAATTCTTTTAATTTTAACATACCTAAAAACAATGGTATGAATAAAGGTGGTTTTATAGACGACGGTCTATTTAACAAAAAAAAAATTAGTGACGATGTTATATCTATGTCTTCACACTCTTCACGAGCTAGCAGTTCTGCTGGCAATAGTAATTATGATAAAGCTAAATATATAAAAAACATGAAAAATATATATAAAAATAAAAAGTTAAATCGTGACGACGATATGGATAGTACATCTGTTAGTGATGTCAGTAGTGTAAGTGGTCGTAGTAATGTTAGTGGAAGCAGTAGTGTTAGTGGTGATAGTGGTGAAATACGTAGTAGAAATAGAGATGATACAAGTGAAAGCGGAGAAAGTGGAACTTCACAAAGTGGTAGTGTTAGTTCAAGTGGGGAAAGTAGAGTAGCAAAAAGAAAGCATATGAGAGCAAAAGATATTGTGAGAAATGAAATTAACGAAAAGCGCGAGATTATATATCAACTTGAACGATTAGAATCGAAGGGTTTCAAATTACCTTTCAAGTTTAACATGAATTCTAACTTAGAAGAAATGCGTTCTGAATACAATCGTATTATTAGAGAAAAAGAGCTTGATGGTAGTGTAAGATTTCAACAAAAAATGTTATTGTCATTTGTATCAGGAACTGAATATATAAATACAAGATATGATCCATTTTCAGTTAAATTAGACGGATGGTCAGAGCAAGTTAATGAGAATATTAATGATTATGATGATATTTTTGAAGAATTACATTATAAATATAAGTCATCTGGAAAGAAAATGGCACCAGAATTAAGATTATTTATGTCTTTATCTGGAAGTGCTTTTATGTTCCATTTAACAAGCAGAATGTTTAAAGAACAACCTATGCCAGATGTAGAAAATGTATTAAAATCAGATCCCGAATTAATGAAACAATTTCAAAATGCTGCTGCTAAACAATTTATGATGGGTGGTGGAGGTGGTGATCCAAATATTGCTACTTCAAAACCACCACAAAGTAGCATGGGTGGAGATAGTATGGGATTATTTGGTATGGTAAGTAACTTGTTTAGTTCTTTAAATAGCGATCCTATATCATCTGAAATGCCGAGTTATCAACAAAATAATTTTAGTAATAAATCAGCAAATGATGTAGATAATATTATAAATAATGTTCATAATAATATATCTGTTGAAGATGATTTAAATAATCGCATAGAAACTCTTTCTGTCAGTGATGAAGAAATAACATCAATAATTGAAGATACTGCTGATATTCAAATATTAAAAAAATCAGGAAAAAAAGGAGCAAATACTCGTACTTTAAATATTTAATTAGGTTTATCTTTTTCCACGGACATTAGTTATTTTTTTAGCACTTTTCTTAACGAATCTTCCTACATCTTTTACAGAATTAGCGATTCTGTCAGGAGTAGAATTTAAGGTACGCATTGGGTTACGAATAGTATTTTCTACTTCTTCTTCGAATACTTCAATGCGAGATAATAAGTTGCTTAAAGTGCTTAGTAAAATTGGGATAATAATAATGGTGAATAATAAGGTTAAGAATAAGAATAAAGATATCATAGTGCCAATAGCGATGATATCTCTAGACATATCTTCTGAACATTTACATTTTTCATTAGTTAAATATTTAACATAGTCAAATGCATAGTAGATATATACAACAAATAGTAAGAAGAATACGAAAGTTGCTATTGCTACTAATTGTACAATTACACCACCCATGCTTCTAGCAACTGATTTTAAGGAAACAAAAGCAGTTACAAAGAAGTATATTAATGCAATTATTGTGAAATTCTTTATGAAATCTTTGTTAGGATGTTCTGAACATTCACAGCCGATATTTTCTAACTTGTATAAATATGTGTATATTATTAATAATAATATAACAAATATCATTTGAATTATTAAGCTACTATAAAAAGATAGATTGTTTTCTTCCTTCATGGTTTTTAACTTTTCTTACTCTATATTATAATATAGAAATTATTTATTTTGTAATTCTAAAATATTATATATTAAAAACTTTGTAGAATTATTAAATTTTGAAATATCTATATTTTTTATTTTATTAATTATTTTAGCAGTTTTTGTTACACTTAATATATTAAATAATTGTTCTAGAAAAATATCTAAAATATGTTTATATTCCTTGTTTTCTTTTAGAATATTAATTGTATTTTCAAATAATATTTCCAATAAAACATAAATTTCATTTAACTTAAATTTTAACCATAATTTATTAAGATTATTTATATTTTTTTTCCACTTAATATAATCACAATATAAATCATATTCATCGTTCAATAACAATATATCATTATCATAAATTTTTTTCGGAGGTTTCCATTCCTCAAATTCTATGTAATTCTTCCATTTAGCTTCAATATTCTCTTGTAAAATATTTTCATCAAAAAATGTTAATATGTTTGTGTACAAAATGTTTTCATTTAGCTTTATATATTCCCATATAATTTCAAACACGCTATTTTTATCATTTTCATTTATTATTTCTTTAATGCTTTCATATATAGTGTTTTTATTTTTTGTAGTTATTTTATTTAATAATCCAACTAATTTACGTTTCAACATTGAGTTATCAGTAAAATCAGGGATTATAATATGAAATCTATTTTTTGTTGTAACAAGTTTTTCTTTTTTATTATAAATTTTTTTTACCCATATCATTTTAGGGTCATAATATGATTTAAAACAACTATAAGTATCATTAATTTCTACTGCCTTATTTTTGATATTTTCCGGTATTTTTTCTATTTGATTATATCTATCCTGAAAATATGAAATATCTATTTTAATAATACTATCATTCATTGTATTATATAATACTATATAAATAATCTTATATAATTAAATACATAAGGCAATAATAATATATATAATAAAATGACTATTGCTATTCAAAGCATTGAATCGTTTAGTGATTTTGTAAACAAGTTGGAAGAAGTTTATAAAAATCAATTAATTTATCGTACTTTAATAGTTTATGGTAATAAAAAATATGTATCTATTTACAAATATATGTTAGAGCAAAATAATAATAGCGTATATGTTGTAAATAATAAAAAAATAGATTATGATAAACTAGATTATAGAATATTAATGATAAATGATAAAAAAATTAAAGATTTTGTAGAAAAGAATGGTAGAGACTTTTATAATTTGGTTATATATACACCATGCAGTAATAGCAATAATAAAATATAATTATCTAACAATATTTTAGATAGTAAATTAAATGGTGAAAAAATCGTTTAAAATAGAATATGTTATATTGGCTACTTTTGCGTTGATAGTGTTTGTATTATTATTAAATAGTAAAAATATATGCGAAGGATTTTATAGTAATAAAAATTATAGTTTAGAATATTATTATATGGATGGTTGTGGACATTGTGACCAATTCAATAAAAGTGGAGTATGGGAACAATTAGAAAAAAATCATTCTAATAAATGTGAATTTAAGAAATACAATATGAAGGATAAGATGGATAGAGTAAAAAAATTTGATATTCAAGGATTTCCTACAATATTACTTGTAGATAAATCTAATAACAAGGATAAAATGGTAAAGGCTTTTGAAGATGCCAGAACATATACTAATTTAGAAAAATTTATTAATAATATATAAGATATTATTAAGGTATTGATATAACAATAAAAATGGGAGGTGGATTAATGCAGTTGGTTTTAACCGGGCAAATGGATCAATATATTACAACTAACCCATGTATCAATTATTATAAATATGTTTATAAAAAACATACTAACTTTGCATTAGAAAGTTATGAAACACCACCAATAAATAATGCTAATGGTGGTTTTTATCAAAGTGTAAAAATGACATATAAAATTGAACGGCGTGCTGATTTGTTAACGAATATGTATTTATCATTTAGATTACCTAATATATATTCTTCAAATGATATGAAATTTAGATGGATAGAAAACATTGGATATAATTATATAGATCGTGTTGAACTTCTAATAGATGGTAATACTATTGAAACATTGTATAGTGATTGGATGAATATTTGGAATGAACTTACTAATAAAGATGGTATTGAGTATAATAAATTAATAGGTAATGTAAAAGAAATGATAGCTCCTTATAATTTTCAATCAAAATATAAATTTGTGAATAATAAACTTTCTAATGTTAATTACCCGGCATCTACTAGTTTAAATTTAACACCAAGTATAAAATCGCGTGAAATACAAATACCTTTAAATTTCTGGTTTACTAGAAATCCTTCTTTAGCATTACCATTATTAAAATTAGCCAATAACGAAGTAACACTAGACGTATATACAAATCAACGTAGCGTTGAGTCACTTTATAAAGTTTGGACAAATAAATTAAATACTTATGTTAGCAGTAGTTTTTATAACGAATTACATAATAAAAATATATCTATACAAATATTTATAAAAAATAAAAATCACGATGTTCAAAATAAATTACATTTAACGTATGTATTTTTGGATAGTACTGAAAGAAGTAAAATGCTTCTTGAAACAAATAGTATGGATTATATTATTGATACTGTTAAAATGTCAACATTGAATGTTGATAATGTATCACAATCAACGGTTACATGCGATATTAATAATGCAAATAATCATATTAAAGAAATTATATGGTTTTTAAGACGTACAGATATGATTCCAAAATATAACAATTATATTAATTATACTGGTTCATCAATATATTCTGAAAATATGCATATTATGAATAATGCTGTTATTAAATGGGCAAATGATACTAATCGCGCTGATTATAATGCAGAATATTATAATAATATTCAACCATATTATTATCACACTAATATACCAAGAACTGGTATATATTGTTATTCATTTGCTCTATTTCCAGAAAAAGTAAATACATCAGGTTCTTATAATAATTCACAAATTAAAACATCAGTAACATTTACTACAAATGATTTTACTAATGATGAAACATTCAATAAAATTCAAAAAGCTACAAAAGAGGTAATGGGTCAAGATTATAATTATGATGTCTTATATGAAGCTAAATTTTTTGTAAAAGAAATTAATGTGCTTTCTATAATAAATGGTAGCGCGCAATTAAAATTTGTTTAATTTTTTTATTCTTTCAAAGTAGTAATAAATAAGAAATGGACTTATTTGCATTAATAATTTTATTATTAGCTGGTTTTATCATAAAATATTTAATAGATATAATATCATCTTTAAGTAAGGAAATTAAAGAAATAAAAAATAAATGCATTATGCCATCTGCTACTAAAAGCTTACATTCGTCTAAATCACCAATTGAAAAAATAAACAATGATGTAAAGAAAGGAATATCATATATCAAAAATTATTTCGACTAAAATACATATAAATAATATAACCTTATATACATTAATAACTTATCAATATATGCCTAGAAAACCGAAAAATCATGATGATAAAGCAATTGAAATAAAAAAAAAGAAGAATTTAATGAATACAATGGTAAAAGATGTAACACTTATAGAAAATGAAGATATTATACTACAATTGCCAATTACTGAGGGGGATAGTAATAAAAAAGATAATGATGTAGCACATGAGGCACCAAAACCTTATGAACCTGATTGTTTTTATCTAAATGATTCAAATCATTATAATAATATTCAGGACAATAATCTAGAAAACATTGATATTAATAATGAATATATGTTAGAATATGGATATGCTAAGGATATACTTAACAATAATAATAATTGTTATTGGTGTTGTCATCCAATTAAAAATCGTACTTACGGCATGCCATATAAATATAATGTAAAAACAGATACATATGTGTCATTTGGAAATTTTTGTTCTTTAGAATGTGCAAATGCATATAATTTCTCTTCTCATTGTGGAAGTGATAAAGTTTGGGAAATAAATAGTTTGATACAAATGCTGAGTAAACATTATGGATGTGACAAAGCGATACGTCCAGCTCCATCACGTTTTTTGTTAAAAATTTTTAACGGACCACTTACAATTGAAGAATTTAGAAGTAGTCATTTAACAAATGACAAAACACACATTTTAAATTTACCACCAATGATAACAACAACACATAATTATGAAATAGTAAATACTTCATATATTAAAAATATAACTGATAATATTAATAATCAAGGTAAAGAATCAATTGTATCCAAAAATGCAATTGAAAATAAATTAAAACTTGTAAAATAAAAAATGATATAAAGGCTATAACCTTTATATATTACGTAGAATGTCGGAAATTTACTTTTCTCCTTATAGAATTTCAACAATTACTTGCAATGCAAATATTGGCATCAATACGAATATCAATTTAAATGTATTATTTGATAATATTAGTATCAAAGAAGAATGCTTTGATAATAAAGAAGGTATTGTATGGATTCAATTTATGAAGGATGGTGAAGATGTTTCTCGTGGTACTTATCCGAAAAAACGTAGAAAAAGTAAAAAAGATAAGGTTAAAAAAAATCGCTTTGACAACCAAGTAACAATAATTTATATGTTTAATAATAAATATATTCCTAATGTAAAAATATTTAAAAATGGTAATATACAATTAACTGGTATCAAAGATGTTAAACATACTGAAATAATTGTTAATTACATTATTGAGAATATTAAGAATATTTACAAAAATGTATCAAAAGAAATAGTAATATCTGATACTGATGTAAATAAATTAGAGTATCAAAACTTTAAAATAAGAATGATTAATACTGATTTCAAAGTTTACTGCGATCCTGAGATGACCAAAGGGTTTGAATTAAAACGCAAAGAAATTCATAGAACATTTATTAACAATGAATATAATAATAAATGTTCATTCCAACCGGGTATATATCAAGGTGTCAAACTAGAATATTTCTGGAATAAATTTAGTGAACATAAAAATGGTATTTGTTGTTGCCCTACAAATTGTTATGGTAAAGGTAGTGGCGATAAAATAGGTGAATGTAAAAAGGTAACAGGAGCATTATTTGAAAGTGGTAGTATACTAATTACAGGAGGAATAACTTTTGAACAAGTTAACGAAACATATAAGTATATCTGTGATTTTCTAAAAAAAAATAAGGATAATATTAAGAAGCCTCAACCTAAGGTTTCGTTGATGTGACAGCTAAAATTATAATTATCATTAGTTAAATTATATTTTTTATATAATTCAGTATCTAATGTATTATTACCAGGTCTATTATATGATGGTATGTGATGACTAGCGTAGAATTGAGCACTAAATAATACAGCATCAGGTTCTATATAAGGTGTTACATAGGTATTACCCCATGGTTTCTTATCAAATAGCACATCACCGGTATATAAACCCGCATTTCTTGGAGGAGGAGGTACGGGAACATCAGGAGAATAATCAAGCTCTGTATATTCTAATTCGTTTTTCATTATTGATATCTCTATTTATATTAATATATTAGAAAAAAGAGTATTTTGAGTACATAATTTTATTTTTTTATAAATTTTTATAACTTTAAGATTTTTAAGATATTTAGAGAATTATGTACTATTTTTCTAAGTATATAAGGAAGATAATAATATAAACATAATATAAATGGGTAGAAAAGATAAAAAGCAAAAAACACATGACGACCAAGATTTTGTTAAAGATGGTATGGAAACTAATGAAATAAGAAATGTAGTTCAAGATATTATGCTTTATATAGAAGAAAATAGAAATAAAATGGAGTTTGAGGATATTATTACTACTTTAAAAGATAACATTGATAAAGTTGAGTTTTTTGAAAAGAGATATCCCATGTTATATCAAATGGTAATAAAAGAAGAAGGCTTTGAATATCAAAGCTTAGAATACTTTTTAAAAATGCGAGAAGGTATCATACAAAATCAAATGACTACCGATGAAGCTTCAAAAATCGTAGGACAAAATTGGTTTGATAAATATTGTAAAAATAAGGTAGATAAATAAAAAATTGATATAAGACTTATAAGCTTATTAGTAATTACTATTATGAATTCATCTCTACCTACAACCAGTTTCCCCAAAAATGTCAACGAAATCATTTCTGAGACCTATGATATTTACAATAGTATCAATGATGATAATAAAACATATGCAAATTGTCTAATTATGGTATTGAAAAAATATCATCTTTGGCCTAATATTAAGGTAAAGAAATTCAAAAACCGTTCTGATATTGTGTTGCTACACAATAATTATAAAATGGGAGAATTATATGAATATCGTGAACTTTATGAGCAATGTCGCAGTATCGTACTAGACTTTACACTATCATTCAATAATAATGTTGTGGTAACATATGCTAATTCTATTCCAGTACGTGTAGATATTAATACATATATAACAAATATTTATAATGATAAAGATAAATGTTATGAAGCTTATGATGGTACTATGATTAGTGTGTATAATCATAATGGCGAATGGCATTTTGGAACATCAAGCTGTCCGGATGCTAATAGTTCTAAATTTTCACATCCTACAAAAACACATGGTAATATGTTTGATGAAATTCTGTATAAATATTATGGAAAACAACTCACCGATCATGAGCTATCACTTACACCAAATGAAGTATCAAAAATTCTAAGAAGTAAATTTGTAGCATCATTAAACCCAGAAATGGCTTACGAGTTTATTATTGTTCACTATGAAAATATTCATATTATTGATTACACAAATATTTTAGGCGAAAACTACAAAGAACTCGTTCATGTTAATACTAAAAATAGAAATACATTTGTGGACGAAGATATTTATACAACGCGACTACAAGATTATGTGGAAGTTGGTATCAATTATCCAAAAGAGTTTACAAATATAACAGATGCTATTGGGTATATCAATAGTAATCCATATAGTTACGGACTAATTATTAAAAAGAAACAAGATAATTCAGTTAAACTTTATAAAATATCAACAGAAATTATTAACTATCGTGAAGAAACTGATCCATGCCATCCAAATACCTGGATGAATATTCTTAGCGTATATATGAAAAATAAACAAGAATATACTATCAAGGATTATATTAGTAATTATGTGCCAAATATTGTACTACCAATTGATAATAATGGTAGATATATTGACCCAACATATCTAATTCATACTCTAATTTCTACAATTAAAGATAGTCTTTATAACTATTATGTATCAACTACAACATACTTTCCAAAGTATGGTAGATATAAAATGAATAAAGATTTGGATAAACAGTTTCCTCCTATTATTCAATATCATCTTGCACAACTTAGGAATCTCCAAGTTACAACATACAATAAAAAGATGATTACATCAGCAAATGTATACTATTATCTTTGTCAATGCAATGATATCAAAAACATCAAGACACTAATTCAATTCTTCGCATCCAATCCTATTAATGAAATGAATCCAAGGACATCAATGTGTTTCGCAATTATGAATAGTCTTATTTCATAAAATATCTTATTATATTAGAATGAACTACTTTTCAACACAAGGTTGGGTTTATATTGTGATTAGTATAATATTTACAATTATTGCTTTAATTTTAAATATTTATATGGAAGGCATTGGATTATATATGTTGGCATATTTACTATATATTTTAGTTATATTAATAACAGCTTATAATATAACCTGTTTAACATCGGGAGAATGTCATATGTGGAGTTGGATTGTAACAATATTATCAACACTACCAATGATATTAATAATAATACTAGTTATATATGGTATTTTAACTGGATCTAATTAATTAAATTCTTTTTTTATAATAGATTAGATGAGTTCAACATATTATCTTAAAGATTTTTATGATGATATTAAATTTAGACAACAAGATTTAATAAATAATCACTCAACATGTTGCCAAACAGGAGGCTATTCTATAATGAGTCAGCAATTTGATAAACTTAATGCGCAACAACAAATTAATAATATTAGAAGAGAAGTGCAAAGTGAACTAAATAATAAAATAAAAAATATAATGAAAAATATGCAAGTTGGTGGTGGTAAAATAACACTTGGAGAAAATATAAAATCATTAAAACAAATGATAAAAAAACAATGTAAAAATGAAAAAAATCTATTAAAAAATATTAAGAAACAACAAAAATGTATAAAACAAAATAAATTAGAATTTTTGCCATCTTATCAAAAAGATTTTAAAGAAGAATTAAAACGTGCTAATACTATGTATAAAGATATAAAAAATTTACAAGTACATATCAATAAAATTATAGCAAAAAAAGAAACTAAAAGATTACTTTCTGTAAAACAAGAAGCTAAAGTAGCTACACTAAATAATTTAAAAAGCATAATAGATAAAATTAAACAACGCTAATTTTTTTTTTAAAAATTGATATATAAGATATAGATTTTTATTAATATATAAGTAAGGACAGCATGTTTGAAAATTACACCTTTGATATTAAAGATCCCACTAACAATCATAATTTTGAAATTAATAATATGGATTTGGCTATTGTAAATGGTTTACGACGTACTATTTTAACAGATATACCAATACCTGGTGTAATTGGTGAAAAGTTAGATAAAGACGAGCCTACTGTAAATATAATTACTAATACTGGTGCTTTACACAATGAATTTATTATTCATCGCATTGGATTAATCCCTATATGTTTGACCGAAGAAGAAATTGAATTATACGAAGATAATAGTCTAAAATTAAAACTAAATGTTAAAAATGAAACTGGTAAAACATTAAATGTTAAAACCAGTGATATAAAAGCTACTATGAACGGTGAGGAATTATCTGATAAAAAATTGAAAGAGTTATTTCCACCAAATAAAGTATCCAATGATAATATTTTAATTACAAGATTACGTCAAGGTGAACATCTACACTTTACTGCCAATGTTGTTAAACGTACTTCCAGGGATAATGCTTCATTTAATCCAGTATCTCTTTCTAATTTTACATATATACAAGAACCTACCGAAGCATCTAAATATGATAACGTTTTGGATAAAGAAAGATGTTATTATAAAAATAAATATGGTGACCCTAATAAATTCAAATTTGATATTGAATATATTAATATAAATGTGGGGCCTAAATATTTGATACCAAAATCACTTGATATAATGATTGAAAAGCTTAATACTATTAGACAAGAATTAGTAAATTTAGATGCATCCACTAAAATTAAATTACAAAAATTTCAAGATATTGAAGGATGTTATGAATTCATTATAGAAAATGAAGATGATACAATTGGAAATGTAATACAATCATTTATACATAATAAATATATTCGCGAAAAAAGCAAGTTTAATGATACAAATTGTGTATATGTGGGATATATCTGCCCACACCCATTGAAACAATTAATGATTGTTAGAATTACACTTGAAGATGTGACAGACGATAAAATCATCACATCATTCTTTGAAGCAAATTGTAAAGATATTATTGATACATTATCTAATATAAAAATTAATTGGAATAAATTCTCTATTGAAAATAATGTTTTATAAAATATATCTTTGTATTAAAAGAGAAAGCTTTATCTTATAAATGTCTGTTGAAATAGAAAATAATATTTTTACTATTGAAGATGAAGAATTAAATGATATAGAATATTTAGAAATATTAAGTTTAGATGAAATTATAAAAGACAACCCTTTTTTTATTGCATTATCACGCAATGATATATATGAGAATTTACATGAAATGTTTCAAAATAGAAAACGTTCAGAATCCGTTACTCAATTATTTTATGACATATTAAATTACAATAAATCTGAAAATGGAGATATTTCTGATTATTCTAATTATATTTTTTCATCAGAAGCTATAAAAAAAAACAATGAATTAGAATGGGAAGATATTCAAAAAGATGCTACGTATTTTAATAAATTAACTAAACTCAATACTATAAAACACAATGAAGCCAAGAATAGATATTTTTTCGCTATTACTTATGATTCAACATCTAAAAATCTAAAATTTAAACCACCATCCCGTATTAATGCTATGATTGAACCAGAAAATAAAGAATACCCTGTATATTATCCTGTTTTTCCAATTGATGATGTTAATTTACCACTATTATCTGCTTATTATAAAATACCAACGTGTACTGTTAATGATTATGTTTATACAAAGATTGTTTCGCATTTAAAAAATTCTATTAATATTAATTTAGTAAAAACAGATGGTTATAATAATGTTGCTAAATTAGTTAAGTCTGTAAAACCTAAAATTGAAGATATTATTGAATATCTCAAAGATTGTTTTGCTCTTGATTATAGTAATATTGATAATATATTTAAAAGATTCGGACATTCATTAGATTTTATAAATGATAAAGATTTTGAAGTTTTATGCGATCATATGAAATCTTTAACTAATTATGAAAAAGAACGCAATAATGTTAATAGAGCATATAGAATAAAGAAGAGCGATATCATAAATAAAAAACTAACCTTTTTTGAAAAACTATCATCATCTATTAAATTGATTAAATTAAATGATAAAACAATAAACTTTCTAGCTAATTTAAAAGATTCCCTTGAAGATTATCGTGTTAATAATATTATAGAAGAAGAATTAGTTGATATAAAAAAAATTAATATATATGATATAATTAATTCAATACATTTCAATGATGCAAATCCAGATAATATACTTAAAAATATAAGGGCATCTCTCAAAAATATTAATATTAACGAAAGCATTGATGCAATTAATAATATTATAGATACACATGAAAATACCGAGAATATCATTGATGAACATGAATATATGAAAGTATTATTAGAATATTCAAAAGATCATATATTTGACTATGATACAGATGGTAAACAATATTTATTATCATATCGTGAAGCCAAAGAGATAAAAGAAGGTGCTGACATAGATAATTATGAAGGTGGTATAGATGATGAATTTATTCATGAAAATCTAAACCTTGAAGAAATGGATAATATTGCCACTGAATTAAATGAAAATATTTATGAAAATAAAAAAATTAATAATTTTGATAAATATCTTAAAAACATTACTTATAAAAATGAAGAAGGATTTATAGAATATTTGCGTATAATATTAAATTTTCTAAGTAATATAAGTCAATTGTCACATCTAGAATTAGATTATGAATTGCTATGCAATGAGCTTTTTAAATACTATAAAAGTGTGCCAACTAAGTATGATAGATATAAAAAAGCATTTAATGAAGCTGAATTAGACATTGAACATAAAGCTATAACAGATTTTATTAAAATTAAACCTAAAATGATTATGGAAGGTATAGTAAAAGACCAAGATTCAAATATTACCAAAATAATATATGCCGTAAATAATGAATATGTGGAAACTCTTAACAATATATTAACATTATCAATAGCATTTTGGGTTGTAAATATTCAAGAAAAAATCCTAAATAATACCATATTAATTGATGATAACTATTTAAATAATTATTTTGTAGATAAATGGTATTTATATGGCGCACCTATAAATAATGCTAAGAATGGCGTGTTACCATATTTACTTGAATGTGTAATAGAAAACTTTAAAGACGATAATGAGTTTGGTGTTGATTTAGATAGTATATATGATAGTGTAAAAAAATTAATTACAGATAAATATAGTGATATAGTTGACGAATTAAAAAAGAAACATGAGATAAATGCTGAAAAAAAAAAGGTAGAACGTGGTTTAAAAGAACAAGCTAAACTCTTAAAAAGTTATAAAGAAGGTAATAAAGAAAAACTAGAAAAGGACTTTGTAAATGCACTTTTATATATGCCTGGTGTGAATTATAAAAAAATACATAAATATTTAGTTGGTTGTTGCTTGAAAAAAATAGATGAAACTTTTGATAATGATGCAGATTTAGTAAAAGCTGGTAGAAAAGATTTAATAGCAATTAAAAAGTTTTATTCTACCAATAGAGCTACAAATAAAGCAAGAGATTTAAGATATGTTCCTAATCTTGATGGTATCAAGGATGAAATAATGAAAGATAGTAATATTGATAAAATAGATATTGATGATTATATTTATGGTATCAATAACAATGAAAATATTTTTTTTGACTGGCTTGAAACAATGTATGATAAAAATCCGTTATTACCTAACAATATTATAGACGAATTAAAAAATAATTCCAAAAATATAAATAAAATCATTGAGACCAATATTAACATAATGGCAAAAACAGCCAGAATTAACAATAAAGATTTAGTTAATAACTTTATGTTAAAACATATTAATATAAAACAAATATTATTAAATATATGTAAAATATTATTTCAATATAAAAAAGAATACGATGATGATAATATCAATTTGCTTGTTGATAAATCTATTAAATATATCAAAGATATTATGAAAGACATTTATAAATTAAATAAGGTATTAAATGACGATGTAGTTGTTGATATAAATAGAATTAACTTGTATATATTAAGCAGAGCATTATGCTTACCTTTTAGCCCGGAAAGCGTAGAAAACGGAAAAATACGTTCAGAAATAGATTTACCAAGAGAATTTGTGGAATTGAATGCAAAAAATATTATGAAATATATGCTAAATACTTTTGATGTATCTACCTTTCCAACAATGGAAGATAATATAGATTTTTTAAATAAGAAAAGAGAAGAAAATAAGCAGAAAAAGCTTAGCATATTAAATGATAAAACCGTAGAGGAAAATCAAGTTATTAGTAATTTAAAAAAAGCTGGTATTAGAAATGATTTAATGAATCTTGAAGAAAATAAGGAAGGTGATAATATGTATGATATTAATAATATTTATGACAATGAGGAAAAAAATGAAAAACAATTATCGGCAATTAATGAGGATACAGATGATGAGAGTATGATGTATGAAGATATGGGATTTTTATATAGCTAATCATACTTCTAAATTAGCTTCTAAGTCTAAATTAGCTTTTGTGCGTTTTATATTTTTTACACTTGAATCATCAATAGTAACAAGCGATACGTCTTTTTGTGTTATCATTATTGGTTGTTTTTTAACAATATTATTACCGGAAGTACCATTTAATTGTATTGGTAGATATCTATTGGCATCTCCAAATAATTTAGCGACATTTGTTTTATTTTTTTGTGTTATGTCTTCAAAAGCACAATCTTGAATTAAATTTTCATATTTTAAGTTTATTATATTAAGTTTTTCTTTAATATTTTCATCATCGGGTTCAAGTGCTTCAAGTTCTTGTGATAATAACATAAATTGTTGTGATAATTTTTTGAATATTTCAAACTTTTCACTTGATTTTATGCTATTTGAAAGAGACATTATAAGAACACTTAAAGCATTCACTACAATGTTAGGGATTTTTACAACATTGGCATCTGTACTAATACTATTAATAATACACATTGCTGAACTTGTAAATACTAATGGTATATTAAAGCCAATTTTAACATAACTCCAATATGTAGCTGTACGAGTACATAATAAAGTCATACATTCACATTTATCTAACAATTTTTCAATATTAATCATTTTACTATATTATATATTATATTATTTTTTTGCTAATTTAAATTTAAGTTATTATATTAGAAAGGCATGGATATAGAAGTAAAGCCAAATGATTGGATACTACCTAATCGCGTAGGTTATAATAAATATATATATAATACATTTCATCCATCAAAATATGATACTAAAATAAAGGATAAATCATGTGAATGTTCTGGTGATAATTGTGATATTAATATTAAAAATATATCTTTATTTCCACAGCAGCGTATTGTAAAAGATTATATGCAATTTAATAGTCCTTATAGAGGCATATTATTATATCACGAATTAGGATCTGGTAAATCTGCAGCATCTATTGCTGCAGCCGAAGGCTATATTAATAAAAAAAAAGTAGTTATAATGACACCCGCATCCTTATCTCAAAATTATGAAAACGAATTAATGAAAATATCAACAACAGGATTAAATTTAAAGAAATCATGGACTATGATAAAAGTAACAAAATCTAACAAAGAAATGATGAATGCTCTCGCAAAATATGCCATTACCGATAAAATAGTTAAAAAAGACGGGCATGTTTGGGTACCATTATATGATGATGATATAGCTGGTTCAGAAATCGTTATTGATAAAACTAAATACTCAAAAATACCAAGCAAATATAAAGATAATGTTGATGCAACAATTGGACATATTATAAGAAATCGCTATACTTTCATTAATTATAATGGATTAACAGCAAAAATGATAAAAGAATTGGGTAAATCTCCTTTTGATGATACATTTGTAATAATAGATGAAATACATAATTTTATTAGTAGAATTGTTAATGGTTCAAGATTAGCGCGTGCAATTTATAATCATATGATGACTGCTAAAAATATTAAGATGGTTTTATTATCAGGTACACCTATTATAAATCAACCTTATGAAATAGCGACACTAATTAATTTAATACGAGGCCCCATGACATCTTATGAATTACCTTTGTTAAAAGCTTCTAAACCACCTAATAAAGCTGCAATCGTAAAAACATTAAGCGATAATAATCTTTATAAATATGTTGATGAAATACACCTAAATAAAGATAGTATTAATGTTATATTATTAACACAAGATTTTGTGCGTAAAACAAGTGATAATTCTACTATCAAAAAAGATAAATGGGATAAATCAGAAAAAAGTATAATTGACAATATAACAAAATCTATTAATAAAACTGATATAAAAGTTTCTATTAAAAGTAAACTACAAAATTACTATGCTCTTCCAAATATTTCTGATGAATTTAATAAATTATTTGTCGATGATACAGATCCTGAAAATATCAAAGTTAAAAATGAAGATTTATTTAAGCGACGTGTATTAGGTATATTAAGTTATTATAAAACAACTGGTTCAGAATTCTTTCCTAGAATATTACCAACGAATTTCAAATATCTAAATATGACTGGTCACCAATTAAGTAAATATGTTGACGTAAGACGTAAAGAAATGGAAATGGATGATAGAAAAAAACGTTTTGGTAATAAGAAAAATGCTGACGTTAATTCTGTATACAGAGCATTTAGTAGAATGATTTGCAATTTTGTATTTCCAGATAATATTAAAAGAGCATTTCCACAAGATATTCGTATGGTCATGAAAAAAGAGCTAGCTAAAAATGACGATGATGACGATGATGACAATGATGATGTAGAAGTAGATAAAAAAGATATTAATAAAGCAGTTGCTGCACAATATGAAAAACAACTAGAAGATGCTATGAGTAAATTAGAAAAAAGCGATGCTATTGAAGTAGATAATTTAAAGAAATTTTATAGTCCGAAATTTGCTGAAATGTTAAAAGATATAAATGAATCACCGGGAACAGTATTAGTTTATTCACAATTTCGTATGGTAGAAGGATTAGGTGTTTTAAAAGAAATAATGAATAGAAATGGATATGTAGAAATAAATGTAACTAAAAATGAGGATTTTGGATATATATTAGAAGATATTGATGTATTTGATGAAAAATATGACGGTAAGCGCTATGTAGTTTTCAATGCAGATAGAACAAAAACAAATATACTTATGAATTTATTCAATGGAGATTTTTCGATGTTACCAGATAATATGAGAATGCAAATTGAAAATATAGATAGTATTGACCAAAGATATGGAAAATTAGTAAAAACGATGATGATTACACAATCAGGTGCAGAAGGTATTTCTCTTAAAAATGTTCGTCGTGTATTAATAACTGAATATTTCTGGAATTCTGTTAGAATAAACCAAGTTATTGGTCGTGCTGTAAGAACTTGTAGTCATGTTTTTTTGCCAAAACAAGATCAAAATGTAGAAGTATTTATGTATATAATGAAATTAACAAAAGAACAATTAGCCAATAATCCAACTTTGAGAAAGAAAGACAATGAATTAACAACAGATGAACATATATTACATTTGGCGCAAAAAAAAGATAAACTAATAAACTCATTTATGAATATGTTAAAATCATCATCTATTGATTGTGTTACTCATTCAAAAAAAAATAAACCATTAGAAAATGGATATAAATGCTATAATTGGCCAATAAATGTAAACGATAACAAACTAGCATACACAGATAATATTGCTGTCGATAATAAAATACAACAACACCAAAAATATCAAAAAATGCAAAAGAATAAAGGAAAGGTTGTTAGCAAGGATGGTGTTAAATACGTTATGATGAATGAAAAATTATATGATTATAATAGTTATGTTAATGCGGGGTTATTATATCCAGCTAATATATAAATAAAAAATATATTATTTTAAATAATAATTATATGGAAGATACAATGAAATGTATTTGTAGGAATAAAAAAAATTTTAAAACATGTAAGATGTATTCTAAGTATAATTCTGTATTTTGCAGATATCATAACAATAACAATGAATTAATTTATAAAATATTCAATAAAATATTTGGAAATAAAACTTATATATCAATGAATGATATTTTTAATCTTTATAAATATATTACTAATAATATAAATATAATTGAATATAAAGAAGAAAAACCAGGTTATTTATTTATTGAATTGCTTAAAAATATACCTTATAAAATATTATTATTAATATCTAAGAAATATTTGGGAGAAAAAAAATATAAAAAACAAGATTTATTTAATTATTTACATGATTTAAACGCTAATACATACAAAATAAATAGTACAAGAAATTTAGGATTATTTCAAGATAAATACAAATACCATTTATTATCACGGGGTATTGATAAAAATGACATTATTAATACCGAGGATTTATTTTCGTGTGAAGATATTGTAAATATACCAAATGATAGATTATTTATAATTAAAGATAGTAATGGAACATATGGATTTGATGTTATAGAATTAGAGCATTTTGTAAGTAATTGTAAAGATGAAGATAAAGAGCCATATAATCCATATACAAGAAAAAAAATATGTAGTAATATAATTTGGAAAATTAATAAATTTATGGAATATAACAACATATCGCGGAGGAAGATTGAATATAATTGGCAAAATAATATGCACGCATTTACTGATTTATCAATAGAATTGGAAAGACGTGGATTTTATAATAGCCCAAACTGGTTAAATAAAATGTCAAAAGAAGATATTTTAAAGACTACAAAGTATTTTAGGGATTTTTCAACATCTATTGAAGCAAGTGATAAATATTTTAAAGATATTACAGATGATGATATTGTATTTAATTTTTGCAAAGATGGAATAAAAATGTTAAAGGAGTGTAAAAATGATTTATATGTTTTATGTTGTAATTTCGTAAAGGCACTCGCAATGTGTTCAAATGATTTTTATGAAAATATACCTTCGTGGATGTCTGGATTAAATACATCATCAATATTATCAAATGTATTTTCTATATTGGGTAATGATTCATTTAATGATAGTAACATGTCAGAAAGTTTTACATTTAGTGAAATTTCTAATTTAGGTCAAACATTGAATAGTCCAAATAATTTTTTACTATATTATTATGTAGAATATATGTAATAAATGAATACATATAATAATAACGATATCAAGTATACACCTGATTTTGTATATACTCCTCCTTCCGCATTGCAACTAAAAAAAGAAACTGAAAGTGTTATGGATAAATATATATGTAAATTTAAAACAGCTTTTTATGGTGGATTATTTTTTGCTATATTATCTTTACCAATTGCTTATAAAATATTAGATATGATTGCTAAATTAATATCAAAAAATATAGATATATTTGACGAGGATTATAATGAACCTCTACCATTAGGTAGATTTATTATGTCAATTATAGTGATAATAATAATATTTATACTATAAAAAAATTAATATTATATAGAAGAATTTTAATAAATTATAATTTATTTTTTAGCAGCTTTCTTAACAGGAGCTTTTTTAACTGGCTTAGGAGGCTCAGGTTCTTCTTCTTCTGCTTCTGCTTCTGCTTCTGCTTCTGCTTCTTCTTCTTCTTCTTCTTCTTCTTCTTCTTCTTCTTTTTCTTTTGTTTCTTCGGTTTTTGCTTTGATAGCATCAGTATCTACCTCAATATCTTCTTCATCTTCTTCATCTTCTTCTACATCATCATCACTATCTGGGATAAATGTAGGTTTAGAAGCATTTGATTGTTGAAATTTACCAGATACAATCTTCCAACTACATCCAAACATACCAGCAGAGAACCAAATTCCATTTAGCTGAATAATAAATTGCGCACGACCACCTTTAAGATTACTTACATATTCGGTAAAATCAATTTCTTTGTTATCCATGTCATAAGAATCAAATTCAAACTTGCTTTCAAGAGGATTATACGGAATTTTTGCCTTGAAAGTCGGTGGATATTTATTAACAACTTCACCAGTTTCTTTATCCTTGTCATGCTTGATAATATTGGAAAACATATTAGATACTGTATCTTTATTTCCACCATAATTATTCTTGAACCATGCAAGACGATTTGCGAATGCGTCATCAATAATTTTTTCTTCAAGTTCTTTCATTTTATCATGAAAGACTTTAATTTTAGGATTTTCATCAATACCCTTAAATGATACAGTAAGGTCATACTTAGGTGGCTCATCTTTACGCTTAGGGTCATCTTTGATAAACTTCTGATTATCATTGACACCATAAGGAATATTCATAACAGGAGTTTGAATATTGATTTTTGAACCAGAATAATTAACATACACTGATTTAGCACCCGATTTCATAACTTTGAGCTCGGAATACTTGATTTTGTTGATGTCGAGGTTCTTAGGAAGGAGCACGTTCATTATTATATATGTATCTTAGATATTCTTTATATAAAAATAGACTATCAATTTTTATTTTTCTTGTATAAAAAAAATAAAATTTAAAATAAGTAGAAATATATGGGTAAAAATGGAAAGATACTGACAAAAGAGCTTTTTAAGATTTTAGATATATCTTTACCAGTATATAAGACGCGATGTGGATTAAAAATGATTAAAATAGAAAATACATTTTATAATATATATGACACAAAAACAATAAATAGAATTAAAGATAAAATGTCTATTGATAAAAAATATGAATTAGAATATGTATTTATATAATGATTTTATAAGAGTTTATAATAAGGTTTTTTACGATATTTTTTGAAAAATTAAAAATATCTATTTTATTTAAATCATAATGTGTTGCATAATTTATTACTGCTTTATCTATACCATATGCAAGTAGTATAGCATTTAAATTATAAGTTGTCAAAGTATCCAAATATTTATCTACATACTGATTAATTGTATCTGATAAAATAATTTCATCATATTTATTATTATTATTATCTTTACAAAGTTGTTTATAAATTTCTTCACAATTATCATAAACAGATTCATCAATATTTGTTTTCATAACACATTTGTACATCATATCCTAAATATAAAAATATATATACATATAATACATATATCATTTTAGAAATTAACATGGGTTTCGTACATTCTCTCTACGTAGTAATCACTAAGATCCCCAAACTCCATTGTAATATAAGGATACTTTGCAATGATATCCTTAGTTAGCTCAATACCAAGAATATCTAGAAGATTTTTGTATTTTTCTGCAATCAATATATCTTCTTTTTCAGCCATGTAATGAGAGCATGTTTTGAGAAATTCCAAGTAATCTAACACAATCACATAGTCAAATTCTTTTTTTGCTATGTATGATAGTTTTTTATATTTATCCACGATTTCCGTGAAATTAATATTATAATCAACTATTTTTTTTTTACTATTTTTGCGATTTTGAAATATAGTATGTTTAGCGGTAATAATCATCTCGCGAATATTATTATATACAAGATTACATAGTTCGCGACCATTATCAATCTCAATAGAATTAATAATATTGCTTTGTTCAACAGCAGGCTTGTAGGTACAAACAAGCATCTTAGCTTTTTCAGCAGTGATATCATTAAAGCTATTATCGTTGTTAAAAACGATATCAAATACAAGTTCCATGTTCATGTTCATGATGTTGGTTATATAACTTTATAACAAAAATAATCAATTTTTTAATTTTACACCATATTTATTTTAAATAAAAATGAGTACATAATTAATAAAATCTTTGAAATTATAAAAAGTTTATAAAAAATAATAAATAATAAAATTATGTACTCAAAATCTAATTAGCCTACTTTTTCTTTCTCTTGGCTACTTTGGATTCAACAATGCCTTTCAAGTCATTTTCATAATCTGTTATGATATGTTCTTTGTTTTGAATCCATGCTTTTTCTAATTCACCTAGTTCATTCAACCACAAGTCTTCAATATTAGTATCTCTAAGAGTTTTCAATTTATCTTCTAATGCTGCCAATTCTTTTTCAAGTATTACCTTTCTATCATAGGTTAGTTGTGAAATCGGTAATTTAAGAAGATAGTTATATTGTTGTACTTTTTTACTAGACACTTCATCATCCCCAATGTCATCACCATCTCCTTCTGTATCAATTGGAGGATATTTCAATTCAACCAATCTAGCAACAATATCAACAAGCTTCTTATTCATGATTTGAATTTTTCCTGCAATTACATCAAGGATGAAACGCATTTTATTACTTAGAACCTTGGCATCTTTTTCCATGATTTTAATTTGATACATTTTACGTTCAAAGTATTTTAGTATGCGAGTTTCAGCCCATTCTTTGATAATTTCGCTTGTAGATTCGTAACGTTGGATAGCTCCTTCACAACTAAACAAATGAATATTATTAATACTTAGGTTTTTACTAGAAGCCAATTTAAATAGTGTTTCAAATTTCCCTTCTATCTTAGCTTTAACACTTGTACTAAAATGCAGTACAAATCTAACATTCTTAGATGTATAATGATTTTCAATATATTTCAAGTTATTCAATCCACTTGTAATCATTGTTTCTAAGAAATCCTTATAATCTTCTGTCCATGTTCCAATAGGTAATTCTGTAATCTCAACAGTTTGGTCATCTAACCATCTATATACACCTTTACTAATATAAGAATTCTTTTCAGCCTTTTCAATAGTTCCCTTGAACCCTAGATAATATGGAATAATATTATCCAATTCCATAGCACTAAGAGTATCATAAACCATATCCAAATCTTCTTCTTTTTTAACACTAATCTTTGAACTCTTGATAACATTGCAAATCAATTTACAAGTATCAATAATTTCACTCGGATTATATTGAGGAATATTTGTCGAGTATCCTGTTCCAATACCAATTCCCCCATTTACCAAAATCATAGGAATAATAGGAATGTAATATTCTGGTTCAATTTGTTGTCCATCGTCATCTTGATATTTTAATATGATATTATCTTCTTCCTTGAAAATCATTCTAGTAAGTTTAGATAACAATGTGAAAATATATCTCGGAGATGATGCATCTTGACCACCTTGACAACGACTACCAAATTGACCATTTGGACTTAACAAATTGATGTTATTTGTTCCAACAAATATCTGTGCCATTCCTACAATGGCCTGTTGTAGTGATGCCTCGCCATGATGATATGCTGAAACTTCACTTACATATCCTGATAACTGAGCGACTTTAATTTCATTAGTATAAAGTTTTCTTTTGAAACAAGCGTATAAAATTTTACGCGTGCTTTCTTTTAGACCATCACATATATGATTAATAGAACGTTGTAAATCTCTGTTTGAGAAATGAATCAAGTCTTTATCAACAAAGGATTTATAATCAACATTCTTTTTAGAGTAATCTAATACCCTATCTTTATCATAATCTTGAAGCCATAATTTTCTATCATCGGCTCGCTTTTTGTTAAATGCCAAATCAATTACTTCATCGGAATTTTCATCATAAATATAGGTAACCTTTTTCATTTGTTTAAAATATTCTTTTGATTCCTGATCATTTGAAGTACCTAATCCCTTGTAATATTTAATTTTCCAATTACCATTTTTAGCTTCACTTGTTTCTAACCAACGCTCGTAATCAGTCATATTATAAAACTCTATTACTTCTTTTCTAACATTTGTAGCTTTAATGATAGGTGTAAGCATAGATGTTAGAAATCCTGAAATCTCATAGAGTTCATGCCACATACTTTGAAATATATTGAATATTAACCCCTTGATATGACTTCCGTCATGATCTTGATCTGTCATAATCATAATAGAACCATATCGCAACTGGCTTACATCAGTATATTTTTTATTTTGCTCCAATCCCATAATTTTTTTGATAGCTGTAATTTCATTGTTATCTGATATTTTTTGCAGAGTAGCATCTTTGACATTTAAAATTTTACCACGCAATGGGAACACACCGAACTTATCACGCCCAATTACACTTAGCCCAGAAATTGCCATAGTTTTAGCCGAATCACCCTCAGTTAGAATCAAAGTGCATTCAGAGCTTTGTTTTGTACCTGCAAAGTTAGCATCGTCTAATTTTGGAACAATGATACGCGATATCTTTTTACCATCAGTTTTAACAAGTTTCTTTTTATCATAGAATTCAGTAATGCTTAGAGCTTTATCTACAATCCCAGATTTATAGAGTTTGTCAAAAAATTTATCACTTAAATCACATTTAGAACCAAACTTAGCAACAGGTGTTGTAAGAGTTTCTTTACTTTGCGAATCAAAACTTGGATTTACAATAAGAGCTTTAACAAATACAAATAAATTATCCTTAATATGTTGAGATTTTACTGCTTTCTTCTTTTTTGCAAGCGTCATATCAACAAGATTTTTTGTTATCATATTTGTAATATATTCAATATGTTTACCACCTTTAATAGTATTAATACCATTAACAAATGATAAATACTCAAATGAACCTGTTTTAGAAATTGATGCTACTACTTCCCATCTATGTCCACAGGCTTCATAAACAACTGGTTGCTCTTTTTTATCCAAGAATAATTCACAATACTTTTCAAAGTCTTTGATAGTGAGCTTTTCACCATTAAAACTAACAGAAACTTCCTTACTGGTTGTTGCACAAGCATCAATTACTCGACGATGAAACAATTTATAGATATCATCAGTGAGACCTTTAATACCAAATCTTTCATAATCAGGAGTAAAAGTAATTTGGGTATATGGCGCTTTATTACTAGATTTGACATTAGGTGCTTCTTTGCTTGTCATATTATTCGTGAATTTTTGCGTATAGATCTTTTTGCTGTAATGATCTACTGTTTCCACAATAAATTCTTTTGAAAATATGTTAGCAAGTTTGCTACCATAGCCATTTTTACCACCCCAAATTTTCTCTTCACCTTTATCGTAATTGGTTGATGTTAGAAGTTCTCCAAATATCAGTTCAGGAACCCAAAGATTACCATAACTACCATGTTTTTTAATATCAATTCCATTACCATCATTAAATATAGTAATAGTTCCAGTTGATTTATTAATTGAAACCTTGATATTTTTAACATGTTTGATATCTTCTTTGCCTTTTGTTTCTTCGGCCTTCAATCTCATTGCATGATCAATAGCATTTACAATAACTTCATCAAAGATTTTAAGAAGACCAGGAATATAAGTAAGTTCATCAACGCGCATTTTTTGTGTAGAATCATCATAAACATAGCTACTGATTTTTTGTGGTTCAATAGAACCTATATATGTATCGGGTAAAGCTAGAATATGCTCTAACAATTCATACTTTTTATACTTCTCTTCAACAGTTTTGACTTCTTGTTTGGACATTGTGTTTTTTGCTTAATTCTATATTTAAGCATATCAATTTTTTATATCTATATATGCGATTATTTTATTAAAATTATTTGATAATTAATTATATAGATAACAAAACATGTCTGTATTACATATTGATGATTTAAATGAATTCAATGAAAAAATTAAGAATAACAAGACATTTGTAGTTTTCTCAGCAGGATTTTGTAAACCTTGTAAAGAAATTTACCCATATATTGAAGAAAAAGCTTCAAAATATACAGATATTACTTTTATAAAAGTAGATATTGAAGAGGGTTCTGAAATATCAGAAAAATATGAAATACAAACAATACCTCATTTTAAATTTTTTAAAGAAAATAAAGAAATTGTTACTTTTTCGGGAGCAAATAAGCAAAACATAACAGAAGCTATAAATAAATTATTAGAATAAAATAGGTAATAAAACAATTATTAGTATTTTGATTTTTAAGCTATTTATAGCATTATTCTTAATAACACAAATTATAAATATTATTCAACTAAGTTTGAATGTACTATAATATTTTATGAAAAACATAGATATTCATCAAAGCATAGAGGAAAGACTATTAGTTATACTAATAATGTTATTATGTATTACATGACGTAACATGACGTATTAGTATTATTTCATTGGACAAGCGTAGATTTGTTTAATGAAATAGATGTTTGGAAAACTTATAAATACAAGGATATGGAATAAGAGTTCCATTTTTAGGATGGTTTCCAAATATTATTAGTGCGAAATTAATTAAATAATTATTTGTTTTTATTATTTAGCAATATGTTTATAGTAGGGATCCCAAAAGAACTTAAAGCTAATGAAACAAGAATATCTTTAATACCACAAGATGTTGCTAAGTTAGTTAATAATGGAAATAAAGTTTATGTGCAAAGTAACGCAGGTATAGCAGCCGAACATACAGATAATGATTATATAAGTGTAGGAGCTGAAATATGTAATTCGACCGAAGAAATATATAATAAAGCTAATTTAATAGTTAAGGTTAAAGAACCACAAGTAGAAGAATACAAGTATATTAATTATAAACATACTATTATAACATTTTTTCATTTTGCTAATAACAGACAATTACTAGATCATATGGTAAATAATGAAGTTACTTGTTACGCATATGAAACAATAAAAAAAATCAATGATGAAGGTTTTGGATATTATCCAGTATTATCTGAAATGTCTAAAATTGCTGGTGAAATAGCAATGATGGATGCTATTAAATTTATGTTTACAGATAAAATATATGATTATAATACACAAATTGCTATATTAGGCGTTGGCAATGCAGGGTTATCAGCATTAAATATTGCTTTAGAATCTGGATTTACTAATATATGTTTGTTTGATAAGGATTATGAAAAAATAAAGAAAATAAAACAAGATAGAGATAACAATATTAATATATACGAAATAAATGATGAAAATTTAAACTATCTTGTTAAAAATTCAAAGATTATTATAGGTTGTATATATAATACTTCAAATGGTGGACCAACAGAAAAAATAATAACAACTGAATTATTAAATGAAATGCAAAAAGGATCTATAATTATGGATATAGCAATTGACCAAGGTGGTATAACAGAACAATCTATTCCTACAAATGTAACTAACCCTTTGATAAATTATAATGGCATATATATATCTTGTGTTCCTAATATACCAAGTTGTGTTCCTGTAAAAGCTTCTGAATTATTATCAAACTCTATTATAAATTATGTATTAGCAATTTGCAATAATAATACAGGAGATTATTCAGAATTGGATTATGGTATGGGTCTTAATGTTGATAACAAAGGGATCTATATATAAAAATTGATTGTTAATGTTATTTTTATTAATTATAAAAATGAAATACTTAAAAATGTTATTATATATTGTATGTATTGTTAATATTAATTGCTATCAAATTACTTTTCCAACTTTTAAAAGAAATTTAGCAGTCGTTAAAGATATAGATATAAATAAATTAAATGAAAATGATATGTTTGAACTTAAAGTTCTATTTAAGTCAGTGCCAATGTTACTATTTAAAAAACAAAAATTGGAACCTAAAAAATTATATGAATTTTGTAAAATTTTTGATAGCAAAGCAAATAATAAAATTGTACACCCATTTAGTTATTCGCAGATAAAAGAGGTACCGCAAGTTTCATTAAGAGGTGAAGTGCACATTGATGATATGCATGATATTAAAGATATTACATTAAAATATAGTGATCCTTTTAAAAATACTATTATATGGCATCAAGATATAGTAGGTCATGGAACCGATTTGCCTCCTGTTGTTTCATCAATATATATGATTAAATCACCATCAGTTGGTGGGAATACTTTATTTGCAAGTTTAGAAGATGCTTATGATTCCATGGATTTTTTTATGAAAAAAAAAATTAATAATTATAATGTTATTTATTCAAACTCTCAAAAAGATATGATGAACTCATACTTTGATTATACTGGATATAATCGTGTGCTAAATGAAAAAACAAAAAAAGTAGGAACTAGCATTATTACACGTGTGCCATTAGTAGTATATTCTAATGTTGAAAAAAGACGCAAAGCACTAATGTTATCACCATTTCGTTTTAATAAATTTGATAAATTATCTTGTGATGATAGCTTTGATTTATATAGAGAAATTATGAATAAATATGTATTTACGCAACAAAATGTAGTAGATATTAAATGGGATAATGATGATTTATTGATATTTAATAATCGCAAATTAGTACATACATCAACACCAACTATTGAATATAAAAATGAAGAACGACTTTATTATAGTTGTTTTGTAGGAACATGTGAACCTATTATTAGAAGTTAATAATTATATAATTGATTTACTATTTCAGTATAAATATTACTAGATATGATTTCACTACATATATCTGTTATAGACTTATTTTCTGCTTCAATTACTATTATATTTTTATTATTTTTAATAGCATTTATGTATTTTTCTTCATGTAATTGATGAATTCTTTTAATATATTCCAATTTAATGTTTTTTTCGGATTCTCTGCCTCTTTTTTTTATTCTATTGTAACACATTTCAGGGTCAGAACGCAAATATATATATGCATTAGGTTGCCATAATTCATCTGTTGTTTTATGCAATTTATGAATATTATTGTATTCATTTTCATTAATTGTTTTATCTTCAAACGCCTTTTCAACAAATACATTTTTAATAAAATAAGGACTTCTTTCCATTAAAACAATAATGTTGGATTTTTCTTGTATCCAACACCTGTCAATCCAAACTTTTATTTGAAAATTATAAGTACTATTATCGCTATCATACATACTTTTCAAATACTCTGTCCAACTTTCTATTGGTTCAATATCAATAGCTGTTTTATAATTTTTATGAAAATAATTTAATATACTTGTTTTACAACATCCAATATTACCATCAATTGTAATAATAGGCATATTTTAATTAGTTGAATATGTTATCTTTTTATATATCATTTTTTTATAATTTTATTTTGCACCATTATTTTTTTTACACCAGAAATAGTTAGCTCTTTGCCCTTTGATTTAATTAATTTTATTATAAAGGTATTTAAAAAAGTTTCTATTTTTTTAGAAATAACATTTATAGATGTTTTAGTAATTTTTACTTTGAAAAATTTAAATACATTGGCTAATTTTACTTTTATTATTGCACTAACCTTTTTACATTTAACTAGTTTATATAATCCATGTGTTCTTATGTTTTTAGTGCTTTTTCCACCACCTTCTTGTGTTTGCATTCCTGATAAAAATAATTCAGGTCTTACAATTCCATTTTTTAAATTAGCTTCCATAACATTATCTCCTTCGTTATCTTGTCTATACATTGGTTCATCTCCTCCGAAGAATGCTAATGTGTTAAATGCACCTCCTTTCATACAGCCTTTTTTATTAAAACATAGTGTTGTGATATATTTTGATAAAAACACCATATGTTTATCTAATATTTTTCTAACACCTGCTTTCAATGATATTAAAGCCACTATTGCTACAAAATTAAATATTAATTTATCTATATATTTAGATAATAAAAATACTATTTTAGCTTCATTTTTTTTACTTACAACTTTCTTAGATTTAATGTGATTTAAAATTTCGCTTGCACAATATTTTATTTTTTGACAATTTAACATATATATTTACTACTATATAAAATGAAAATAATTATATATAATAAGAAGTAATGGAATATTTAAAATTTAATGGTGATAATCCAATATCTGAATTAATAAATGGTAGAGTAAATGCAATGAATGTAAATAATAATTATAAAATAAAAAAAGCTGTCGATAAAGCTACTGAACATCAATCAAATATAATATCTAGAAATTTAAATTGTACAGGTGTATCAAAAGTTTTCTTTTCTATGGAAAATATCAATTTACTACAAACAGGTATTAGAAATAAAATATTAAATGATACCAATGGTGAATATAATATTGGTCGTCAAAAGGATGACGAATTGAAAATTGTTATGAGATCAATATATTTTCAATATGCTAAAAATCAATCTACAAATGTTTATGAACAAGTTTTAGATTTAAATACGCGTGTAATTGAATGGTGCGTTCCAGAAATTATATCTAATATAAAACAATCACAAAAATATATTAAAGATATTAGCACTATGCCGGTACCACTTGAAAGATCTGTAATGCCTTCAAGAAAAGGTTTAAAAAATCTTGATGTTACAAAAATTTAATTAAATAATATAATATTATAGAAGTATAGATATAATATATGAGTAGTTATAAAGATACAGCATGGAGTTACGATGAAGAAAGTCTTGGATTAGATACTGAAACAAAATTAAAGTTTATTCCAAATGAAAAAGAGCTAAAATTATTCAAAGAGGAAAAATCTAATATGTACAAAGGAACATGGATGATATGTTTAGTATATGGTATATCAGCCATAGCATTATTAGGAGTTGTATTTTTAACTGATTGGGGTAAAAAATATGTTTATGATAAATTTTTACCCGCTGTTTTAACATATGTTATTGGTGCTATAATAATAATAATATATCTAATTTTATCTATTTTTGCTTTACAACCTCGTAAAATAAAAAATGAATTTGATGTAATGCCTGTTTGTCCTGATTATTGGAAATTAGAAACAGTTAGCAAATCACGAAAAGATTCTATAATTAATAATACTATAAAATACGATGGTGATGGTAAATGCCCTAGTTACTCATTAGAAAAAGGTGAAAGTTGTTCTTTAAATGTTAATCCAAATAATGAATATTCTATTAAAGATTCAACTGGAAAAATAGATATAGTAACAAAACATGGTTCTGAATTAAATCATAAATGTGTTCCTGACCCTATGGTATTTGGTTCTTTAACCGAATATAGTTCAATGAATGATAATTTATTTAAAAGTAAAAATAAATTATACATGGCTTCTGAATTTAATAAATCAACTAGTACAGATGAATCCATCGATCAAGATTTAGGTGGAAATGCATCTGAACCAAAAAATGATGGGATAATTAATAAAGCACAAAAATCACGACTTATAAATGAAGCAATGTTTTTATATAAAGAATCTAAACAAAATAATGTAAATACAGATAAAAGACAATATATTGATGGTTATGATGCAAGTGACGAATTATTAAAATATGCTAAATTAACAGGTGCGTATAAATCTGATTGGAAGAGACCTGGTGATACTAGTGTAAATTCACCATTTGGTGGTTCATTATTTGTTGATCAAACAAAAAAATATGAAAAATATCCATTAATATGTAATGAAGTATATCCTGGATTATTAGATAAATTAGAAAAAGATGGTAAAGATGATTTAAAATGTGAATTGTCTAAAACATGTGGTATATCTTGGAGTAAATTAGATTGTTATCCTAACAATATAGAATAATTTCTACATATACCAAATGTTTTTCTGTGAAATTCAGTTAAACCATGTGCTTTTATAGCTTCGTGATGTTTTTTTGTTCCATAACCTTTATTTTTTTGTATATCATACAATAATAATTTATCATTATTTGCTACTAAATTCTTGATATATTTTGTATGATAATCTTTTGCTAATATTGATGCAGCAGCTATACTTAAATATTTTGAATCTCCTTTGGGTACACATTCATATTCAATAATATCATTATCATATCCAGGTGGAATATATGGTTTAAAGTTTGGACCATCAATTACTAAATATTCAAATTTAGTCTTTTTATATGCTATATCTATTGCGCGATGCATTGCTTTCATTGTTGCGTTTAAAATATTAATATCATCTATCTCTTTACAAGAGGCTTCACCTATTCCATAAGTTATGCAATTTTCTTTGATATAGTTCGCTAGAAATTCGCGCTTTTTCTCAGATAGTTTTTTTGAATCCTTAATTTGTTTATAATTTTCATCTGGAAATTCCACAGGTAGTAAAACACAAGCAGATATTACCGGTCCAATAAATGTCCCCCTTGCAACTTCATCTACACCTGCTACTAATTTATTTTTATCGGGTAAAATATACTCAATATCAGACATTAATGCGTTGAATTCCTTATATTTAATATATTTATAAAAAGTGAATAATTAAATCATTTTTTTATATTTTTGTACCCTCTTGGCGTAATTGGATAACGCGTTCGACTTCTAATCGAAAGATTGTGGGTTCGAGTCCCATAGGGGGTATAAAAATATTATATATATATATTAATAATATGTGTTTTTTGTATGCATGTAATCTATTTTTTAGATTATATGATTATTGCAAATATCATATAAAAAAATATAAAGAAGACATTAAAGAAGCAGAAGAAATGCAATCTTTACTTAATGAAAATCCTTATTATGCTCTTGAATAATTTTATTTTTTAATAGCACAAAGTATCTTACCATTACCAAAGTTGTCATCTATATAACATTTATGAGTATTTTCTATATAATTTTTGAGATTGATTGTCATATCATTCCATCCTTTGGATAATTTATAATTTTTATAATTGATTTTACGTATACTATCTTTAATATTCATTTATTACTAATATTTAATTGATAAGTTTTAAATAAAAAATGATTGCGATTAATTTCCATAATATAGTATGGTACGCAATACTATGATGATTGAATATTATAAAAATCCAAGAGAATTAATTATTGATATCTTAGATACATTGATAATTAATATTACTTATATATTATTACTATTATTCATATTTATGGCATTTATAATTACAAATGCATTTATTAGAAATTATTATATATATATATAAGTATTTAAAACAACTATTATAAAATGAAAGTTTTAGTTTTATACGTATTTCACGAATATGATGATAATGTTAAGATTTTTTTAAACAATTGTATATTCAAAGATAATAATATAGATTTTATGGTTATAGCTAATAATAAAAATTATGATTTTAGTAAATTAAATTTACCAGATTATGTAATTACTATGAATAGAGAAAATATAGGGCGTGATTTTGGTGGATGGAGCGAGGGATTATTAAAAAATAATTTATATAAAAATTATGATAAATTTATATTTGCAAATTCAACTATAATTGGTCCATATTTAAAAGATGATACAATAAAATGGACTGACATTTTTATAAATGGGTTATCTGATAATATCAAATTATTTGGATGTACTATTAACAATGCTTATTTTTCACATGTACAAACCTATATATTTAGTATAGATAAAGAAGCCCTTGAATATTTAATAGAAAAAGGTAAGTTTACAATTACTAATTATCCTTCAACAGCAAGAGAAGCACAAGAAAATGAAATATTTATGTCAAAAGATATTACTGATAATGGATGGAATATTGGATGTCTATTAAAATGTTATCAAGGTATCGATTTTACTTTTAAAAATAAAAAAAAAGAAGATTTTGCTAATGTATTATATGGTGATATAATGTTTCCACAATATAGAAATATTATTTGGAATGAATATGATGTAATATTTGTTAAAGGCAATAGAGTAAAATTACATCATCATTGATACATTAGACACTATTACAACACACAATAACACTAAGAAACAATATAATATCATTATATTATTATCTGTATATATACTTATAACACTATTATCATCTTTTGTTTTATAATTATCTATGAAACTTTTATAATCAGATACATTATAAAATCCGTATACTACAATTAACGCTAACATTGATAGTCCAACACCTCTAATTATTAATTTAGCTGTTTCATCTACATATAAATTAGTTTGTGTACTTGCTAATAGAGCAAGTGATACACCAGCAGCAGTAAATAATGTACGATTTACTGATTCAAAAATTGATGTTTTAACAAGTAATATATTATTTTCTATTGTAGTCATTTTACTTTAATATAACATATTATTTTATTTTTGTTGTAATTAATGCTAATCCAGTAAATATTAAAATGATACCAATTTATTGGTATATATTAATTATTTCGTTAAAATAAAAATATGATAGCAGAATAGTTATAATAGGGTAACAAGATATTATAATGGTACTTATAAATGTTTCTGCTTATGTAAAAACAATTATGTAGTTATATTGTCCATATAAATATATAAATGCTGCTGTTACAAAAAGTAGCGCTACATGAAAACATTTATCATAAGAATATTTTGCCAAAATATTAAAGTCATTTTTTAATATTTCATAATTATTGCCAAAAATATTAGAGATATTGTAAATATAGCTATAATTAGTTTTATTATAATAAGTATAGTAATTGAGTTTATATTAGCCATCAATAATTGTTTATATAAAACAGGTAATATACCAAAATAAAATGCTGTTATTTAGTGATGTATCATTTAAATCAATTAGATATTTTTTTACAAGATAGAAATGGGTATTTTTCATATAGTTTGAATATAGCCATTTCTTTCATTTTTGCTTCAATCATAATATCAATATTTGTATCATATTTTTTTGGTATTTCAAGCAAATAGTCTGGGATTGTTTCAATATAATCACTATGATGCCCGCATTTACCTGTTCCTTGTTCACTAACATGAAATTTAGGTTTAATATTTCTACACTTCCAAGTTTCTAGGATTTTAGGGATATAATTAGCTGGTGTATCCAGTTTTTCGTTTGGATGCATAATATTATAGCAGTCATAGTGATGCGTATCAAATACAACTGGTATATTTACGCGCTCTGATACTTTCAAACAATCTTCAATAGAGAAATTGCGTTCACAATTTTCAAGTACAAGACGTCTCTTAATATTATCAGGCATTTTCATATAATTTTCACACCATCTATCAATGGTTTTTTCTTTATCACCATATATGCCCCCACCATGTATTACCATAACAGAATCGTTACCTAGCTCCATGATATCTAATACGGATGCGTGATAATCTAAATCACGAATAGTATGTTCAATTACATCATCACTTGGACTACCAATACAATTAAAATGTCCAGGGTGAAATGTTAAACGTTGATTATATTTCTTTGATTTTTCACCTATTTTTTTTAGCAAATCTTTTGCAAAGTCCAAAGTATAATTTGGTGCTTTTGGATTTGAAATATGTGGAAACATTTCACTTGAAAGACGGAATACTTTAATACCATTTGCTTCGTTCCAATCCATCATTATTAAAGTATCTTGTAAATTTTCAATGATTTTATTTTTTAGATTATCTATACCTTTTTCAATTAGCGTTTTTAAGATAACACTACGTGAAGAGAAAACGTTAGGGCAACATTCTCTCAGCTCAATGTTAAGACAGCAGAGACCAAGTTGGATAGCTTTGTTTTCGCTCATAGTACCAATATTTATATATAAGGTATAATATCAATTTTCACATCTTTAAACATTTAAAAAGCCACGTTTCTAATGTTTAGAAAATTAACAAGTTCTGTTAATTTAAAAATATAATAACAATATATAACGAAAATAGTTAAATATTCTTACGAACGATGTGGAAAGAGATTCTCTCAAAAATCTCAGTGCTACCAATTAATTTAGAATTTATAGAATTTATAGAAAATTATCACACCCTACAAAAAAAGAGTACATAATTTTATTTTTCTATAATTTTTATAAACTTTTAGATTTTTAAGATATTTTATAAATTATGTACTCATTTTTTTAAATAGGAGGTAATTCAATATCATTTTCTACACATATATTATAAATAGTAAGGTAATCACAATGATTATCATTTTCAATAAGATAAGCTAAGCATTTTTTAACATCAACATTAATATCAATTGTATTAATATAATCTATTAATTCTCGTGATTCGTTGCTTGTAAGAGTTGTTGAATCAAGAGCATCAATGAGTTCATCCATTTCTATCTTATATATTGTACAAGATTATCAATTTTTATTAAAAAATATATAAGGATATAATGTTATATATAGATAACGAGAAAAGCATTCCTTGCGCCTTATTTTTACATTAAATATAGCCTTTATGGCATTATGTCATCGTGCCCGAGTGGTCTAAGGGGACAGACTTAAGATCTGTTGTGCATAAGCACGCGCGGGTTCGAACCCCGCCGATGACATCAATGTTTTCATTGCTATATTTAAAACATACCAATCATATAAGTAATATAATCATGGATACCATATAATTCCACACTATCAGATGATATATGATAATACCATTTAAAAGGTATTATAAGAGCCATATTATTAAGTTTTATTGTTGATATTTCAGCAGACGCATCAGGCATTCCATTAACATTACTAGTTTTAGGATTACATAATGTAACTTCGCATGATTCCTTGGAATATATTAATAGATATTTGTATTTATTACGTTGCCAAGAATCTGCGATAATTAAATTATTTTTAATGATATTGCTTGAAAACCAATTATATAACAATTCATTAATATCTTTTATTTTATCATTAATTACAACTGGTTGCCTTTTGTATAATAAGTCAAAGTCAAAATGATTAGCATCAGTTTGATATATTGAGAATTCATCAGTAAATATATAGTATAATGAAGCATATACAATTAATGTAATAACAAGTATATATATATATTCATACATATTTAATATATGATAATAATAATTTTAATGAAAAATAAACATATATATTATAATATATTTTATAATTAAGGATGACAACAAGTAGAACAAGAAAAATTAAAAGAAAAATCATAAAAAATATTACTAAAATACCAAAAAAACCAAGTGCTAAAAATATTATAAAAGGTATAAAAAAATCTACACAATATTCAATTCAATCAACAAAAAAAATAATTAATAATACAAAAAAAACAATTAATGATACAAAAAAAACAATTGATAAAAGTGTAAAAAGGATATATCATGGAAAATACGAAGATGATTTTATAAATGAATACAATTCTGATCCTATGGTTGATGATTATAATGGTTCAGCATGGATAAAAGTATATAGCGTGTCTGAAACCAATAAATATAGCGAAGATGAACAAAAAAAATTTGTAAGTATTCTAGGAAATAAAAATAAATTAAATTTAGATATTGATGAAAAATTAATTATACATATCAAAGAAAAAAAATATAAAGAAAAAACTGGAATACGAAATGCTATAAAAACTTTTAGCACTAAAAAAATTGTAATACCTTATGATAATATAGATGAAGATGATTTTGATGTTACTAACTTAAAAGACAATTATTTAAAAGGTTTAACAGAATTATATAATTTAAATAATTATTATATTGAAATTGAAGAAAATGGTATATTAAATTATTATATATCAATACCAATAAAAAAATATCTAAGATATGCTATCGTTAAACAGAGAATAATTAAAGATGACAAAAAAATAGAAAAAGAATTAGCAAAAGAAGAAAAACAAAAAAAACTAGATGCAATAAAAAATGAAGCAAATGAACTAATTAATACTCTGGGAGTAGATATATTAAGTGATAATAAAATTGTTGCACTTCCACCTTGTTCAAAATTAGCTAATGCATACTGTTATATACATCCTTTTAATGTAATACTTTATGAAAAAAAAATAATGTATGGTTTAAAATGGGAAAAAGTTAACTATAATCCAGGTATAAGTAATTCATATGAAAATATAAAAGATTTTTTTGAAGTAAATAAAGATGTTTCAAGTTTTAATGTAATTGATGAAAAAATTAAAGAAGTTTATATAAGTCTATCGCCACAAGCATCTGCACCAAAAGAATCACAAGAAGCACCAGCCTCAGAAGAAGCAGCACTGGCTGCCGAAGGAGAAGCAAAAGTAGGAGGTAAACAAATAGGTGGTGGAACAGAAGTAATTGATTTAACAGGTGTCAAAGAAGTTATAGATATAGTATATGATGCAAAATATTTAGATAATTTTAAATTAGAAAAGTTTTATTATAAATACGAAGATAATGGCATTGAAATATATTATTTATGTAAAAATAGTATATTGGATTATAGATATAATCATAAATCTTGGGATAAAGAAGAATATTATAATGATAATTCTATTTATAAAGCTGGATTACAATCCAATCTAAATTCAATAAAAAAGTTAAATAATAATTTAACAATTACGCTAAAAAAAATAAGAGAGAAGGCAATAGAAAATGGTAATATAAATAAAAATAAAGAAGTGGAAAGACAAGATAGAAGTGATGAAAGATTTAATGATAATGCTGGTAAAGTAGGATTTTATACAACACAATTATTTGTTTATACTGCTAAATATATTCAAGATACGTTTTTAGCTGGAATTAAAGTATTATTTAGTTCTTCTTGGAATAATGTAATAACAGGATTTTTAATATTTTTATTTATAATTTTAGTTATAATAATGGGAGTTGTATTAGGTAAAGGTGAAAATGATAGTGGAAATGATGGTCCAAATAAAAAACCAAAAGAAGAAAATAAGGATTTTATTTCATTATTAAAATCGATGCCCGCAAATATCAATAGTGCTTATGCTGATTTTAATAATTTTGCTACTAATTTAGGTAATATGATAACTAATGGAAGACGCGCAGTCAATGATTTCACAGAAGCAATAACGGGTGATAATATACCAGAAGATTTAGTTAGACTAAAATATGATGAAGATGAAGATAAAGGAAGAGGAGGTGATAATATAATTCATTTTTATAATGAAAATGATGTAATAAGTGCATATAAACCAATTGCTAAAATTATTCCAAAACAAAATGGTATTAATAGTACAGGACAAATTAATGAAACAAATTTTGAATTGAAATCTGTTCCAAATGGTCCAAATGGTAAAGGTCAATTATACAAGTTAGATTGTGATAATTCAAATACAAGTAATTATTTCACTAAATCTTGTAAATTAAGAAAAGATTATTTATTGGATACCAGATTTATTAAGGAACCCGAATCTGATTACGAACAAATTAAAATTAATGATTAAACTAAATAATCTAATATACTTTTAAGTGAGAGCTAATAAAATGAGCGTAGATAAATCAACATGTAAAAATGTTCCTATTGAAGGGCAAACATCAATAACTATTGCAAGTGAAGGAAATTTATTAGAATTTAATACTAAACATCAAACATGTACAATAGGAGAACAACATTTATCTAAAAATTTAAAGATTTCTAATGATGAAATAAAATTTAAAAATAATTATTTTGAAATATTACCAAAAGAAGCACATTGCAATTTGTTTGAAATTGAAAAATGGGAAGACTGGTTTACAATTCCATATTATTATATTAATAATAAATACGATAAGGGTACAAATGATGAAAAAAACGAGGGGAAATATTCTGTCCCTGTTTGTTATAAACCTTGTGAAAGCAATTCAGTAGTTAAAACAAATAAAAATGAATGTGAAAGTATTAATACATTTATGCGTGGAAAATATAAAGATTTTATACCATATGATCCTTTTGCCATAATTGCTATTATTGGAACTAAATATAATAGCGATTATAGTAAAAATGAAGCGTTACGCGGATCATATAAATATCACATAGAAAATTTAAAAATAAATAATAAAGATATATTACCCGACACTATAAGAGAAGATATTGATATAGATAAAAGTAATGTGCTAGAAAAAAAAGGATATGAAAGTATCAATTCAAGTGTAGATAAAGCTTATTTAGAATTAATAGAATATATTAATTTCATAGATAGTGAAAGTCTAACAAAAGACTACAAAACATTAGTAAAAGAAAAAATTATTAGCGATATTAATAAATTCTATGATTTATTTGATACACGAGATGAATTTTACATGAATTATTTAAAAAAAATAAAATATACAGAAAAACCTAATTTTGGAAATTATCAAGGTGCAAGATATGCATTTCATTTTGCAAAAAATAATGCAAATGTGATAAACAAAATAGATACTGGAATAAATAAAAAAACAGACGATGAAAAAGATAAATTAGAAAATATAAAATTTATGTTTAATTATTGTTGTAATTTGTGTTTTAGTAATAAATATTTATTTAATGATAGATTAAAAAACTATGGCATACTTGAAAGTGGGACTATAGCACCTCAAGAGGCAAAAGCCGGCGACACTCCTGTTGTTCCAGGTTCTAATGATTATATTACACCAATAGATAATAATAATAATAATTATACAGCAACTACTGAATACGAAACTACAAATGTTAATATTAATAAAGAAGATATTCCAGCATTTAGTGAATATGAATATGTATTTAAATATTTTAAAAATTTATCTATTTTGGGACCATTTATATTATTGATAATAGTATTATTATTATTATTTTATTGGGTATTGGATCAATGGCAATTATTAGGTCGTTTTATAACTTATTTTATAAATTATCCAATTATATATATTCTTAATTTGATTATGAATTCAATGTATTATTTTGCATATTATGTTATGTTAATATTTGGACTTGTTATTGTTCATCCATTAAATATAATAATGTTAAAACTTCCTAATATTATGATATTTATTGTATTATTATTTATAATATTATTAGCAGATCCTTTATCTGCACTAAATATTGGTATAAATATGAGACCGTTCGCATTTGTATTATTGGATTTTGTATATATAACACTTGTACAATTAATAAAATTATTTATTAAACTTATTATAATAATATTTTCATACACTGCCGTATCAGTTCCAATATTAATATATGTATTTTATACATTATATAAAATAACATATCAAGACCTAAGTATTTTATCTGATCCACATATTAATTTCACTCCATACAAGTCTGGTATAATGATGATACACTTTCAAAAGATGCGCATTGATTATTTTAATAATGTTTTAAGTAATCATATTGATTTAGTTAAAAAATTGGGAAAAAATAATTAAATTATTTTGCTGTAACAATATAACTATAATAACAATCAACATAGTTATTTTTGGCATCTTCACAAGACATACCTTTAATACTATTCCATGCATCCCATTTTGAACAATCTTTCAAGTAAATAGCCCAAGGTTTTTCTTTATTGCAATTACCAATAGTAGCTTGCTTATAATATTTATAGAATTCAAGTTTTACATTATCGGGTAAATTAAAATCATCTAAATTTAATTTTTCTTGTTTTTTTAGCACTTCTTCAAAAGAAAGTTTATCGCCCATTTTTATAATATAAATTATTCTTTTTCTTATATAAATGTTATTTAAGAATATAATATATATAATATATGAAATAGATAATGATCATAGACGAATATCTAAACTATACAACGACATACAAAGAAAAATATGGCGAGAGATGTATAGTTTTAATGCAGGTAGGTTCGTTCTTTGAAATTTATACTATAACCGATAATATCACTGATAATGAAGTATTTATTATTGCTGATTTGTGTAGTATACAAACTTCGCGAAAAAATAAAGCAATAAGTGAAGTATCACGAGCTAATCCAATAATGGCTGGCTTTCCATTGCATTCAATTTCAAAATTTACACAAATTCTTCTTAATAATAATTATACTATTGTTTTAGTTGAACAAGTAACTGAACCACCTAATCCTAAAAGAGCTGTAACGGAAATTTTATCTCCTGGTGCAAACATCAATATATCCAATAAACAAAGCAATTATATGATGGTCATATTTTATGAAATTATAAATGGTTTTGTAATTGCGGGTATATCAGGTATTGATTTGTCAACAGGTAAAACTTTTGTTTATGAAGTAGGGTCAACAAAACAAGATCCTGAATTTGCTCACGATGAAATATTTAGATTTATTAGCACTTATAATCCAATTGAATTAGTTATACTTAGTGCACAATTAAAAGATGAAGATAAGAAAGCCATACTTAAAAAACTCAATATTAACAAAATTTTGGTACATTATAAATGGGATAATTGTGAATATATTAATTTCTTCAATAGTATCATAAATCAAAAAGAGATTCTTGATAAAGCTTTTTTTGTTAAAAAAGGGTTGATATCAATTATTGAATTGCTAAATTTAGAAAGATTTACTATTGCACGAGTAGCGTTTTGTTGTCTTTTACAATTTGCATATGAACATAATTCTGATATTATTAAAGAACTACAAGAACCTGAAATTTTTGAAAATAGTAAAAATATGACAATTGAATATAATTCAGCAGTACAGCTTAATATATTAAGACTTTACCAAAATGACAAACCATTAATTGATATTTTAAATAAATGTATTACCGCATTTGGAGCAAGAGCATTTAAAGATAAATTACTATTGCCTATGACAAATATTGAGAATATCAAAAAATCTTATGATGATATTGATATCTTGCTAAAAAACAAGATATTCCAAAATATTCGTAAATATCTATCAAATATTATTGATTTGGAAAGAATGAAAAGAAAGATGGTTTTAAATAAAATGCCTCCATTAGAATGGGTAGTATTTAATGAATCACTTGATTCTGCTATTAAAATTTATAATGAACTAAATATCAATGATGCTAATATTAATTTAAAAGATATTACTGATATTATATCATATTTCAATAATATTATTGATTTAGATAAAGCTTCTAAGTATAATTTATCTGATAAAAGTAATTTGGGTAATTTTTTTAAACAAGGAATTAATCCTGAAATAGATGAACTAGTAACAAAATCAGAGGAATGTTATAAAAATATTGAAAATTATGTTAATAATATTAATAAATTGGGGGCGAATGATAGTACATTTTGTAAAATAGATAATAATGACCGCGAAGGATATTATATTATTATAACAAAAAAACGTTATGAAACAGCTTGTAAGAAAAATAATAAATTAATGAGTGGTTTTAATACTAAATCAATGGCGGCATCACAAAATTATAAAATTACAAATAATGAAATAACAAAGGCATCAAATAATATTATTAGTTATAATGATAAAATATCACAATTGGTACTAACAAGTTATACTAAGTTTATAAATGATTTTATTGCAGATAATAATGAAAGATTAGATTATATTATTAAATATTTAACAAGAGTTGATATAGCATCTTGTTGTGCTAAAAATGCTTTTGAATATTGTTATGTTCGTCCAAATATTGATATGGAAAAAACACAACGCAAATCATCATTTATTTCTATGAAAAATATGAGGCATCCTATTATAGAAAGAATTCAAGATGATATTGAATATGTTGGCAATGATTTGGAGCTTGATCAAGATGGTATTCTACTATATGGTATAAATGCATCTGGTAAATCATCATTTATGAAAGCAATTGGTTTAAATATTATTATGGCACAAGCTGGTATGTATGTTGCAGCAGAATCAATGAGCTATTATCCATATAATAGTATTTTTACAAGAATTTCGGGAATGGATAATATTTATAAAGGTATGTCAAGCTTTACTGTTGAAATGACCGAATTGCGAAATATACTTCAAAGATGTGATAAATATAGTATAGTTATTGGAGATGAGATATGTTGTGGTACCGAATCAATTTCTGGAATATCTATTGTTGCAAGTGGAATTGATACATTGATTAAAAAAAGGTCTTGTTTTATATTTGCATCACATCTTCACGAACTAACAAAAATAACATGTATATCAAAACATATTAAAGATAAAACATTGAGTGTAAAACATATTCGTATTACAATTGATGATAAAAATAGAATTATATATGATAGAAAATTACAGGATGGTCAAGGATCTAAGATTTATGGAATTGAAGTATGTAAGTCTCTTGATATGCCACTTGATTTTATGAAAAATGCAGAAAAAATTAGAAAAGAAGTAGAGGGTATAAATAATGATATTGTTAAAAATAGAAAATCTAGATATAATAGCAATGTAATTGTTGATAAATGTAAAATATGTGATAACACAGCAGAAGAGACACATCATATTGTATATCAAGAAAAAGCTAATGATGAAGGATATTTATCAAGTTATCATAAGAATAGTAAACATAATTTAGTTGCTCTTTGCAAAGAATGTCATAAAAAGGAACATTTAGGAGAGTTGAAAATTAAAAAATATATTACAACATCTGATGGTGTGGTTTTAGATTATAATTTTAAGTAGTTTATTATTTTTTTTATTAATTTATATAAGCAAAATATATATATATGTGTATAACAGATAAATAAATGCGTGTATTAAAGAGAAACGAAGAGTATGAAGATGTCAGCTTTGATAAGGTTTTGATGCGTTTAAAAAAATTATCATCTGATTTAAATATTAATGTATCGGAGATTGCTCAAAAAGTATGTACGCGTATTTATGATGGAGTAAAAACATGTGAATTAGATGAACTAGCAGCATATCTATGTAGCAGCATGTCTATTGATAATCCCGATTATAGTACTCTTGCTTCACGTATTATTATTTCAAATCATCATAAAAACACGTCCCCTTCGTTTAGCGAAACAGTACAAATACTCTATGATAATAAAGATATTCATGGCGAAAATTCACCATTAGTTTCAGAAGAATTATATGATATCGTCTGTAAAAACAAAGAGAAACTAAATAATTATATTGATTATCAAAGAGATTTCCTTTTTGATTACTTTGGATTTAAAACATTAGAAAGAGCATATTTAATTAAAATTAATAAAAAGATTATTGAAAGACCACAACATTTGTGGATGCGCGTGTCATTGGGCATTCATGGCAATGACATTAGAGAAGTATTGCAAACTTATGATTTAATGAGTAAAAAATATTTTACACATGCAACACCAACTTTATTTAATTCAGGAACTAAAAGACCACAGCTAAGTAGCTGCTTTTTGTGTAGTGTAAACGATGATAGTGTCTCTGGTATTTATGAGTCTTTAAAAGAAATGGCTTTGATTTCTAAATATGCAGGTGGTATTGGTATTCATATTCATCAAATTCGTTCAAAAGGAAGCCATATCAGAGGTACTAATGGAACATCTAATGGAATAATTCCAATGTTACGTGTATTTAATAATACAGCGAGATATATTGACCAAGCAGGTAAACGTCTTGGAAGTATCGCTGTATATTTAGAAACATGGCACTATGATATTGAAGCTTTCTTAGAATTGAAAAAGAACCATGGGAGTGAAGAAGAAAGATGTCGCGATTTGTTCTTAGCATTGTGGGTATCAGATTTGTTTATGGAACGTGTCAAACAAAATGCTAAATGGTCTCTAATGTGTCCAGATCAGTGTCGTGGTTTAAGTGAAGTATATGGAGATGAGTTTAAAGCACTTTATGAAAAATATGAAAGTGAAGGTAAGTATAATAAACAAATTAATGCTCAAGATTTATGGTTTAAGATCCTTGAAGCACAGATTGAGCAAGGTGTCCCTTATATTTTGTATAAAGATGCAGCAAATAAAAAGAGCAATCAAAAAAATCTTGGAACAATTAAATCTAGTAATTTATGTGCAGAAGTGCTTATTCATTCATCACCAGAAGAAACAGGTGTTTGTAATTTAGCATCTATTTGTCTACCATCATACGTAGAAGATAGTAAATTTAATTTTGAAAAACTACATGAAGTTGTTAAAGTAGCTGCTAAGAATTTAAATAAAGTGATTGACGTTAACTATTATCCTGTAGAAAAAGCAAGAGTTGGTAATTTAAAACATAGACCTATTGGTATAGGAGTTCAAGGCCTTGCAGATGTATTTATGATGCTTAAATATCCATTTGAATGTAAAGATGCCACTGAACTAAATAAACAAATTTTTGAGACTATTTATCATGCTGCTATTGAATCATCAATGGAATTATCAAAAAAAAGAAGTAAAATTATTGGAGATATTTTAAACAATAATAGTAATGAAGATATTAATAAATATGTTAACGAATTTGAGAAAGATGTTATTAAAACTAAATATGTAGGAGCATACAGTTCTTTTGATGGAAGCCCAATTTCTCAAGGTTTATTCCAGTTTGATCTTTGGGGAGAACAACCAAGTGATAGATATGATTGGGGTAAATTAAGAGAAGATATTAAAGAATATGGTATAAGAAATAGCTTGTTAATTTCACCCATGCCTACTGCATCAACATCCCAAATAATGGGATTTAATGAGAGTTTTGAACCATTTACAAATAATATCTTTCAACGAAAAACATTAAGTGGTGAATTTATTGTTATTAATAAATATTTAATTAGGGATTTAATAAATAAAGGGCTATGGAACAAGGAGTTAAAGGATACTATTATTCTACATGAAGGAAGTATTCAAAATATTCCGGAAATTAATCAAGAAATGAAAGATTTATATAAAACTTCATGGGAAATTAAACAACGTATTGTAATTGATATGTCTGCTGATAGAGGTAGATATATTTGTCAAACACAAAGTCTTAATATTTTCATGGAAGAACCCGATTTTCAAAAGTTGTCGTCAATGCATTTTTACGGACATTCCAAAGGACTTAAAACTGGTTCTTATTATTTGAGAACAAGACCTAAGGCTAAAACACAGCAATTTACAATTGATCCTGAATTTGCTAAAAAGAAATTGATATGTGTAGAAGAAAATGGAGATAGTTGCGTACTATGTTCAGCATAATAAGTTATCTAATTTAATATTAGAGTAATGAAAATAAAAGGTGGAAATACTAAATTACAACAGGTTCAAGTAGGAAAGCAAGGATTTATTGGTACAGAATTAACAGATATAAAAATTAATCAAAATGTTTTAAATCCTATTTATAACAAAACAGCATCTATAAGTATAGTATATAATGTTGTTATAACAATTGTTTTTACTATATTATTTGGATTTTTAATATATGTTGGTTTTTGGATTAAAGACGTTGATATAAATAAATCAGAAAACGTTTTGGGTAAATATAAAAACGTAAAATGTACTCAGGAAATTATAAAAGATAAGGATAATAATAATAAATCTGTTAATGTTTGTAATGCAGTAATTGTTTACATGGTAGAAAAAAAGGAATATATTAAATCTTATAAAGCATCTAAATTAGTAAATGAAAATCAACCGGTTAAAGTTTACTATAACCCTGCTAATCCAGATGATTTTATAATTGAAAAAAACACATATTATTTTGGGCTAGGTATGATAATTGTAGGATTTGTAATAATAGTTTTATCATGGTTATGGTTAATGCTATCAATAGCATTTAAACCAATTGCATCTGCTTCTGGTGTAAATACAATAGGCGATGCTTTAAAATAAAAACTATTTAAAGAAATAATTATCTTATTTTTATATAGGGATAAAAATGGTAGCTTCTAATTTAGGATGTATTAATATATTTGATTTTAACAAGATTGTAAAGAAACTAAGAGCTTTCTTTGATAGCAAAGGCTTTATTGAAGTACATACACAAAATAGATTAAGTATTTTAGCAGCATGCGAAGATCCAAAAACTATATCAACTTATGAATATAGCGATCAAGTATGGCCTTTACCACAAACCGGTCAAATGTGGCTAGAATATGAAATATTAAAGAATCCTGAAATTAACGGGTGTTATTGTGTAAGCACAAGTTATAGAAATGAACCAAATCCTATCCCTGGTCGTCATGATAAAATATTTCCAATGTTTGAATTTGAATTAAAAGGTGACATGGAAGCAATGAAACAAATGGAAATTGAGCTTTTAAATCATCTTGGGTTCGATAATTTTTATCCAGATGGTAATTATCCCGAAGGCGATTATGTTGATGTTGCTAAAAAATATGGTACAAAAGAATTAGAACATGAACACGAAGAAAGATTACAAAAAGACCATGGTCAAGTATTTTTTCTTAAAAATTTTCCTAATTACAGCTCTCCATTTTGGAATATGAAGCAAGCAGAACAAAGTGATGTGGAAGGTGGACATGCTAAAAAAATAGATATAATTATAAATGGTATAGAAACTATCGGTAGCGCTCAACGCTCTTCTGACCCCGAAGAAATGCGTAAATATTTCTATGAAATTAGTGATGGTGGATATGCTAAAATATTATTTGACAAATTCTCAAAAGAACGTGTAGAAACGGAGCTTAATGAGTTTTTATCTAATAAATTCTTTGAACGTTCCGGAGGCGGTATTGGTATTACACGCTTAATAAAAGTAATGAAAGAAAATAATTTATTAGATTAATTAATTTTTTTTGTAATATATAAAAATAAAAGAATATTTATATATATATATATATGACATCTAAATTAAATAACGAATTCCTATTAAAAACTAGTGATCGTCTTACAATTTTTCCAATTGAACATAATGACATGTGGGAAATGTATAAAAAAGCTGTTAGTGCTTTTTGGACACCAGAAGAATTAGATTTAAGCAAAGATGTAGATGATTTTAATAAGCTCAATGATAAAGAGCGTACATTTATTAAACATATTCTAGCATTTTTTAGTTCCAGTGATACAATTGTAAATATTAATTTAGGTGAAAGATTTTTAAATGATGTTCAAGTATTAGAAGCTAAATTTTTCTATGCCTTCCAAATGGCAATTGAAAATATTCATTCAGAAACTTATTCACTTCTAATTGATACATATTTTAAAGACACCGCAGAAAAGTCAGAAGCACTAAATGCCATTAATTATATGCCTTGTATTAAAAGAAAAGCAGATTGGTGTTTTAAATGGATTGAAGATGAAAAAGCACCATTTTCCCAAAGATTGCTAGCATTTGCACTTGTTGAAGGTGTATTTTTTAGTGGAGCATTTTGCAGTATATTTTGGCTAAAAGAAAGAGGTTTAATGCAAGGTCTATCGTTTTCAAATGAATTAATTAGTCGCGATGAAGCTATGCATGTTGAGTTTGCTGTATTACTTTATTCTAAAATTGAAAATAGACTTCCTCAATCAACAGTACATCAAATTGTAAAAGAAGCTGTGGAAGTTGAAAAAATATTTATTAATGATAGTATTCCTTGTTCCATGCTTGGTATGAATGCTGATTTAATGTGTCTATATATTGAATTTGTTGCAGACAGATTGCTAACACAACTAAATTATGATAAAATTTGGAATTCTTCTAACCCATTTCCTTTTATGGAACGTATTTCAATTGAGTCCAAGTCAAATTTCTTTGAAAGTCGCGTATCGCAATATAGTAAAGCTAATGTTGGAAGCAAAAAAAATCATTCGGAACTTCGCAAATTTGATTTAGAAGCAGATTTTTGATATACTTAAAGATATTAAAATATAATTTAACTATATAATGAATAAAATTTTCAATATATTTAATGAAATAAAAAAACAAATTATATACATAATAAATGATAATGATATATTATATACAAATAAATATTTTTCATGCTTAAATGAAATACTAAATGTATTAAATAAAACATTATATAAAATTCAAGATATATATTATAAATATATATTATATCCTAAATTGAAAAAACTTTGATTATTTTTATTTTATTTTATTACGAAATATCTTGTTGTGATAAACATAACTTAATTTCTCCAAGTGAAGCAATTGTATATCGTAAAATAATTGGATAGTTATTTTTAAGATATATTTCTACATTATTAGAAAGATTTGTACATTTTGTAAATATTGATAGATATTTAAGACTAAATATCCCTTGTATAATTTCTTGTTCTTCGTTTGTACTATTTTTTTTTATAGTAATTGATTGTGTTTTTTCAGAGCCCAATATAGTTTCTTGATGACAAAAATCTCCTTTACAACTTAATATTAATTTATCACCTATATTTCTAAATTCAATGAATTCAGCAAGATTATGCATGTCTCTTATAATTTTTTGTAAATAATTAGAAGGCATATTAATAATTGTATGAAAATCAACAGGTGGTATTTGTATATTTAAAACATCTATATCTAATACTGATAATTTATAATTAGTTTTATAATTCTTATCATTATTATCTATTGTTATACCAAGATGGTTAGGGTCATCTTTTAATATATATAAAGACAATATATCATTATTTGTAATTGTTTTAATTAATGCGTGTAAACGCAACATATTAATACCAACATAAGTTTTCTTTTCACATTCATATATTTCAAATTTATCTGCTTCTAGCTTTAAATGTATAAGTACTATATGTGTATTATCCATTGCAACAATTTTAATACCAGTCTCATCGAATTCCAAATTAACATCCATTAAAATTTCTTTTAACGCATCAATAACCTGTTTAAAAGTAGATGCTTGTATAGTTTTTATATTTAAGATGTATTCGCTGTTATTATTTTCCATATCAATAATTATTAGTTAATAATAATTCCTTAAATAATAATTAATTACGTTTCTTTACAAATTATTTTATCAAATCTAATAGTCTTAATGGGATATGTGTAACCAGGTATTACTTTTAATAAAAGTAATATAATTATAATACTTAAAACTATATTTACATTATAATTACCTTCTTTTAATAATGGTTTAATAAAGTTTTCATATTTTACTGCATCATAAATATTGTCATCTATTTTTGATAATATTATTTTTTTATCTATTTCTAATAAAGTTTTTGGCGAATATTCATTATAATATTTTTTTAATACTATATTTGCCAACGTAAATATTATTACACCAGTTGCTATACCTTTTATTAAAAATAAATCCCCATACATTGATTTTTTTGCTTCATTCATCATTTCAATAAATGATTTCTCTGAATTATTATGTACTCCTTGTTTTATTGTATAATCTCCTAATTCTATAAAATATTTATTATCATTATCTTTAATATAGCAACCTTCTTTTAAATATATTTTTGTCAATAATGATGAAAAAAATATTGGTTCTAATTCTTCTTCATTATTTTTATTATCAATATTTTTACTTACACCATCTCCCCACCATAATAATGATAATATTGATTTAAAATTATTATTTAAAAAATCTAATTCACCAAATATACATTTTAAATCTCCAAAATAAGCCTCAAAATTAGCAATAATATATTCATTAAAAATTTTATCTATAAAATTTTTTTTATCTTTTGGTTTATTTGTTACTTTAAAATATTTTGTAACATCACTACTACCATCACTACTACCATCATTATATTTAGTATATTCAATATAATATTCATTTTCATTTTCATTTTCATTTTCATTTTCATTATTAAAAAATGTACTAATTTCAAGTAATTCTTTTTTACTTAAATAACTGGTTCCTCCATTATTAATATTATCATTTAATTTTTCATTAATCACATCAATTATTTTTGTATTATTTGTACTAATAGTACTAATAGTTAAACTATTAAAATTTTCTATATTTTCAAGATACATATTTTTATTACTATCACCGACATTTAAATTTGATTTTTCACAATTATCAATGAATTTACTAAATACTTTTACAACATCTACACTAGTATTTTCATTTATTTTGCAAAGTTTCTTACATAATTTAAGAATATTTAAACAAATTGTTTTATCATTTTTTTCATCATTTTTTTCAAAATGGTCATTTATTTCCATATTATAAAAGTTATTTTTATTTGTATTTTTAATAATTCTTATGAGTTTATCTTTATATTTATTATCAATTATTTTATTATATTCTCCATACAAATAGTTTTCAAATGTGCTTTGGTCATCTTCATATTTGTTATAATAATTATTTCCGGGATTATTAAAATTATTACTTATTATAAATAATATTAAAGCAGAAGCATATCCAACATATATTATATTTTGATTTTCAACATAAAAACTATCTCCAATTATTTCAGATGTCTTACTTCTTCCTACATATTCAGCAATAATTGAAATAAGTATTATTAATACAAAAAATGTAAAAATTAAATTGTATATCTTGAATAATATCGTATTTATATTTATTGTTAACACAATATCCTTATTATAATTTGTACAATTTCCTTTAACCACAAACGAATTTAATAATATTTTATATCCAAACATTGTTGATACAGGAACATTCATATCATTTACATTTTCACTATTATCACTATCATACCATACAAATAAGGCATTATATACACTATTTAAAAAAACTAGTGAAGATATTATAAATACAATTATTATAAATATAACTACTAATTTTTGTCTAATTATTGTAAAATTACTCATTTATTATAAATGGGACTTCTTATTTATTATAATATTTTAAATTACTTTAAATTACACCATATATTGCAGTTTCTATTTCATCTTTTGCTACTTTTATCCATTCTATTGTTTCTTTTATTTTTTCTTTTAATTCTGGTGTACTTTCGTCATAATATAACATAGCATATAATATTATCAAAATTACAATAAAGTTTACACCTATTTCTAATGCTAAATATAAATTAAAAAAATATACTGGCATAAAAAATTTTAGATTATCATTAGCATTATCTACATTTTCAACAAATGTTTTTATTTTTTTATTAATTAAATCTATAACATTTTTATATACAAGATCATAATCTTTTCCTTTATTATCTACATACTTTTTTAATATTTGATTTTCAATAGCATATTTAATATTATTCAACTGATTTCGTGTATCGGTAATATCTAACTTTTCATATAATAATGAACGTAATGTTAATGTATATTCAATATCCTTATCTATATTTTTATCGCCAACTTTTAGGATATCTCCTATTATTAATTTATTCAATTTTAATATTATATATGGGTCTTCTTTATTATTATTAATAACATACATGTAAACCATAATTATAAATAACTGTGATGCTAATAGTTTATCCACCGGCGTAGCAGCAATAGTAGCTGATGATTCACCTAAACATACACTAACTTTACTATAATGATAATTTATACATTCGTCTATATATTCTTTTAATTTATATATTTTTGTATAATTTCCTACATTAAATTTTTTATTAACTAATAATATTTTCTTTGTAAACAAATCTATCTGAGTTTCAGCATCATTTGTTTGATCCTCAAAATTTACAATAGTATCTCTTTTATCCAAATATCCATTATGAGATAAATATTTTAAATTATCAATACTTTTTTTTTTTAATTTTTGAATATCAGGATCACTATTATTTTTATTATAAAATAAAATAATTTCACTAAATTCACTTTGTACATGCAAATCTATTTTAAGTATTTCATTATACATTTTATAGATTCTATCATAGACATTTTCAATAAATATTTTTTTATACAAAGTACTATGAAGCATGCAATATAAAAGAACAAATATGATAATAATTATTGCACTAATTTTTTTATTATAAATATGTCTAAAAATACTTTCTTCTTCGGATATATTTATATCACGTATGGTAGATAATAAGTTACTTGTAATTGTTATAATAACTTTTATCATAAATATAAATATAATTATAAATATAACAAATATAATCATTTCATAATATCTGTTATTTAGATGAACATATAAATATGTCGCTTTATCATCATAAAGAGAGAAGCTACTGAAAAATTCCCATAAATACCTAGATATATTTTCAAAAAATCCTAAATCTTCATTTATTTTTTCGTATTTACAATATATAATATTACCATCATTATCTTTTTTATCAACAGGTGATTTAATATAAACATAAGTATCATCTTTATTTTTTTTTATTTGTTTTTCAATATATGAATAGTCATAATAATAGATTACATATCTAAAATCATTATAATTGTTTTCATCATAACCTTTAATATCGTCAGTAAAATTTGGATTATCAAATTTTCCTTCTTTATATATTTTAAATGTATTTGTTCTTTTATATCGTATATCCTTATTCTTGTTTAGTAAATAAACATAATTTATCAACATATAATTATAAATTGTGTTTAATTTGAAAAATGGTGAGTTATTATAGGTATATTCTTTTCTAATTGCATTAATACTATACACGCTATACAATGTATAATTTATTATTGCAATTACTGTTATAATAAAAATTAATGCTATTATTAAATAAATTATATAACCTATTACAATTGTAGTATTTTCATTATCCATGATTTTATTAATCCCTTAATTAATATCTATAAATTAATAATCATTGCTCCAATTATCAAAATAAATAATGTGAATAATACAATTAGTGTTTTAAGATAATCTTTTAACCACTCTTCATATGTTATATTAATCCATCCAGTTTCTAATATAAAAAATGTCAATGCAAATATTGATGCTATAAATCCAGACATTGTTATAAATAATAACCATATTTTATAATATATTGTATTATCTTCATGATAACTATTGATATTTCTAGAATATTTTGATATTCTATCTTTTATTTCATTATACTTAACTTTTAATTTTTCACTACTAGGTAATCCATGTTCAAGTTTAGTATTATCAACATTAAAATCTGGACTAGCAAAATCAGGAGGATATATAAATAAATTTTTATTTGTTATTTCTTCATATTCGGGTAATATAACATTTTTTTTAGGATTATTAAGCATATGATAAAAACATTTCTCAGTTGGTGGAATATAATTTGTGTTAGGTTCAACAGGATTTGGTTTTAATGATTTTATTTTAATTGTTTTAAAAGCAGCATCTTCACTTACTATATAGGTTATCATTAATTTCAATCTATTATCAATTTCTTCTTTAAAAAAATACTTCATTACATTATTTACATCTCCACCTCCATATTTTTTTATTGCATTTTCACTTTTAATAAAATTAGATAATTTTTTGGGCAAGCTATTACCATCATTCTTAATTAATTCTTGATATAGTTCAGGTATTATATATTTTTCAAATTCATCATTTATCTCCTTCATATTACCGTAAACTTCTGTATCAATAACATTTAAATTATTATAATAATTATAAATATAATATATTAATATTAAAAATACTATCAATATATAAATTGATAAATATTTTAAGAAATTATAATCAGTTTTATTTGTTAAATCATAATTAAAATATTTACTATATCCAACTAACTTTATTTCTTTAATAATTCTTACATATGATAAAGCATCAACAATATAATTAAACCAAAATATAATAAACAATATAAAATATATTGTAAACCACATTAATGTTTTTTGATCAACAATCAATGAATTAGTTTCATATAAATTGCAATATTTTTGATATAAACTATCATTATATGGAGAACATGAATTAACTGGTTCTGATAATATATTATATCTACTTATTAAAAATTGAATGATATCTAGTAAATTCAATAATAATATTGTTAAAAATATTAAAATAATTACAAACAAAAATATATTATCTATTATTCTTGTATTATCACTATTGTAAACTCTAATAGCAGTATCTACTAAATCGCTAAAACTCATTTGTTAATCTTAATATATGTATTTATAAAATATTAAAATAAAAATAATTTATATTGCTTTAAATATCCATAATAGTAAAAATATTGCTATTGGATAGCTAATTCTTAATAATAACTCTTGAAAATCAGTTAATACATTATCTCCAATATATTTGCTTATATAATGTGTTATCATTCTATCAATTGATATACCTAGAACAATTACTAATGAGAATAAAGCAAGTTTAATAATCTCTGTTTTTTTCATATTCATTTTATCCATAAAAGTGTATTCAACACGTCTTCTCGAATTACTATCTTCTTTTTGCACAGGTTTTTGTTGTTGTACATGTTGAGGTTGTTGTTGCATCTGTTGTTGTTGCATCTGTTGTTGTTGCATCTGTTGTTGTTGCATCTGTTGTTGTTGCATCTGTTGTTGTTGAATCTGTTGTTGTTGCATCTGTTGTTGTTGAATCTGTTGTTGTTGAATCTGTTGTTGCTGTTTTTCTTCTTGTTCCGTACTAGGTTGTAAAGCCATTTTATGTAATTGTTGGCTTGATAATTGCGAAGAATACATTCTTTCACCTTCTCTTTCTCCTATTTGGTCACCTATCAAATTATCATCTGAACCATATAATAAATTTAAATCAGTCATAATATCCTACTTATATAAATATAAATTTATTATTTATAAAATAAATAATCTTTTAGTATAACAGATTATAATAATAAAAATATGGATTATGAAATGATATTCAATTATATATCATTAATATTAGCAATTTGTATTTTCATTGTAATGTTATATATTTGTTATAGTAAAAATACTATTGAAAGATTTGAAACAGAAGGTGAAAAAGTAACAGCTACTGGAAAAGCTAAAATTGGTGGCGTTTCAAAAGTAGAGGTTACCAATGGTGGTTCTGGTGTTGAAGAAGGTACTACTATTGAGTTTTCTGAACCCGAAGAAGAAGGTGGTGTCAGGGCAGAAGGCACATCATTAATAGCTGATGGAAAAGTTACAGAAATTAAAGTAACAAAGAGTGGCAGTGGATATACATCAGCACCAAAAGTTAATTTTAAAGGAGCAGGAACAGGATTAGAAACAATAGTAAAACTTGGTGCTATATCTAAAATAGAAATAACAAATCCGGGAAAAGGTTACGTTTATGTACCAACAATAGATATTGGAGAAACTCCATTGGGTGGTGTTAAAGCAGAAGCAACGGCTATTGTAAAAAATGGTGAAATAACAAGTGTTACTATTGATAATGGTGGCGAAGGATACAAAGCAGATTTTGATGTAACATTTCAAAGTCCACAAGATACCGAAGATGATACTAACCCATTTCTTTCACTAGGTGACAAAAAAGAAGCAGTTTTAAAACTTTTAGAAGATTGTGCCAAAATAACAAAGGATAAAAAAGATAAAATTAAAAAAAGTATTGAAGATGATAAATTAAGAAAATTAGAAGTTGAAGAATTAATATCAAATATTAAATAAGTAAATTAATCTTCTTCTGATGAAGAAGATTCATTCTCATTAACGAAAAAATTATTGTATTGTTGTAATAGCATACCTTCTTCACTATACATATTTTCTTTTTTCTTATAATCCATAATATTATCTCTGGAAAAATCTTCTTCATCATCATCGCTATCTCCTTCTATTTCTTCTTGATTATATTGATAATCAAGATAATTCATTTTATATTCGGGATTTAATAATGATCCTTCTGGAAATTTTTTCTGTATTGGTTCATAATAATATATAGCAAACACAATATTATGATTTACTCCTTTAAAATCATAAAGTGTTCCATTGTTTGTTTCAAATCTAAGTGTCATTTTTGCTAACTTACCTATTGGGTGAAACTCTCTTACTGGTAATTTTGTAATACTTAATCTTTCACTATTAATACCTACACTATCAACACGAAATTTGGCCAAACCTAATGTATATTTAGAATATGATAATGAACCATATAAATGCTCTTCAATCTCTGGACATTTCATAACAATATATTTATTACCAATAAAATATATAATACCCGGTGATACTATTTTATATATATCTACTATACCATTATTAAAGTATTTAACTGGATTATCATTAATAACACTATGAAATATTTTCACCATATTATCATTATTATATCTATAAATATCTTTGTATATATATCTACCTTGTGTATTTTGATTAGCATACAAATCAAATCCTAAATTTTCAGATATCGTAGATCTTTTCATATCTAAAATAAAAGGTTTTTTTGAATATATATCAATTAAATTTGTTAACTCTGATGGGTCAGAGTGTTCTTTGAAACCTATTTCAAAATTATTTAATTCATCATAATTAGTAAAAAATGTTTTTAGTGTATAATCACCTGGCATAATGTCAATTTTGTTAAATACATCTTTGTAATTAATTTTTTTTTTATGACCAAAATTTTCCAATGTATTATCATTAATTTCATTCATTTTATACCATATTATTAAGTTACTTAATGTATTTTTATGATTATTATTATAACAATAATTTATATCATTTTGATTTAGTACTCTATTATATATTTTAAAATCTTTAATATTTAAATTTTCCGTATCCCAGTCACCATTATCTAAATCTAAGCGTTTTCCAATATATTTATCTGTATAAAATACATTTTTTATTCCAATAGATGAGTCATATATTACTGATATATGATATCCCATATCATTTTTTATATTTATTACCCATGTGTTATTTTCAGATATTGTCCATACAATATGAGTAAAATTATCTAAATTAATATTATAGATTCTTTTTTTATTAGTATCATTACCAATTTCAAACAATAAATCATAAATTTGGTTTTCTTTATCTAGTCTAATTAATTTTACTATTATTGGTGCATTTTCAGATGTTTTTGGATTTATTAAATGATTATAGCTGAAATATAATAAAGTATATGAATTATTATCACCAATAGAATTATATAATGAAGATGCAGTTAATTTTAAACTAATTGTAATTCCTTTTGTTTCTCCACCTATACCACCTGAATTATATATATTGTATAAATTTACTACATTTTTAATATATACATATCCTTTATCATTAATATTTAAAAATTTATTATCTACTATCGAAGCATTTGTTATAACTGCGTCGGCTTCTATTTCATCTGTCACGCCATCTTTTATAAGACTATCATTATCATCTTTACCAATATAATAATATATTGAATTATTATCTGTATCCACATTATACATCGTTCTTGGTATACTTGCATCAATAATTTCCATACCTATAATATTTTTAAAAGGCGTACTAAACTCAACAACATAGTTGTTTGGGTCTGGGTAAATAGTTCTATCTCTATCACTACTATCAATTAAAAAAGTATATGTTTGTTTAATACTATTTGCTTTCAAATAATTAACGTCTTCTATAGACATATATACCTCTATTATTAATTAATATTGTATTGTTTTATATAAAGCATTTTATATTTTGAGTACATAATTTTAATAATCTCTTTAAATTTTAAAGTTTTATAAAATTTAAATAAAAATAAAATTATGTACTCAAAATATTGTTTGTTTTAATGATTTACCTTTCCCCTTAATTCTCTTTAATTTGGTTTTTAATTTTGGAAAGTATTTAATTATAAAATGTGTAATATCATCATCATTTCTACATTTATATATTTTCAAAAAATCATTGATATATACATATAATATTGTTTTATATACAACATAACAATAACAATTTGTTTTTTCAAACCATTTGTAATCACCTTGATGGTCTAATACATTTTTAGCAATTTTTAAGCTATGTTCTTTATCTTTTTTTAATAACTCTTTAAATTTCTTGCCTGTTTCAAGTGAATAAAATATTGTATTTAATATACATGCAAAAGTTTCAATGATGGCTTCATTTGGTATTAGTAATTGTCTTTCACTAATATTGCTGAGTTTTTTTAATATTTGCAAATTATGAGGTTTCCAACCATCGTAATGCATAGTAATATTATGATGTAATAACTCATGTAATATTACTTTTTCATAATCTTGATATCTTACTATATATATATTATTACCATTTATGTAAGTAAATCCACCATTTATATTTACAGCATTTACACTCATATGTTTTTTTGGTAAAGTACGCTTACCAGGATACATAATAATATAATAATTGAAATCTTTTATTATATTATATAATTGTGCTGTAAGATATACACGATAAATGCTTTTACATAAATGTTCACGTTTTTTCCTACTTATAGTACCTTTTACAATAATATTGAATGTAATATTTTTATAAGATATTCTGTAACATTTATTACAAGAATTATAATAATCTATTACAAATTTCCAATAAAAAAAACTATCATTTAATAAAAGTCTCTTGACATCACCAAAATAACTGCAATCAATTTCTTTTATTATACATTCTTTTATATCAAATTTATAAGCGGATTTAAACACACGATATAAAATATCTAAATTTCCTGGACAATTAATATTCATTAGAAATAAAAAATTGTTTAGACTCCTTAATAATATTAGATATATATTTATCTTCTTTTAGCTTTGTTCCAATAAATAATAACTTAGATGACATCATTTCAGTTTTGCTATTGACACTATTTGTTTTATTTGCCCAATGTATAGATCTTTCAATAAATAACTTACATACATTGTTTCTTATTGCATTTTTTAATTTTTCACATTTTTTATCAGTATACCATATATCATTTTCAAAATACTCCCATACATTATTTTCAATATATCTAAAATCACTTTTTAATATTTTATATATAGCATTTGCTATATCATAATCACTATTATTTGTAATACAATCGTCTATAATTTTATTCATTAAATATATAATATATATATAAAATAAATAACATAATGCTTATTTATAAAAATGTTAAAGGCGATAAATGTAGTGTTGAAAGCTCTTTAAAAGAATGCAATAAGGCTTTAAATCCAGATAATGCTCAAACATTCTTGAAATTTGAAAGATGTATTAATTTAACTTTTAAAGAATATGATGAAAAAGAATATATAAATGACAATATTTGTTGCATTGAATTTGAAACTACAATAGATAATATTAAAAATGAAATTAAAAATAGAATACGCAATATTCCGAGAGTTGATGCTTTCCAGGGAAAAGTCCCATTGCCTGTTTATGTGATGATAGCAAAAGTTATAGAGTATGATCCAAATGATAAAAATGCAAATACAATTAAAGTATTTTTAGACGAATTGGATGATGTAAATATGGTTAAAAGTTTAAACAAAATACAAAATTCATTCAAAAAAACTTCTTTGGTTAAATATACATTTCAAGGTAAATACAAAGTAGTAATTTATATACCAAATTTTATGAAAATTAAAAAAGGAGCTAATAGAAATAAATATACCTATTTTCCATCACTTGAATCAGTATCTCAGCAAAATAAATGGATGAACTTTGTTGTTAGTAAAAAATCTATGTATTTTCGCGCAGTTAAACAAGATACGGATTATACAAAAGAAGTAATTGATAAAATTGGAGTTGATGAATATTATGATTTATCACCACGTGATAGAAGAAAAAAACAAAAAAAAATAATTAAAAAAAACAGAGATAATTGGAAGAACGATTTATTATTTTATGAACTGGAAAAAACATGCTTTAATATGGGGTGTGTATCAGATCTTGGTGAAGATTTTGAAGAGTTAGTTCCTAAATATAGTATGGATGGTGCAGAAATGGATAACAATTCAAAGAAAAAATCACCATATTATCCATCTAAATGTTTTCAAACTAAAAATTATAAAGATTACATGTTTGATGATAGTGGAGAAGGAGAAGATGATGCCATTGAAAAAAAAGAAAAATATGCAGAAGAAGCCATTGATATTATGAAAGAGAAATATGAATCAGCAGAAGATGCAAAAAAAGCTATGGAAAATAATGAAGAGCCTGGTGAAGATTATTTTAGTGGTTCATTTGATTCTTTAATTAAAACCTCTGTATCAGAAGCACGAAGTGAAGTTTATGATAAACCAGGAAAAAAACCGCATCAATATTCAAAAGCTTTTAATAATAATATATTAAAAGATTTTGCTAGACGTAATAACAAATATCCTGGAATACCCGAAATGACATTTCGTTTATATAAATTAGAACAAAATAACAGCGAATTTAAAAGTTTATTTCATTATATGCCATGGGGGGATATGTTACTAACACAAGAATATGTATTAAATGAAGGTGAAATAATAAGAATGGATGATCCAGTCATTGATAAAAAAACACTAAATGTCAGTATAAATCAATTAGCATTTAAATCATTTAATAATAGATTTGAAATTAAATTTAATAGCAATAGTATATTAACTGTATATGATAATGGAAGAAATATTGGTTCTTTAAATGGAGCACAAAGCATAAATATGTCACCATTTAAAAATAGAGTTTTAAAATGCGAACTCAATAATATTCATATATATGGAGAAGATGTTCATGAACAAAATGACAATCGAGGTACATTACAATTAACTATTAAAGATTCAAAAGCAAGAATACCATGTAGTATAATTGTTGATCCAAATAATGGAAGTTTAGTAATTTATGATTTAGGATTTAATGTAGTTAATTAATATAGAAAAATTTTATTAATAGATAATAATACAATATATTAGGAAAGTATGATTAGTAGCGAATGGGATATATTAGATTTATATTTTAAAGATCATAAATATCCATTTACTGGACATCATTTAGATAGTTACAGAGATTTTATTAAATCCCAAATACCTTATATCATTAAATCATATAATCCTATAACAATGATTAAATACGATGATTATGATAATATAACTATGAAAGTTAATTTATACGTTGGTGGAGAAAATGGTGATGAAATTTTTGTAGATAGACCAACAACATACGAAAACGGCACCCCTAAACTAATTACTCCTAATGATGCACGCATGAGAAATTTAACATACGAATCACATATATTTGCAAAAGTATTTATTAAAATAACTACACATGATTCAGCAAAAGAATTTACTAAAACTTTCAATAATGTTGCTATTGGTAGTATACCTATTATGCTTCATAGTGATACATGTATTTTAAAAAATCAAGGTTCTAATATTTTACGTAGATTAGGTGAATGTCCGTATGATACTGGTGGGTATTTCATTATTGATGGTAAAGAAAAGGTAATTGTCGCACAAGAAAAAATAGTTACAAATAAGCTATTTGTTACAAAATTACATGACAATAATGAAGGCTTTGGATATAAAGGTGTAATAAGATGTGTTGCTGATAAAGGTGCAATGGCACCAAGAACAGTAGAATTTTATTATGTTGAAACACCAGTTATTGATGCCATGTCTAATGAAGATATTAAAATAAAAAATTCTACTTTAAAGGATTTAAAGGACTATCTTTATGGTTCAATATATGTTTCACTGCCATCATTTAATGGTAAAGTACCTTTATTTATACTATTTCGTGCATTTGGTATTGAAAGTGATAAAGAGATATATAATACTATATTTGGAAATAAACTAAATGATAATGAAAGAAACTACTTTGATGATTTAATAAGACCTTCTATAATGAGCACGACATATATTGAAGATGGTTTTGAATATAAAATTTATACACAAGAAGATGCTATAAAATATCTCAGAAATAAAGTTAGATATGGAACTTTTGAGCATGTTAAATCTACTTTAACAATGGATGTATTTCCGAATATATCAGATTTCAATAGTAAAGGAAAATATCTAGGATATCTTGTATTACAATTTATTAAAACATTTATCAATGTAATGCCTATTAGTGATAGAGATAGTTATATTTATAAACGTGTTGACATTAGTGGTTTTATGCTATCAGAGTTATTTCAAGAAGCATATCAAAAGTTAAGAGATAGTATCCGTAACACGATGGATAGTATGTATTATTATGGTTCATGGAAACAACAAGATAATTATGATAATTTCATTAATGAACATAATATTTATAAATTAGTTTCAGCAATGATAGTAACAGATACCTTCAATAAATCTTTAAAAGGTAGATGGGGTCTTGCAACAGATGAAGATCCTGAAATGGGTAAAGTACAAGATTTATCACGCATTAGTTACATAGGATATATGTCACATTTGCGTCGTGTTAATATACCAATAGATAGAAGTATTAAAATAACAGGGCCACACAGATTACATTCACAACAATGGGGAATGATGTGTCCATTTGAAAGTCCTGATGGTGGTTCAATTGGATATCTTAAAAATCTATCATTACTTGCTAAAATAACAGCAGGTTTAAATATAGATAATATTGAGCAATGTTTAATTGATATTGGTATTATTCCATTGAAAAATTATAATTTATATACAAATAAAAATATAACAAATGTATTTTTAAATGGAACTCTATTTGGTATTACAGGCGACCCCATATTTGTAACACGATTACTTAAAGCATTTAGAAGAAATGGATTAATCAACATATTAATATCTATATCTTGGCATATTCCAACAAATGAATTACGTATATTTACAGAAGCAGGTAGACCATGTCGTCCTCTACTTATATTAAAACCCAATAAATCAGGTGATAACGAAATAGCAGTATATAAACACAAATATACAAATTGGTTTGATATGTTAAATGGGTTATCTATTAAATTAAACGATGACGAAAAAACAGATGATTATTATTATAGAGATATATATACAAACCCTCTTGATATAAGTATTTCTAAACATACTTATTCTGCTACTGGCGGTGCTAGTTATAATTCTTCTGAATATGATAGTAAATATTATGAAACAAATTATCAAGGTGGAGGACAAGACGATGCAAATGAAAGTCTAGGAGGTGTTGAAGAAGAAGGTATTTTTAATTTAATAACTAAAAAATTATTTAATTATGAAGGAGGTAAAAAAGAAGAAGATTACAACGATAATGAAGATGATGAACATAATAGCTATTATAGAGATAAATATAAGAAAATATTAGCTGTATTAGAAAATAACGCAGCATGTATAGAATATCTTGATAATGATGAAACTGACACGTGTTTAATTGCAATGAATAAAGAAGAAATTACCCCATATCATACACATTTAGAAATACATCCTTCAACTATATTAAGTGTTGTAAGTGGTAATATTCCAATGTGTAACCATAATCAATCTGTGCGTAATGTTTTTCATGCTGCTCAATCTAAACAAGCAATAAGTATGTATGCAACTAACTTTAATAATCGCTTTGATACTATGAGTTATGTCTTACATTATCCCCAACGTGCAATAATAAATACAAGAATAGCACAATATACATCAAGTGATACTATGGGGAATGGTTTTAACACAATAGTAGCAATAATGACATATTCTGGATTTAATCAAGAAGATAGTATTATGATAAATCGTGCTACAATTAATAGAGGTCTTAATTCACTTGCATATTATAAATCTATTACAGCAACTTCTAAAATTATTTCTCAAAATGAAAGAACTATATTTGGAAATCCTATTAAAATGAAGGAAGAAGGAATAAAAGTTTTGGGAATTAAAAAGAGAGACTATTCTCATATCAACGATAAGGGATTTATTAAAGAAGGTACATATATACCACAAGGCCAAGAAGTTATTATTGTAGGTATGTTAAGTGTTAAAGAGATTTATAAAGAGGTAAAACGTGGTGTATTTATTGAACAAGTCAAAGAAACTATATATACAGATATATCAATAAGTACTGATAATTCACTTTATGGTACAATTGATAAGGTTTATATATCAAATAAATTGGCTGGTGAAGATTCTATAATATGTAAAGTTAGATTTTTAAAAATTAAAAAACCTGAATATGGTGATAAACATGCTTCGCGTCATGGTCAAAAAGGTGTATTGGGTATGATTATACCAGAAGAAAATATGCCATTTACAAAAGAAGGTGTTAAACCAGATATTATTATAAATCCTCATGCTATCCCTTCAAGAATGACGATAGGACATTTAGTAGAATGTATATTTGCTAAAATGTGTTGTTTAGATGGTATTATGGGAGACGCTACTGTATTTATACCAATAGATAATGAAAAGATATATAAGAGACTTGAAGATAAAGGTTTTAATAAACATGGTAATGAAATATTATATAATGGTTTTACTGGTAGACAAATAGAAACTGAAATATTTATTGGACCAACATATTATTTTAGATTAAAACATATGGTTGCAGAAAAATTAAATGCTCGCGGAATAGGTAAATTAGCAGGATTAACACGACAACCTACCGAAGGAAGACGTAAAGGAGGTGGTTTACGTATTGGTGAGATGGAAAGAGATACTGTATTAAGTCACGGATTATCACTATTTTTAAAAGAAAGTATGATGGAACGTTCTGACAAATATACATGGTGTGCATGTAAAAGATGTGGAACACTTGTTGCATTTAATATAACTGAAAATATTAATACTTGCAAAAATTGTAATAATGACGATGTATCTGTAATACAAACTCCTTATACATTCAAATTATTTACACAAGAATTAGAAGCAATGGGTATACAAATGAGAATTAATACAGAACATATAGAACTGCCAATTGAACAAGTATATCTCAATAGAAATGATGATAGTGATAATGAAGATGGTGATGAACTTGATGATATCGAATTGTTTGATTATGAAGATGACACATTTATAAAAGATGAAAAATTATGGGAAGAACAATATAATTTTAAAGAACAAGTTTTCAAACAAAGTGGAGGAAGTATAATTGAAAAATATGAAGAAAATAATGATAATAGTAATGATGAAGAATTAGATGGTAGTAGTAACGCGAGTGACGCGAGTAACGCGAGTGACGCGAGTGATGATGAAGAATTAGATGATGGTAGTAAAGCGAGTGACGCGAGTAACGCCAGTGACGCCAGTAACGGCAGTGACGATGAAGAATTAGATTGTGGTAGTAAAGCGAGTGACGCGAGTGACGATGAAGAATTAGATGGTGGTAGTAAAGCGAGTGACGGCAGTAACGGCAGTAACGGCAGTGACGGCAGTGACGACATTGAAGATGAAGAATTGGAAGGCGGTGGAGATACAAGTGGTATTGAAGATGCAAGAGAAGATAATATCGAAGCAAATGAGAACAAAGAAGTATCTGATATTAGTGAAGGAGGTATAGCAAGTGATATAAGTGAAACTAATGATGATATAGAATATTTAGATGATGGCGGAGTTAAAATTCAGGAAGGTGGTAATAGTGAAAATATTAAAGTTATTGAAATACAAGAATAAAAAAATAATGTATTAATAAGAGAACTATATCAAAATATAATGGAAGTTGTAGAACTTTTAGTTTATATAATACTTGTATTTGTACTTTTATCATTAATTGGTATAATGAGCTGGTTATTATATGATTATAATAATCTTAAAACTAAATTAACAGGAGATTTTCAAACTATTAATAATACTTTTTCAAGCCACAAAAAAAAAGATAATACATTAGAAGATGATATTAATAGCAATAGTTCAAATATAATTAATACTAGCAATTATGTAGATTTAAATGCTTTAAATACTAGTAATTATGTTGTTGATGTTAAAACAAATATATCCAGTGATTTAACTCAATCAGCATCATATACCAGCAATTATATTGGTGTTGTAGAAGAAAGAGTAAAAGGTCATGATACAAACTTTTCAACATTTCATAATAATCTAAATAAATATTTTACATTTGGCACAAGTGGTGAAGATATGAATGGTAGTGACAAAAAAATATACAATTATATATTTGATGGTGATTTAACAGATAAAGATAAAAGATTAGAATTAATGTATGAAACTACAATTGCGCAAGATATGATTGTAAATGGTGTTGTAAATGCAAATAGTGATGTTAAATTAAAAACAGACTCTACAAAAAATCTAAAAGTTTGCAATGCTAATGCTGCGGGAAATATTGATTCATGCTTTGATATATATAAAGATGGTGCTAATTTAATAATTAAAAGACCTGCTAATGGTGATATAATAATTGGTAATGGTATTGTGAGTGAAAGCTTAGTAGTTGGAAAAGATACAATTGAATATAAAGGAACAGATTTATTAAAAATACCACATACACATGGTACATCACATGAAGCATCACAAGAAGCAAAACAAGATGCTGCTGTTTATCCTTAATAAAATATTATATAGTTAGCAATTTATTTTTCTAATAATAAAAATAAAATAATTAAATTATATAGAGTAAATAAATAATGAATTATAATGAATTGATATTATTAATACTGCTAATAATAACATTATTAATATTAATATTTCATTATTACATTAATATTTGTAATAATACTTTAACCGAGCCCTTTTCTAGTATTATGGTAGGGGATAAATCTTGCTTAGTAACAGAAGATCAAGAATTTCCCACTGGTAAAACATCATTAACAACATATAATGCATTTAAAAATCAAGTTCAAGAATTAAACTATCATTCAGATTATACATGTAAAGCAAGATTAGGTGATAATGGTGTTAATAATATATTTTATAGTTCAAATAATTCATATACATCTGATATATCAGCTAATAAATTATTATTAGCTTATAATTGTTTAGAATATAGTCCTACCGATATTAAAAATAAATTAATAGAAACAGGTAATTTTACTAATAATGATTTAATAATAATCGGACACGATAAATGTATTATAAATGATAATAAAACTCTTGAAAATATAATTGTTGAAGAATTAAGTTCAAATAATAACTATACAGGTCCTATATATGCTTGCATCGCACAAGCTCCATTTTTAGAAGGTCAACAAGCACGTGGAGATATAATAGCTCATGGAACATCATGTTATATTAAAAATAATGATAAATACGGATATTGTAATTATAGTAATAAAAGTTTTAAATGTCATATATTATTAGTTAAAACAAGTGGTAAGCAGTCAAAAATAAAAGGATTTGTTGATTTTGTTAAAAAAAATAAAACAAATGACAATTTATGTCACTTATTCTGTCATAAAAATAATAATTTAGGTTGTGGATGTTTAAATTTAGAAAATTCTTATGACTTTGGAGGCGAAAAATATTCTTCTGTATGTTATGGTCCTGATAATAATTCAAATAATGGAACAATAAATTCTGCTCCAATTACTAATTATAGTATGATATACTTTTTAAATCCATATAATATCGATATTAATATAAAACCATGGAATAAATATGATTATTAATCATTATCGTCCAAAAATTTAAACTTTTTAATATTGTCTTCAATAGGCATTAACTTAAACTTTTCTACTTTTTGCCAAAACTCATTTATTTTCGGCAAAATGGTTTGCCATATTTCATTATTAAATGTTTCTCTTTGAATATTCATTAAATTAAGCTCCCAATAAATTAGTTTATTAAATTTTGCAGATGAATTATTATATTCTTTAACTTTTTCATCAATATTTTTATGACATTCATGGCTATTTAAATATTCATCACTATATAAATAAATATATTGGCCTTTACATTGGTATTCAGCAATGATACCATGATTCATCTTTTTCGTTTTATATTTATCTATATAAGTTTCACAATCCAATTCATTAAAATCACATTCAACATAATCACATTCTGTTAAATTACACACAGCCAATTGTCCCTGTATTTGCATTTTATATTTTTCAGGTATTACACCATCAATTATTTTTCTAGAAATAGGGCATTTAATTTCAATCATTATTCCCAATTCATTTATACCATCTGGGGATGCTCCAAAATGTTCATTATTTTTATCGCAAATTAATCCAAAATCATAAATACCTATATCATTATTAGCATGTGAATAACAGCGACCAGCCATAGGCTCAAACATTGTACCCCATTTTAAAGCTGGTACAGCATTATAATTAGTATTATCTTTCAATATTTTTGCTTTTTTCTTTGCAATTCTATCACTATTATTATTATTTTTAATAGCATCACATAAATCACTTGCTGTCAAGCGAGTATCGCGTGCATCATACCATTCCTTAGTTCTTTGTTCTATAATTGGAATCTTACGCAATTCATTTAAAATTATTTTATTATTATGTAAAATATCAATACGTTTTGCAATTATATTTTTATCAATAGATTTATTATTTTTAATAATACTATTACATTTTTCTAAGATATTACATGATTTATTTGTTTTTATCAATTTAAATACTTCACTATCAATAATATTATTGATTTCTAATATAGACATATTGCAAATATCGCTATTATAATTATATATTAATATATATTTATATAGGATTTTGCAGCTCTTTTTCACAATTTTTTTGATATGCTTTGGAACTTTTAAACTTTTTATTAAATTCAGCATTGATTCTATTATATAATTGTTTGCTATTAAAATCTATTTGTGATGGATCTGAAGTCATTTTTTTATTCTTACTCATCTTATTTTCATAAAGTTCCATTAATTCAATATTTTTATTTTCAAGTAGCTTATCAAAGTTTTCTGTGTTCATTTTCCTTAGCAATTTAATTATATACTAATATCAATTTTTTATATATTACTTAACAGACATTTTACGCGAATCCCATCCCCAATGTAATAGTGTTTGCCTTAATCTAGGATATATAGTTTCATTATTACTACCTTCTTGATTTATCTTGCGTTGTAATTGATTTCTAAATCTACCTTTGGGTCCTACTGACTTTTTCCATCTATTTATTTGGCGTATATCATCATCTGTACGTCTACCATTATAAAAATTACAATACCATTCTATCCATCCATAAGGATCAATATCTTCTTTAATCCAATTTTTACTCATCCAAAATTCATAAGATGTTCCCACAACAACATTATAGAAATTTATACTTTTATCATATTCTTGTTGTGCTATTTTATTTGTAGGAATACCTTTAAGAAACTTAAACTTTTTATGATGGTTTTTGTATGTTTTTTTTGTCTTAGGTGATTTAATTATTCTAAAATAACAACCACCCATAATGCCAATTTCAAACATTTCTTTGGGACTAATATTTGGTCTAAAATCTGGATAATCTTGAAATTTCTTCATTACTCTAAAAAATGAGTACATAATTTATAAAATCTATTGAATTTCAAAAAGTTTATAAAAATCATAGAAAAATAAAATTATGTACTCAAAATTTAAAAACTTACTAAACATTACCAATAATAATTATAGTTTTTGAAATGTGTTTTTTTACTCTTGACATCAATCATATTAGGTTTTTTACATTTACTACAATACATTCCCTTTGCTTTCTGTTGGAAGATTAAAAGCAGGTCGTTTTAACTTACAAGTAATACATTTTAGACTAATTACATCAATCATATTTTAATTTATTATAAATCAAGCGCGGAATGGTAATAAAAAAAGTTTGTTTATATTTATTTATATGGGTTAAATATTATCATAAAATAATTTGATAATTCTAATAGGGTCATCTTTATAATCTTCTAATGAAAATGCTAATGTATCTTTTAATTTTGATAATCTATTATTCCAGTTCTGCTCTTGATTTTTAGGGATAGTTCGCATACCAGTTTTTTTATCTATATTAAAACAGGATTTAACCTTCTTACCATTTTCAATATAAGCATCAGGATTAAATCTAATAATTATTATGGGTCTGTTTAATGCTTCTTGAATATTATTAATTCTTGCTTCATCGCATATTAAATTATAATATTTATGCTGTTCTTCGTCAATTTCAATAATTATAGAATGCTTATTTAAATTAATTAAAATATCAGGTCTATTTCTTAAACATAAACCATCACCTATTAATGCTTTATCAGTAATCATTTTAATATCCTTGAATTCTTGTTTTAGATAATTAATAACTTCTTCTTCCTTAACTTTAAATCGCTTTGGTTTTTTTGTTGGGTTATGAAAATAAAAGCAACGCATACAATAATTGTCTTTCATAGAAAATTGTTCGCAACTTTCAGTAATACATTTAGGATTTTTTACATCAATCATATCAGGTTTTTTACAATTAGAGCAATATAACCCTTTGCTTTCTGTTGCGAGATTAAAACAAGGTCGTTTTTTGTTACAAGTAATACATTTAGGATTTTTTACATCTATCATATCAGGTTTTTTACAATCACTACAATATAACCCTTTGCTTTCTGTTGCGAGATTAAAACAAGGTCGTTTTTTGTTACAAGTAATACATTTAGGATTTTTTACATTAATCATATCAGGTTTTTTACAATTAAAACAATATAACCCTTTGCTTTCTGTTGCGAGATTAAAATAAGGTTGTTTTTTGTTACAAGTAATACATTTAGGATTTTTTACATCAATCATATTAGTTTTTTTACAATCGCTACAATATAACCCTTTGCTTTCTGTTGGAAGATTATAAATAGGTCGTTTTTTGTTACAAGTAATACATTTAGGATTTTTTACATCAATCATATCAGGTTTTTTACAATTAGAGCAAAATTTAGGTTTTAATCCAGTATAATTATAATATGCTCGTTTTTGCTTACCTTTACAATCATCGGTTTTACATAAAGTCATATATTAATAATCAGTACGCATTATTCATTTATATCAATTTGTTATATGTTATAATTATTATTGATATCTCTTTTAATTACTACTACTCATTGATATATTTATAACTAAATGATGTTCCGCAACCACAGCTATATGTAAGCTTCTTATCAGGTATAAATATAAATTTACTTTCAAATACCCCATTTTTTAAATCCTGTTTTAAATAATCAATAGTTGTACCCGATAATAAATATTCATTCTTAGGTTCAATTAAAACATTGATACCCTTATTTTTTTCAATAATAGGATTCTCTTTTAATGATTCCTTATATTTATCATCAGTAATCATTTTAAATTGATAACTAAATCCATTACATCCACCACTTGAAGCAGATAACATAAAAGAGTTATTATTGCTATTTTTAATAATACTAATCAATTTACTCCATGCACTATTAGTTACAATTAGTTTATTCATTATTATTTAATATACATAATATTTTAATTTTTAAATAAACTTTTATTTATTTTTTAATATTGATATAAATTTGGCTCTTTCTTTCAATGTTAATCCAGCCAAATATCTATTTACTTTTGTTTTTGGAGATATATTAATATTTAAATGGAAGTTATGTTGTGCTTTTATACTATCACAATTATTTTTTATTTTAAAAGCTAATGATCTACTCATTTTTGCATAATTTTCATCTGTTATACCATATATATATGCTGTATCATTATTCCAAAATGCCATTAAATCATTATCAATTACAGAATATATGTTAAAGTCATCTATATAATTATCATTATATTCATAACCTAATATTTTATATATTTTATAAATTATATTCTTGTATTTCTTAAAGTTTTCTATATCATTTAATAACTCCTTTTTTTGAGGATATATTAAATATTTATTTAAAATTATATCTTTAATATCATCTGGTAGTTTGTTATATATCTCCATTATTTTCTATATTAATATAAATATGAGAATACGTTATATAGTATCTACTATATTATTATCACTTAATTTTACTTACGCATTTTACTCTCATTATAAAATTGATAATGCTATAATACTAAAAAATCAACCTACTATGTCTATTAATTTAAATAATATTAAAAAGAAAACATATAATAAATTAATACGTAATAATAAAAAAATACCTAAAATAGTAAGATATTTTATTCATCACAACTTTTCTTTAAAAGAATCAGAATTAAAACATGGACGCATTGCTATACTTGCTGTTTTAGGAAGAATATTTGCTGAAGTTATACATCCAATATTAGCTATTCGATTATATGCGGATAATTTATTAGTAAATAATGAATTAGTACCATCATTTATTAATGGTGGGTTATCACATATTAATTGCATATTTTATATATTAGCATTATTATATATAGCTTTAATTGAATTAAATCATGTTATTGAAATTACAGATATTTCTAATAACAAAAAAATAAATATAAGTAATAACTTTATGTTAAAAATATTTAATGAAAAAAAACCAAAAGAACAAGAGAAATTGCAAATTATAGAAATTAATTTCGGAAGAGTAGCTATGCTATTATCTGTATTGTTTTGTTATTATGAATATACTACTAAAATGAGTATAATTAATCCAGAATTATTGGTAATATACCCTTGGTTTGTAATGTTTATATATATATTGATATTTACTTAATTTGCTTGATATATATATGATGTCCTATAATTTCCATATATTGATATCTATCAGTACCAAAAGAACGTGATATTCCGGTATCAGTTAACCATACCTTTTCATTATAAAACTTGATACCATCCATTACAGTATGACCTACAAACATAAATGTACAATTGATACTATCTAACATTTTTTTTAATTCATCTTTATTTCCCAAATTACGCGTCCATAATATTCCTTCATAATCCAATAAAATTTTATCAAATATTTCCTTGTCTTCTTTTAATACATTATTGTGTAATACAAAATTTCTCCATATACGATTAATATATGATATATTTTTATTATATTTTTTTAATATCATAATATGATTATCTGTTAAACCCGCATGACAAAATAATAGCTCACCTATTTTTAAAACAATAGGTCTATTACATAATATAGGTGATAATTTCCCACCAGTTTTAAATAATTCTCTTCTTTTAGTTTCATTATTGGACATGCTCTTGCTAGAAACATAGCTATAATTGCCTATAACATTCATAAATTCGTGGTTGCCAATTATGGATATAAATCTACCACCTTTTGATTTTGCAAATTTATCTAGTAAATTAGTAAAATATATTACTTCAACATCATCAATTACTTCCCAATCAGGAATTGAATTATCACGATTTAAACTATCAATTTGATCACCCATTTGTACAACAACAGTATTAGGTGGTTTAGCAATCCATTCAATATTATTATTAATTATTTTAGCATCAATTAATATGGTTTTTAATCTTTTAATATCTCCATGTATATCTCCAATAATAACTAATCTATCACACATGGGATATTCATATATAATATCATCTCCAATCATATTGATAAATATACAACTATTATATAACTTATATAATTTATAAAATATTATAAAGAATACAAATGATAATATAAATATATAATGAATTTAAATGTATATTTAATTTACACTGAAACACTTGAAAATCGCAAAAACAATATTAATTCTTGCTTGGAAGCAATTAAAGATATATGTAATCTAAATAATATTAATTTTAAACTTAATATTGTCAACACGCCAAATAACGATATAATAGATAAAAATGTTAATGAATATAATAAACGTGTGGATTTTTCAAAATTTCCAGATGACAACGAATATAGTAATTACATAACATCACTTAATTCATATCAAATATCTAATTATGAAAAACATCGTGAAGCTTTTAAACATATTTCTGATGCCAATAATACCAATGATACCAATGATATTTACATGATAATTGAGGATGACATTATAATTAGTAAAGCTTATATTGATAATATTAAAAATCTTATTACTAATCTCAATAAAACTGAATGGGATATTCTTTTTACATCTCTTAATGTTATAAATGACCCATGTGAATATATTGAATATAAATCAGTATATAAAAAGCTATTATCTAAATCATGTTATTTTATTAGACCAAAACTCTGTAATATACTATATGAATCAATGAATACTTTTAAACTACGATTTAAACACTTTTTATGTAAATTTATAAATGATAATAATTATAAAGTAATATTTTATAATAAAAATACTTTTGTAGAAGGTACAAAGATTGGTGTATATCCCACATCAGTAAATCCAAATAATTATCTTTATTTTAATAATAATTTTATTGAATTATCAAAGATATCAAATAGTGAATTTACAACTAATGAAGATATTAATAAGGCAATAGAAATATGCGCTAACAATAATTTTGATTCACCTGATTTTTTAAATGTATTGTCTGTAATATATCTAAAAAATAAAGATTTTAACAATGCGAAAAAACATTCGTTGGCAGCACTTGAATGTATGAAGAAAAATAAAGGCTATCTGCAAAAAAATAGCGAAATTCTCAATAATTGTATTAATATGTGGCAATACGATCAAAACTTACTAGATGAATGTAAAAAGTTTACACCTAAGTATTAGACTTGCGCAGCATCTTGTGATTTTTTGGATAATCCTTCAACAGATTTAGCTAATTTTTCAACTACTTTTTCTATTTTTACAATTCTTTGTTGTAAAGTTTCAACATCTTTTTTATTAGCCATCATAACTTCATTGCAAGCATTTAAACAAGCATCAGCTTTGCCTTCTACGGCAGTTAGTTTTTCTCCCAATTTAGCTACTTCTTCAATGTTATCAACAACCGCAGGGGCACTAGCACCTTTCATAGCAGATAATTGATATTCTAATTGATTTATTCTTAAATTTATTCCCGATAATGACATAATTGCTCTACTATTAATATAATATAATAATTTATTTTAATTTGACACAATAATATATAAAAAATGATTATATATCTTTTATATTAGAAAGATTAAATAATGATTATTCCTGTTAGATGCTTTACATGTGGTAGAGTAATGGCTGATATCGTAGATTATTATGAAAATGAGAAAGCTAATATTGAAGAAAATAAAAATGTAGACAAACTCTATAAAAACTTTGATAAAATACATACATCACATATTTTAGATAATCTTGGGTTAAAAAGATATTGTTGTAGAAGAAATTTAATTGCAAATATTGATATGATGGAAATAATTTAAATTATCTTTTATACGATTAAAGTAGATTAAGTAAATTAATAATTATAACAATGGAAATAACAAAAGAAAATAAAGAAAAAACAACTGATGAAATTATACCTAAAAATTTTGAAAAATATATTGAAAAACAAATTGAAAATAAGCTCAATAATTTAATGGAAACATTACCCGACAAATTACCCGACAAAGAATTAAAAAAAAACGCATATAATTTAACAATAAGAGAATTATATAAGAACACATTACAAGCTACAATAGATATTATAAATGATATCATAGAACTTAATAATAGTAAAATAACAGATGTTAATTATTATATAACAAGAGTCATATACATTTTAACAGAAGATGATAGAAAATTATACGTAGGTATTATATTAGTAATACTCTCATTTATAATTTATTTTATTGATGGTTCTTCTGTATAATAAATAAAATTATTAATAAGATAGATTAGATATATGAATTTTTTCATTAATAAAATAATAAGTAATTATAATTACTCTTTTATATTTTTGGCATTAATATTTTTTATAATGGCAAAACAAAATGCACAAATATTACTATCAGTAATTATAGTTAGTTTTATTTATATAAGCATTGATAATAATATTAAAAATAATATAAGTGAAAAAAATGATAAAAAAAATAAAATAGAAGAAAGTTTAACAAATGATATTAAAAATATAGAACAAATTAATGTAGAAAATTTATATACATTTTATAATAAAAATAAAAACGTAAGATTTTTAGTTGATAACAAAAAATTTATTAATATTATTTATAACATAAGGTTTATTAAAAAGTTTGATAAAACAAGATATAACAAAATTATAATTAATATGAATAAAATGATTAAAATATATATTTATATATTATCAGGACGCTATGAAATTAATACGTATTTACCTATATTTTATGATATAAAAGACACGATATTAGAAATTTTTTATTCTTTAATATTTGTAATACCACAAAGATTTAAACATATATACGGATTTGTACCACATGATGAAATAGAAAAATCATTAAAGGATTTTATAGATAAGTATAATGAAATGTTATCAATAATAATAAATTATGGTAATGTAGAAAAAAAATATGCACATATAAATTATGAAAAATATAAGCCATTTGAAAAAAATAAAGAAGCTTATTTGCCATAAATGCTTATACTAATGGTGATGTGAAGCTTGAATATTGATTTGCACATGATAAATTGGGTACTTCATATTCTTTATAAGAAAAGTCTAAATTACCAACATTTGTGAAATCTATTGAATTACCACCTCTTTTTTTTTTATATGTTCTAGATTTCTTTTTAGGTTTTTCATCAGATTTAGTTAATTTTTTAACAGTTTTATCAAAATCTAGCATTTTTTCTTTTTTGAATTTATTGTATAATGATGGTATTATTACAACAAATGTTCTAGAAAATGCTAATAATTTACTTTTGCCTTTAGGACACGTATAGCATCCACCTTCCATTAATAATATATTATTATCGCTTTCTTTCATTTTATTTAACTTACCTCCTCTAATATTTTGTAAATATAAATAATTTACTGCGTTTTTATTAAATTCATAATCTTGACAACCATTTGTTGCAGATAACTTTGCTGGACCACAATTTGATAAAGTTTGAACTAAATTATTTACTAAAACATTGGGAGATAAACTACCTTCAATCGCATCGTCTTGTTGAGCACGACTTAATGATATAAAATCACTAGAATTAGCAGCATTAGAATTACCCCCTCTTTTTTTTTTCATTATCTATAATTATATAAATATTATAGTGTAAATAATAATAATAATGATTATAGAATATTCAGTAGAAGATCTAAGAAATTATTATAACGATAATTTTGATATAAATAATGAATACGAAGAAATAGAAACATTTTTATCTGATAAAATAGATGAAGAAATAGTAAATAGTGATATATTACATTTTTTCCCCATATTATTATCATCTACGCTAACATTAATTATTACATCATATTTTTTAATATAATTATTATATTATTATATTTTTTTTAATTTATTTAATGTATTTTTATAATTAGTAAAGAATGTCTGAAAGTATTACACCATCGGGTACAACAAGAACAGCATTCTCTGTTTCTACAAATGATTTGGAAATTAATGGAGATGTTACAGCAAGTAAATTTATTGGTTCTGGTGAAAGAATAACAAATTTAAATGTTGATAGTATTAATCGCGGTAATGCTTTAAGTAAATCTTATGGTGGAACTAATAATAATTCATATATTCATCAAGGTATTGTTTTTAATAATAATGATGATGACAAGTTTGAAACATCAGAGCAAATACGATGGGATAATCAAGCAAACATTTTATATATTAATGGTAAAAATATAGTTCAAGATAGTTCTAATTATGTAAAAACAACATCAAATATATTACTTAATAAAATAGAAAGTAAAATAGAAAATTCTTCTAATGTTATTATTTTAGATATATTAACACATATTCAAGATACACTTAAAATTGATAATGAAAAAGGTATACCTATTGCGAGTGATGAAAATCCTGGTATTGTAAAAGTTGGCGAAGGATTATTTATGTATTCTGATGGATTTTTAAGTATTAATCCAGAAAATATAAAAAATATTACACCAACGGTTATTCCAAGTATTAAATTACAAGATTTAGAACAATCTCTCGTTAAATCTATTTATAAAAAATATATATTTACATACGATCCTAATTTAGGTACTACTTTTGATTATGATGAATCAATTGAAGGTATTGGTATTATTTTACCCATATGGTATAATTTTAGTGAAATTGTTAATATATCAGATGATATCAAATACATCAAAAACAAAGGTAATACAACAGCTTCAAGTAGTGTTAGTAGTAGCGATAATTTAATATTACATGGCCCAGCTGTATTAAAACCAGATGAATCAAAAAATCTTAAATATGAATATACACCTTTAAACAATAATTACTTAGATTTAGATGGTGTTGATGGAACTTATGCTAAAATAAGTGATAAATGTGATATTCAAGAGATTTACAGTATAGGTGGCTTAGGTGGCAATGAAGTAGGAATTACATTTGCATTTTGGTTTAAATGTAGTGATCCAGAAAATTCAAAATCATTTATGTTTTTAAGTTCAGATAATTCATCATATTATATTAACATTGGTATTGATGATAGTAATAATTTAACATTTAATATCTTCAATTTTGGTTCAAATGAATATAAGGTAACAAAATATGAAAATTTATTTGATGGTAAATGGGTACATTTATGTTGGGCTATAAATGGTGGTGGAAATTGGTTTATATACATTAACGGTGTAAAAGAAACTAATATAACTACTACAAGAAATATTGAACCAGGCACTATTTACATTAATAAATATATAGGTCGTTCAAGAAATGATACAAATAATACTCTTAAATTTTCTATATCAGATTTTAGGATTTATAACAAAGTATTAAATGATACAGATATTAATGAATTATTTAACGCAACTAATTACACAGAATATGTATTAACTTATCATGAACAAGATAACGGAATTTTTACTGATATTATTATGATTGGTGGTGGTGGTGGTGGTAGTTTAGAAGGTGGAGGTGGAGCAGGTAAATTAATTTATATTAATAATGCAAACATTTTTTCAGGAAATTATAGAATTAAAATCGGAAGAGGTGGTGCTGGAAATTATGATACACAAACTAATACTTCTGGCAATGATACATATTTTGATACACTTGTAGCAAAGGGAGGTGGTTCACATGGTGATAATAGTGGTATAGGAGGTTCAGGTTCAGGAAACGGAGGAACGTCTACTGATAATAATATATCATATTCATTTCTTGATACTAATGATATATATTTAAGAGGCAATGACGGTTATGCAAATTTTGGTGGTGGTGGTGGTGCTGGATCAGTAGGTTCTAATATAAATGGTGGATATGGTGTTTATGAAATACATACTGCTGATTCAATTGTAAATTTTAAGGATAATTTTGATTTACCAATTAATGATAGCATTGGATATTACAATTCTATAAATAATCAGTTATATTTAGCAGGTGGTGGTTCAAGTAATATAAATGGAGGGAAAGGTGGATTAGGTGGAGGTGGTGATGGTAGTACAACATTTAATAATTCATTAACATATCATGGTAGAAATGGTTCAGGAGGAGGAGGGTATCATAATAAAGGTGCATCAGGAGGTGATGGTATAATAATTTTAAGATTTATAGATCTATTAGTTGAAAGTATAAAAATTCCTGAATCTGTTTTAGATACTAGTAATTATGTATCACAAACAAGCAACTTAATATCTCAAAATCTTAATACAGCTATTAGTGATACAAGTAATTATATTCTCAGAATAGATGGTGAAGTTAATACTAACATAATAGATACTTCAAATATTCTATACATGCAATCTAGCAATTTTGATGCTCATACAAGTAATTATGTATCACTAACAAGTAATTTATTATCAAATAACCTAAATCTAGCTATTAGTGATACAAGTAATTATGTATCACAAACAAGCAACTTAATATCTCAAAATCTTAATACAGCTATTAGTGATACAAGTAATTATATTCTCAGAATAGATGGTGAAGTTAATACTAACATAATAGATACTTCAAATATTCTATACATGCAATCTAGCAATTTTGATGCTCATACAAGTAATTATGTATCACTAACAAGTAATTTATTATCAAATAACCTAAATCTAGCTATTAGTGATACAAGTAATTATGTATCACTAACAAGTAATTTATTATCAAATAACCTAAATCTAGCTATTAGTGATACAAGTAATTATGTATCACTAACAAGTAATTTATTATCAAATAACCTAAATACAGCTATTAGTGATACAAGTAATTATGTATCACTAACAAGTAATTTATTATCAAATAACCTAAATACAGCTATTAGTGATACAAGCAATTATGTATCACAAACAAGCAATTTAATATCAAGTAACCTAAATCTAGCTATTGATGATACAAGCAATTATGTATCACTAACAAGCAATTTAATATTAGCTAATTTAATTTCAGCTATTTATGATCAACAACAACAAATTGATACGTTAAATGGTAGGTTAGTAGTATTAGAAAATTCTATTAGCGGAGGCTCATAATATAAATTAATAAATTTTTATTACCATAATATATTTATTGTTTTTTATTTAACATATTATTATAACGTATTCGTTTTATATATCGTGGAGCTGTTTAGGGGGAGATAAAGATTCCAATTAATGTAATAAATAATATATCATTTTTGTTGTACATAAATCATATAAATTAAAAATAAATAATAAATATATTTATTAAATAAACAAAAATATAATACAATATACAAATAAATAAGATAAAATTATTGTAAAATATCTAATTTATTTGTATATAATTAATATAAGATATTAAATAGAGTAATATATATATATATATAAAACATGAATTATAATATATTACATTTTGATTCATCAAATATTAAGATATTAAATGATATAGAAACAATATCTGGAATATTCAAAGTAAATGGTATTGATAAATTTGAAGAAACTTCTAATTCAATAATTTTAACGTCAAATAATATTAGCGATCGTATTACAAATTTAAATGCAGATGATATTGCTGATGGTACAGAAAATAAATATATTATAAATAATATATATTCGGATGATTTAACAGTTTCTGGTGATTTTACTATAAATAGTGCTAATAAAAATACAACAATAAAATCTGTTTTATATTCATCTAATTATGTGGAAATAATAAATCATTCTTCAAATACAGCATTTACTATAAAACAATATAATGATATAAATGATGTATTTAGTGTATTAAATACAACTGAAGAAGTATTTAGTATAATTAATAATGGAAATGTAGGCATAGGTACATATCCTATGAAAAAATTAGATGTTGATGGAGATATTAATTTTACAGGAAAATTATATAATGGTAGTAGTGAATTTATTAATTCATATATGTTAAAAAATGGTGATGATATATTATTTACAAGCAATATTAAAATAAGCGGAGATTTAACAACTGAAAAATTAGAATTAAATAATACAGATGGTCATTCTGATATTTTTATAGCAAGTAATACAAGCAAAGAAGTATTTAGTATAATTAATAATGGAAATGTAGGCATAGGTATTACAAATCCAGATTATTCTTTACATGTTGATGGTAATATTAATTTTACAGGAAAATTATATAATGGTGAAAGTGAATTTATTACTTCATATATGTTAAAAGATGGTAATGATATATCATTTTCAAGCAATATTATAATAAACGGAGATTTAACAACTAATAAATTAGAATTAAATAATACAGATGGTGATTCTAATATTTTTACAGCAAGTAATGCAAGCAAAGTAGTATTTAGTATAATTAATAATGGTAATGTAGGTATAGGCATTACAAATCCAGATTATTCTTTACATGTTGATGGTAATGATGGTATTTTAATACCCGCTGGTGAAACAAGTGAACGACCCATTGGAGCAATACTTAAAAAAGGTGTTATACGTTATAATACTGAAAATGATCAGTTTGAAGGTTATGGACCAGGTTATTCATGGGGTTCTCTTGGTGGAGTTAAAGATGTTAATGGTGATACATATATTAGTGCTGAAAATAATCCAGGTGATAATAATGATGAACTTGAATTCTTTACAAGTAATTTTGAAAGAATGGTTATTAATAAATTTGGAAAAGTAGGCATAGGAACAACAATTCCAGAGGCAATATTACATGTTGTTGGTGATATTATAGCAACAAATAAAATTACCTCACATTTTTCTGATGAAAGACTTAAAACAGATATTGAATTGATACCAGACCCTCTAAATATTATTGAACAACTCAACGGCTTTTATTATAAACCAAATAAATTAGCTAATTCATTTGGAATAGAAAGTAATCATAGAGAACTAGGTTTAAGTGCACAAGAAGTTAATAAAGTATTACCTGAATTAGTAGATTTAGCACCATTAGATATAATGCATGACGAAAATAATAATATAGTATCTAAATCAGGAGAAAATTATCTAACAGTATCTTATGATAAAATGATTCCTGTAATAATAGAATCTATTAAAAAACTAAATAGTGAAATTAAATTGTTAAAAGAAGAAAATAAATTATTAAAAGAAAGCATTAAAAAGAATTCTTAGATACTAATAATACCATCAATCAAAAGTTAGCAAACATTTTGTTTTTATAATATCATGATTGATAACATTATTTACTTTTTGTTTACACAAATTATTTTCAATCATTTTTTTATAAATATTATCGTAATTATTTATTGCATATGTTATTATATTATTATTGAATATCCATCGAAAAAAGTTAAGTTGTCCAACAGTCGTTTCAATATAATCAGTGCGTTCATTATTAATAAAAAATGTTATTCTATGGTGTCTTCTGAAAGAATCAAAATTAAATTTACTATATGATTTTAATTGTGCGCGATAATCTTGATATAAATTAATTTTACGAATGTTTTTTTTATACTCTTTTGAATCATCTAAATAAAAATCTTCTGGATAATAATCGTAAATAGTTTTATTATCATCAATCCAGTAATAAATATTATTACATTTAGAATAATGTGTTACCAACCATTCAATAATACGTAATGATAATTTATGATTACCATTAATAATATTTTTAAGTGTAATTTTGTATTCAGTATTTTTATTATAAAAATCTGTTAACGATGATAATAATAGGTTTTGACCTAAATCACACATATCTTAAATAATCTTTATTACATATTCTTTAAGTAATAAATATAAAAAATAAATTAAAGCATAATTAATAAGATGGTGAGCTACCAATTTCTAATGTATTTTGGCGTAAATCGGGCTCAATAGTGCTAATTAACCATGGACCAACGGCATTTTGTGGATTAGGTATTTCAGAACGTAATTGTAAATTAGCGTTTCTTAATGATTGACCAACGGTATTAACACCAACATGATATCCTGCTGTTAAATAATTTTGGTCACCTACATTACCTCCTCCGGATGGATTAATACTTGCCCATTTGCTGTCAGCAGCGTCTTTGGGTAATAAATCATCGGCGGTTAATCTATCACGAGGATAGCATGCTTGCATGCTATCAGAAGATTCTTCTTGCCCATCATATGAAGCATATGGTCCGTCACCACTAACAGATTGCATAGATACATTGGTTTCTTTTTCAGGTTCTGAGTTTTGTTTAAATACTTCATTGCCACTTGGTTCAGAAGCACTATAATTACCTATACCTGAAGAAGCCATTGATGGTTCGCGCTGCATATTGTCTACATCAGCAACTGAACCACCTTGGCTATTTGCGAATCTTTCATAATAAAATGGTTCAGGAACATTTCCACTTATTCCACCTTCCCCCATTTTGTTCATTTGCATTGAACGAGAATTATTACATTTGGAGTTATAGGTTAATAATAATAATAGAGATAAAAGCAATAAAATTGCTATTGAAAACGATATTACTACACTTTTATTAGCACCCATATTTATACTATATATATCTATCTATTATTTACAATAGATTATATTTAAAATATTTTATAATAATCTAATTATTTTTTCTTCTTGTATTATTAATAACTCATTAATATTATTTAAAAGGTTATTTGCTTCTTTTGTATTTCCGAGTTCTTTAATATCCTTAAATTTATCTTTAATATTTTTATAATCCTCTTGATATTCTTCAATTAAAGCATTATATTTGCTTATTTTAGACTTAGTATTTTTACCTAATAATCTTACTCTATCATCAATCTTATCGATTATATCATCTATACAAAACCACTCACTAGCATCATTTTGAATATCTGTTATATCCAAAGATTTTATAAGCCATTTATTAGAAGTATATTCGCTATAAAAATATAATCCTATATATTCAATTGTTAAATTAATAATGCATTTTTTATAATTATTATTTTCTTTAAGCATGGTTACAACATTATCAATATCATTTATATTAAGATTATTATAAAAAATATTATTAAACTCTTTATTTGTTATTATTACATTTATTGTTTTTGTTTGATCACAGAAACTCTTTGTATATAACTCATCTACATCACTTTTTTTAAAACTTTTACCGAACCATTTATTAGATTCTTTTAATATTTCATCTGCGATATCATTATCTATTTTAATTAAATCATTAATAGTATCGTTATTTGTTTCATTTGATATAAATAATGTTAAACTATATCCTTTGCCATTTAATAATTTTTTTATACCTTTAATTTTAACATCAGTAATTGAAAGTTTTATAGAGTCTTTTGATAAAGATATAAATTTATTATCCTTTTTATATGGAGTTTTTAACATCACTTACTTCTCTTTATAAATAATCTTAACACTTTTTTATATTAATATTTTACAAACAAAAAAATAATTAACTAATTTTATATGGAATACTATTAATAATAGTAGCTTTGGGTTTGGTTGTCATAAACATATCAGTGGGAGAAAATGGTATTAATGCATTTTCTAAAATATATCTAAACATATCTTTTGGTGTTTCATTAACTTTAATATTTTCCCGATAAATATTCATTAATATTTGTTCTATATCTAGTACTTTTTTTTCACATTTTTTTGTTGGAACATCATAATATTTACCCCAACCATACGCTTTTGTTAAAAAAGCATTAATTATGCGAGCATAATCACGTATAATTAATTTACTATTTTTTTTTAGTTGAACAGGAGTTTTAATACCTTTGGATAACCCAAAATCATATATCATCATATTATATCCACATGCTTTTAAATAGTATTTTTTTCCATCAAATTCATATTCATAATATCCTTTTTCATTATTCATTTGATATAAAAAATTACCATAATGAGCATCATTATGAACATACCCTACTAAGTTTTGAAATGTTCCAATTGATATAAATACTTGAAATAATAAATTACACATTAAATTCATATTACCAGCAATATCTCTTTTGGCAACTAATGTTTTTAAGTCACCATGAGCTAATTCATTGATGGATACTAATTTTAATTTACTAGGCATTATAATTTTACTACCTTTATAATTTATTAGCGAATCTCTTTTACAAATTGCATGTTTATAAACAGCAGCAAAATGTTTAGTTTTCTTAGTTAGTAATAATTTATCAGTAATTTCTCTCATCAATTTAATTTCTTGCAAATTGTCTTTTGTAGGAGCCATAACTTTTGATACAATAGAAAACCCCCCTAAACTTTCCTTGATGCTTGATAAATATATTGCTCCATAAGCACTTTCAGTACCTATTTTTTTTACTAAATCAATAACATTTTTAATAGTATATCCGAGTTTACCATCTTTGAATATCTTTGTATCTAAACAATCATTTTTATTTATGCTATTTAAACGTGTTTGTAAATATTTAGAAAATTTAACACGATTATTAAGTGTAAATTTATTAGTAATTAACTTATTTTTAAGAAATCTTTGTATACGTTTGGCTTTTGAATTTTTTTTTGATATTGAGTTTCTGGATACTTCTACAAACGCAGGAGTTTTAGATTCTGCTTTAACAACATCATTTATAAAAACCTTTTTTGATATACTCTTAGGTTTTTTAGAGATGCTTTTAAGAATTTTAATTTTATTGGGTTCTTTTTTAACATCATTCTTCTTTTTGGGTTCCTTTTTGACCTCATTTTTTACTTTTACAGCAGGTTTTCCCTGTATTTTCAAGACTTTTTCGTGGTCAACAGAACCTTTTCTTGGAAAACACCATTTACTTTTGCCTTGATTATATATTTTTAATGCGTCGGTATATTTCATTGTATTTGCTATTATATTAATAGGTAATTATTTATTAATATAATTATGTCATCTTTTGAAAAAAATGATGAAGATAGTATTGATAATGAAAATAATATAATTGATATTTTAGTTGAATATGTAAAAGATGAACTATTAAAATCAAATATTAGATATGAAATTGTTAAACCTATATTAATTTACTTACTTTATTATTTGATACCATTTATTCTGTTTATTATATTATTAAATTTTATATCAACAATAATAGCAATATGTATTGTATTTAAATATTTATTATAAAATAGAATGATAAATAAAATATCAGGTGGTACAAATATATCACCATTAATATCATCTATGATTTTACTTAGTACTAGATTATCAATGGATAAAGGAAAACTAATGACGGATAGCGTAAAATTATCTACAAGAGCTCCAAAAAAAATATTATTAAAAACGGTAAATATATTAACTTATAAAAAGCCACATGTAAAACCAGAACCAGTCAAAAAGGTCAAAAATGTTAAATCTACTAAAAAAAGTAAACCTAATAAGGAAAAAACAAATGTTAATGTTAAATCAAAAAAATCAGTAAAAAAAAATAAATCTAAAAAAATGAAAGGTGGTGGTAAACAAGATTTTTTTGAATAATTAATATTCCATACCCTTATTTTTGTTAATATTAATAATAGACTCGCTAATTAATTTATTGTAATTAGTTTCTTTATTTTCATTATTAATAATAAACCATCCTCGTTTATATAAACAAGCATTTGTTTCAAAAGGTTCACGTTCAATAGTATATAATAACCCTTTATTAAATATAACAATATTATCTGTTTGCATTTTTATTACATAATAAGTGCGAAATTTTATATCATTTTTTAATAATTTAATAATTAAAAATGGATGAAGAAATTGTTGAAGAATTTCGCGAATTATTTAATTTTGATAAAGCCAAAAAAAATGTTATTTTAAATAAAATAATAACAGATAATATAATAACTGGTGATAAAATAGATATATCTGATGATGTTTATAAGGATACTGGAATACAAGAATGGGCTTCAAAAATACCTACATTGGAAGGTAGTAAATTGTTAATAAAAAAATTAATTAAAAATCCAATAAATGATAGAGAATTATTAATATATAGGCAAAAATCTTTTGTAGATTATGATATTGATATTGAAATATTAAAGGATTATGAAGATGATATATTATGGATATATAAAATATCGGATGAGATTAGTGATAATTCTTCAATAGAAATATTATTTCCATCATCTTTCATATTAAGTTATATTAATTATTTTGAATATCTATTGGATACTTATCATATGTACAAAATATATTTTATACCAATTACATCTATATTATATCCTGTGACTACTTTTTTGGCACCATATTTCTATTTAAATAATTATATGAAAATGAATATAAGTTTTTCAAGTTATATTAATACTATTTATTATATAATTTCAGTATTACTAAAAACATCGGGAAATTTCCGGCAAGATTTAACTAAGTTTGTAACACTATTTTTATATGTAGGTATTTATCTTTATAATATGTATCAAACATATGAAATAGCAGTATTTTTATATAATACCAAAGAAAAATTACATGATAAGATGGAAGGATTGGTTAAATTCGTTAAGCATTCCCTCAATATAACAAAAAATGTATCTAAAAATGTATTAGATGCTTTTTTTACAATAGAAAAAAACTTTGATCATCTTGATATTAATAATAGTATGACAGATATTTACAAAATATGGAAAGATAAACAGCTAAAAAATAAAGTATCCGCTTTATTAAAAACAATATATGGTATTGACGTATTATATTCTATCAATAATTTACTTTTGAAAGAAGATTGGTCTGTACCATATTATAATGATACTGAAACAACCCTATGGAGTGCAAAAAATCCAGTATTAAGCGAAGAGCAAGTAAGTAATCCAATAAACTTAGATAGAAATATAATTGTTACTGGGCCAAACGCTGGTGGTAAAACTACTTATGTAAAAACAATTTTATCAAATGTCATATTAAGTCAGACATTTGGTATAACATATAGTTTGAAATCTAAAATGATATTATATGATACAATAAATTCATTTATGAGAGTATCAGATGAATTAGGAAATAAATCATATTTTGAAGCAGAAGCTGAATATTGTTTAAATATGATAAATAAAGCTAATGAAATTAGTAAATATAATAAAAGGGGGTTATTTTTAATGGATGAACCTATGCATTCTACGCCACCAACAGAAGGAATGGCAACAGCATACGCAGTTATTGAATATTTAAGTAAAATGTCTGGTATATCCCTAATCATTACCACACATTTCCATAAACTAATAAAATTAGAAGAATTATATCCAGATAAATTTATTAATATCTCGGTTGACGCTATTCCACAGGATAATAAATATTACTTTCCTTATAAAATTAATAAAGGTCATTCATATTTATGTATTGCGATTGAATTGTTAGATATTAAAGATTTCCCAAAAGAAATAATAGATAATGCGATTAAAATGAAAAACAAAATATGTTATAATTTTAATAAATAATGTATAGTTTCTTATTTAATCAAACTTATATCAGCATTTTTGTTATTGCTTTACTTATGTTTTTAATAATGTTTTTATGGCGAAAATTAACTATATTAGAAGGTAATTATTTTTTACTTGAAAAACGTGTTAATATTATTAAAAAAGAAGATAGAACTGAACAATTATCTAAAAATCTAGAAAATTCTGATGCTGTTATGAAAGAAGTTTTTAAAAATAATATAAAAAGAACTTCTTGTAATATTGATGATATCGTGTGCAATATTCCTAAGGACATTAATGCGGAAGAGTATATTATGGAGGATATTGAGAATAATATTGATATAACAATTGTAGATGTTGAAGATGCTAATAGTAGCAAGGGGTCTGTAAATATAGTTAAAGAAATTGTTGAAAATGATATTATTAATGAACAAGAACTTGTATCACATATTGAAGATATAACAGGTACAGGTTGTACATTAGAAACAGCTGATGAAGCTACAATAGAATTTGCTGATACTAATGATAATGCTTCAACAACTTCGGAAATAACTTTTAATAGTGAAGACGATAAAACACTAAGTAAAAAATTTAAAGCTATGAATATGGAAAAGTTACGTGAAGAATGTAAAAACAATTCATTAAGTACAGAAGGAACTAAATCAACATTAATAGCTCGTATTATTGATAATATAAAAAAACAAAAATAAAAAATATTGTATTTCAATAGATAATTATAATAATAATGAGTTTTCATTCTACAACAGAACTAAAGCTTCAATGTCCAATAAAAATGTCTGATGGGAGATCATTTACTGATTACCGTCCAAGATGCATGGTCAATTCTGAATTAATGACAGATGTATCAAATAATAACATGATTAAAAGTAGCTATGAAAGCAGAGTATTTTTACAAGAAAATGCCGAAAAATTAATGGAACGCAATAGATTAACATTTTTAGAACATCTTGCACCATGCGCACCTTGCAATAGACCATTTAATGAACCTGGTACTATGTATCCTGAAAGATATGTAGTAAAATGTACTCCTACAAGCTGTGAAAAGATTGAAGTTAACAAGTATGGTTTAGGAACAAGCACCAGAGTACATCTCTAATTTTTTATTAAATCATAAATAATTCTATATATACATTATAGAGATATAATAATGATTTTTGATGATCAACATATAAATTTAAAGGTAACTTTTTACAAAGATTATTCTAAAATAAAACTAACAGGAAATGTTAAGAATCCAGGTCAATATAAGAATATAGTAATTATGGCACCAAATCCTATTGATAGAATGTCAAATTATTCTGGTTCTGGACTACCATTTCCTAATAATGAAATAGCATTTCAAAATACACCAAATCGCGAAGATATAACTGATTCTGGTGTTATAAATACAGAATTTTACTATCCTAATAGTTTTTATATGCCCGATGGTATCAGTAAAATTGTATCTTCTGTATTTTTACAATTAATAAATAATGATGATGTGGTATCACATGTTTATTATAAATTACACGATATCAATGTATTAAGAACACTTGTTAATAGAGAGTCTAGAAAAGGTCCTGAGTTTTATGGTGCCAAAGATTATATCCTTCCAATAGCAACCTCAGAAAATGTAATGAAAGCATATTCCAGTACTAAAATTGAGCACGATATCGCATAATCTATTCAAAAGTTAATTTTGTAAGACATCCCGCTGTATAGCTTAGTAATGATAATATTACAATTATAATTAAGTAAGTTAATTTCGCTGTTTTGAATACATCACAATATTCAGTAAAATATAAGTATATTTCAAATATTGAAATCTTAACTAACATTCCAAGTAATATTTCAAAACCCAAGAGATATCCAAACATAAAATTAATAACAATATGTGACATTAAATAAATTTTATTTTCAAATATATTATTATTGGGATTGGGATAAAAAAAATCATCAAAATAACTTATTCCATGTATACATCTTAAAAATGTAAATGTAAATGTTGATAATATAACAGCAGTCAAATACATGTAAAAATATATTATATTCATTTCTTTTCTATATATATAAAATTTTATATTTATTTTTGATAATACTTTTTTTTAGATATTTATCTACATTGCTATTTAAGTTTTTCTTTGAATAATAAAATAAAATACCTTTATTTAATACATCTTGTTTAAATGTCTCAAAATATGTTTTAACATCATTTGTTGTTATGTCTGTAAATAATTTATAGTATTCTTTATTAGTCAAAATTTTTTTATTAAAAAGAAAGTGAGTATTATAATCATTATTAAATGATGTTAAATTATGAAACTTTTTGTTTTCAAACTTAAATAGTTTGGTATTTTTAGCATCTTCCACATCTTGATTTGTTATTTTATAAGTTTTTAATATTTTAATAATTTCATTAATGAGTATCGGGTAATTTTTAGCTTCACATTGTGTATAAATATAATAATATGATGATCTTGCATTCATTATATCAATATTATATGACATACCAACATTATATATGATACCAAGATTAGTTCTAAGTATTTTATAAAATATACCAGTGTGAAAATTAAATAATATTGTACTTAATATATTAAGTATAATATTTTCCTTTGATAGATATTCTATTTTTTTACAAACATATAATCTGACTATCACATTATTATTATGTTTATTTTCAACATGTATCATTTTAAATTTATCATTATTATATTGGAGTATCGGATATATATTACTACATTTATTATATCTTTTAATTTTTCCAAAATATTTTTTGACATTTACTTGTGTTTCCCTAACCTTATTTTTAGGACATGTAATACTTATCAATAAATTTTTAGAACATAATTTATTTTTGATAAATTTATGTATATCTTTCATAGTAAATTTTTTTACCTTTTTAATATGACTTTTGTAATCACGCATATAAAAGTATTTTGGATGCAAATATTTAAATATTTTTGTATCAAACTCATATTCCACATCAGAAGTCATATTATTAAGCTCTTGTACAATAGCATACTTTTCTTTTTTTGCTATTTTTTTATCAACATAAAAGTTTCTAATAGTATTAGACAATATATCCATATAAAAATCTAAATCTTTATATAAACCATTAATATATACACTCATATAATATTCATTAACATATGCATTACTATACCCACCTCTTTTCAATATTTCATTATTAACATATTTTGAGCTTTTATATTTTTTAGATGTTAATCTACCTAATAAATGTTCATAATAATGTGTTAATTCACTTATATCAGGAGTTTCATGATTATATCCCAATAAGTAGTTAGCAGATATATGAGTTAATTTCGTGTCCAATGGTATTATAATAACTTTAATGTCATTATCCAATACATATTTTTTGAATTTAATATCCATTTATCTATAAAAATGAGTACATAATTTAAAAAATATCTTGAAAATCTAAAAGTTTATAAAATTATTAGAAAAATAAAATTATGTACTCATTTTATTTAAAAAGTGACTTATAGTTATAATAATGGAAAGCAATAATACAGAATGCACAAGTTATTATCAATGACGAATGTATTAAACAAATGAAAGAATTGAAATCAGATAGTGTTGATAAATGGATAAGTGAATGTTCAATTTTAGACTTAATAATAAATCGTATCATATCAATAATATTTTATATTTTTTATGTAATATTCTTATTATGTTAATATAAGAATTATTAAACTTAATAAAAATATATTATGATATTAAGTTAATGTCAATTTTAAATGAATGTTGTATATAATTTAACTTATAAATGTTCTTAATGTACTAATATTAATATTTTAAAAAATACTAATAAAAATTATTCTAAAATCTATAAAATAAAACAACATAATTGATAATGGATTTATTAGAAATGAAATCATATTTTATGTTTATTAAAAATCAATTAAAACAATATGAAACAAATTTTTAAAATAAATAATATGATATGAATACTGATGTGTTATAATAACCACTTAACTACCTAACATAAATTCATAATATTTTATATTTCTATTAGGTTTTATTCCTGAATATCCAAATAATTTATTATTTGGAATATGATTTAACCCTTCAAAAAATCTATGATGATAATCTTTTGTCGTTGTAATTGCTTTATTTGCTTGCACTAATATATCAAAATAACTTGGTCTTTTAAATCTAACGCTTTGAAAAGTACTACCATCTTCTTCACCAAAATAATTATTATAAACATCTATAAAAACAACATATTTATCACTTTTAAATTTACTAAATAAATAATTATCAATACAATAACTTACATAACAATAATCTATAAAAATATACTCTTCATATTTATAAATATTTAAATGTTTCAAATTTTTATTGAGTTTATTTATTTTTTTATTTAATATACTAATTTTTTTATTAATATCATCTGTTATATTATCTAATATTTTTTCTACTAAATCGTCAGTTAGTAAATCTAAATAGTTCATAGTAATATTACTTTATATTAAATAATCAATTTTTATATCTAGTATCTTCCATTAGCACTCAATAAAATTATAAAAATAAGTTAATAAATATAATCTATTTCTTGATATTTTTTAGCTCATTCATTATATATTTTCTTACATTTGATATTCTAAAAAATTCATAATTAAATGAGAATGAACGAATAAGTTATTAATACTACCAAAATAGCTAAAGTCATATATTGTCAATAATGTAAATATTTCATAACATTTTATTATATCCCAAGGAGATTCTATTTTTAATACATATAATAACAAATTCATTAAATGTGTTAATATTAATGCATTTTTTGTAATATTTTTATAATAAATATAATAAAGTTGTAAGGAATATAATGTATAAAAAAATCTAATATCGCGTTTTAATACTAGATTATCACAGCCATTTTTTATACTATCTATTTTACGAAAATAATGTACAAAACTCGTCCCAAATAAAAAGATATATATATTTGTAATACAGGATATAATATATAAAATAAATAAATATGATATATTATTATATCCAATATAATATTCAATATCATGCACAGCTTGTGTTACTTTAACCATTAGTATAGCTAGTAGCGTTTTCTTATAGAAATTATTTGTTGTCAAAGTAAATAGAAATAGATTTCTAAATGCTTTATTATAATATATAGATAGTAAACCTAGAACTTTGCCAAAATAATAAGCCCAATATGGATAAACACAATAATGAACCTTCATGATAACTCTTAAATCCTTATTTTCGTTATTTTGATTATATATATAGTGACATTCGCGATGAAAATCAAATGCTACCACATCACCTTTCTTCACAATTTTATTTTCAGGTATCATATTAAAACATGTTACAACATTGCTATTATCATCCAAACCAATGATTAGTCTGTAACAGGAAGCAAAAGGAAATAAATAATATGGACCATCAATATGTTTAGTATAAAAAATGGTATCTGATGTATTTTCATCTTTTGTACATTGAGGTGCTGTAACATAAATTTCATTCATATCATTTAATATATCAATATTATGATTTTTTGATAAATTATTTTTAAACATATTTATAATATTATCATTTGTAGCCAATTTTAAAAATAACATTGATATATCAGTTGGTAATTTATTATACCATATATGTGTTGATTTATTGTTTGATGGATTTTGAGATATTACCCATTCTCTTAATTTGTTTATATCATCTTTTTGAGGTAATTTTGTTGAATATACTTTATTTTTTTGATTTATCCATGGAAAATAAATAAGCATAATTCTATATAATATTATATATTTATTTATTATATATGAAAAAGCATGAAAAAAAATTATGAAGTGTGGATTTTTTAAAAAGAAGATTATTATATATTCAAAGACTTAATGTGTATAAATATATTATGAAAATTAAGTAAGATTTTTTATTCAATTTTATCTCTATTCTCAGGTAATACATATGGTATTTCCAAATAGTCAAATATATCCTTTTCAGATTTTATTTTATCAGTTGTATCTATTATTTCCCCATTTTTATCTTTTAATCCATACTCGGATAATGATAAATTTTTTTTCTGTGCAATACGACGCATGTAAATATTAAATTGATATGAACCTGTAAAGTAAAGCAATGCATAATAATAATACGAAGGGTCAGCTATTAATATATCAATACGTCTCGCAGGCAATTCAGGAGATAATTTACACAATCCCATAAATTTATTTTTACCATTTGCAAGCGTTTCTATAATATATCCGGATGACTTTAACTCTGTGATAAGATTTTTAAGTTCTAAGTCTGGTCTATTCTTTATTAATATATCAATATCTCCCATATTAATGTTTTGACGTCTGTAACTACCAACTAATTCAAATTCAATATCCTTATAAGTCTTATTAAATGTCTTATTAATAATATCATAATGTTTTTTTCCTTCATACATTGGAATACGCTGTATCATATCATCATAGTATTTTAAACCTATTTTTTGTTTGTCATTTAATAGTTCAGGCTTTTCTTTAAGTTCTTCAAATGAATTTACTTTTTCCATTAAGTCTTTAATTTTTACAGGTCCTACACCATATAAATTAGCTAATTTACGTTTTAGTGAAAACTTGTGATATGCCAATGCTTTTTCAACTGCGTTTATTTTTCCTGTTTCAAAGTATTCTTTTATTTTATCTTTTATTTTATCACCAATTCCTTTAATATTAGCAAAATCATCTAAATTATTTAACATATCTGTTGACATTTCAATAGAATTTATTACCTTATTATATGCACGTGCTTTGAATGGCTGTTTATTTAGTGTCTCATATTCTTCGAGTAGTTTAAGATTTTTAATGATTTCTTTTTTAGGTTCAATTTTTGGTTTTTTTAGATTTTCTTTATTAATATATCTACCTGTCTTAGGATTAATTTCTTTACCTTCCTTGCAGACTTTTTGCATTACCTTTGATATATTAATATAAAAAATATATATTCAATTTTTATTTTAAATAGATAAAAACATATAATGTGATTCGTGTGTCTGTGCGTGCGTCTGTGCGTGCGTCTGTGCGTGTGTCTGTGCGTGCGTCTGTGTATTGTTTTGTTTATTTCTTGGTCTTTTATTGGAGTAAAGGGTTCACCAGGCGTGGTATATAATCACAACGAGAGTATCCATACACAAGCTTCATTTTGTCGCAGTTCTTAGATACTTCCTTGATAAACTTCCTGAAACGCACGAGTTGCTTGCAATCATTAAGAGTGATCTTGTTATTTTCTTTGATTGCTACATCAATCTCTTGTTGAAGACCATTGATTTTACTGATGAAATACGCCTTAGATACTTCAACAATAGTCGCATAGTAACCCATTGACTCTTCAATAAATTCAAGCTCCTTATGTTGCTTCACCAAGGCAGACTTATACTTGGCTTTCAAAACCATATTATCTAGAAAGTTGACCCTCAGTTTATCATTCCATTCTTCTGCTCTTCGAATATTGTTCCTCATATGCCCTATCTCAATTGATTCAAGGTGGTTGATGTCCCGATAGAATGTGAAGAGACTTTTGAGGTAATTGTTATCCAAAGCTTTTAGTATAGTGTGCTTTTCCTCGTACTCAACAGCTTCTTTCAACCTTACATCAGCATTGCGTTTTGCTACTTTGTAAAGTTCATCAGATAGTTTTAAGTTGCGAGTTTGTAAGTTGTTGGTTATATACTCCTTGATAAGAGTATCTTCGCCCTTCTCAACACGCTTCTTCATATTATTATCTGTTTTTTCTTCCTTAATAAAGTTGCTGTTAATTAATGTTAGAGTTCTGTATGCCTGTTCGTACTCATCCATACAAGGGTTGTCATTAGGATTGCGTGGGATTACAATGCCATTCTCTCGCATATACCTGAAATACTCAGGATTGTGAAGGATACCGGACGTTTTGATATGCAACGTCTTCCAATCAAATGTGGTATGGCACGATACGCACCACATCTGATCACATCCGTTCACTTTCATGATAGAGATGTTGCACTTGGGGCATGGTTTGCTCTCCTTCTTTATCAGCTCAACAGTATCAATGTCCTCCTGCTTGCATTCGTGTTCATCTTCTTTGATAGTATGACAATGCTTACAGGTCTCCTTGTCACATATAGAACATATCCAGTTCGCATCAACGAAGCCATTACATTCATTGTTTTCACAAGGAAACTTGTATTGCTTGATAACGCTCTGTTGGACTTTCATACCTTTCAAAGCTGCGATTTGGCTATTGTAGAAGGTAACACGACCTGTCATTAGTCCCCTTTGTTCAAAATGTTCAAGAGTTCCAGGAACTAGCTTGTTTTCATGGACGTCCTTTTGGAAGATATTTTCCAGGGTTGTAATTTTTTCCTGGATAGTCCTGATATTCTTGCGTTTCTCGACCTCGGGTAGAGAGCGAGGCACAAGAATCATCTCTTCCTTGAAAATAAGTTCCTTTATGTCTGTACGATAGAGCTTGTCAATGTACGACTTGCCGAGGAAACTAACAAGGATAGACCTGGGAAGCTTCTTCTTGCAGTTCATACAGTTCTTCTCTGTCTTCTGCGATGAATTGATGTGGTACTTGATACAGGTAGTACAACACTCAAACTCACAATGGGGACATTTTTTGATGTGCGTCTTAGGTACTTCGAATACACAAACCATGCACTCTACCATATTACAGGCAGAAGCGGTTGAAGTAACGGAAGTAACAGCTGTAGTTGTAGCAGACATGTGTTTGGTATCCTCTTTTGCACCAGTAGCTATCAATTTTTTTATATACCTGCACATATCTATCCTGAAAGCCTTCTTATTAAGTAAAAAAATGATTTAATTATTTAAATATATTAATAAATATAATGATATGGAAATTAGAAGATTGGCAATTTCCATGTTATAATGTTAATAATGGTAGATGTAAGGCATTATTAAAATGGAATAATTCTAAGAATATAATATATGAAGAAACTACAAATAATATAATACCAATATTATCATTAAAAAGACCACATTCACGTGCATTTCATTTATCAACTATCTTAATTATAGTAATATTTATTACACAATTTCATTTAATATCATTTGATTTTATTAAAATTTCATATCATAAAGAAAAATCAAATGAAATAATAAAAAAAAATTTAAGATATTCTACAATATATTTATATATTGGTGCTACAATATCAAGGGCAATATTTGGTTATATATCAGATAGAATTGGTGTAAGATTATCATATTGTTTTATTATAATTATATCGATAATTAGTGGTATTATTAATATAATTTATGAAAATAATATATTGAAAATGCTAAATGGGTTTATATCAGCAGGATTTGTACTTTCAGAAATATGGGTAATTACAATGTTTGATACAAATATATTAGGTATTACAACCGGTATATTAGGTGGTATAGGAAATTCTGGTGTAGGTATTATTTATTCATTAAATTACTTTGCTATAAAAAATCTAGATAAAATATATCTAGATTATTATATATACTGGCCCTACATATTGTTAGCATTATTTATATTTCCAATATATTATTTATCTGATGATTGTCCTTATGGTAACTATATTGAATTGAAGAGATTATATAAAGAAAGACACGACGATATAGAACAAAATATAGATAATACTATTTATAGTAATAATGATACAAATTATTCGTTAGATAATAATATTAATATTGAAAATATAGTAGCTGATATTTCATTTACCACAAATAATTTTTTAAAAACTTTTAAAAATGCTAAAATAATATCTTTATGTTTAACTTATTTGTATAGCTTTGGTTTAGAATTAACACTATATTCAAATTTGCCAATTTTATTAAAAATAGAAGACACAATAAAACTAAATAAAAGAATATATTTAGTTATTATATTTTCATCGATAAATTTAATTGGTAGACCATTGGGTGGTTATATTTGTGATAAAAATTATGCAATATTTAAAATTATAGGTAAAATAAAACAATTATTAATATTTACTTTAATAAATATTGCTATTGGTGTTATTATTAATAGTCATATGCACGAGTATTATCATAATAATGAAAATTATTATAAGATTACATTTATTTTAATCATATTATGGAGTTTTACTAATAATTTGATACAAGGAACTATAATAGGAATAATTCCACATATAGATTCAAGTAACATTGGAGTAATTTTAGGCTATATAGCTTCATTTGGAACTATTGGTGGAATATTGGGAAATATACTATTTATATATTTAAGCAACTATAATGCAATAAGATTTATAAATGTTTTTGGTTTAATTACAATATTTCTTAATATGTTAATATTACTTTAATTATATTTAAATATATATAATTAATAAATTATAATATGAATAAACAAACAAAAAATGATATATCTACAAAAACAAATGATAACAAAGTTTCAAATAATTTTTCAATGATTAAATTATGGAATTTCTTAAAAAGCAAAAGTATAAAATCAAGAAATATTAAAAAAATACAAACACCATATAAAGTTAAGGATATTTTAGAACAAAGCTCTGATAATGATTCAGATAAAACAGATGTTGAAAAAGAATTTAAATATACTGATGATAGAGTACGTAAAGCAAATTCAACAAAAAGTAATAATAGTAATAAATCTAATGGAAGTGATAAACCCAAATATTATAAAAGAGATAAAAGTTTAGATATTATTAGAAATAATAATGACGAATATGAAGTAGTATTACCTTATCAGAGATATTTAAAAAAAACTAAATAAATTTTTTAAAATGTTCTATTGTTTCTAAGAAAAATCCTTGACTACCTATAATTGACACAGGTCGCATTATTCTAATGTATGCGATAGCTTCGTTTGGTGTAAAATTTAATTTTAATATTAGCCATATACATATTAGCACACCTGTTCTACCAAGCCCAGCACGACAATGAACAGCAACAATTTCATAATAGTTGGTCGAATTAACATTTGTAATGATTCTAAAACTATACTAAGTAGAACAAGTAGCAATGTAAGTAATAAATTATCATCTAGTAAATGTTTAATAGATAATATTATAAAATTACCATCATTGGCCAAAAAAATATAAGTAGTGGAACATTATTTGATATACATTCTATTAAAAAAAATATTAAATTGAAAAGTTCTATTGATGAAAAAACAATATAGAATTGGTTTATTATTTAAAAGTTTGTATATAAAATAATTATAAATATGAAAAACAAAAATGAATATAATAACAAAGCAGAAAGGCTTGCTATTGTTTTAGATATAGCTAAAAAACTAAAAAATTATAAAATTAAAAATGGTAGTACATTAAACTTGTACAATCCTGAATTATGTTCTTTCATTGAAGAATATAAAAAAATAGCAAATGAATACATAAAACAAGATGATAATGATGTAAATGACTATTGTGGTACTTTGCTATTTGAAGAAATAAGTAAAAATATAGAATATAAATTACCAGCACATAAATCAACTGCTCCTTTGTTTGTTATTAGATATTAGCTAGACAAGCCGTTTAGTCAGCTAGTATATTTATTCCTGCAAAGTTTTTGATGATGTCCTTGTCATCGTTGATGGGTTCGCGATATTTATCGTTGCACAAATGTACACCATTGTACTTGGCTACAATATTCTTAGCACACTCCTCCATCTTCCTGCAAATAGTGCTATTTATTTTAGAGCAGAATACTCGTGTTTTCACGGATTCAGAAGCCCATGCTTTGACACGACCAGTGATACGCCCAAAGAGCTGATACAGATTGTCGTTAGTGATTTTGCGGTATCCAAAGATAGCAGTTGTGAACATGCCAAGTTCTTTGGATACAAGAGTTTGTCCCATACCAACACATAAATATCCAGTGATTACAAGGGGACGACCAAATACCATATTTTCACGAAGATGGTAGGCAATCAAATCTCCTAGTTCTCCTGATTTAAGAACAAGATCAATTACTACTTTTTTTCCTTCTTCATCTGTGAAACGAATATTTTTCTCAACCCCGTTAAGTGTCACGACAACACATCGAGGATTAATTTTCATCACCATGTTGCGAATGATGTTGTGTGTCACACGCTTGCGTGTAGCAGGGATAAAGATACGAGAACCTTCTGACAATATATCGGGATTTTTTTTTATGATAGATTCCGCATACTTGATATTGTATATCTCGTTGTAGTAGAGGTCATAATTGTTTGAGTCGTCCTCTAAAACAAACTTGCAATGCTTGAACTCCATGTCTTCCCAGCCAAAGTAGTTGCATTCGTTATACTCAGCTATGTTGACGATGGTAATTTTCTTCCAGTAGTCATCAGGATCCTCATTGAATTTGTCCCAAATAATATCAGGAGTAGCCGTCATTGCCATGATACCATGGACAATGTCGTAATCATCCATCTTCTCAATATTTCCGCGGATATTGGCCTTCTTTGACTTGATGTACTTGTGAAGCTCATCAAAATATACGAAGCTACGTGATATAGCTGTTTCGTTGTTGTTGAGAAACTCCATGTATTTGAAGCAGTCATCAAAACGCCTATAATTGCTGCAAGCAACAATGATTTTGGGCATTTTGACAGGATCCTTGGAAAAACTAATAAGCTTGCAGAGACTGTCGAAGTGCATTAAATCTCCCTTATAAGTAGAAGCAAAAATAGCAACAGCATTTTCGCCATGTTTTTTCTTAATATCACTAAGTCTGTTCGCGAACTGTTTATTGTTGAGGAGAGTATTCATGGTGAGAACAAAGTGAACACTCCTGCCTTTCGAGGGATCGTGCTTAATTTCATCTAGGATCTTGTTGATGGTAACGAAGGTCTTGCCCATCTGGGTGGGAAGGATGCAAAGCTTAAACTTGTTATGTTCAGTCATACTTGAAAGTGTGATGCCTATAAAAACTGAGTATAGCTATCAATTTTTTAAAAAAATAGAACAATTATGTTCTGTGTAGTATAAAGTTGATATTTTCTTTATAAAGGTAAGCTAATTACTATTAGAGATTATAAAGCATAAATGAAACAAAAAGCTAAAAAAAGAATCTAAACCAAAGAAGAAGAAAAAGAGTAACGAGAGTACATAATCTTATTTTTTTATAATTTTCAAGAAGTTTAAGAAAGTCAAAAGATTTAGAGAATTATGTACTCTTTTTAAATAGAAGTATACATAATAATATTAGAGCAGTTGGTAATAAAAGTAGCCATGCTATGTAGCATTATTGTAATAGTCTTAAAGAAACTAATATTTGTATGATTTATATATGGATTAAGATTCCACGATAATATAGCAAATGCAAAGTATATTAAAGATACAGCTAATAATGTAAAGTATCGACGGAATTTTTGTAAATCCATATTGTAATATGCATAAAAGATAGAATAATATAATGCCAATTGTACAACAACTATGTCAATATACATGCGTAATTTTTCTTCTAGTTTACACCATAATAATATAGAAGTTATAAAAACGGATATTGCAGGTATACTTGCATAATATTTGCCTAAATATATAGCGGTAAGAAAGCTAAATAAAGCAAGAAAACTAACAGCTATCATATATTTATTCATAATTATATAAAAAGAATATAATATAATATATAAAAATGAGGTCACAAATTATATATTCGTTACTATTCTTAGCAAATATGGTTCATGGATTTACATCTACAATATCAGTTAATAATCTAAGTACATTAAATGGGTTAAAAAATCGCAGAGCTATTGATACTCATAATAAATTAAGAAGTTTTAAGATGAGTAATAACATTGATAGTAGCGAAAAGGACGCAGCAAAAACACTAGATACAATTAAAACACCACGTAGATATATGCTATTATATGGTGCGACAGCATCATTATGTATTATTAATTTAGTTAAAAGTGTAAAATATCCACAATATAATCTAAAAATTCTTGAAAATGTACAAAATAAGTTATTTAGAGAAGCCACACCATCAATTTGCTATATCAGCACAGAATATGGTAGTATGGCAGATAAATATAATATAAACAAAGATGATTTACCAAAAGGAGTTGGTTCGGGATTTGTATGGGACAATAATGGTCATATTGTAACAAACTTTCATGTTATTAATAAGGTAGATAGTGCAATTGTTACAATTACTGATAAAAATAATAATAAAAAAGAGTATAAAGCTAAATTAACTGGTGTAGATCCTGATAACGATTTGGCTGTTCTTAAAATTGATATGAATGATGGTGATAGTCTTAAAACAATTAAATATAATAAAGCTGCTAACCCAGCAATTGGTCAGTTTGCATTTGCAATTGGTAATCCTTTTGGACAAGACCATACTCTTACAACAGGTATTGTATCAGGTGTAAATCGGGAAATTACAGCACCAACTGGTAGGAAAATTAGTGGAATTATTCAAACAGATGCTGCTATCAATCCTGGAAATAGCGGAGGTCCTCTACTAAATACAGATGGAGAAATTATTGGAATCAATACAGCATCAATGGGAATGGGAGTATCAGCGGGTATTGGATTTGCTATACCTATTCAAAAAGCGGTTAAATCAATTACTGACATTATTGAAACCGGTTTTGTAAAACGTGCTATCATGGGTATTTCTTATATGGAACGTAATCCAAGTATTGTTGAATCGGAAAAAAGCGGAATTCCTATTATTGAAAAAGGTATTTTAGTTCTAGATGTTCCACCAGATTCACCTGCGGCAGCCGCGGGAATTAAAGGAGTAACAAGAAATGAAACAACTAAACGCATAGAACAAGTCGGAGATATTATTATTGCTATCGCAGATAAATCAGTAAATAATCCTAATGACCTCAATAACATTCTAAAAGAATTTAAACCAGATGATATTGTAAAAATCAAGTATCTAAGGAATAAAGAAGAAAAAGAAACAACACTAAAATTAGGAAGTTACAAAGGAACTACATTTACACAATTAGAAAACGAACGTGGTAATGATTTTGCTAAAAAAGAAGGCAATGAAGTAAATATTCCTCTAAAAAATCTTGAACCTAAAATAGAACCTAAATTAAATTAATACAATAATCTAAAATTCCAATTCTCATATAATCAAAGAAATATTTTGGTTTACATCTATCATACCCGTCTTTAAAATTCGAATCATGATAATAGTATTTTTTTATTAATTCAATTATATCAATAATGCAATTATAATAATGCTCTTTTTTTGGTTTACAAAAATTATTTAACTTTTTGTAAATTTCATTCATATAATGAATAAGTATAAACATCATTGTTAATTTAGTATAAATAGTTGTATTAGAATAACATTCAATATCAATTATATTTTTTATTTTTTTAAACAATTCATTAATACCAATTCTATTTGTATATTTAAATTCTAAATTTTCCAATATTTGAATTACACAATCATATTTTTTTTCGTTAAGAAATATATTTAAAGAATATAATTCTAAATGTGATATTATATAGTTATATCTATAATTAATAACATTACTAGAATACTTACCATCATCATTAAATAATGGAGTATTTACTTCTTTATAATTAGTAATATTTGAATTATATAATATGTATTTATAATAATCAAAATACACATCAATATATTTTTTTAATTCAAAATATTTATCATTTGGTATTTTACTAATAATTTTATACCCATATTTTATTTTAAACAATTCGTAATAATATTTATATAATAATTCATCTGAATTATTATTGTGTCTATAAAAGAAATGATTATATATTATTTCAGTATTTTTAACTTTTGTATATGTAATATCATCTGATGATATAGGTATTGGTATTTTATAAGTATTAAAATAATATTTTAAATTACTATAATTATAATAACTATTTTTGATAGCATATTTAAAAGAAATTTTATTAAATTTATTAAAAGATTTAATTAATGTAGCATTTGAATTAAGTAGTAAGTTTTCTAATTCATTATAATAATCTTTACATGTAAGTGCAAGATTAATAATATTTTCTAAATTATTTAAATAGATACTAATATGTTGTAATGCTAATATATCAAAATCTTTTATAGATATTATATTATTAATTATCATTAATAATATAATTAATATAAAAAAAATGTCAATTTTTATTTAGAAATTAAGTAACAACTATCAATCATATAATCATTATCTACATATTTTAATGCCCATCTATATATTACATAACACATATTGTTATTATTGGGATTACTTTCAGGATAATACATATCATTAAATTGAATACCATTGTAAATCATAGTATTATAATCTGCTTCAACTTTAACATCAACAATATAATATGACATATTAAATTCTTTATCATATTCATATTTGTAATTAACATAAGAATAATTATAAAATTTTCCTAGAAGAATAGCATACTTACTATTATTAAAAGTTTCAATTAAATAATTTGTATTTTGTGATTTCAATGGATTTGATGAAGCACAATGTAGTTTTAAATTTTCAATGGAAACATATGCGTCATTATTTTTAAATGATAGCATAACATTATCTAATACTGCATTAAAATGTTCAACTTTATCATCTTTGTTAACTTTTTCTACTTCATTATTTGACATATTAGAAGTACTATTTGTATTAATCAAATTATTTGATTTTTTTAGAGTTGGTAAATTAAAAGCTTCTTTTTGTGCATCAATAATTTCAATGATTCTATTAGCTTCTTCTCTTAATTGTTCAATGCTTTTCTCTTCAGCACTTACAAGTTTTGCTGATAAAAATGGGGCTACTATAAAAGGCATTACTTTAATACAATCTCTTCTTTTTAGAGATATCACTGGCTTATCATTTTTATTATTTAGCAATTGCATATTATAACTAAAACCACTTGCGTAATTAATAAAAATAAAACCAAGTACAATACTTTTCAACATTTTATATTTAACATAAATAAGTTTTATATGTATTTACATGATATCATAAGAACGCAATTGATTAATATCATATTCTTCTTTAACATCTACTTTTAATTTTTTTAACATAATTTTGTAATCATCTCCACTAACTTCATTTCCAGATGGAAAGATCACGCCTTTAACAGGATTTTTTAGCATTTTATCAATTGACAATGGTTCTTTATCATCCTTATAGTCTTCACCAAAAAAACATTCTTTTACACTTTTACCTAATTCTTTACAAGTTTTAAGGGATTGATACATATCAACTGGTTGCGCAGTATCTTTATAGTAAACTTCAAATGTTTTCCCAGCACCATTAGTTGTATCCGCAGCAGCAACAAGTACATCTGCTAAATCTATTCTAGAAATAATGCCACTTTTAGAAATACCCTGATTGAACTCTACTTCTTTAACACCTCTGCGCTCTCCTGGCGATAGCATACCTGGTCTAACAATTGTATAAGTCATGTCGCTTTGTGTATTTTCATATAATAATTTAATACGTTCTTCTCCAACTTGTTTTTTATAACAATTTTCACAACTTGCAACTCCTCTATCAATAGCTTCTCCCATTTGCTCTTTTCCTTTTTGGCATTTCGCACAAATTGAAGATACTACAACAAGACGTTTAACACCACAATTAATCGCTTCTTTTGCTACATTTACAAGTCCAATATCTTCTACATCATAACTTGGTTCAGCAATAATGCCTTCTTCTTCATTTTTCTTCATTTCATCATAACTCTTAGTTCCAGGTGTTCCCGTTAGTTTTACTTTTGGTCGCGATGCAGCACAATAAATAACGGATTCTGCATTTTTCATAATATTTTTGAGACTATCAGAATTAATTACATCTGCTATCACAGATGTCACTTTATTTTTATCTTTAATATTGTCAATTACTAGTGTATTAATATCTGCATGTTCTCTATCAACAATATTTACTTTGCGACGTGTCACAGCTACAACATTAAAACCTTTTTCTAATAAGGCTCTTACAGTATCTCCACCCGTATATCCAGAAGCACCAAATACAACAGCTTTTTTTGCAATTGATGCATCAGCTTTTTGAGGATTACTCATAATAGTGAGTATAGAATATGATGCTAATGGTGCCAATTCAATGAAATTGCGGCGACTAATATCATTTTGAAATCTAGCATTTAATTTAGTTATCGCAGGTTTATTTCTAAATATTTTATTATGGTTTAAATTATTCAAAGGTACAAAGGCATTTGCATAAATTGCAAGGGATAATATTAAAATTTGTTTAAGCATTTTATATATATTATAACATATTTTTATATATAAAACATATCAATATTAAATATACTAATATGAAAAATATAGCTTTTTGGTCTAATCAATTGGGGGAAAGGGGGACTGAAATAGCAATGTATGATTATGCTTATTATAATCAAACACTATTAAATAATAAATCATTTATATTTTATGAAATAAATAATGGGAATAATAATTTAGATGTTATAAATAAATTTACTAAACAATTTAAAGTAACAGGAGTAAATGATTTTAGTGATGTAGATGAATATTTAAAAAAATATAATATTGATATCATTTATATAATAAAATCAGGTCATAATGATGGTAGACTTAGTAAAGTAGCAAAAAATATTATTCAATGTGTTTTTACTTGCAATGAACCACATGGAGATGTATATTGCACAGTTTCAGATTGGGTTAAAAATAATAAAAGATATAATGCTGATATAAATAATATATTGACATTACCCCATATTGTTAGTTTGCCCGAACATAAGGAAGACATGCGTGAAAAATTAAATATACCAAATAAAGCTATTGTATTTGGTAGACATGGTGGTTGTAACACATTTACACCCTTGAAACTTTAAAATGGGACAAAATATTGTCTTGAAAATTAAAAATATTAAAATTATTATCTAATATATTAATATATAAATGATTATCTAATATATTTAATATATAAATGATTAAAACTATAATTTATTCTTGTGTATTTTTTAATGAAAAATATATAAATTTAATAAATTTGTTGCTAAAAAGTTATAAACTTTTTGGTAACTCTTCGGATGATGTTGATTATTTAATAATATGTAATCCTAATTTTCAAAAAAAAATCCAAGCAATATTTGATAATTTAAATATAAGTGGAAAGATATGGTGTATAGACCTAAAAACTAAATTTGAAGCTGGATATTCAAGGCTTAAAATATTTGATTATCCTGATATTAATTTATACAATAAAATATTATATTTAGATTGTGATATTTTAGTAACTAATTCAATAAATAATATATTAGATTTTCAATTGGAAAATAAATTATATGCTTTAAAAGAATACGTTGATAGGAATTTCCATTGTCAACTATTTACTGATGAAGAATACGAATTGTTAGATAAAAATTCTGCCTTTTCTTCTGGTATATTACTATTCAACAATCATAAAGTAATAAAAGATTTATTTTCACAAATATTGTTACATATTCATAACCATATTACTAGTGACTTACCTATACCTTTTTGTTTAGATCAACCATTTATTGTTTATCACGCAGTTAAAAATAATTTATATAATAACCAAAAATTAATAAATATGGTTATTAACAATCCAAATAATTTCAATAACGAAACTATTAGTCATTTCCCAGGAGGACCAGGTCATTATGAAAGTAAACTTGTAAAAATGACTAATTATATGAGGGATATTATGTTTAAATTAAATAAAAATAATTATTTTAAAATACAAATTGATGATTATAAAAATATTTTGGATAATAATAAAAATCATTTCGATAAATTATATACAATATGTAAAGAAATAGGAGAAAAAGTTGAAGGGAATTGTTTTACTCAACATCTAAATATTGATAATACAATAAATGAATTAATTTATAAACAATTAAACCATTTCAGTTTAGGATTGAATGCTACTAATATAATGGAGATTGGTTTTAATGCTGGTCATAGTAGTTTATTATATTTATTAGCAAATCCAAATTCTAAATTAACTATATTTGATATATGTGAACATAAATATACGCTCCCTTGCTTTAAATATTTACAATCAGTATTTCCTAATAGATTAGAAATTTTTCCAGGTGATTCTACAAAAACAGTTCCTGAATTTAGTATTAATAATCCAAATACAAAGTTTGATTTGATACATATTGACGGTGCTCATTTTGGAAGTATACCAAATAAAGATTTTTATAATTCTTTAACATTGGCATCAGATATTATTATATGGGATGATACTCAAATTAAAACATTAAATGATTTACTAAATGGATATATAAAGAAAGGACTTGTTAGTGAAATATTTATGTACAAAACATTAGTTTATCAACATAGAATATGCAGAATAAACCAATTATTAAACAAAAAATATGTATGGGAGAACTCCAATATAGAATTTTTAGAAAATGGTAAAATGAATGCGTTTGGGACAGGTAAATATAGATTTATTGATAAATATTTAGTAAAATGTGATTTTGGTGGTAGGGAACATATATTAAAATTTAATCAAAGTTATTCAACCTTTATTTCTGTTAGACAAGATGATTTTGAAGTAGTTGTTGGAAATCATTTATAGTTTTTAATTTTTCTTGTATTTCTCAATCTTATAGTTTTATTTTTTTTATTATAAGCATACTCAAAATAATTTTCATAATTATTTTTTTTACTTTTCTAATTGATTTTTTAACTTCTAATTTTAATTCATTAAATTTTAATACTTTCTTATTTAACTTTAATGAATGTTTTATTTGATTAAACCACATTTCAATTGCATTTGTTTTTGGTGTATATGGAACTGTAAATAAATATTTATTATCACTATCTATAATTTCTTGTTTGACTAAATTATTATTGTGTGCTCTTGCATTATCTAAAACAAGTAAATAATTTTTATACTTTTGAAAAATATAGTTTTGTAGAAAATCTACAAATCTTTCTTTTGTTGAACCACCTTTTTCATATAAAATCCACCCTAAACATTTTTTATTAGATATAGCAGATAATAATGTAAATTTCTTGAATACGAAATTATCATTTGTTTTTATGACACATCTTTTACCACTATCGCATCTTGAATATTCCATTATCATTGCTGGACTAATAGATGTTTCATCTATACTAATAATTTTATTTAATGGGTATTTTTTAATCTCTTTATAGAATTGAGTTAATTCTATTTTTTTATTGACTGGTTTATTATATTTTGTAGTTGGAAAATGTTCATGCCTTGTTCTTTTTCTTGTTTTATTATTATCTCTTAACACCTTACCTAACCATTGTGGAGTAACATTAAAATCTTTATATTTCTTCTTAATTTGTTTTGATAATTCTAACATAGTAATTTGTTCATTATATTTTAATAATTTTAGAGCGTATTCTACTTGTTGTTTTGTTATTTTATAAGATATTGGTTTTCTATTATATCGTTTACTAGATTTATCATTATTATATCTTTGAACCCATCTTGATAAAGATTGTTTTTTACAATTAAAAATATTACATACATAATCCATACTTACATCATTATCTAAATAATAATTCACAGCACTAATTTTATAATCTCCACTTTTATGTTTAGACATTATTATATACTATTAAATTATATATTTTGTCCCATTTTAAAGTTTCAAGGGTGTAATATAAAAAATGTCATGGGATTGGTTTACGATATTGCTAAACATAATAATAATATATATTTTTTATTTGTTAATACACAGAAATTTTGTCCAAAATTGCCAAATATTATCCATTTAAATGTCATTGTGGACTTAAATGATAAAAGAAGATTTATAAATACATGTGATGCAATGCTTTGGGCAAGAAGTGATGGAGAAACATTTGGATTATCAATTGCAGAATTCTCTATATGTAATAAACCTGTTATCGCGTGTAAAACAGGAGATCTGGCTCATGTTGAATTATTAAAAGATAAAGGTATATGGTATAATAATATATACGAATTAAAAAATATTATTACAAATTTTAAAATAAATAATGATATGGACTATAATGTATGTAAAGAATATTCACCTGAAAAAATAATGAATATATTCAATAATATAATAACATTTTTGAAATAATCTATTTATATTATAGAACAAATGTCAAAAGTATATACAAAAACAGGAAAGGAAAATGTTTGTGGTAAAGAAAAAACAATATATGAATTGGAAGATAAAAAATATATAAAGCAAAAAGAAAAAAATGGCGAAGTATATATTGAAGTTAAAAAATATATTGAAAAAAAGAAAGCTAAGAGAGAATGTTTAAATCCTTTGCTTGACAGAAGATTACAAATATTAAATAAAATATTGAAAAAAAGTTCGTCTGTAAAAGCAGTTGTGGATACTAGTTCAGCAAGACGTAAAGCTAGTTCGGCAAGACGTAAAGCCAGTGCAGCACGTAGAGCTAGTTCAGCAAGACGTAAAGCCAGTGCAGCACGTAAAGCAAGAGAAGAAAATGTTCTAAATATTACCAATAGTTCTTCATTTAAATTATCTCCTGGCCCTGCTCGAACACCTAAAAGATTTACTTTATCAGAAGCAAGAATATCCAATAGATCTGCAAGCTCTATTAAAAAACAATGTAAAGTTAATTGTGAAAAAGATGGTAGAATTTGTAATACTAAATCGGGACGTTGTATTAAACCAAAAAAAGAAAAATCTGTAATAGTCAAAAAAGCTAAACTTGAAGTTTTTGCGGAAAGACCATGTAAGCAAGATTGTAGTGCTTTAAATAAAATATGCAAAGTATCAACAAGACGATGTGTAAATCCTCCAAAAGCTAAACCAAAACCAACAGCAGAAAATTTTAAACCATGTAAAAAAAATTGTGGTGAAGGTAAAATATGTAACTTTTTATCTGGAAGATGCATCAAACAAAAAGAATAATATATAATAATATATAATAATATATAATAATATATGAAGTTAAATTTATTGTATGATGAATTATATGACATTATTTTAAATAAAAATGATGATTTAATTAAAATGTTGTCATTTGAATCATCAACAAATCGTTCATTAGTTGCTGCTTTTGAAGGTATATATAATACCATAAAAATAATAATTTTAAATAATAAATTTGATATTGCTATTGATGAATACTTTAATAATGGAACTTCTAAAAAAATATTATTAAAAAAAAATAATGTAAATATTATAATAAATTATAATTTAAATGAAAGTGAAAATATATTTACAATAATAACTTTATATTGTAATAATATTAATTATTAATATATTATTTTTATATATATAATGAATAACTTAATTGAAATTCATTCTGATACTATGGATATATATATTAGTGAAGAAGATGATAATGAAATATCTAACGATAGTAACGATAGTAACGATAGAAACGATAGAAACGATAGAAACGATAGAAACGATAGTAACTATTGTAATTATTGTAATGATAGTAAAATTCAACAAGTTCAGCAATTACAAAAAGAAGATAATAAATTACTAACACAACAGCAGCCACAAAATTCACAACAACCTAAAAATAGTGTTAAAATACTTGAAGACAAAGTAAAATCTGCAATGGTAAAGCTACAAGAAATTATTGCTAATAAAAAGAAGGAGGAAGATTCCTTAATTAAATTACGTGAAGAAGTTGATGTAATTAAACGCGACGAATTAGAGTCTCTCAAAAATTCCAAAAAAATTTTAGAAAATAGATTGGCAATATGTCTAGATGAACAAACAAAGAATATTATAATCGCAAGACGTTCATATCATAGTATTAATAATAAATATTGGTTGTCATCTATTTCTATACTAGTTTTTTCATCTATAATAACATTTATTGAAGCAGTAAGACTTATTATTGAAAATACAGAAAATAAAAAAAGTAAAGTATTAACTTATGTTATTAGTATATCATCAATATTTATTGGCATATTAATAACAATAATAACGGGATATATAAAATTTAATGATTATCAAAATAAATTAGAAATTATTAGTAGTCGTTTATCTTTATTATTACAATATCAAAAAAAATTTGAAGTAATTAAGTTTCAATTATCTACATATTCATTACCAAATAATAAAGGCAATAAAGATTTAGTGCATTGTAGAAAACATAACACATTAACAAAAGAAATTTTAAAAGATTTCAGCAGTTCTCTTAACAAATTGGAAGAGGATATACAAAATAACGAATTATTAAAATATATCACTGATAAAAATGAAATAAGATATTATCGCGAATATGTTGACACCTATATTAAAAACATTATGTATAATAATTATATTAAATCATTAACATCATATGTAAGAGAAAATGATAATGATGGAATAGACACTGACGAAGAAGTAATTAAAAAGCAAGAAATATTAGAAAAGATTACTAAAATAGCTAATATTAAAAATAAAAAGAATTCTAAATATAAGGAAATTATTGATTATGAATTATTTAAAAATATAAAAGAACTAAATGAACTTAAAGAAATAAAAGAATTTAACGAAAAACGAAATAGTGAAATTGTATAAAATTATTTTATATATAATAACTATATAGAAATGTCTGGTAATTCAGAAGAACTTAATTTGTTAAAAGAATTAGGTAAAATTTTAGATGATATACATGAGTTTGTTGATAATAATATATCTAAACCAGTAAATAAATTTACTGATGACAATATAAAAAAACCATTGAAAGATAATCTTAATATTAATTTATAACGTATTTCAAGTGATTTTAAGAGAATAATTAAGGATATTATCATCATACATTTTTTTTATAACAGCATGCATATTAATAACATCATATTTAGAATTATGAGCATTTTCTAATTCTTTATTAAATGCGAACTTATAAATTTCTTTTAAAGAAGGATTTTTATATCTATTATATTGATTTATAATTTTAACAATATCTTTACAATGTTTCATTGTACATAATATAGTCTTTTTATTAATTTCTTTAATAATGTAATGCTTGTCTCTTCTATACAATTCAGATTTAATAACATTAATATCAAAAGCAATATTGTGTGCAATAATATGTGTTACTTCTTTCAAGCTTTCATAAAATATTTCAAGAGCTTCATTAAAATCAACACCTTTTTCAATAGATATTTCATTTGTAATTCCATGAAACTTTGAGTTTTCAATATTGAAGTTTTCTTTTTTAATGATATAATCATACATCTCTTTTTTATTGAAATTATCATCAGTAATCATATACGATAGTTGTACAATGCGTGCTGTATCATATCTATTTAATAGTTTATAATATGGGTAATCACCCCATTTTAGATTTAAGTTTTTTGTATCAGGTAGACCAATTGTTTCAGTGTCAATAAATAAAGCCATTATTGTATAATTATAATAACAAAGTATTATATCAATTTTTAATTATCTCTGCCAAAACTTTTTTATAAAAATAGTCTACGAGAGTTTCCCATCTATAATTTTTTAGAATATTTTCTCTACCATTTATTCCATGAGTTTTTGCCAACTCAGGTTCACTTAAATATTTCCAAAATCCTAACGCAAAATCGTGAGGATCTGTTAATTCAGCCTTACCACCAATACCATTTGATTTATTATCTAAATAATAGTATATTTTTGATTCAACAGGTATAGAATTATCTTTTGATAAATACTCGCGAATACCTCCAACATATGATGATACTTGTGGTTTTCCTAATCCCAAACATTCAAAAACTGTTAATTCATAACCACCGCCATTACAATTATTACAACCAACATCACACGAATTATATAATATATTAATTTCTCTATCCGATAATTGTTGTGGCATCTGTACTTCTACAATTGTTGATTTAACATAATCCAAAGGAACATCTCTAAATTTCACCTCATTTTCTAATACATCCCATAGGTTCCAATATGCATCAATAGACGTCCCAACAATTAATTTTATTTGACGCTTTGTATATTCATTAACCATATAATCCTTACATTCTTTAACATTAGCTTTATAATGCATTTCAACAAATTCAACCCACGCAATTATAGTATGATCCCAGCATTTTCTCGGTTGATTTCTATTTAAATTTAATACCATAAAATCGTCATCATTATATTTAAAATAGGTTCTTGCAACATTTTTTGGTATAGGATAATAAATATTTGTATCAAAGCCATGAGGAAAAGTATAAATTGGTATATCTTTATTAATTCCTAATTTTCTAGCTATATCTTTCCAATATGGTGTAAATGTAATAATAGCATCGTAATGTTTGTTTAATAATTCAATATAAGCTTTCTTTTGATAAGGATAAACTTGATCCATATATGATACTAATTTAAAGTTTTTTCTTTCAGTAATACATTCATTTATAATTGTGTTTGTTAAAGATGTTGTAATCATATTATCATTGAAAATTATTATAATATCTTGTGGATTTTTCTTGATATAATCTCCTATTTCTTTTTCACCAAAACCACTTCGTTTAGGATTTTCGGTAGCCATAGCATCATGTATTTTGACATTTTTAGGAATATTATCACGTAAACTTTTACCATTTGTATTGGCAACATTTTGAAATCCATAGACAGTCAAATCAATATCTTTATATTCTCCCAAATATTTAGATATATAATAGACAACTTTTGAATATCCATTACTAGTACCAATAGGGTATGTACCACACAACATAATACGTGTTTTATTTTTTTCAGGTGGTACCCACCAATTAATAGATTTTTTATTGGTTTCTTCACCTACAATTATAGTATTATTAATAAGATCTGATAAATTAATGGTCATTATTAAATGATAATTATAATATAAATCTTATATATCATCAATTAAATAAAAATAAAATTAAACGTTTTGTTGAGATAAACCACCTTGTATAGGTTGTAATTTCTGCATTAGTGGCATCTGGTTATAATTATAAGGCATTATATTTTGCGATGGTTGGGGTGGCTGATATGAATATTGAGGTATATTTATTTCATTAATCTTGCTATTCATATATTGTTCTAGAATATGTGTTGTCTTTTTCATACCTATTTGAATTGATAATTCAACGAGATAATCACATAATAATATAATTATACAACCTACAAATAGTATTATAAATACATTTATAATTAAATTAATATTATTTTGCGCTTTTTTATTTTCTTCTATGCTTTTTGATAATATTACTTCTCTTTTTTTGAGTTCTTCTATTTCTTTTTCTAATTTAATAGTTTTAGCATCATGTTGTTGTGGTTCAAGATAACCACGTTTCCCCATTGTATTAGACAATCTCATTTGATCAAAGAATGCCTTTTTTTCGTCACCATCAATTTTCGTTTCTAATGCTTTTAAATATTGAAGAGCATCGGTTGCTTTTTTTCTTTCATCGAGACTTAAATTAAAGTCTGATGTATTTAATAAATTATTACCATTATTAAAAATAGTACTTGTGTATTCATTTGTATTGTTATTTGTATATGAAGAGATGTTACTATTAGGCATATAATTAGATAATTTATTATTAGGATTGTATTTAACTTCGTCATTTAAATTATTAATATCAAAATATTGTTCTAAATCTTCATCATAATATGGCATGATATCATTTTTAGAATCCATATTTGACATATTGATATCTTTTGGTGAATTAAAATTTTCCTCCGTATAAACTTTCATAGCGTCTTTAAATTCTTTTTTACAATTTCCCGAAATAGGAATTGTATATGGTGGGGCTTGAATTGGATCACATGATTTACTTGCACTTTTAATATATTCTTCGTAATCTTGTATTTTTTCACTAGAAGCAGTTAATTTACTTGTTTCTATATTAGATGGTCCTTTACTTAAATTACTTTCTGGAATATCTCTAAGTTTATCGCGTTTTTTTTTTTTTTTTTTTTCAAAACTATCCAAATTATAAGCTTCCTCAATAGTTGAATAGTACATTCTTATTTTTTAAGATATTCTCTATTATACAAAAAGGAAAGAAAAACACAAAAAAAATATTTATATAATATAATTGTAAAGAAGAAATATGAATAATTTAGAATTCAATGACGTTCTTAATACATTTTTTAAAGGAATTATTTCGGGTTTTTTTATAGCATATTTGATAATGCTTGGTTTAAGACCATCGGCTGAATATCCTGATAATATTTTAGAAATAATAGATAATCCATGGGTATTTATTGTATTGATTTTAGTAAATTTCTATGCTATACAATGGGATATAACTATCGGTTTATTATTATTATTATCTATAATAGCTTTATTATTAGATGTAATTATATTTACGGAAGGAGAAGTATTTAATAATAATATCAATATAGAAAACTTTAAAGAAGAAAAAAAAGATACAGATTCATCAGATTCTTCTGACGAATCAGATTCTTCTGATGATGAAGTAGAAAGTAAGGATAGTAAGAAAAAGCCAAAAGAATCCACAAAGAAAAAAAAAGAAAAATCAAATAGTGACGAAGATAAAATGATAGAAAAAATTGTTAGTAAGGTTTTAAAATCTATAAAAGATAACTTAGATGATGTTTTAAATTAATAAAATTAATTATAATAAATAGAATATGATATCAAATATTGAAGGTATAGAACCATTATCAATATTTTTTTTAATATTAGTACAATTTGGAGGAAGATATCTTAAAGTAGAGTTTACACCTGCTCAACAAAAAATAATAAATAATTCTATATTTCAAACAATAATATTGTTTTCAATAGTTTATATGGCAACAAAAAGCTTTGCTAAGAGCGTAATTATTGTATCACTTATATATATATCTATTAATGTTTTATTTAATGAAAACCACAAATATAATGTATTATCCAAAAAATGGCTTATTAAAGAAAAAATATTAAAAAAAAGTGATAAAAAACCATTAAAAGAAATTTACAAAAAAAATATAGAGCATCTCAAATAAGCTTTTTATATTAATTAATTATTTAAATTTGTATTATCTTTTAACTTATTACAACATTAAATACAAATAGTTTTATTACACTTATAACATTATAATTTTTCAAATGTTTTATTATCATTACATATAAAACATTCTTCAATATTCATTTTATACTTAATTTATATAAAATTATATAAGGAATATATTTATATATATAAATAAGCTGCTATAGCTCAGTCGGTTAGAGCACTCGGCTGTTAACCGAGTTGTCGCAGGTTCGAGCCCTGCTAGCAGCGTTATTATTTTTCCATTTAATATTAAAAAATGATTTAATATTAATTTATGTAATTATAATAATGAAGTATGAAAATTACATTGGTAATCTATATACAATTTATGAAAAACCAAGAAGCAAGTTTACTATAACTGATGTGGAAAAACCTATAAACAAGTTTACTATAACTGATGTGAAAAAACCAATAAACAAGTTTACTATAACTGATGTTGAAAAACCTATAAACAAGTTTACTATAACTGATGTGGAAAAACCAATAAACAAGTTTACTATAACTGATGTGGAAAAACCTATAAACAAGTTTACTATAACTGATGTGGAAAAACCAAGAATAAAGTTTACTATAACTGATGTGGAAAAACCAATAAACAAGTTTACTATAACTGATGTGGAAAAACCTATAAACAAGTTTACTATAACTGATGTGAAAAAACCAAGAATAAAGTTTACTATAACTGATGTGAAAAAACCAAGAATAAAGTTTACTATAACTGATGTGGAAAAACCTAGAAGCAAGTTTACTATAACTGATGTGAAAAAACCTATAAACAAGTTTACTATAACTGATGTGGAAAAACCAAGAATAAAGTTTACTATAACTGATGTGAAAAAACCAAGAATAAAGTTTACTATAACTGATGTGGAAAAACCAAGAATAAAGTTTACTATAACTGATGTGAAAAAACCTATAAACAAGTTTACTATAACTGATGTGGAAAAACCAAGAATAAAGTTTACTATAACTGATGTGGAAAAACCAAGAAGAAAAATTAAGATTTATAATATTTTAAAAAATATTCTATATCTAATAGATTTATATAATGAACATTATTACATATAATAATATAGATAAATATAATTTAGACCAAATTAAAATTAATAAAATATTAACGAAAAAAGAAAAACTAATTGTTAATGATAAAAAATTTTATTTTTCACTTAGTATACCAATACTTGATTATAATAATTCAAAGCAATTAAAAGGAGCAAATACACAATATGAAACTGGCTTAGATTATTCGAGTTTATTAACGGAAATAATACAAGGACTATATATATATAAAACAATTTTTTATTTAGAAAAAGAAAAATATATTATTACAGATGACATAGATAAGCTCAGCTTTATAGATAAAAATGCAAAAATATTAAAATTATTTATTAATATAATTGATAAATGCGAAAGAGATTACCGTAGAATTAATGAAATACTATATGTCATTAAAAAACATGTAACATGGCTAGATTTTTTCAATAGTTATAAAATGATTGAATATTTAGATAAATTGTTATATTATATTTTATCGTACAATAATATTGTTAATGATATGATTCTGATTGTATCGCGTATTATTATAGTTATAAACTATGATAAAGATAATAATGATTACGAATTATTTAAAAATCGCATTAAAGTTTTTCAAAATAATGTTGTTAATCTAAAAGATAGTTTAGAACAAACAAGACATGGAACTATGCAAAGAATAGCATATTTAGATTCTGGAACATCTCGTATATTGACAATTGTTGCTGCTATTTTCTTACCTACATCATTTATAATATCTTTATTATCAATGCCGTTTAAAGGAGTACCTTTTAAAGGTAGGAAAAATGGATATTTTATAGTACTTTCAATTATAATAGCAATATTTATTACATTAATATATTTATTTTATGAAGACTTTGCAAATTTATTTAGAAAGCAATAAAAAATAAAAATTGATATTTTTTTAAAAAATAATTTAAACATAAGACGAGTTATTTTAACTACTATTATTAAGAGATATGTCAATTTATCCAGAACTATCTTACAATGACCAGAAAGTTGAAATCCAAGAGGTTAAAGGTATTCAATTTAGTGTACTGGGACCGGATGAAATTATCAAACGCTCTGTTGTAGAAATCAATAAAACAGATACGTATGCAGGTAGCGAACCAATTATTGGTGGTTTATTTGATTCGCGCATGGGAGTTTTAGAACATAATCGTATTTGTTGTACTTGCGAGCAAAAGAATATTTTCTGCCCCGGACATTTTGGACATATTGCATTAGCGAAACCAGTATTTCATGCAATGTTTTTCGATATTGTTAAAAAACTACTTAATTGTGTTTGCTATAAATGTTCTAAATGTTTAATTTCACCAGATACAGAACATAAAGATTTTAAAAACGATATGGCAAAAATTATTTCAATTAAAAATAACCAAAAAAGATGGGAGGCTTATTATAAACTATGTAATACAACAACTAAGTTAAGATCTTGTGGTGATGATGGTGGTGTTGGATGTGGTGCTTTACGTCCTACTAAAATTTATAAAGAAAATGCAATGAAAATTATTGCAGAATGGAAGGATAAAAAAAAAGATGAAAAAATATCACAAGAATTTACAGCTGAAGATATCCTCAAAATATTCAAAAGAATTACTGAACGTGAAATGGAAATGATGGGATTTAATCCAAAATGGAATAGACCAGAATGGATGATTTGCACAGTATTGCCTGTTCCACCACCAGCTGTTCGCCCTAGTATTATTGAAGAGAATGGTCAAAGAAGGGAAGATGATTTAACACATAAACTTAGTGATATTATTAAGACTAATAACAGTATTATTGATAAAATCAATAAAGGAGCATCGGAAGATACTATTAAGTATATTACTATGCTTCTACAATATCATGTATTTACATTTATTAATAATCAAATACCTGGATTAGCTCCTTCGCAACAAAGAAACGGTCGTAAACTTAAATCTGTATCAGACCGCATGAAAAAGAAGGAAGGTCGTATCAGAGGCAATCTTAATGGTAAACGCGTAGATCAATCAGCACGTTCTGTTATTACACCAGACCCTTATATTAGTATTGATGAATTGGGAGTTCCTATTAAAGTAGCTATCAATATTACTTTTCCGGAAACCGTAAATCAATATAATATTGAAAAAATGAGAGAACTTGTAATGAATGGTTCTAATAATTGGCCAGGTGCAAAATACATAAAAAAAAATAATACAACTATTAATCTAAAATATTCAAAGGATTTGAAACAAAATTCTAACGATTTAAAATATGGAGATGTAGTTCATAGACATCTTAAAGATGGTGATTTTGTTCTATTTAACAGACAACCTTCTTTACATAAAATGTCTATGATGTGTCATAAAGTAGTTATTATGCCATATCAAACATTTCGCTTGAATGTTCTAGATACTCCTCCATATAATGCAGATTTTGATGGAGACGAAATGAATTTGCATTGTCCTCAAAGTGTTCAAACAATGAATGAACTAATGGATATAGCGGCTGTTCCATATATGATATTGGCACCGAGAGATGGTAAGCCGATTATTGAAGTTGTTCAAGATACATTATTGGGTTCATATAGATTAACGAAGGATATTACAAATATACAAGATAAAACACTGGCAAATATTCAAATGGTTAATAGTTATTTCGGTGGTAGTTTAAAGAAACCTGATAAAAAATATACATATACAGGAAAGGAAGCTTATTCGCAAATATTGCCACCTGGTCTCTACATAAATAGAAAAAATAAAAAAGACGAAAGAGTAGTTATAAATAATAGTGAATTAGAAAAAGGTAATCTAGATAAAAATGTATTTCACGGTATTACGACAGGATTGATTCCTGTAATATATCACGATTATGGACCATTTGAAACGCGAAAATTTTTAGATAATACACAGCGCTTAGTGTGTAGATGGTTACTTACAGCCGGATTTAGTGTTGGTATTAGTGACTTAGTTACTGATAAAGAAACAGACAAAAATCTTAAAAATAAAATTAAAGAAATGAAAACTAAGGCTTATGATAAACTTGATGAAATTCGCAGAGGTACAATTGATAACAATAGTATCTTTAATAATGAAGAATATATTGAACGTGAAATCATCGGTATTCTTAATGAAACAACAAGTGAAGTTGGAAAAATTGGTTTATCACAAATTGATGAAAATAAAAACAGAATGATTAATATGGTTAAATCTGGATCAAAAGGTAAGGAAACAAATGTTGCACAAATGATTGCTTGTGTTGGTCAGCAAAATGTAGATGGTAAACGTATTACATATGGTTTTACAGATAGAACTTTGCCTCACTTTACAAAGTATGATGATGGTCCAGAAGCAAGAGGATTTGTCAAAAATAGTTTCATCTCAGGACTATCTCCACAAGAAGTATTCTTTCATGCGATGGGTGGGCGTGAAGGTCTTATTGATACAGCTGTAAAAACATCAGAGACAGGATATATTCAACGCAGATTAGTAAAGGCAATGGAAGATTCTAAAATTCACTATGATAATACTGTAAGAACTGCTATTGGTTCAATTATACAATATATTTATGGTGAAGATGGTATGAATGGTTGTAAAATAGAGGTACAAGTTATCAATACTATTGAAAAGGATACCTTAGAAATAAATCAAGAATATCATTTGAAATCAACTGATAATCCTGCTCTTCATATGACAACAGAAGCATTTGAAACAATTAAAGCAGATACTTATAAAAAATGCACTAAACATTTTGAAGAAATGCTTAATGACAAAGAATTTCTTATCAAATATGTATTTGGTGGTGAAAAAAAGAAGATTATCAATTATCCAATTCCATTTGAACGTATTATCAATAATGCACACAAACGTCTTCAATCAATAGGTATAAAAGCATTTAAAACAAATTTAACACCAGATTATGTATTAAATGCTATTGAAAAAATTAAAAAGGATTTGTGTATTAAGAGTAATACCCAAGGTACTAAATTCTTTCATATTTTATTAAGAATTCATTTAAATCCCAAGAAATTAATATTTCATTATCATTTTACAAAAGAAATATTTGATTGGATTATTGAACAAATTAATGAATACTTTAAACAAGCAATTGCTCAACCTGGTGAAATGGTTGGTATTGTAGCTGCGCAAACAATTGGTGAATTAGGTACACAAATGACACTAGATTCTTTCCACGTTTCTGGTACAGCTGCTGCTGTTAAAGCAACGTCAGGAGTACCTCGTCTTAAAGAAATTCTATCAGCTACAAAGAAAACTAAAACACCAACATTAATTATTTATATGAAACAGGATGTTGCAAGTATTGTAAATCCAGATATGAATGATGATGGGGAAATTACTGATTCACGTATTGATATCACAAAGAATCATGCTATGAATATTAAAAACTCTATTGAAATTACTAAATTATCTGATATATTAGAATATAGTGAAATTTATTGGGATAATGGTGAATATTATGATACTAATATCGAAAAGGATCAAGGTATTATGAAAGTATACAAAGAGTTTGAAGAAATTGAAAGTAATAGTTGCAAGGCACGTAGTAGTTCTCCTTGGGTTCTTAGATTGGTTTTCAATAAATCTAATATGAATTTATTTGGACTTAAAATGATTGATATTTATACTAAATTGAATTTAGCATATGATAAATATATTGATTGTGTATATAGTGATGACAACGCAGAAGAATGTGTATTCAGAATAAAATTAACTGAAATAGCACTAAAAGATATTGATGACAAAGATGAAATTGCAACAATTAAAGCAATTGAACATAATATCGTTTATCAAATTATTTTGAAGGGTTATAAAGGTATTAAAAAGGTATCATTAAATAAAAAGAAATATACAAAATATAATGATGAAAACAATAAGTTTGATAATATTGTAGAATGGGTTCTTGATACTGATGGAACAAATTTAATAGATATTCTTGCAAATCCTAATATAGACTCTTCACGAACAATTTCTAATGATATTCGCGAAATTTATGATACTCTTGGTATTGAAGCAGCACGCAATGCTCTTTATAAAGAATTGGTTGCTGTAACCAGTGAAGGTTCTATGAATTTCAGACATATGTCTCTACTAATTGATACAATGACCTATAAGGGACAACTTATGTCTATTGATCGTCATGGTATAAATCGAGGTGATATTGGACCACTTGCTAAATCCTCTTTTGAAGAAACAACAGACATGTTAATTAATGCTAGTATATTTGCTGAATATGATAAAGTAAATGGTGTATCAGCAAATGTAATGTTAGGACAACAACCACCTTGTGGAACTGGTGATAGTCGTATTTTAATAGATGAAGAACACATGATGGAATTACTCAAAGATCTTGCAGATGAAAAAGAAGAATTAGAGGATATTCAGGAGGAAGAAGAAGAAACTTATAATAATTGCATTGAAAATGATTTGGATATACAATTCAATCTAAAACAAAAAGACAATAAGTGTTATAACCTACCTGAACAAAAAGTTAAAATCATATAGATGTTGTAGATGTAGAAGATGACATATCACTTGATTTAGAAGAATCTAATATTTTGTTTTTAATATCTTCGGGAGCATCTTGTAATTCCATATAAAATGTTTCTGTTATTTCAGTATTCTTTATTATGAAATAACTTATATTTGTTTTTTCTACCTTTCTATATAATATTATTAATGGTCGTTGGTCTATATTATCATCAGCTTTGTATACTGAAATAGTTATATTTAAATCCTTATCTCCTGCGCGTTTTTCTACTTTTACACCTTTACCATATTCTGTGCGATTATGTATGACAAGTATAGATATATTTAGTAATTTTGCAATATTATATATATCTATATCACCTGGATATTTTATTAAACTATTTTTTATTATATTATTTATAATTTTCTCTCTTTCTTCGTAAGAACTTTTATTAAAATATGTTTCATAGAATATACTTAATGTTTTAAAAGATTTCTTAGTTTTATTAATACTATTCATTTCTTTTACATAATTTTGATAAAAATGGGGATCCTTAAATAATTTTCTAATACGTGATTTTTTATTTTTGTCATAATTATCTTTATTAAATACATCTAGATAATATTCATTTGATTTTTTTATAATATCATTATATGATAGTAAATTAGTATTTATTTTAATTGTAAGATAATCAAAAAGTCCTTTAATATAAGTTTCTTTATAAGTATTTTTAATGTATCGTAATTTGTACCATACTTTCTTTTTATATTTTGTCCATTTGCTGCTTAATACATTTTCATCACCATTGAATATTTCTGGTAATTTATTATCTACTTCATTGATATCTTTTAGTAATTTATAATAATCAATATTTTCTTCAATATTACTAATATTATTAGGTAATGCTTCATGATATTTTAATATAGCATGTGGTATCTTGTCACTTACTGTATATTGTGTAAACAATAATTCTTTACCTATATCTTTAACTTTATTAGATAATTCATTTATATAATTATACTTTGAATACAACAAGGATTTTTTATACCAGTTTTTAATATGCTTTCTAGATGATAATGGTATTTCTTCTATTATAATTTGTATATCTCTAATATATTGTTTATCAAATGAAGATGATTTAAATTCACTTAATACTTTTTTTATTACTTTTCTTCTAGATTTTTTACATAAAGAATTATAATATTCATCTGTAAACTTGCTACCTAATAATTTATTTTTAACTTGTAATCTTAGTTTCTCTATTTTTTTTATTTTTTTGTCATTTATTTTAATATAACTATTATATGTATTTTTATCATTAAATGGTAATATAATATTATTTGTAGTGGTTTCATATTTTTCATCTGCTATTTTCAACTTAGTTCTTATTAATTCTTTGGTATCTAAAACTGTTTCCCCAATATCAATTGAAAATCCTAATTCTTTAATACTTTCAAATCCCTTGTTAAATTTATCATATGTATCTTTAACAATTTTAATATTAAATTCTTTATCAACTATATCATCATAAAATATGACGTTTTTAATTTTATATTCACTTATCAATAGTGGTAATATTATAATAGATTGTGGGTTAAATTTCAATAATGTATTATTTTTCAAAATTATTTTATTAATAGTATAATCAGTGTTTATTATTACAGATTCAAATGTAAATAATTCACTTTCTTCTTTTAATAGTTTATTAAGAGCAGCTATATTATCTTTGTTTGTAAATAGTTCAATATTATAATCTTCAAAATTATTCTTTTTTGTACAATTTATTAATATATCCTTTACTATTTTATATTCTTCTAAATTAAATAACTTTTTATCTACTTTCATAGTAATTGATTTTGATACCAAAGGTTCATAGTAATTATTTTCTTTAATAATCATTATAAACTTAGGGCTTTTATCTAAATATGAATATAAATCTATAAATCTTGTATAGTATGGACATATCATATTAACTTGAATATTTTGATCTATTTTTTCAATATCCCATAATACAATTAATTTTTTATAAATTATAGCAACTAATGAATTTAGATATTTAATGGTTTTATCAAATGGATAATTATCAGCTGATAAATATTTGATAAACTTTAAATAAGATTTATATATAAATAAATATCTTGATTTTTTGTAATTACTCTCATTTGTATTATCACTCACATCTGGAACATCTAATAAAGACCTTTTAAACTTTTTGTTGAATTTAAGAAAATCATTATATAATTCAACATTATCTTCTGCTATTATTGGTTCTAAATCAACAAAATCTTTACATACATTTCCGTTATCAAGTGATAAAAATGTAATTAAATCCAATTTTTCTGTAATTTCTTTAATAAATTCTTCTTTTGTTTTACCAAGAGAGAATGCAATAACATTTATTATATTATCATATTTAGCTGGTATATCATTTTGATTAATTAAACTTTTTCTTAATATACATTCCTTTTTGTTAATATTATTTGGCGAAAGACATTTTTTATTATATTCTTCACTATTATATGGTTTTAATATTTTATATAATTCTTTTGCAATATCACCATAACGATTATTGTATGGTAAAGGTATTTTATTCATAATATAATTTTTGTCATCATCGTCGGATTTAAATAATTTTATAGATTTTTCATCTGATTTTGCTTTATCGAGCTTATCAAATTTATTAAGCTTATCTGATTTTTTGGAAGGTTTTATAGGAGTTTTAGGCTTATCATTTTCTTTTGGTTTTTTCTTACCACAACATGGCAAATTTATATTTTTAATTAAATAAGCATATCTGGGTTTATTGGAATTTTTCATATCTTCATTTAATTTCATTGGCTCCTCGTTATCACCCGGGCATTTTGGATTTTCTTGACTTTCATCTAATGGTATTTTACTAACAGGACACCATAATCTTGGACATGTATAATAGTTTTTAATATCTGGATTACTACCATATTCAATAATATTATCAAAATATTTATTATATCCTTTTGCTTTAATTTCATCTAGTTCTTCTTTTGATAAAACAACAGGTTGATGTTCTTTTTGACATTTGCGTGATTTATTATTATCTTTATATAATTCTTTATCAGCATTTCTCAAACGATTAATTAAATAATTTTTAAATTCAACTTTTTTAACACCACCTTGAAACTTTGAAAAATCATCAAAATCCATATCATCTTCTACTAAATTTTCATCAGATGATTTTGATGAAGATTTCTTTGGTTGTGGTTCAGGTGTCTTTTCTTTTTTAGGAACAACGACAACTGGTTTCTTTTGAATAATTCTTGTTTGCTCAATGATTTTAGTTAGCCAAAATTTAATATTATCAAGTTCATAATATGATTTACAATTTTTAATATCTATTTCAAATCCACTACCACTTTTTTTGACAACAATATAAGTCCCATCAATGATATTAGGGTTTTTATCTAAATTATTAAATCCTATATCACCAATTATCTTCAATTCTTGTTTAACTAATGCAACACATTCTGTTTTAGTATATCCAAATGCCATAAGTTCTTTTACAATATCATCTTCTGAAACTCCTACTATAATTCTAGATTTTATGTAAGAAGTGACATCAAACTTATTATTTAATATATCATTTACTCTTTTGTAGGCATAATATCCACTATTTTTCTTTTTTTCATTTTTGAATATAATAGCCTCAAATATATTTGAAAATGTGCCTATTTTTTTTATTAAAGTTGGAAATTCAATATTATCAACCATAAATTTAACTCTAAGATTGATATCATTTTCAATAAAATCTGTTTTAGTAGTAATATATTTTCCAATATAATCCGTTAATTCCTTCTTATCTTTAATAATTTGTTCAATCTTATTACCATTATCAATAGGGTATTTAAAGTTTATAATAGCATCATTTTCACTAATTGAAATTTTAGAAGTTTTGCCTTTATAAAATATATTGAGTAATTCTTCTTTTTGATTTGTTATATTAAAAATAAAAGATAGTTCCTTTTCATTAGTATAAGTATGTTCTTTAAACAACTTATATATAGCATTGTTATTATTAACTAATTGTATTATTTGCATTTTTTCATTAGTTTCAAGTTTATCAAATAACAAAATAAGTTCATCTACATCATTTAAACTAGTTTTAAAAGTAACATCGTTATACTCTTCTAATGATAAATTTGCATATTTAACTTCTTTGTTATATAAACTAACTAAAATATCTTCATTTTTAATTAGTTCTTTAACATATTTATTAAAATCAGGTTTTTTTATTGCTTTATCAAAGTAATATTTAATATCATATTTAAAATCACTATAAAATACTAAATTAAATTCAGTTTTTTTTAATAAACCATATTTATTTGATAAATTAATAGGTTCTTTTAATGATTCCGAACTTCTATCTTTTGATTTAAATGGATTAACATCATAACCAGACCATTTAATTTCATCAATATCATATAATAAATTATCTTTATCCCAAAAATAAAAAGGTAATTCTATATCTTTGTCTTTTTGCAATATATAATAAACTATTTTATTGAATGCATCTTCATAATTATTATCTTGGAATATATACTCATTTATTACTTTATAACTTGATTTATATGTGTTAGCTTTATTAGCATCAAAAACATACGTTATATGATTAGTTTCAGATAACCATCGTTTAACATATATTGGTTTTAATAAATCCATTTATAATATGTGTTATCTAATTAAATAATATATTATTATAGAGTAGTAATTATTTAAAATAAAATGGCTTCATCTGATATGTTAACTGAAAAATTAATATTAGCACTCAATAGCGCTAAAGATGTTATAAAATCAGAAGATAGTCAAATATTAAAAAAGCTTATGAATTCATTAAATAATAATAAGGAATCTTTTTCAGATGATTTTACTATTGATGAAATAAAAGCTGCTGTTGAAGAAAGACAACAAGAAAGAGCAAATGAAGATGAAGTAATATTAGGAGTTGAACCTGCAGAAGAAACTACCGAGGAATCAGCAGAAGAAACTACCGAGGAATCAGCAGAAGAAACTACCGAGGAATCAGCAGAAGAAACAAAGGAAGATGAAGATATTATGAGTAAATTTAAATGGGTTTTAATAAGTATTAGTATATTTGTATTTTTAATAATTGTAGGTAGCATATTTTATTGGTATTTTTCCTCACAACCAGAAGAAACCATAATGCAACCAAAAAGTAATATACAACCTATTACTACAACACCACCTTCCCAAAATGTAGAAATTGAACCAGCGCAAAACTATTCATATTTACCTTTTACGAGTTCATCTGTTTCTAATACAAATAAATCAAATGAATTAGAAAAACAAAAACAAGAAATAAAAAAGATAGAGCAAGAAGCTATTCTAAAACGTATTGAAGAACAAAAAATGCAAGAAGAACAAAGAATGCAAGAAGAACAAAGAATGCAAGAAGAACAAAGAATGCAAGAAGATAAAGAAGAACAAGAAGAACAAAGAATACAAGAAGATAAAAGAATGCAAGAAGAACAAAGAATGCAAGAAAAATTAATTAAGCAAAGTTTAGATGATGATAAAGAAGAACAAGAAAAATTAATTAAGCAAAGTTTAGATGATGATAAAGAAGAACAAGAAGAACAAAGATTACAAGATGATAAAGAAGAACAAGAAGAACAAAGAATACAAAATGATAAAGAAGAACAAGAAAAATTAATTAAGCAAAGTTTAGATGATGATAAAGAAGAACAAAAAAAAGGCGGTAAAACAAAAAAACCGGTTAAGCAAGTTGCTAAAAGAAAATATGTTAAAAACTAAATAATATCTCTATAATGATCTAAATATTCTTTAATAAAATTATTTAAATAAAATCCAACATATATTCCTATTACCAATATTATTATTGTAATTACAGAATTAGTAAAAATGTAATATATTAAATATATTATAAGTACAATAAGTGGCGAATAATTACTTATTTTTTCAAAATATAATGATAATTTTTCCATTTAATTATATAAAACAAAATAAATTAAATAATAAGTGGTTTAATATGACCAACGCGAATATTTGTATTAATCATTATTTGATACCCTGCTTTGTTAATATTTTTAGAAAATGCTACATCCTCACTGCAAATATCTTTGATTTTTTTTCCGTCTTCGCATTCAATTACTTCTAGTTCAGAATTAAAATATGGATATTTTAGTTTATCAAGAACTTCCTTTTTAACAGCCATAAATCCCATACCAGAATATACAACAGGGTAGTACTTAAATTCAGTTTCTTTTTTCCATGTTTCAATTTCATCAGGTGTGCTAAATTTGAAGGTACCATTTTTCTTAAAATGTTCTATATCCCAATCCTTTACAAATGCATAATTTGTTAAATCAGACATTCTATACATTCCTGCAACAACTGGATGTTGTTCTGTTGATTCAATTAATTCAACAACTTGTTCTGGTGTAAATACAATATCACTATCAATTGTAATCCATACATCAAAATCTTGATTATTAAAAGGTTTTTGATCTTCACCTCTTAAAGTATCTAATCCAAGAGTATGCATTCTAACAAATGAAACAAAAGAACCAGTTGAAGGTGATATCATTATATCATATTTACGCATATCCCATAGCTTACTAATAGTTGCTGTCCAAGCAATTAAAAATTTAGAACTAAAATTATCACCGGGTAGAGCAAATATGATTTTTTTAAGTTTTGGTACTTCATTTTCAGCAGTATTTTTTTCTTCTTCCATTTTAAATTATTAAATTAAACAATTTCTTATATCATTTTAGTAAAATTAATTTGTATAAAAGCTATATAAAATATACTCGTGTAATAATAGATAAGTTTAAATGTCTAATAGTGACATTGTATATAATTTAGAAATAGATTCTTTATCTCCGCGTTGCTGTCAACCCAATAAAATAAAACAGAATCTAAAACCACATCAGTTGGCATGTTTGTATAAAGCAATTCATATGGAAAATATTGGAACCATAAATTACAAAATAAAAAAATATAATGATACATATGATAATATTAAAATATCAACAAATATTGGTGTACTTGGTGATATTGTTGGATATGGCAAAACATTAACAGCTTTATCAATTATAGCTCATAATCCATTAAATAATATACATATTAATGATATTATGGTAAATAGTTATCATAGTAATAAGGCTTATAATTATTTTACAGCTGTATCTAGTAATAAAAAAACTCCAAATATTCAAGAAATGATTTCATCTACATTGATTATTGTTCCAAGGGGACCAGTATACGTACAATGGGAAAAAACACTAAAAAATAATACATCATTAAAATATATCGCAATTGATAGTTTAACTTATATTAAAAAGTTTTTACCCGAATATATATTAAACAATGAAAAAGATATCATAGATTATTTTAATCAATATGATGTAGTATTGATTAAGAATACTACACTATCAAGATTATTAGATTATTATAATAATAGTTATAAAGACAAGTTTATCAATAGATGGAAACGTATTATAATTGACGAATGTCATGATATAATTAATAAAATAGAAATATTTAATTATTTATTTATTTGGTTGATAAGTGGTACATATATGAATGTATGTGATAGATACTCTTCAAGTTCTTATTCGCAATACTATAATATTAAGGATATATTAAAAGAAGACTATATTGAATATTTGTTAGTAAAATGCAATAAAAATTTTGTTAAAGAAAGCTTTAAAATCCCTGCAATGACCGAAAAATATTATTTATGTAAAATGTCTAAATATTTAAAAGCTATTAAAAATTATATTAATCAAAGTGTTTTAGAAAAAATTAATGCTAATGATATATCTGGTGCTGTTAAAGAATTAGGAGGTAAAAATGATACTGAAGAAGGTATTGCTAAACTAATATGCGCTGATATGAATAAATCAATATATAATAAACAAAAAGAAAGAGAATATGTATTAGAATTAGATATATCAGAAGAACAAAAAGCTAATAAAATTAAAAATATTGATGTGGAATTAAGAATATTAGAAGATAAATTAAAAGATTTAACAGATAGAATAACAGAAATTAAAAGTAAAACTTGTTCAATATGTCTAGATAATATTAAAGACCCTGTATTATTAGATTGTACTCATATATTTTGTGGTTCTTGTTTAATGCAATATTTAAATAATTCTAATATTATATATAAAAGATGTCCTGAATGTAGATGTGAAATAAAAAGTACCGAAAATTTAACTGCTATTATATCTGAAAAAGAAGAAAATGAGGTTGTAGAACTAAATAAATATAATATGATTGGTAAGGGGTTATTGAATAAAGAAGATACTTTATTAGAGATTATAAAAAATAATGAGAAAGGTAAGTTTATAGTATTTAGTAGAATAGATTCATTTGCAAAAATAATAGAAGAACTTAATAATAATAATATAACATATGCATCTCTCAAAGGTCATACGTCTCACATGATGAATGTATTAAATAATTTTAAATCAGGTAAAGTAAAAGTAATCTTGCTCACAACACAATATGCAGGTTCTGGTATAGATATTAGTTGTGCGAGTGATGTTATTATATTACATTCAATGGATATTGATAAACAACAGGCAATTGGTAGAGCACAACGTGTTGGTAGACATGATTCATTAAATGTCCACAATCTATGCTACGATCATGAGCTACCTTCGCTACCTTCACTACCTTCACTACCATCATTATCGTGAATATTTATTTAATATATATATATATTAGAATAATATTCATGGATAATGGAGGAGGATTTCTTCCTAAAAAATTGGTAAATATTTTTAGACGTAAACCTAAAAATAGGCTACTGCGACAACTAAGTATATCAAAAATATAAAAAGGCCAAAGTGTTAGTATAAATGATATTAACAAAGATAATAGATATGTTATTGATGTAACATATCCATCGGGTACAAAACGTGTATATAATGATGTTACAATTAAAGATTACACTTTATCAAAAAATAAAGTAACAAGTGTATTATATGTTTATAATAAACATTATGCAGAATTTAAAATAAGAGATGGTAAATCACCATCTCCGCGCACAATTAAAAATTTTAGTTCAATTAAATTTTATTATACAAAAGAAAGTAATCCTATATCAACATCATTTTCTTTAAAATTAAAAGAATCAACGCCAAGAAATGTAACATTAGTATCTAAAATAACTAAATCAAGTTCTAAAAAAACCAAGGTTGCGCCAGGTCCAGCTCTACATAGTAATAGTGATTTTTTAAAGGGTGGAAAAAGTAAATTAAATTAAAAATTGATTATTTTTATATTTATTAATTTATACAAATTATAAAAAGGTTTATATTACATAATGGTAGATGTTCTCAATGCACAGACGAGGCAGTCCTCTATGTTGAGGACTTCTGGAACTCTCAGTACCAAACGAAAAAAATATAAAGATGGTACTGAAAGTTTTAATGAAAAAGAATTAGGATGTTTTACTTCAAAATATTTTGAATGTAATGATAATATGGTTGCACGTTTTTCAAGCGAAAAACAAAAAGAATATCTTAGTATTGCAGCAAAAATTGCTGAAAAATCACCTATGTATCCACATAAACATGGATCAATTATTGTATATAAGGATAAAATTATAGCATCAGGATATAATTATTATATGGGAGATTTCAGTATTCATGCAGAAGTTGCTGCTATATCCAAAATCAAAAAAAAGCAAAAACATATACTCTGCGATTGCGATATATATGTTGTTAGAATTGGCCCAAAAAGTTTCAATAATCCATTGAAATATTCAAGACCTTGTCCTAATTGTCAAGATACTATTATAAAAAATAACATCAAAAATGCATACTATTCTACATCATACGAATACGATTGTATTAGAAGTACAATTCATAAAAAGAATGAGTGTGAATGTGTATTTATCTAATTATAATGTTAGAGAAACTTTTGGTATTACACGTTTTATATTCTTTTTAACAAATGTTGTTCTATCTTCTTCAAAAATACGTTTAAGTAATTCTTCACCAGATAAATCATTATATTGCATTATTTTACTTTTTATATCACCCATTTTAATTGGTACCTTACATTCTTTTACATTTGTTTTAATACGTCCATGTTGTGTATTCAAATCATTATATTTATAATCAAACATAAACTTTTCTATTTTTCCATTTAATACCCTTTGATAATTTTTTCTTTCTTTTATTGCTGTTTGTAATTTACGAATTTGGTCGTCATATTTAAACCAATCATTCACAAGATTTTTAAAAGATTCCAACTCTTCTGTGGATGGTTCTACACGTTCTTCATTAATTACATCATCTACAACTGATGAAGATTCTGCCATTTTTAATAATTTATATACTATATTTAATCCTTAAATTATTTTATAATAAACTTGTTTAATGATATAGATTTTCTATCTCCACCATATTCTTCAATCAATTTACTTTTTTTATACTTTAATATAGTTGGGAAACCTTCAATGTTTTTCTTGTATTTTACTTGCAAGTGATTTATATTATTAGCTTCTACATTTATTATAGCTATTTCTTCGCTTTTATTATATTTTTTAGATAAACGTTTCCATAGAGGCATTAGCTTTAAACAATGACCACACATATCTGAATGATACAATATAGTTACATTATTATGTTGTTTTAATATTTCATGAACATCTTTTTTACTATCTTTGCTGAGTTCCAATATCATTGTATCTAATTATTTAATATTATTTTTATTTAGTTAATAGTAGAAATTATGCATAACTATTATATGCTTGAATGCGAAGAAGATTATAATATGAAAGATATTAGTTCTAAAATATCATGCGACAATATGTCATTATTATCAAAGGGTTATACAGAATATCAAAACAGAAACTTTGTTGATAAAATACAAATGGAAAGATGTATATTCAATAATAATTATCATAATGATATTTATAATATTAAAACTAATGAAAGTGAACTTAATAAAGGTTTAAATGTAAATAAAAAAAGTTGCATTTATAAACGACCTATATTTGATGAAGGCAAATGGGTAAATCAATATGATATATCTAATACATATAAAAATGGTATGAATTCGGGTAATTTATTTAATCATCAATCAAAAGCAAAAACAAACGTAAAATCTAATTATAATGACCAATATAATTGTAATAACGAAGATTTTTCATATCTAGGTGAATGTAAAAAAGGTCCATTTGCAACATTTACGCAAACATTTACTAATAGTTATGATAATTGTATATAGTATTATAATAATCATCAATAAACATTTTAACAATTTTATATTTATCCTGACTTATTTTTCTTCCCAAATCTGTTTTAATATGTTGCATTAAAATTGTAGTGCGATGCTCTATATTTTTTATTACGGTATCTATATTACTATTTCTTTTTACAATACCATATGTGAAATATCGTGATATTCCCATTGAACCCAATGATTCAATTCTATCTGCGTCTCTAATACAATCTAGCTGTTTACTCAAATTATAATCAATACATTTAGTATTTTTATTTTTCATTTCAATTTCTTTTGATAAACTTATATTACATGCTAAATAAACTACTTTATCTGTAGTATATATATCAACAATATTTTCAAAAAAGCTTCTTAATTTGTCTTCTTGACATTCTCCATTACTATATTTGTGGTCACATATATCATGCACTAATGCTGCAAGCATAACTTCAAATATTTCATTATCATTTAATTTTTCAGATATAGCAATTTTAGTTGCTAAGTTTTTCACTCTAAGTGCATGACTAAATTTATGAGATTCATCATAATTATCCATTATTTCATTAGCAAATAATTCAGTTTTATTTATTGCATTAAAATCCATACTATTCATAAGGTACATGATAATATATATAATATTTGATAGCGTATCATTTTTTAAAAATTGATTTTATATATTTATAATAGTTAAATCAGACAATGCAATACGTAGGCGCACATATTAATCGTGATAAAACTATTGTAAAGACAATGGAAAATATTAAGAGTGCAGGAGGAAATGCATTACAAATATTTATATCAAGTCCACGTAGTACAGCTTTAACAGATATCGCAAAATATGATAGTGTTTCTCGCGAAATTAAAGAATATCTCACACAAAATAATTTTAAATTAGTTATACATTCTCCTTATGTTATTAATGTAGCATCAGAATTTAAAAATGGTAAACGTACATTAACTATTGATGAATGTTATTGGATAAAAACAATAATAAATCAATTGGAAATATCAGATTTAATAGGATCAATTGGTGTTGTTCTTCATGTTGGTAAACATGTTAAGCTATCTTATAAAGATGGTCTTGAAAATATGAGAACATTTATCAAGTATGTTTTAAATGATATTTCAAATAAAAAGTTAAATACAAAATTAATTATAGAAACTCCTGCTGGTCAAGGAACAGAATTACTTACAGACTTAAAAGATTTTGTTGAATTTTATAATAGTTTCACAAAAGATGAACAAAAATATTTAGGTATTTGTCTTGATACTGCTCATACATGGGCTCTTGGATATGATCTTAATGAAGCATATAATATATTATTTAGCAAAAGTAATGCTAAAAATATTACATTAATACATCTTAACAATAGTCTTGTTGAAAAAGGCGCTAGAAAAGATAGACATGCTACTATTTTAGATGGTATGATTCCCAATGACAAAATGAATGATTTTATCAAAAATATTAAAAAGAATAAAACCGTTATTATCCTTGAAACACCATCAAAAGATTATGATAAAGAAATAGCACATATTTATAATATTAAATAGTATCCTTAGCTAATATCCAATTTTCTGGCCGCAAATCATGTAATTTATTATTTTTATAATATGGTCCAAACCATACTTCTGGTGCTACAACATAATTTTTATTTGCCAGATATGCACCCATCCACGAAAATGTACTATTCGCAATTATAAAATTATCACATGATGACATTAGTAACATTTGTTTCCAATCAGGGATATTGTCTGCAACTTTTTTATAATTCATATTTGGATAATGATTATTGATGATTTTAATATATTCATTAACAATATTATTATCAATCTCTTGACAAAATACTAGTATATTATAATCTTGTAGAATTATATCTCTATTTACTAGCTCTTTTAATGCATTTAAATAATATTGTACTGGTTTAATTGGGTGTAGATTTTGCAAACTATAATAATTACCAATACGAAAATGAATAGCTATTGTTTTTCTATTAAAGTATTCTGGAAATTCTTGTTTAATATTTCCAATTTTACTATCAATATCTAGTATATTTTTAATTTTATTTATATTATGTTTGAAATATTTATCACTTTGATAAAACCCTTTTAATACAACATCATTGTCGTATTCTGATATTTTATTATAATGAAATTCTTTTTCATCATATTTATTTAAAATATCACATGTATCACTAATTTTATCTTTTAAATTACTAAACATTGTATCCCAGTAATATCTCTCTGTTTTAAATTCAGTTGTATTATAATATATTATATAATCGTCACAATTATCTATATAATATGATAACATGTTAAATAACATAAACATCTGATTACCTAATCCAGAGTGCAAGTGAATGCCTACCTTCTTCATTTTATATATTATATTGTCAAAGACCTTTATATAAATAAGTAAAAAGATATTAAAAATTATTATAAAAATCTACTAAAAGAAATTGCAAAATAAATGAAAAAATAAAGTTAAAAACCTCTTAATCCATATCTACAATTTGTTAAGAATATAAAAACAAAAAATTAAATATCATTAATTATCTTTAATATTGTTCCAAATCCTTCTGCTATATTAAGTTCATTATTATCACTCATCATTCTTATATCAAAATGCATCCATTTATTTCTATATTTTTTATCTATGAAATTCATAAGAAATAAACTTGCCATAAAATCATCGCTTTTTTTACATTTATATCCGCTATTTTTAACATCTGCTATATTAGATTTGATATATTCCATGTATTCCACCCATGGTGGTATTCTTATTATTTTTTCTCCAACATCTTTGCATTTACTAACAGCGATGCTAGATAATTTTTCATTCAATGTAAAATAAGAAAAACTTGTATGACAATATGTATCACTGGAAGATGTTAATGTTGCTATATCAAATATATAATCGGGTTTATAATTTTTAGATATATATGCCAATGTATCAGCTAATATTAATCTACCTTCTGCATCTACATTTACGATTTCAACATTTTGCCCATTATATGCTTTTACAACATCTTTTGGTTTTGAAGATGCATTTGATACTATGTTTTCAACAAGTGGGCATAAACATACAATTCTATTTTTACTATTTTGTTTAACTAAGTTATCAAAAATACCCATACTAATACAGGCACCTTCTTTGTCCATATGCATATTATTCATGCTTTTCACATTTTTTACAGAATATCCACCAGTATCAATTGTAACACCTTTACCCGCTAAACATATAGTTTTCTTATAATTTCTTGGTTTATAATCTAGTATTACCATTTTGGGTTTATTTGCCGAATATCCACCAACAGCATGTATTAAATTTAATCCTAATTTTTTGATAGCTTTTTCATCTATTACTTTAATACTTACTTGTTTTATATTTTTAAAATATATTTTAACATATTTTGCGAAGTTTAATGGTGTAATTTTATTAGATGGCTCGTTAATTAAATCCCTTGTAATATTAGCAGATTTAACTAAGCTCACCAGTTTTGCTTTATCGAGCTTATATTGTGGTGCATAAAATAATACATTACTTTTCTTAGTTTCTTTTTTATATTTATTAAATGAATACAAACCTTGAATAATTTTATACACAAATGCTTCTATTTTATATTTATTTAATTTTGCTAAATTAAATATTATTTCATTTTTCATTGTAGCATTATAAGCTATAATTATTCCAATACTTTTTGATAATTTTATAATATCTAAATCTGATGTAATCTTGATACTATTATTTTTTCCATTAGATGAAATATTAATTATATTATTTTTTTTTGGTAATTTATTAATAAAATTAATATTCATTCTATATTTAAACACAGATATATTGTTTTTATGTTAGTAATAATTTAGAATTTTCAAATTTATATATTTTGTCAGCTAATTCAAGAGCAGACTTTCTATGTGCAATTATTATAATTGTTATGTTTTTATCTTTAAAACAATTTCTTATTGTATTTTGCACTATTTCTTCGCATTTTGGATCTAATGCCGATGTTGCTTCGTCAAATATTACAATCTTTGGTTTACGTATCAATGCTCTTGCTATTGATATACGTTGCTTTTGCCCACCTGAAAGAGATGTTAATTCAGTTCCATTTATTTTGGTTTCATATTTATTTGGTAATTTCATAATAAAATTATGTGCATTTGCTTGTTTTGCTGCATATTCAATATCATAACGTGTAGCTTCATCATATCCATATGCAATATTATTAGCAATTGTATCACTAAATAATACACTATCCTGTGCTACATATCCTATTTTACTTTTTATCCATTTATTATCATAAATATTAATATCTACATCATCTATTAATAGATTACCAGATTCAGGTGATAATAATCCAATTATTGTTTTAACTAATGTACTTTTACCAGAACCAGATTCTCCAATTATTGCAATTCTATCTCCACTATTTATTTTAAAATTAAAATTATCTAATATATATTTATCGGTTTTTTCATATTTAAATTTAATATCCTTGAATTCAATGATACCTGTTATATCATTTTCAGGCACATAATATCCTTTGTCAATATTATCAGTATCTAAAATATTAATAATGCGTTTATAAGGATCTCTGCATTTTATAAATTCATTTTTAAAGTGTATTATTGCTTTAACATTTTCATATAAACTCTGATTATGTAATATAAAAGTTATTAAACCATCCATGGTATTTAAATAACGTGCAATTAATATAATAGCAATCGTTGTAAATGTAGGTATATTACTAACAAATAATAAATTTATACCATAAAGCAAAGCATTTCTTTTATCAAATTTATTTATTTTATCTTGAAATATGTGAAATTTATTATTACAATTATCTTCATTAGCATATGTTTTTATCAATGATATATGTGAAAGTGTTTCATGTGAATATGCATTAACTTCTTTATTTAAATCATCAGAGCCTTCCATATAATATCTATATAGTTTCTCATATATGTTTGAAATTAATAAATTCATTGGTATTAAAATACATGCTATACCAGTTAATTTCCATGATATTTTATTTAATAACCATAAAGTAGCAATTACATGTATTAATGAACGCGACATTACATTGATATTTAATGAAATTAAATCAGATACAATTCTTACATCATTATTAATATAATCTAATAATGAACTAACAGGAGTTGTTTGGTAATATTTACTATCTTGATTTATTAGTTTATTGTATATTATTTTTTTTAATCTTACATTTATACATTTCTGCGAATAAGCAAAACATATTCCACGCAATGATATGGTTATCATAGCAAAAATATTAACATATAATAATTTTATTAATCTATCATTTGAAAAATCACCTTGCATCATTCTACTTGTATGTTCACTAGCATGTACGCTAAAATATGAACCAGTGCACCCACATATTATTCCTAATGTAGTTATTTTAATATCTTTATCGCATAAATTTATATATCTTTTAACAATTGACATAAATACATTAATATATTTAATTTAAAATTTTCTTAAATCATAATTTTATAATTTTCTGGTAAATTATTATTATCTTTAACATTAATATTTTTAAGCTTTCTTTTATCAAAAATACATTTATTATTAATTACATTGTTTTCTATATCATTAATACATACATCCGTATTATGTTCTTGATGTGCAAAGTTCTTAATTTTATTTATTATAAAATCTGTATTGCCAAAAAATGAAAGATGCCATCCACCATTTTGTATTAATTTATTATGGGTCGATCTTATATTTTCCAAAAGACGCAATTTATTATTCATGAGCGAATTATTATATTTTTCTAATGTCAATAATTTACCTTTTGTCCATTGTATATCTTGTTTACATGTAAAGTTATAATAATAGAAATCCATATCTAATCCATAAATATAATCTTTACTAATTTGTATTTTATTTTCTTTTATTAATTTTAATGTATTCTTATTTGGTATTTCATCACAATCTGTTATCATAATAATATCATCATTATCTAAATTTAGTTTTTTAATACCTTTGTCAATACATGCCCTTTGGTAATTCTCATTATCCCATGCATTTTCTGTATTAGGCATATCATTCACAACTATATAAGTAACCTTATTTAAAAATTTCTCATATAATTTGAGATTATTCTTAAAATTTAGCTCTTTTTCTTTTCCAGAATGCGTTGATGTGGCTTCAACTATAACAAATTGGTCAACTATATCATATAATTCTGTAAATCTCATAAGTAATAAATTGTATTCATTATAAAATATAAAGGAGTCTATTATTTTCATTATATAATATAAAAATAATAGACTCCTTTATATATCAAAAAAATGAGTACATAATTTTATTTTTCTTAGAGATTTTATAAACCTTATAATTTTTAATAGATTTTTAAATTATGTACTCATTTTTATATGTCAATATAAAATGGCTCTTTGTTTATAACGTTACTAGGTTTAATTGTTGTAAGCAAGTTATTAAAAGAAAATGGTATTAAAATATTATTTAATATATAATCAAAGTATATTTGTTGATATGATTTAGATTTAGATTGAGGTGATGATGATGTTGCAGAATATTTTTTAGAAATAATTTTGTATTCAACCATTAAAATCTCAATTAATTCATATAGATTAGCAATAATTTCATCACTTGGTGGTGCGATATCGTCTTCAAACTCATTTTTTAAAAATGTAGTTACTATTTCTGTATAATCTGATAATATCTTTAATATACTTTTTTTAGATCTAATTTTTCCCGTATAACTAAAATCATACAACATTACATTATATTTACATGATTTTAAATAAAAACTATTACTATTAAATATGTAATGATAATACCCTTTTTCATTATTTAAATGCCATAGAAAATTACCAGCATGTATATCTTGATGAACACTATTAATACTATTATGAAAAGTACCTACTGATATAAAACATTGAAACATTAAATTTAAAAATAATTCTTTGTTATTAGAATTTTTTGAATTATCTAAGATATTATTTAAGTCACCATTAGCAATTTCGTTTATGCTTATAAGCTTTCTTTCTTTAGGATAATCTTCTTCGCTACATACACATGTTTTATAATTAATTATAAAATGTTTGGATTTTTTATGCATTATAATATTTTGTGTTATGTAATCCATAACCGATACTTCTGTATTATTTTCTTCATTATGTTCCATTAGTTTTGTTGCAAGTGGAAAAGCACCTAAAACATTCTTAATAGAAGTCTTATAAATACTTCCATTAAAACTATCTGTACCTATTTTTTTTTCTAAATCAATTACGTCTTTAATAGTAAATCCAGGAGTACCTGAAAAATCTTTTTCTCTTAAACATTCGTTGCTATTAATTGAACTAATTTTTTTGTTAATATAAGCATAATAATATATTCTAGTATCAATTGTAAAACGATTTACAAAAAATGTACTTTTAAGAAAGTTTTGCACTTTACTAGCATTATTGTATTTATCTGATTTTAAAACATCCGTTAAAAAAACCCCTCTTTTAAGTAAAGAAGTTTTACTGGATAATAATTTTCTTCTTATATTAGCTTGTATAACTTTAATTCTTCTATTTTTACTTGAAGATGAGCTACTATACATTTTATTTATTAGCTTTATAAAAATGAGTACATAATTTAAAAATCTATTAAAAATTATAAGGTTTATAAAATCTCTAAGAAAAATAAAATTATGTACTCATTTTAAATATCTATATATAAAATAATGGATACTCTTAAATATTATACTTTATTACCATATCAATATATACCTGTATATACAAATAGCCAATTTGTATCTGAATATTTATATGATATAACTAAAAATTGCATCTGTCTCTTTTAATTATCTCTCCTTTTTGTGGTATATAATTATTGTTACTTACATCAATATCTTCTGGTATATTTTCCTCTAATAATTTTTTATATAATATATTTTCTATTTCTTTATTCATGTAATCGTCGCTAACTTCAAATGTATTATTTTGACTATTTTTAACATCACTATCGATAGTACCATATTTCATTGGAACATATTGATTAAACTTATTTTTATTCATAATATCATATGCACGATATGGATGAAGAACAATTTTATCTTCTGAAACAACACCAATTACTTTTACCATTATTATATTAATAGTATATCCATTTGATACTACTACCATTTTAACATGTTTACCTTGAAACTTACCTGCGCGATATAATATCATATCAACGTCAAACATAATATAGCTATCATTTTCTATACTTGTTCTGTATCTCAACATTATATCATGTACTACTTGAATATCACGTTTTTCATCAGACCCTGGTAAATCCATAATACCATCTTCATTTAATTTTTTAGTTATAAATTCTAATATATTATTATAATATGATACTAATTTACTTTTGAGCATTTCATCTTTTAACGTTTTTGGATTAATCCATTTACTCCATTTGTTACCTTCAACAGCAATTATTGTTTCTTCACAATTACTCTTGAAAAGTGTCTTTAATTTATCAGTATAAGTATCATTGTTATACTCATAATAATATACATTTTGCGCTTCGTGTTTTATATCAATATCATAAGGTATGCTAGAATTTATTATATGTCGGTTCCATGGTAAATCACCTGTATTATTATACATTATTCTAGCATTAGAAGGCTTGTAATCAAAAAGATTATTATATCTAATATTTGATTCATTCATATTAAAAGTTTCAACATTTTCTTCGCTATGTATATACTTTCTTATTACAATAAAATACAATATAACTATAATAATTATTGATACTAAATTAAAAGAACATACTATGTAATTATTATTCATAATTATTATGATACTCTATAATTTAATGAGGAAATTATTGTTCTTAAATTATTATCTATTCTATCATTAAAATCATTTTCAAATACATAATCGTTATTACCATTATCATCTTCAATATTAGCACAGCAATCATAATTAGTTGTATCACTACAATTATAACATAATGGACGATTTACATCTGTATCTTTATATTTTTTGAAACCTATACGTTTTACACCAACAGGAAACTCACAATAACCATCTTTGCATCCTCCCCTGTTATTTGGATAATTCTTATTTGATTTGTAATAAGGACACTCTTCATTTTTTGTACATTTTTTATCCCATTTACTATAATACTTTTTTGCTGTACCATCATAGTTATATAAAGAATCACACTCAAATTTATTTGTTATCTTATCATTTCCATAACAACCATAGTTTCCTGCATTATTACCTTTTTCATTTTTTCTATCAACTGCCTCTAAGTAATCTTCTGGCATTTTAAGTCTTGTAATAAAATTTTCAACTGAACTTACAACATCCAGAGACATCGTAGGTATTAAACTTGTTTTATTACTTAAATAAACATCATATGTATTATCATTTAAATTTTTATTAAAATATTGTCTAATATTACTATAATTTTCTTCAATAAAAGGATAAAATGCTTTTATTCTATAAATATCAACATCATTAAAACCATTAATAAAATAATTTTGTTCTTTTAAATAATACATATAATTACTATCAAGAACAACATAAGTAAATAAATAATCAAACTTTTTATCCTTACTTTTTAAATCTTCAGCAGTTATTTTAATAACATTTATATTTGATATATCTTGTCTATATGCCTTAATAAATGCTTGAATAAATAAATAATCAGTCATTGAAACATATGCTATGACCTTTTTATTTAAATTCCATATACATTTATTTATTCCTAATTTAATTGTACTAATACATACAAATATTCCTGGAACATATTTTTTCGTCATTGCATTATTATTGAGAACATAATAATTGATATATGGATCTAATATAACTGTTAACGATTTATTTATACCCACAATACTTCCGTCAATTTTATTTGTTTTTTTAATATTATCTATTAAATCAGCCATGCTATCACTTGAAACAAATAGTGATCCTGCTACATTTTTTTGATTATCTGTAATTAATGTTGTACCACTTACAAAAGTTTCTTTACAATAAAAATTTAATAATAAAATTATTAAAATTATAACTAGTATTAATAGTAATATATTATAATTCATTTTTTTCTTTCCTTATTAAAATAATAGATAAAGAATGTTTTCAAGAAGAATTATAACACTTGTAATTTATTTAATAATTGTTGCCATAATATTTATGACACAACCTTATATTATGTTTGACGATGATAGTAATATGAAAAAATTCGGTTATAAAATAGATGACGAAACAACAATGATACCTGTTATTTTAGTGCTACCATTACTTGCTCTTATTTTATATTTAACAGTTTTAATGATAGAATTAATATATATATAAATAATGAATGAATTAATTAATGGATTTTGCGGTAATCATAATATTTATAAAGAAATATTAACATGGGTGGAAAATTTTAATTATAATACTAAAATATCGTCAGAAAGTTGTATAATAGTAGCTGGGGCTTCATGTATAGGAAAAACTTATACAATTAACGCTATATGTAATTATTTAAATTATGATATAATAACAATCGATAATAATAATTGCTATACATCTGCGCATATGAAAGATGTAATACAAAAAACTACTAGCTCATCATTAATGCAAATACTTACTAATAATATTAGAAATAAAGTTATTATCATAGATAATTTTGATTGTATATTTATCGCTGATAAAACAATTAATGTATGTTTATTAAAATTATTAAATGAAAAAAAGCTTAAAAATATACCTATTATTTGTATAACAAATAATGATATAATCAAGAAAATCGGTGAAATTAAAAAAGTATGTAAAATATACAATTTGCAAATACCAAATTATAAAGATATCAAATCTTTATTAAGTAGAAGAAAAATTAATAATATAGATGAGTTATTTAAAGCATCAAATGGTAACTTAGAAAAATTATTTAATGATATAAAAAATCCTAATAAAGAATTAGAACAACTTATTGTTGAAGATTATACTGATATTAGCTTTTTATATGGAGATAATTTTGAAAGAGAAAAAATTGAAAAAATAATAAGTAAAGATTCATGGATGATACCCTTAAAATTTCATGAAAATTTAATTAAAGATTTAGATAATCGCAAAGGGACATATAAGAAAAAAATTGAGTTTTATAAAAATTTTATGGATATAATGTGTTATTATGATTATTATATTTTTAAAAACAATGTAGATTCATGTGTAAATATATTTACATCATATGTATATTACTTGTCATTATTTAAATATAAAAAAAAAGCTGTATCAAATATAGGAAGTTTCACTAAGATATTAAGTTACTTGTCATTACAGAAAAAAAATATTAAATCAACATATAATTTTAGTAATTTTCCATATTATCAAATATCAAATTATCATACAAATTTATTTAATAGAAAAATTATTTCCTTTAATTAGGATAATTAAAATAAAAAATGGTGGATGTTGTACAACAGAATACAAATAAGGATGTTTTAAATAATGTTGGAGATAGTGTTTCTAGCGCTTTTTCTAATGCAAGTGAAGTTGCTACTAATAACAAAATAGTTCAAAATACAAGTGCTGCTGTAAGTTCTGCTGCTTCTTCTGTAACTAATGCTGTTAGCAATATATCCATTCAAGAAACTAAGGATGCTATTGTTGAAACATTGAGTGATAATACAAGTGTATTATTCTTACTAATAGTATTATTAGTAATAGCTTCTGTTGTGGGATATATTATATATTATATAATAACCGACACTGTTTTATATCAACAAAAAATATTAATACCAGGTTCTGATGTTCCATTATTTTGCAACCAATTAACTGAATTGCCATTTAAACAAAAATTAGAAAGTGGAAATGGTAAAAAACGCTCTTATTGCTTTTGGATTTATATATTCAATATAAACTCTGGTTCAGGTAGATATAGACATGTTGCTCATATAAGTAATAACGAAAATAATAAACACATCACAAACGCAAGCCCACATATTATATTAGATAAGGATAAAAATACATTACATATAAGATTCGCATTAAATAATAATTCTGAACCATATTGGACAAGAACAGAAGACTATTCTGAATCAAGTATTAATGATTATTTATCAAATGAAGGTATTGCAACAGGTTTCTCTATTAATTACGTACCAATACAAAGATGGGTACATGTAGGTTTCGTAATAAATGATATTGGTGGTGGTTCAATAACAACATACATTGATGGTAATTATTATGAAACTCTTGATAGAAAAAAAGGAATGTTAGGAACATTAAGATTAGATAAATTAAATTTAGATAGTAAAGGGACCTTATTAGTTGGTGGTCAAGGATCAGGTAGCCCATATGGATTTTCTGGTTTATTGAGTAAATTTACTATGTTTAATTATGATTTAAATAAAAACGATATGTACAAGGAATACCGAGCTGGACCAATAAACGGTATGTTAGCTTCTTTAGGAATAGGTGCATATGGTTTAAGAAATCCAATATATAAATTAAAAGCAGCTGATGTAGAAATGAGAGAATAAATTAAATTATTATTATTTTTATTTCCATATTTTAAATAGAATAAGTAACAAATAATGGAAAGTAGTCCTGTACAACAAATTATAATTTCGTTGATTGTATTATTATTAATGGGCTATGTAGCTTATAATATATATTTAATTGAATTACAAAACATGTTTAATGGTGAAAATAATATAAGAAGAGAAGTAGACATAGTAGAAGGTATTTTTGATTTTAATTCAAATAAAGAATGGAAATATAATACTAACAATAAAATGCATAATAATTATTTACCAATTAAATCATCAATTAATCAGCAAGGTGGTGCTGAATATTCATATAATTTCTGGTTATATGTTAACAAAGAAAAATTAGAAAAATATAATCATGAACATAAAGATATCGCTTTGTTGTTGAAAGGAGAAAAAATATATTATTATAATGTAAATAATTATAATTGTTCTGCACGTTCAACTGATGAAACAATAATACCAACTTTATTAACAAAAAATCCATTAATTCGTATTAATCATAATGGTTCAAAATTAGCGGTTGATTATAATAATATATTATCACCTGATTCATATCAATATAATTCATCATATGAGGAATGTACTCAAACACAAGCTAGTGCCAATTGGGAAACTAAAAATAAAAATTTATTAGGTATTTGGGATATACCTTTTGATGATAAATGGTTTATGATTACAATTGTTATGAAAGAAGTAGCAGATAGTGCTAATATATTAGCAGTAAATCGTGCTATGTGTAAAATATATATGAATGGTATGTTGGTTTTTGATGACAAGGTTGAAACTAAATATGGTGTTGAATTAAATAACGTACACTCAGCAACACATAAAGATAATAAATCTCCACTTTATATAAATCCTGCTTTAACTGATATAATATCTCGTGATGCAAATAATGGTGTTAATTTAGATCAATTCTTTGATACAACCAAATTAAGTGAAGATAATGTTCTTAAAATGGGTGATATCAAATATTTCAATTATGCTATAAGTGAAGATATGATTAACAATATTTATAACAAAGGTCTTAAAAAAAGTAAAGCAGTTAAAAAAGAAAAAGTATCAGTTGATTATAATAAAATGGTTTCATTTTACGAGCTTGAAGATAGTTCAATTAAACAGCTTTAAATATTTTGTATATATTAATTAATAATGCCTCCAAGAATTTCCTTATCCGAATTGTATAATTTAAAAGAAAAAAAAAATAGTGCTAAATATACAACTTTTGATAAAATTATTGAAACATGTCATGTTAAAATTAAAAATACAGCTACAATTGGTGGTATGAATATATTTTATGAAATACCATATTATGTTTATGGAAAGCCTCTTTATAAAATTAAAGATTGTATAGATTATGTCGTTGATTCATTGAGAAAAAATGGATTATATGTTCAAATATTACCAGAACCTAATTTAAATATTATATATATATCATGGAATCCTAATGAAATATCCAAGAAAAAAATGTTAATGTAATTTAATTATTTACAATAAATACATGTGCAATTTTCATAATGCGGTGTTAATTTTTTAACACAATCCGTACAAATATTTTTATAATTATTATTATTTGGTTTTTTACATATGTTACATGGTTTTGTAATTAACATATTATCTAATAGATTATTGATATTATTCATTTACATTAATATATATAAAAAATATTTATATATATAATAATAATAAGATATGCAGATTTTTGTTAAAACTTTAACGGGTAAAACTATTACACTTGATGTAGAATCATCTGATACAATTGATATGATTAAAAGTAAAATTCAAGATAAAGAAGGTATTCCACCAGATCAACAACGATTAATTTTTGCAGGAAAACAACTTGAAGATGGTAGAACACTTGCCGATTACAATATTCAAAAAGAATCAACCCTCCATCTAGTTTTACGTTTAAGAGGTGGATATTAATTTTATTTTTATTTAATATATGAAAGAATTATATTTCGGACAAGGACGTATAATACTTGTTGGAGTATCCAATAATATAAATTTAAAAGATATAAAAAATAAAATAAAAAAATTAATACAAAATAAATTATCTTCTTAATCGTTGACTATTTAATATATTATTAGTTGTTCTAGGTATTCGTCTTGATAGCACTCTACTGATATTTGAATAACTTTCTCTTGCATTTTCTATATTTATTCTACGTTCTGTATTAGGAGACATTCTTATTGTACGTGTTATACCATTGAATGTTGATGAATTTCTTGCTCTTGCATGAGATGTAAATTTTGTTCAACAAGTTTATACATTGTATATAACGTGGATCACTATTACATTTTACATATGCTTTTAATGATGAATTTTTACAACTAGGATATTTGCATTTATAAGGTATGGCTTGCAAATTTTCTCCAAGTTTTTTGAAACACACGCGACATCTTTCTGTCTCACCTGAACTACTACTAGATGATGTTCCGGATGACTTATTAAATTTATTTTCACCTGCAATTATTCATTATTTTGTTCTATTTTAATTAAAAATTGATAAATATCACTTGTAACAAAGTAATATAATGACAGCTATTATGATGTCTCGTTCTCAAATGATTGACGCTCTTCCTGATGATATTCTTAGGGAATGTGCTAAATATATTTGTATCCCACCTGTTTCCTTGTTAAAAGAAATAGAACATTATGGAAAAATTAGGAAAACTCTTTTTTGGGCAAAGCAATTCAAATATAATGACTTATCAGATTTTCATTACAAACTGCTAAAAATATGGTATCAAGAAAAAGCTAGTAATTATATTAATGAATTAGATGCCGAGCACGAAGGAGTTTGTGATTTAGTAATGTCTTATGACAAAAACGAACAAAACAACATATTTATTGAAATTATTAAGAAGCTATTAATGGATATTAATTTCAATAATATAGGAAATATAACACAAAAATACGAAAAATACTACAAAAACACCCAATATATGGGTTGTTAAATATAAAAAAATGACTATATATATATTATATTTTTTATTATAAAACATGAAGAATTGTTTTAAGTGGCTTTTCGGCAATAAAAAAATTATAGATTATCCAATAGATAATATTGTAAGTATTTCAAATATTGAATGTTGTATATGCTATAATATATATAAAAAAGATGAAATTATGGTATTTATACCATGTGGTCATAGAGTTTGTTGTAACAATTGTATTGAAGAAATAAAGTATAGTAAACGAAATTGTTGCCCTGTTTGTAATACAGATATAAGAGACAAAATTAAAATTTATGAAAATGTAATTAAAGACAAATAAAAATTGATTATGTTATTTAATATTTTTATTATTAAAATAATCTCAAATGTCTACCTATAAAATCTGCTCTCACAAGTTCAACAGCTATGTAGAGAAACATGATGACATTGGAGATGTTGTTAAAATTCCTAGAAGTTATAAGAATAAGTTTTATGGAGATACTATTAAGGCTAATAAGAATATTCGCACAAAGATGAGAGATAGTCGCTATTCTCATAAAAATCGTCGTAAAGTTAATAAGGATTGGAAGGATTTCAATAATATGCAGTAATAAATTTGTACTAAAATGTTCTAAAAAATATAAAAATTGATTATGTCTGTTTTATTTTTTCTGTTTATCCAACAACCCAAAGGATACGCAAAGAAGACAATAAAGCAACCAATTCAAGCAATCAAACCAATCCGACCTATCAATAAAATGGCTTATTCAGAAAGTTCAGAAAGTATCAAAACAGAGACTATCCAAAAACTGAAGGAACATCTTGCTCTTTCAACTATCAACCATGAAAAAGAAATTATGAAGGAAATAACTCTTAAAAACGCACACATTTATTGTGTCGTAAATAATGTATCAGCGCAGAAATATGGACCACTTATTGAAAAGTATATTCGCATTAAGAATAATTTCGTTAAAAATACTGCTTCAAATTGTAACGGTGATTGTTCAAAAGACAACAAAAACATTGAAATAAAAGCATCGCTTGGCGGATCTAAACACAATAAATTCAACTGGGTTCAGTTGCGCGTATCTCATGATATTGATTATTATATTCTTACAGCATATTACCTTAGTAGCAAAAATGTTGATATAGGCGGAGATTTATATGTGTTTAATGTACCCAAAGAAGATATGCTAAATCTTATTGCAAAATATGGTGGATATGCTCATGGCACTAATAAGGAGCACGGAATAATAACTCTTGATAATTTAAAAGACGAAAAAAATAAAAAAGAGTATGCTTTGCGACCTTTGTATGGTGATAAATGTTGGATGGATATAATAAAATATAAAGTAAATTATGAAACCCTTTAATCAAAAGACTCTGAATACAACTTAACAAGTTCTCCTCTCCCAATTGAGTTTTGCCTTGCGGTATCTTTACTTATAGAATAATCTAATGACCTAAATCTTTCTATTAATAAAGGCGTGCTTATTTTTGCTTTGACCCAGTGCCAACTTTTCGGTCTTAATTTATCAAGTTCTTTTGTTACTATACTACCGCACTTTCCACCATATGCTAATAAAGCAAAGTCAGCACCTTTTGGTGGTGTTGGTTGACCGCTGTTATCGGGAGGACCATTAGAAAGAAAATCCCAATCATCATGTTTAGTTGTAAGTTTAACAATATCTCTATTTTCATCCTTTTTTTCCCATATTTGAAAACAACACTTAACTTGCATTGGAGGACTAAACGAACATGGTTCAGATGGTATTTCTTCGTCATATATCAAATGAAACTTTTTATGAAGTCTGTTTTGAAGACTAACACGTCTAAATGTTTTTGGTATAATAAATGCTATTACATTACACCATTCGGCGGCATGATTAAAGAACTTTATTGCTAATGAACTTACTCTTCCGAATGGTGGATTTCCAACTACAAGAATATTATTAAAACCTATAGGTGGCTTATAATCGAAGAAGTCCTTCTTTATAACATCAGTATGTTCTGGATTAATATCAATACCTATTTTTTTAGAAGTAGGAATTTTTGTTAAGAAACTACCATTGCCTGCACTTGGCTCTACCACCAGATCCCAAGTATCCCAATTATATTTGGTACCTATAATATTAATACATTTATTAGATATTTCTGGTATTGTATAGAACTTATCTAATCCAGCATCACGAACTTGTTTTGTAGTAGGTTTATTATCTGTCATATTATTTTAACTTGTATATTTATATTTATATATCAATTTTTAAAAAGTTAAGAAAGGCCTTTTTTTATTATTTTTTTGATATTTTATATATTATCACTATTACCATTATGATATAATAATATACTTATAAAATCGCTAAAAATAAAAATTCACAAAAAATTCTAAAAGTATTTGACAAAAAAAAGACGCAAATGCGTCGCGCGTCATTTTCAAAAAACGTGGTGTGATTTCAAAATATTTAAAGATAATTTCTTGATTATATATAATAAGGATGGTATCAACGCATATCCAAAAAGAGAACCCTGGTATCACCTAGGCGGCTTCTATCAAGCAGGCTATGGCCGAATGGAAAGCTATGTAAAGCGAATATTGTGATTTGTACGTGTGTGTGTATTTTTTATATTTAATATTATATAATATTACATGTGCCATGTGATATATTACGAGATTATGATGGGTAATTAATTAAATATATAGTGTAATAATAGAGTAATATGTCTAGTAAACCTGCTACTTCACGTGTAAACGTCGGGTGTACAGAAGATAAGAAAAAAGAATGTGAAAAAAAAATTCCAAGCAAATTATGTAATCCAAATAGTAAAAGTAATGACCCAAATATCTATTGTTTTAATAATACTGAGATTAACCGTAGAAAAATAATGGATTACGAACAAAAATCTACTAGTAAAAGTTTAAAACCCGTCCCAGAAGCACAACAGAAAACACCTTCGCCTGTGCAAAAACAAAAAGAAATTAAAACAGATAAAACAATACGCAATTTTATAAAAGAATTAAAAAAATATAAAACGGCAAAAGAAGCTATTGAAAATATATTTAAAGATGATGACAACGCTGTCTCTATAATAAAAGAATTAAACGAAAAGGATAAAGAAAATACAAAATCAAGACAAGGATTTATATATGAATTATTATGGGACATATGTATTAAATTTAATATAACTAATTTTACAAATAAACATACTGAACATGGTATAGGTAATTTTAATATTTTCTCTAATTTTGAAAAAATACAAAAACATTTTGATGAATATTCAAACCAAGGATATATAAGTGGAAATTCAGGAGGATATTCAGATATAACATTTAGAACAAAACAAGAAGAAAAAGATACGAAATATGATTTAAATTTAGTTTCTGTTAAATATTATCAAAATGATAATAAAAAAGATATAACAAAATACGATATACAAAAATTATGTACTTTAATAGATGATAGAAAAAATGATAATTATAACTCTATAAATACATTGCTTTTTGTAAAAAATAAAGAACATTTTAAAAAAATATGTAAATCAGCTAATCAATCAAGTAATATATTAATAAAATATATATCCCCTCATGGTAATTATGAAAATTTATATGATTTACAAGATTTAGAAAAGCATTATAGTAAATTATGGAAAATATTAAATGATTTTAATTTTTTAAAAGATGTTGATGATTTTAAAGAAAATTATTTACAAGTATATAAAGAAAAATTTATTCCAAGATTTCATCAAGAACTATTTATTGAAAAAATAACAAGTTTAATTAAAAAAGAACAAAAAAAAATATTAGTTGGTGCTATACCTCGTTCAGGTAAAACTTATATTATGGCTGGAACAATTTTAAAGGATGTAGAGAATGCTAAGGATGCAGATAAAAAAAGTAAAACTAAATTTAATAATTATCTTATAATAACGCCAGCACCAAACGAAACATTAATACAATATTACGAAGCATTTGACAATTATTATGATTTTAAAAATAATAATATTGTTCCAATTAATGTCAAAGATGTTGAAATAGGTAAGGAAGCTGAAAAAATAGAATATGAAGAAAAACCAGAATCTAATAAACATAATGTTTTTTTAATTTCAAAACAAAGACTTGGATTTAGAGATAAGCAAGATAATGATAAAGAAAATATTGAAATATATAATAAAGATGATATAGAAAAAATACAGAAAAATATTAAAAAATATTTTGGAGATAATAAATTTAAATTTATATTTTTTGATGAAGCACATTTTGGTATGTCTACACGAATAGCACAAGATATATTTAGTAAACTTGATGAAAAAAACGAATCATATAAAATATATGTAACAGCAACTTACAATAAACCCAAACAGATATATAATGTAGATGATAAAAATATTATTAAATGGGATTTGGAAGATATTAGACTACTTAAAAATATTAAAGATAAAAATACATTTTATAAAGCTTATGGTAATCTTGAAAAAAAATTTGGAAGAGAAATATTTATTAAAGTATTAAAAAATAATGGGTTTAATATTAAAAGTAATATTAAAAATATTAAAAATATAATACAACAATATAAACATTTTCCAGAACCTATTTATTTAACATCGGTATGGGATAAGGATTATGTAGATAACGAAATAAAAAGAATAGGTAATAATGTAACATTTGGTTTTGATATGCATAAATTATTTATGCCACAATCAAGTAATAAATTTAAAAATGAAGAGCAATTAATACAATTTTTAGAATACTATTTTGGTTACTATATTATAGACGAAGATAGTGAAAGAAAAAAAAACAACTTTTATGAAAATAAAAACGAGTATGAAAAAAGAGGTATATTACCAAATATACAAAATATATGTTTAAATAATTGTAGAACACTACAACCAGAACATAAAACAACTCAATTATGGTTTTTACCACCATTTGAAATAATTAAAATAACAAATTCGTTGATAGAATTACTAAAAAATAAATTTAATTACATATTTAATAATTATATGTTTTATGTTGCTGTTGAAGGTGTTAAAGGACAAAAAACATATGATAATGTTGAATACTTACAAAAACCCACAGATATTAAAAAAGAAATAGAGAGATTAGAAAAAAAATTATATACAAATTCTTCATATAGTAAATATGAGGGTTTGATAATATTAGCTGGAAATAGATTACAATTAGGTATATCATTAAAAAATGTAGATATTGTTGCTTTATTTACACATATTACTGCTTCTGATGCGATATATCAAATGATATTTAGAAGTATGACAGAAATTGAAGATGATATAGAATGTGATGGTAAAAGTTATTGTGGTAGAAAAAAATATGGATTTATGGTTGATTTAAATCCACAAAGAACATTATTTACTATCGATTATTTAACTGATATGTATTTAGATAATGATAGATTTAATGGTCAAAATAGAGAGAAAAAAATGGAATTAATAGCGGATTTAATCAATATAGATAAACATAAATTCATAGATAGATATAATAGAGAAGACAAAGAAGGTTATAAAAAATATAAAGAATTTTTTGACAAATTATATAAAGCGTGGGATGCTAAAACTGAAAATATACAACGATTGTTATTAGCCAGTAATATTTTTGATGATGATGATATTGATTTTCTGGACTTTCAAATTATACATTTATTAAAAATTGGAAATAATAATCAAGAAATAAGAATAGATAATAAAGTACGAAAAAAAGTTGTTGTCAAACCTGAAAATGAAGTTCCGCGTGGTAAAAAAAAAGGAAAAGAAAAAGAAAAAGAAAAAGAAGAAGAAAAAGAAGAAGAAAAAGAAGAAGAAAAAGAAAAAGAAAAAGAAAAAGAAAAAGCAAAACAAATAAATGCATATTTATTTGCAGAAATAATATCAATATTATCTTTAATTACATCATATACTGACAAGGATGGTAATGAATGTATATTTAAATTAGAAAATAAAGAAAATTTTGTTTATGAATTAAAACAAATTATAGAAAATGTTATTGATAATGATCATAATATAAAAGAAATTTTTTTACATACTTTACTAAAAAGAATGAATTTAAAATATAATAATAATGAAGAAGAAGAATTATATAAAATGATAAAAGAAAAAATAAATAATATGGAAGAAAAACAAAGAGGTGGTAATTTATTGGAATTAAACAAGCAAATACAATTGCAAAAATCTAAAATATATTCTATTAAAGAACCAGATGAATTATTAAAATTTATAAACGATAATTTAAAACCTAAAATTATTGAAAAAAAAGAGCGCGGTGAAGTATTTACACCAATGACACTTGTAGAAGAAATGTTGGATACATTACCAAATGAAGTATGGAAAAATCCTAATTTGAAATGGTTAGATCCAGCAGCAGGTATGGGTAATTTCCCTGTTGCTGTATATATGAGATTAATGGAAGGTCTTAAAGATGTTATAAAAGATGAAGAAAAGCGTAGAAAACATATATTAGAAAATATGCTTTATATGGTTGAATTAGATAAAACAAATGTATTTATGATGAAAAAGATATTTTGTGGTAAATTAAGTAAAAGTAGTAAATCGAGTAAAAAAGGTTATGAACTTAATATATTTGAAGGTAGTTTTATTGATGGGAAATATGAAAAAATTTATAAAACTAATATAAATTTTGATATAATTATGGGAAACCCACCTTATAATAAAAATAAAACGCCTATATGGAATATTTTTTTAAATGATTCATTTAAAAAATTAAATAAAAATGGATATTTATTATTTGTAACACCTTCGGGATGGAGAGATATTAGTGGAGAATTCCATTCTGTAAAATATAACATATATCAACGCAATTTATTACTTTTAAAAATACACAATGAAAAAGATGGACTAAAAACATTTAATTGTGAAACAAGATTTGATATAATTTTAGTTGAAAATAAAAATGTTGAAGAAACAACTACTGAAATATATTATCAAAATATTGAGAAACCTGAAGTAATAAATATTAAAAAATTATCTTTTATACCAAATGGAAATATTAATTTTATTAAAAAATTATTAGCTAATAAAAAAGAAGAAAAGGTCAATTTATTATACGATTCTTGTTCATATCATACACAAAAAGATTGGATTAAAGATAATGAAGATAAAGTTTATAAACATAAATGTATATACACTATTAATAGTAATAATATGCCAACTTTTAAATATTCTAGAATAAAATATATTAAAGATATAAAACTAATGGAAAATAAATGTTTAGTTAAAAATATTGAGCATTTTGGTAATTATAAATTAATATGGAGTAATGGACGAATAAAATCTGTTGGTTGTTATATTGATGCAAAGGGTGAATATGGATTAACACAATTTGCATATGCAATATTAGAAGATGATATAAATATTCTTAATAAATTAAAATATGTATTTTTATCAGAAAAATTCAAAAATGTAATGGAAGATTGTGCTGTAACAGAACAATCTATTAATTACAAAATAATAGCATTATTTAAAAAAGATTTTTATAAGTATTTTTTACATAAAAGTGGTAATAAATCCATATCATTACCATTAAATAAATCAAATAAATTAAAAAAACGAAATAAATCTATTTAAATCAATTATTGTTATTAATTTCTTCTAACATTTCAATTTTTTCAATTTTATCAAGTTTGTCCCTTAAAAGTTTAATTTTATCATTTATATTTTTAAATTTCATATCAAATTCATATAGACTATCTTCATATTTAATTGAAACTATATTATTTGCTAATTTTTCCAATTCTATAATAGATATATCAGGATATTTTATAATTAAATCTTTTTTAATTATTTCAAATTCTAACATTTTCATTTTTTTATCCTTATCTATTTTTCTATATTTATCTAGATTTAAATAAGTAGATTCTCGATACAATGGCAATAATTCAGAATTAATTCTAATTTTTTTAGAATAATTACTTGAACTAATTTTATGATGATAAATGTAATTTGTTCCATAACAAATCCCAAAACAAGCAAGAATTTCCATTCTTATATTACAATATAAATTGTTATATTATTAATAAGATTTCTTAATCATTTTTTATTATTATTATCTATTTAAAACCTTTCATAAAATCATCCATATTTTTTGTTCCCATACTTGAATTGCAATTTTGGCAAATGGGTTTTAAATTTGATACTATTACTTCACCACCATTAGCCTCTGCGATAATATGTCCGCAATTAAAAGACATTTGTGTAATATCTGTGGTTTTACAACAAAGGCATTTTGCCTTACCAACGTCTTCACCAATATGAGTATTCCAAACAAGTTTTTTAATAGCAGCAGGTATAGCCTTCTTTTTCTTCGGTTTTTCATGTAAATGTTTATTTTCGTTAAAATCTTTAATGATACTCTTGATATCAAGATTAATTACTTTTAATTCTTCTAAATTCTGTGCTTTCTCAATAATTTCTAGTAATTTATCTGTGCTTTTGTATTTCTTAGCAAATTTAGAGTAAAATATCTTTTTATCATTATCATTAGTGTTTTTCATAAATGTCATGATGTTTTCAATAGTATTATTTTTGAGAATTTTGTGTGTCATTGGAGGAGGAGGTGGTGGAATCTTATTAGTCATGTAATATGTACTTTATATATTAATTATTAGTTTATCAATTTTTAAAAGATATATTTAACTAATAATAAAAATTGAAACAAAATGATATAAAATTTATTTACATTATAAATATCGTAATGGAGTTGTTAATTAATTTGAATAGAGAAATTGTATTAAATGATTATCAAAGCGCTACAAAAAAAACAAGGAATCATATATTACAGGTGATGTAAAGGCAAGTAGTGAATATATATTTCCTAATCAAAAAGAAGATGCTACCATAATATGTAATAAATTTTACGAAACGCATGTAAGAGTTATTAGTATTGTAAAGAGAACAAAAGTAGGCATGGATGGACTTATGATTGAAATAGCAAAAAATATGACTACACATTCTGATAATAATTTTGTTTTAGATAGAAATAATATATTCTTTATTACTGCGATGAGTAATAAATCTTGGGAGGATGATATGAAAGATAAAATACCAGCATGTTTCAAAGATAATGTATATCATCATGGTAAACTACAAAGATTAAAAACAAAATTAAGAAATATAAAAGATGCTATAATTATAAATGATGAAATTGATAGTGGTGATAAAGAAGACCAAAAATTACATCTAATATTGAAGGAAAGTGGTATATTAGATATGAAATATATGGAAGAAAATAATATTAGGTTTGTATTTGTTTCTGCTACGATAATAAATGAGTTACGATATTTATACAAATGGGGGAATAAACATTATACACACTATATGACTATACCAGATAACTATATAGGACATAAGGAGTTTTTAGAACTTGGTATTATTCAAGAATATTATCCAATTAATGATGATGAAACCGCTGAAAAATGGGTTCATGAAGATATTTTACAAAATTATGGTTTAGATTATAGGGTTCATATTGTTAGAACCGATGAAAAAAATAAAGATTTTATATTTAATGCTTGTATAAGAAATAACATAGAGTTTAAAAATCATACATCAGATGATAGAATAAGTCATAAAGAACTATCAGATATATTTAACAATATTACAAACCATTTAGTTATAGCTGTTAAAGGATTATTGCGTCGTGCTGATTTAATACCGAATAAATGGAAAATGAAAATAGGTGCTACACATGAAAGATATGTTAAAAAATACGATACAAACGTTCAAGTTCAAGGATTGCCTGGTAGAATGAGTGGTTATTGGAAAGATGTAATATTAAACGGACATAAAACTGGACCCCATAGAACATCAATAGATGCTATAAATGAATATGAAGAATTCTATAAAAATCCTTTTGGCGAAATAAAATATAGCACAACAGGTTCAAAAAAATTATTTGTAAACCCAAAAAATATTCAAAATTTAGAAATTATAAACCATGTTAAAGAAACACCATTAATTAAAATATTTAATAAATTTACAGATATTAAACCATGGTTTAACGAGTATGATGAAAATAAACCATGGTTTGATGAAAATCGTAAATGTATTAAGGAAGGTCCACGTATTAAAAAACCAGATTCAAATGGATTCTATATGTGTATTACACAAACAGATAAAGAACAAAAAGTCAGAGATACAGAACATTTTAATGAAATTGAAAAACTAAATAAGTGGGGATTCAGAAAAGGTAAAATTGATAATTTATATAGATGTTACCCATGTTATAGAGATATAAATGATATTAATTCTTTGGAATGGTGGTTTGTATATTATAAAAAATAAAAATATATAACACACAAACCACAATAATCTCATTTTGAGAGGACAATTTATCAGTATTATTTAAAACGATACGCATGTACCATAATACTTAAAACCATTATAACGATACCACCATTATAACGATACCACATAACGATACCACCATTATAACGATACCATTATAACCCATTATAACGATACCATTATAACGATTTTCTAAATCTTCATTTATCTTATCTTTATTATTATTATAATTTGCAATAGGAAACTGTCCTAATTTTTCATCTATTTTTATATTATGTTTTTCAGTATTATAAAGATTAGTATAATGCAATTCAATTTCCCAGTCACCACCATCCCATCCTTGTTCAATACAACTTGTTGTTTCAATTTGTATCAATAATTCATCTCTTTTATCTAATAATTTAGTAAATGTTGCCATTCCAATTATCTTATTATTATTTTTATTATTACATAAAAACCATAAGATATCGCCTTTTTGTATTTTTAAAGCTGTATTCTTAACTATATCTTTTTTTCCCGCTTTTAATCCCCAGAAAGGAAATTTGCTATTTTTAAAGTTTTCCCCATCTGCAACTTTTAATATCCAATGTTGTTGCTGCATGTTGTTTGATAAATTCATTTAAGATACACAAGATTGCTGTGTGATAATTATTTATACATAACCTAATTAATCAATTTTTATATTTTTTAGAATATATTTATCTAAGGGAATAAATATGTACTAATATCCGTATAAAATGATATAACATAAACTCCTTATTACCTATCATGACCACTATGAGTGATAAAGCCAATAAATTGCTTTTAAATATTTCCAAGGAATATCTTGTATTTATACGAACAGCTCAATACAGATCTAATGATGAAGAAATTCATTTAAAGGACATCAATTATTTCAATACAAATACTTCAAAAAAACAAAAAAACGACAAAAATAATAAAAAAAGAGAGCATATTATTAGTAGTATAATAAACTCAGAAACTCCAAAAATATTCTTCATTAAATCGCTAAGATGGTTTAACTTAAAAAAAGCGATAGATTTATATATTTCAAAGTTAGCAACCGACAATAATATTTATCAAATTGATAATATAAGTTGCAATATCAAAGCGGGTAGAAAAAACAACTATGATTTTGATATTGTAATCAATGATATATATCATTTTAACATAGAATTTAAATTTAATGCTAAAAAAATTAAAGAAGCACCACAATTTGTATCTCCAATGAAATTGTCTCAATATTTATCAAATAATTTTGAAGAATTTTATTACGATTTATATCTTGTTAAATTAAAAGAAAAATATGGAATAAATATTCCTGAAAAAGAAGAGTATTTAAGCAAAGTACATTCGCCGAATCCTAAATGCCTTGAACATATTCAAGATAGGTATTACAAAGGATGTAAACGAAGTAGTAAATTTACAAATAACAAAGATGATATTGAATTTTATAATTATATGAAAAAAATATCAAAAGATAGTATATCAGATTTTGTATCTAAAAATGATATTAATATTGATAAGCTAAATGAATATTTAAAGAATTCGCAAAAGAATAAAAAATATATGTTATATAAAGAAAAATCATTATATTTTGAAGAACATGATAAAAATGATTATGTAATTAAATCATATGAAAAAGAACCATCTTTATCTAGATATAAAGCAAAAACCGAATCTGGAAATACTCTTAAAATACTTATTAGATGGAAAAATGGAAATGGCGTAGCCTTTCCGGCTTTTCAAATATCATAGATAGGTAGTATATTCAATATCTCAGTAGTATTTATAGAATTATTACCAAAATACATTTTTATAAATTGTTTAGTTTTTATATTTTCAAAAGATGTTTTTATTTTATTATATTTATCAAGTAAAATTTCTTTTGAAACTTTTTCATTATAATATACCATAAGTAAATGATTTTCAATCAAATACTCTAAATTATCACAATCAATAATAGTATAGCTAAAATTATACTTACCTGTACCATAACCTCTATTAATTACAAATAATGGTTCATTAAACCCCTTCTTATTTATATAATTTTTTTTTTCATTATTTTTGTATTTTTTAATAACTAATTTATTATTTTCAATATCAGAACTATATATTAGTCGCGTCTTTGAATTATCATCTGTTAAAATATCTTTAACTTGATTCCAAACAACATTACCCACTTTAATATTAAAACCTAAATTTTCAAGGGTTGTTGAGTTAGCATATAACTCGCGTATTTTCTTGATATTATCTTCACATCCAAATATTATATTATCATTCATGTTTAAACTAAATTTATCATTTTCTTTACTTTCTTGTAATTTATTTTGAATAATAAATATAATAGTTTCTTGTTTTGTTTCAATATAGCTATCATCTTTACAATCGATTATATTTAAAATTTTATAATTGGTATATATGTATTTTCTCGCTTTATTATAATAAGAAGAATTTATAAAACTATTTGGTAATACAAATGACAATATACCATTTTCTTTTAACATTTTCAATGATTTAATAATAAATATTATAAATATATTAGGTCTTCCTTCAAAGTATTTATAATATTCATCGGATACAATTTTTTTTTGTATAACAAAATATGGTGGATTTCCAATTATCAAATCAAATTTATTTTCAATATCATAATTAATAAAATCACTATTTAAGATTTTAATATTATCTTTTTCATATGTTTTTATTTGGTTATATATTTCTTCATTTTTTTCAATACATGTAAAATCAAGATTAAATAAATTATCTAATTTTGTAATATATTCACATGAACCACAAGATGGTTCAAGTACGCTTTTAATATTTTGTAAATATGGATTTAAAAAGTCTATATTCTTCAATATAGTTTTAGGTGGTGTAAAATAAATACCGTTATTTTTTTTAGTTGTTTTTTCAAGATTTTTTGTTATACTTCGCGATATTAATGAATATTCCAAAGACATTATAATTATAACTATACTTAATATTTATATATATCAATTTTTAAAAAGTTAAGAAAGGCCCTTTTTCATTATTTTTTTGATATTTAAGATGTAACCATTAATACCATTATGATATTATAATATACTTATAAAATGGCTAAAAATAAAAATTCAAAAAAATTCTAAAAGTATTTGACAAAAAAAAAGACGCCGATGCGTCGCGCGTCGTTTTCAAAAAACGTGGTGTGATTTCAAAATATTTAAAGATAATTTCTTGATTATATATAATAAGGATGGAAAACGACGCGCGAAAAAAGCACAAATGTGACCTATGTAATTACTCAACAAATCGTAAATATGACTTAAAAAGACATCAAAATGCTATACATAACTTACGCGTGCCCGCGAAATCAGATTTTTTAATGCCCGAACCAAATGTACATCCAAAAAAACCAAATGTACATTCAAAAAAACCAAATGTACATTCAAAAAAACCAAATGTACATCCTGAAAATATGTGTAAAAAATGTAATAAGGTTTATAAAATCAAAAAATATTTAATAGAACATGAAGAAAAATGTAAAGGTGTTGACGAGTTAACATGTCCTAGATGTATGATAAGTTTTAGTTCGAGGCAAGCAAAATCAAATCATATAAAAAGAAATACTTGTAAACCAAGAAGTATAATACATGCAAGAGTTCCAAATCCTCAGAATATAGAACCAGCAAATAATATAGATACACAAATAAATAATATAGATATAGATACACAAAATATAGATAATCAAACTAATATACAAAATCAGCATATTAATATTTATGTTAACAATTATGGAAAAGAAAGAACAGATTATTTAGATTATGATAAAATGCTAGCAATCTTCAAAAAGGTTTATAATATTCCAACATTACTCACAAAAGAAATTCACTTTAATGAAGAGTTTCCAGAAAATAATAATATTAAATTTCATGATGCCAAAAATTGTTTAGTCAAAGAGGATGATGAGTTTATTTATAAGAATCTTAATGTGTTAATTAAGGAACTAATCAAAAATAAAGGACGTATAATGCAAAACTTTGCAAAACAAAACAAAGATGAAATATGTATTGATATGGATTTAAAAATATATGAGCAAATAATTCAACAACTAATATCTCTGGTATTACTTACGGAACCCCAAGAACATTATAAAGAACAAATAGAGAATATCAGAGATTTAATAAACAATAGCAGAATAAAAATGGAAGAAATGGAAGAAGAGATAGCTTAGTAATGAGAATAATTTGAGTACATAATTTTATTTTTTAAAGGATTTTATAAACTTTATAGAATTTAAGAGATTTTATAAATTATGTACTCAAAATATAGCTAAGTATAAATATATTAAGATAATATTAAAAAATGATATTAAATCTTTGACAAATTATATTATAATAGAAAGGTATGTTGTAGATATCTGTATATAGAAAGACATTGATACCGGATTTGAAGATTTAAATTACAAGAAATAGCAGAGCTAACCTGTGGAAGATTAAAGTATCAAACACTTTCTATATTAGAGCAAAAAGGAGCAATAGTGCATGTTCATACAGAAGGCAATATGCCAAGAAACCGAAAGGTGGAATCGCTGATAGCATGTATTACCTTAGTAGCGGCTACAATATATTTTTTCACTTTTATTTAATTATAATTCTAATATTATATTAGATATCATTGAATGGATTGTATTAGTGATATATATTGTTATAAATCTAAAAGTAACAAATATACTGAAATAATAGTTAATATTATATATTATATTATTGTATTTTTACCATTAATAATAGGCACGTCTATCGGAGCTATTTATGGAAAAAAATGGCAAGAAGATAAATATAAGAATTTAAAAAAACCCGATTATTATCCACCTAGTTATTTATTTGGAATAGTGTGGCCTATATTATATTTACTAATTGGCTTAATATATAGTTACGCATTATATGATGTAGATTGTCGCCCTTATGGAATATCTAAGTGTGGTAAAAGAATATATTTTAAAAATGTTAAATATTGGATAATACCTATTATTGCTCTTATATTTAATTTTTTATATATACCAGTTTTTTTCGGTGAAAATGGATTATTTAATGGATTTATAATGGTAGTATTGAGTTTAATATTTGCTATATTAACATTAGTACAATTTATTATACAATCTAATTATTATAGTAATGTTCATATATTAGCAATAATTGCATTAGTTCCTTATATAATATGGTTAAGTTATGCAAGTTATTTATCATACAATATATATATATTAAATGATGAAAAAAAATTATAATTACCCTGTTATAATATTTACAAACGGGATAATATTAACATCTATTTTAACACTAAGTTTTTACACTAAACGTATAAAAAAATTATATTATGACCCACATATATGGATGCCTTGGAAAAATAAAAATCCTTGGAAAAATAAAATTAATGATTGGTGGCATAATGAAAAGCCATGGATTAATAATAAACCTTGGAAAAATAATAATCCTTGGACAAAATAAAATTTTATTTTATAAGAGTGGCTTTTGTTATATTTGGAAACCATCTTAAAAATGGCACTCTAATACCATGTCCCTCTATATTATATTTATTACCTGTGTCTAATTTATTAAATACCTCTACACTTGTCCAATGCCAAACATATAATGAATCTTTAAGAATATATACATTATTATCGGTATCACTTATACTTTGACTACCTTTTGCATTACTGGAACCATATGTATGTTTTTCATCAACCGTTATTACTTTTTTAAATTTAGTATAGTACACATATATAAAATTAAATAACGTAATTATAATTATAATTGCAAATAATATTTTATAAGAAATTATAGGTATATAATATAAAATATTGTTTTTATCACACTCTTTATTTTTACTCATAGTTTATACTAAATAATAATAATATTTAAATAAGCTTATAACCATTTTCTGTGATATATTCTTTAAGAGTTTCCATATCAATATCTGCTATTTCTAATATTTTCTTTCCGTATGTTTGTGGCATTTTTGGAAATAATTTTGGTTTATGAGGCCAATGTGATGTCATTCTAATATCGTCAAATGCTTTTTTTCTTTTTTTTTAAATCTTTACCAGTAGCAAGAGATCTAGGTGTCATACAAATATATACTACACATCGATAATTATAATTGTCACTTGCTGTTTTTTGCACAGGATTTCCATAATGTAGAGTTCTACTATCCCAGAATACTCCATAACCACGAGGGCATTTTATAGCTACTTCACGAAAGCCCTTGTTAATATAAAAATCATAATGTTCTTTACTCTGCAATTTAAACCAATCCTTTTTATCTGTAATGTTAAATTCTTTTTGAAAATCACCATGATATTTATTGCTATTTTCCAATATAACTAGCGTAGCATCGCCTTCATTTGTATCATAAGAATTTACCCAACCTTGAATACATTCAAAACCATTGCGAGTATAGCTTTGATCAACATGAAACCATGATTTAGATTCGCGCGTGGGTTTATCTAATATATAAATACTAACACCATCAAAACTCGTAATCAAATCATCAGTTTTCCATATTTTTTTAAATGCTTCTATAACTTTTGGATTTTGTCGCACATTCCAAGTTAGTTTAGAATGCCCTACTTTCCAATGTTGTAGTAACATCTTATGATTTGGAAATAATTCATAAATTTTATTATATGTGCTTTTATTATTTCTGTCAATAGGGTGTAGCAATTTTTTTTGTTAAATGTTCTAGCAATTCCCATTTATTATTTATCATTTCATCGCACTCGCCACTATCTAATAGAGGAGCAATAGCTACACCATATTTTTCAATTGTTTCCTTGATGTTCTCGGTATCACAGAGATATTTCTCAAACTCGTATAAAAACGACATGGTTATTCTTGTAAGATAACATAAAAATCATTTTTTATTATAAATAGAAAAAAATGTTCTTGCATGATGCCACAGCCGTGTATCCCCTGGAATAAATTTGTCCCGAAAAATACAAAAATTGACAATGCTTGTTTTAGTTTTTATTTATCCAACAACCCAGATACGCAAAGAAGTCAAGAAACCAACCCAACTTATCTTAACAATGACCAATGTCGCTACTGCCGCTACTGCCGCTCTCTTCAAGCTCCACATTGAGAACATGCCCGAGGCTCTCAACACCAAGAAGGATATTGACGAGTATTGCAAGCAGTTCTGGAAGGAATACAAGGAGAAGGCAAAAGAAGCCAAAGCTACTAATAAGGCAGCCAAGGCTGATAAGCCCAAGCGCAAGAAGGGCTTTGATAAGGATGGCAATCCCAAGGAGAAGCGTGCTCCCTCTGCATACAACATCTTCGTGAAAGAGAAGTATGCTGAGATCAAGGAAGCCAATCATGAAATGGATAAAACTCAGATCTTCGCAGAAATTGCTAGGATTTGGCAGGAATTAAAGGCAGACAAAGCCAAAAACGACAAAAAAACTGACCCTACTCCTGAAATTGATGAGATTCAAGAAGAGCCATCTGACGAAGAAGCTCCAAAGAAGAAGCGTGGGCGCAATTCCAAAAAGCCTGAGACCACAGAGGCTTGGAATGAGTAAAAAATAGATAGTATGTGTTGTGTGTATGTGTATGTGTATATATTTTTATATTTATTCTATATCTACTTTTTGCATGCGCATTAGTCCAATGATATTCATAATATATATAGAGTATATCGGTGGTGTATTTGAAAGTACATTTGTGACATTATCTAATGTAGGTTTTAATTTTTCATACCCTAATTTTTTTAATACAAAAGTATATATTTTGCGATCTCTGATTTCTCGTAATAGTTCATCTGATTGAGGATATGTAATATTACTATATACCATATCTTTGATATCATCTGGCATAGCGTTGAAATACTCCATATAGCTTGTAGTTGCCATATTATAATGTAAAAAAATAAATAATATAAAATCATTTTTTATTAATTCTTTACATATTATTTAGAATGGTGTTGAGTGTGTCAAAGTCAATATGTGTTTCATATATACATCTTGGCATAACTGCATCTGGACTAGGTGAAGATATACCTGTTACAAAGCCTGTGCGTTTCCTTAGATCCTTAAACCCTGTAAATCGTATCTCAATACCCCATGTTCCTCCAAATATTGGGGTATGTTTATCCCACCCTCTTTTCTTGTTTTCTCTGTCAATGGTACCTACCTCTCTTATAAAGTGAATGTCGTACTTTCCATATGCAGTTAATTTGCCATCTTCACCCGTAGACTGTTTGTTTTGCATAAACCAGATATTGTCACCTTTCTTGAATTTTCTCAAGATATTTTGGTACCTCGGTATATTTCTTATGGCCCATATGCCATTATGGCCTTGTTGGAAGAAGTGTTTACCATCCTGAATACGAATTATCCAATCGTTTGCATTACCAGTCATGGTTGCTGTATAATTAACCCTACCAAACCAGAAGCTATCATTTTTTAGTTATTTCAGGACATATTAATCCCGGAAACATTCAATATTCAACCTTATTTGTATTTGCAGCCCATCTCTCAAATGTCTTAATAGCCTCTTTATTATCTACTTTTATTATTGGCAGACATTTGGTATCATTAGACTTTTCCAATTCTTTATAAATAAAATCATCACTAAAACCAATATTTGCCGCATCAACTCTTGTATTACTATAATATATCTTATCTAACCGAGCCCAATAACATGCAGCCAAACACATAGGACATGGTTCACAACTTGTATAAATAGAACAGCCTTCTAAATTAAAAGTATTTAATTCTTTACATGCATTTCTAATAGCAACAATTTCAGCATGCGCTGATGGATCATTATCCAATGTTACCTTATTATTACCATTAGAAACAATATTATTATCTTTAATTATTACAGCTCCAAATGGACCACCATCGCTATTATTTGCATTTTCAATTGCTTTATTCATAAAAAAAATATTATCCTTTTTTTCCTTTAAAGAATGGTATTCTTTAATAAAATCAGTCATATAATTGTAAATATAGTTATATTCTTAAATAATATATTTAATACCCTCTAACTTCATAACGTTTTTTATTTACACCAAATTGTGTATCTCCTGAATAAATAGGAATATTCGGCGAAATGCCTTCCTCGTTATGTGGTACTGCCCATGTATCAATAGTATTTACACTATTATCAAAGCAATAATGAGTGCCTCTGTATTTTAGTAAAGCTTCATTTTTACACTTATATTTTTCAAGATGCTTTGTATTATCTAGAATATACAAAAGAGATGACATACGATAGTTATAAAAATTCATAAGGTCTTTATACATTTAATTTATTATATATAATAATTCAAATTCTTATATCTTTTCAAAATCGTCAATAATATCGTTATTTTCTTTTAACATATTATATTTGAATTTCAATTCATCTAGATTATTATGTAAAGATTCATTTTTATTTTCTAGATTTATAATATAATCCTTAATTATCTTATTTGTAGCCTTTAAATCTTCATTTTTTTCTTTCTCTTTTTTTAATTCTTTTTTTAATAAATTATTCTCCTGTTGTAAAACATAATTATTACCAAAGTAATAATCAACATAGCTATTGTTGCCACCAAACATATAATGTAAGTTAGTATACATTATTTAATTATATAAACAATTATTTTTTATATAATTAAACAAAATGACAATCATAAATATTAAATATTATAACAATTTATCAAACAACTTTAATTTATATCATAATAATAATATAAATATATTTATACATCTAATTACTACACCATTATCAATATTAGAATTAATATCAATTATAAATAAAATATCAAATAATGAGTTACTTATTAAAAGTCTAAGTTTAATTTATTGCATTTCTCTTGCATATAATGATATACCATTTAATGTACTTTATCTTACTTCTTATGCTATTTCAATTATTGTTGTTATATCTAATAAAATCAAAATGAAGCTATTGTATAATATATTATTATTTATTTTAGGATATTTAGCACAAGACTTTTCACATTATTTGACAAATGAATCAACATACCAAAGTAGTTATATTTCACAAAATTCACAAAATTTTATAAAACACTTAACAGAACATACTTATTATTTATTACCATTGATAATAACAAGTTCAATAAAATCTAAAATGATTTATAATAATACTATTTTATATAAACTATGGGGTATCTTACCAATGATATTCGTTTATACAACGGATTATTTAATATCAAAAGGATATATTGTATATCCATGGGATTTCCAAGAATACAAAATAATAAAAAAAGAATACATTAATATTTATTATATTACAAGCTTATTAACTATAAGCTATTTTACTGACTACAAAATATTTTTAATAGGCACATCTTATATACATTACATTCAATATATATATGTTTATTATTATCGTACCAATATTAATTATAATAAATTTAAAAGAGATGTTATATTTTATAAATTTTTATCGTTAACACAATTGTATTCATTATATATATCAACAATTACTTCGCTTTCATGTGTGTATAATAATTTATTAAGTATCATTATAATTATATTAAGTAATATTTTATCAGGATATTCAGCATATTTGCTTGGTACAGATGGATGTTATTTTGGTATTGAATTAGGATACGTTAATAAAAATAAAAATTATGTTTCTAAATTTCCTTATGGATATATTCCTCATCCAATGATACTAACTCAATGTATCGCTTTATATTCTATGAATAATAATTTGCTATTTTACAATAATTGGCCTTTTTTAATTTGCTTTCATATAATGTTTTATATAATACATATGATACAAGAACATTTTGATTTACACAAAATTAATAAATTACCTGTTTAAATTATTATTAATAATATTATTTATAATATACTTAATATAATTATTTGTATCACAAAGTGCTTGCCTTATTGTTCTATCTATCATATAAAATATAAATGAGTATTTTTTTCAAGAGACATTTTACCAATTATGCGATTTAGTAAGTTTTTAGTTTTCAAATATGTTAAATTATTTATTTTATCATGTGAATCTTCAATATATTGTAAAGATATAGCTTCAATATTCATATAATATTCATCATGTGTTATAGCACAACAACAAACATTATATAATCCGTAATTATTTACTAATTGTGTTGTAATATAATAAACTAATTTTATTTCAGATAATAAAATATAATTTTGCGGATAATATATTTTTGAATAAATTTTTTCAATTATATCATCTGGCAATGTATTAATATATTTATTTATATACACTAAATTAATATAATTATTTTAGTATCAATTATTATATTCACAAGCTTTAATTGGAGTTTTGCAAATAATATCGCCACAATGATCTCTATTTTGATAAACTGAATTAATATTTGTCATATTATTATTACATTTTTTAATATTCCATCTTCCTAGCATTGGTGGATTATTATTATATCTAATTTTATTAACAAAGTTCTTAAAAATATTAATTATTTTTTTCATTATAATATATATTATAAATATATATCTTTAAATACTACCATTTTTCTTTTTTCCACCTTCATAATGTTTAGAGTAATATTCTTTTACTAAACCTTTATTTATATTATTTCCATCTTTGTATAATATTGCTAATTGTCTACCATATCTCCACATTATATATGTTAATTACGTTTAAATACTTTAATATATTATATAAATGAATGTTTATTCCATACAAAAAACTTAAATAACATATCTAATGAAAATATAAATAAACTAATTAATTAATTGCAAATATATCTCATCATAATATTCATAGTATAAAGCTCTTGATTAAGTAGCTTAAACGCATACGGCATACGCACTTGTGCAATATCTGTATTATTCTTACAATTTTTACAGCTATAAATATTTTTATCTGTGTTAACATTAGCGTGCATACCACAGTATTTACAAACGAATATTCTATAATTATCAGAGACATGAAGCATTCTTTCTGCCAGGAAATTAGCTGTACCATGTGCGATAAAGCAATCGCGTTCCATTTCACCCAAACGCAAACCACCAGAACGCGCACGACCTTCACTCGGTTGTCTGGTAAGCATAACAATTGGTCCATTTGAACCACGCGAATGAACCTTATCTGAAACCATATGTTTCAATCTTTGGTAGTATGTGGGCCCAATAAATATTTCTGTTTTAATTTGTTCTCCTGTACGTCCATTATATAGAATTTCATTACCATATCTTTCCATACCAGATTCTTGAAGTACTTTTGCAATATCTTCAACAGAACAATCATTATATGGTGTTGAATCTCCAAAAGCACCAATATGACATCCAGCTTTACCCATAATACATTCCATCAATTGAGCAATAGTCATACGCGAAGGAATAGCATGGGGATTCATAATGATATCAGGTACAATGCCGTCTTTTGTAAATGGCATATCTTGATGTTTATATGTCATACCAATTGTACCTTTTTGCGCACTACAACTGGCGCATTTATCTCCAATTTCAGGCTTTCTGTTTTTGCGAATTTTAACTTTACAAAACTTATACCCTTCACTATTAATACCATTATAATTAATATCAACATAACCATCGTCATTAGCTTTCATCACAAGACTATTATCATTATAATTTATTTCACCATTAACTTTTTTGGGCATAACTTTGCCAACAATTACATCATTGCCATTGACATAAGTATTCTTTGGTACAAATCCATCATTATTTAATTTGTTATATGAATATGGTTTTTGTACAGATTTATTTTCAGGATTTGTAAAGATTTCTTCTTCTCCTGTACTATGATTTTTATTACAAACATCTCTTAGTGCTTTATAATATGTGCTTGTAAATAGTCCTCTATCCAAAGCTGATTGATTAATCATAATACTATCTTCTTGATTAAATCCAGTATGTGTCATAATTGCAACAATAGCATTAACTCCCGATGGTAATTTATGTGCCATTGTATATTTTGATAGCTTTGTACAAACAAGAGATTTTTGAGGATAATTCAAAATGTTTCCCATTGTATCAATTCTTTTATTGAAATTACTTGTATAAATACCCAATGCTTGCTTACCCATAGCACATTGATAACAATTTCTCGGAGACTGGTTATGATCGCTAAATGGAATATTTACACCTAAAATACCATTAATTAAACTTGGGTGAATTTCACAATGTGTATAACAAGGAGGCATCGCAGTACCTTTCATACCTTCTTTAAGTTCATTTGGAAAGGTAGCAATCATAGCATTATTGATTTCATCACAATCCATGTATTCAATGAAACCTTCTTCATCTAAATAGCTATCTGGATCATCATGATTTTTAATAATTTCATTTGGTACTATAAAATAATCAAAATGTTTGTCTTTAATATATTCTTTAAAACTAATATTTTTTCTTTTTAAGATACTTTCAATTCTAAGAACACGCTTTTTTGTATCTTTATCATAATCTACTATATATAGTGGTCTATACATACGTCCAGCTTCGGTATTAATTATAATATTAGAACACTGAATATTCCAAACAATAGATGTCATTGGATGAATTATACCACTTCTCTTATAATGCTTTAATTTTCTATATAATTCATTAGGATTGCAATGATATCCAATAATATCACCATTTATCATAACATAAACATTATTTTCATTACCCATTTCTTTTAGAAATTCTTTTGATGAATTATTAGAATAATAACTAAATTTGTCATCATATGTATTAATACCAAGCTCAATTAGAACTTTTCTAATATGAGTACTATTCATTGAAATTGAAATGTTTGTGCTAAGAGCCATATTTTTAACTAGACCAACAGAACTACCTTCTGGTGTCTCTGCGGGACAAATCATTCCAATTTGAGAATTATCCAATTTACGCGGTTGAACTAATTTGCCGTTCTTTTCCATAGCTGTATTAATTCTACGTAAATGAGATAATGTACTCGCATAAGACATTCTATTTAAAACTTGTGATACGCCTTGTTTAATATTTTGAAATGTTCCCATGCTTTTGATACCCCAATTTCCAGTAGATAATGAATATTTAATCCATGATTCAAGAAGAGATTGTTTAAAGAATCTAGTAATACTAATATCAGAAATAATATTGGATATTGGTGTATTACTATTTCCTCGCCAAAGACCCAATTCTTTTTCAATAGCAGATTTAAGTTCCTTTGTCATTTTTCCATAGCATTGTCTGAACAAATTTGACATTAGGATACCCGGTGTATCAACGCGCTTATTGATATAAGAATCACGATTGTCATATTTATCATAACCAAGATAAATACGAATCATTTTGCGAATAATATAACCAATATAAAGTGCTTTGCGTCTATAATTTTTACCTACATGAGGTAGAAAGTCATTTATAAGATTATTGCGCAATAACCTTCTATTTTCTTCATTTTCGTTATTTTTATTTGCACCAATCATAATCTTGATAAGAACATTTTCTGCTTGTTCTTGTGTAGTAATATCACAAGAATCTTCACAACAAGCCATAAGTTCTGAAATAATACGTTCATTCTTTTCTTTATCCATATCATAAACAATATGGTTGATAATTTCTTTATCACTTATAATACCAAGAGCACGAAACATTACAAATACAGGAACTTCTGAACGTAAGAATGATGTATTAATTCTAATAATACGACCCATATGGTTTAGCTTGCCACTCATATTAAGACAAGTTGTCTTGGGGGGCAAATAAGATGAATTGCATATTGATCTAATTTCGGCATATAATCCTTCACAATTATTATTGGGTTGAAATACAAGTGTCTTATTTTCATTAATTCTATCTTGAGAAATAAGAACTTTTTCATTTCCGTTAATAATAAAATAGCCGCCGAAATCATAGATACATTCATTATTATTTTCTTCGCAAATTCCTGGTATCTGATTTGAAACACAAAGCTTTGATTTAACCATAATTGGAATTTTTCCAATATAAATATTATTTAAAGTTTTATCAAATTTTTCAGTCATACCATTTTTATTTGTAACTTCTGTAACAACATGCACATTTACATAAACACTACTTGAATATGACATATTATTCATTCGTGCGATATAAGGTGTCATAATATTTTGAGTTCCATCTGGTAACTGATAGCTTGGTTTTGTAACACTTGGTTGCAAAATATTTATAGAAATGCAATAAGTATTATCTGAACCCAAATCATTTTTAGGATTTGCTACCTTGATTTTGATTGGATTAAATCCGGCAATAATTTGTCCCAAAGTATTATCTATAAACTTGTTATAGCTATCAATTTGATGTTTTACTAATGGGTTAGATGATTCAGGAGAACCTCCTTTTTGAAAATAAGTATCAAGAATATCCCAGCAGTTGTTAGACTCAAACATTGAATTGTTATTATAAACAATAAACTTAATTCTTAAATATCAATTTTTTATTTTCAATGCTTATAATAATTATTACTCAACATGGAATAAATTTGTCCAGAAAAATATAAAAATTGATATATGATATATAACAGAAAATATTACCACATAACCTGTGAGTCTTAGCAGATACTAGTTATCTGTGTAAGGCAAATTAATCCAACAAAGCAACAAAGTCAGTAGAACTTCAATCCTACCTATCCCAACAATGACCACTGCCAACGCTGCCAACGCCGCTTTCAAGGTTCACATCGAGAACATGCCCGATGCTCTCAACACCAAGAAGGATATTGATGAGTATTGTAAGCAGTTCTGGAAGGACTACAAGGAAAAGGCAAAGGAAGAGAAGGCTGCAAAGGCTGAAAAGCCCAAGCGCAAGAAGGGTGTTGATAAGGATGGAAATCCCAAGGAGAAGCGCGCTCCCTCTGCATACAACATCTTCGTAAAGGAGAAGTATGCAGAGATCAAGGAGGCTAATCCTGATATGGACAAAACTGAGATCTTTGCAGAAATTGCTAAGCTCTGGCAGGGTCAGAAGGCTGAAAAAGCGAAAGCCCCTTTTAATGAAGAAAAGAAGGTTTCTGATAAGAAGTCTCCTGAGAAAAAGAAAGATGAGGAAGAAGAAATTGTGGAGGTTGTAGAAGCTCCCAAAAAGAAGCCTGGTAGGAAGGCAATTGTTAAAAAAGCTAAGAAGACTAGTCCTGATGAGTCTCAGGAGGAAGCCAGCGAGTAGATACCATCCATGTAACTAATTACACCAACCAAACAGAAAAATGGGACAAGATTATTATAAAAATATAATAATTTGTTATTCATTTCTTCTATTGGTGTAAATGATCGCATTAAAGCGACTAACTACAATTTGACGGTTCTGTTAAAACGGTTTGTAGTTTTTGTAAATCAACTCCTCTTTTATATCTTTCTGGTCGTTCATTATATTCCATATAATAATTAAACACTTTTTGAATATTTTTACAACCATTTTTATCACGATTGATACAACCATTCCGTTTATTTTCCATTTTATATGTTAGGATAGAATGCATCTTTTGTTCTTTATTTTTCTTATCAGGTAAATATAAATTATTACATAATTCTTCTGTCTTGTAATTAAGACAAGAAGTTCTATATTCATCTATATCATAAACCTTAAAACGCTCTTGTAATTTTCTTTTTAATGATAGATTAGGTGTAGAAATAAAGTTTTTCATTTGCTTTCCAATACTCCAATCACCAATTATAATAATACTATCTTTTGTATATGTATTTTCAATTTTATTAAGCATATTATCTTCTGTTCGTTTTTTATTTATAAAAGCGTACCATTTATATTGTCTAAACTTATTATTTTGATAAAGTTTATATAATACTTCATTAGTACTTATTTTTTTAGTTATAAAATTATTAAAATTGATAATATTACAACTTTTAGAATTGTACGATGATAATTCATTTTCTTTTGATGTAATTTCTAATTCATCTTTATATTTCTTAAGAATATTATGATATTTTAGTCTTTTTGTTTCATTAACTCGTTGTTTATTTGTATATGAATAAAACTTACCATCATCATTCATCATAGTAAATAAACTTCTTTTACCTGGATCAATAAAAATATGATTACCTTTTAATTCTTCTTTATCTACATCATCAATATAAGGAAATTCGTAAGTTTTTTCAACCTTTTTAGGTTTTTCTTTCTGTTTTAATTTATTCATTTCGTTCTTTTCATCTTGTAATTTCTTTTTAGCGAGTTTCTTTTTTTCTTTATCTTCTGTTGTTAATTCTCTTGCATCTTTTCTCCCTTTTTTCATTTTTTCTTTTTTAATCTTTTCACCTTCAATATAATCATTATGAATAAATCTTAAAGAAGTAGCATAACCATCAGTAATAATAGTATTGTCAAACTTATAATCTTTTATTTTTTGAGTTATATTAAAGAATTTGTCCCATAAAAACTCTTTGTTTAGTTCTACATTATCTAAATATTGCTTTTTTTCTTTATCTACTAAAAGTTCTATTATTGCTTTAGTATCAATTTGTATATGATTAGGAATTATGGAAGATTGTATAGGAAAAAATTGATACATTTTACCTTCTATTTTTTCTAATTCAATATTCATAAATATCATATATTTAAGATACTTTTGAGGCGTACATTTAACATCATAATAATAACTAACTTCAAAATCTTCAGGAACAATTTTATAACGAAATTCTTTAATCCAATTATGGAACTTTTCACTTGCTTTTAATGTACCATTTATAATATCATTTTTAACAACATATAAATCTTTAAATAATTGTTTTTTAAATTCTTTATTAGCAATTTCATTTTTATAAAAAACCTTAAAATATGAATTTATAAAACGATTTACATAATCAAAAAAATGCATTTTAATATTAGTTTCAATAGAAGTAAGAATAGTAATATCATAATAATCTAAAATAGAAGATAAATTATTACCATCTTCTAATGTAAAATTGTGTAAGTTTTTAAATTCATTTAATAATAGAAGATTATTATTTTTAGGTTTAGGACCACGAGATGGTAATAGAATTGATTTCATAGACATTTTAATAGTATTTTCATCAATTAAAGGAATATCAATACCATTATGATATTTATCTAAACACCATAATCTCAATAACAAACTTGTTTTTGTTGTAATATAATTTGTTCTATAAACTGCATCTTGAATGGTATTAAATATTTTTTGACTTTCTTCATTTTTATATAGAATAGAAGTAATAGGTAATTTAATACACTTATATTTGTCAGGTGGTTTTTTCATTATGTATAATTCTATATAGTATATATTTAATTATCCTTATATAGTTTTTAAATAATTTTGATATAAAATTATCGCGTATTGATATATCAATGAATTATTTAGATATTGACATAGATGAGCTATATGTTTCCGATATCAATGTCAGAAAAACATTAGAATCAGAAGAAGATGAAACTGGTATTAGTGATTTGGCTAATGATATAAAACAAAATGGATTGATAAATCCAATAACTGTAAGATTAGACAATAATAATAAATATGAAATTATAGCAGGTCAAAGAAGATTTTTAGCAATTAAACTTTTACAAAAAAAATTTGTATCTTGTCATATTATAAATGTCTCAAATCAAAAAGCGGAAGAAATTAGTTTAGTTGAAAACGTTCAAAGAAATCAAATGACTACAATAGATAAAGTTAAATCATATTCAAAATTATATAATGTTTATAATAATGATATTGATAAAGTCATAAATTGTATTCATATTTCACGCGCAACATTACAAAAATATCTTAAAATAAAAAATTTACCAGAAAATGTTTTAAATTTATTAGATAAATCTGGTGATGAAAAAATAACAATTGATGTAGCAGTTGAACTTACAAAATTACCACAAAATATAAATTTTGAACATATCGTTAATGAAATACAATCATTAACATCGCAACAAAAAATATCAGCATTAAAAACATTTATATCACACGGTTGTAATATAGAAGAATTGCAAGATATTAAAGAAAATATTGCTATTCAACAAAATAATATACTATTAGCACCATCTTTTCCATATGTTAAAGATATTGAAATAAATAAAAATATTCGTATTCCTGAATTTTTATATAAAGATATTATTGATTTAATTAAATCAAGAACTGATAATATTGAATATATATAAATTATGTCATTTTATTTCTAAGACATTCATTTAAAAATATTAAACTTGTTCTCAATTCTAATCCCAATTTAATATAATCTTCCCATAATTGATTAAGTTCTATATTCTCAATTTGACAATTTATATATGTATGATGTTGTTTCATGTTAAAATAATATTCAATATTAGCATCTTTATTATTCCATAGTTCAATTAATTTTTTCAAATGTTCTGTTATTACATCATTCAATTTTATATTATGTTTATTTTTATAGTTAATAAATTCTTTAAATTTATTTTTAGTTGTTTTAATTTTTAATTTTACATCTATAAATAAATCTGTTTTCATTTTTATGATATTAAATTGTATGAAATAAGTATCATTTTTTTATTTTTCATAAATATATTTTTTACATATCCATAAAATTATTTTTATTCATTTTCACTGGTTCTTGAAGAGCACCAAATGTTATTTTTTTATACTTATTCATATCATTAGTTTGTAAATATTGTAGTGATTTATCAAAATTAACCTTATATATGTAAGATTTATCATCAATAAACAAGTCAATATTTCCCCATAATGGTAATTCATTATACGATTCATAATGCATTTTTATTTTTTCATAACATCTCATAATTCTCTTTTTATCATCTTGATTTATAAGTTCATGCATTAGTACATCTTTTATTGTTTTGAAATTTATAAAGTCAGTATCTAATATTTTATTAATCCATTTATTTATTCCTCCATTTTGTATGAAATATTGACTTTCTTCATATGAAAGTCCTTCATATTTTGAACCATCATATTTTATATAACTTTCACATTTTTCATTTATGTTTGTATTTTCTAATATTTTTATTATAGTATTCTTATTTGGTGTAAAAGCATTTTTATTTTGTAATCCTTTCCATTGAACGCTATTTTTTGCTTCTACCCATATTTTTTGAAAATCTTTTTTTGTTTCTATTGTGTCTTTCCAATATCCACTACATAAATCATAAACACCTAAATCACCACCAAAGTTCCAAGATATTTTATTAAAACTATTTTTTTCTTTTCTAATTATTAAATTATCTTCGCATATACATTCAACATTATTATTATTATGATTATAATAATGAAACACTTTTCCAATATTGGGACAATTATTATCTCCCCAATTTTCAGAAGTTTTATACAAACTACCCAATATTCCAAATATTCCTTTCCATCCTGATTTAATTATTTTATCTTTATGAGGTTTATATATTTCTTCATTCCATATATTAGTATCTCCTTTTATTTCTATCAATATTTCATCATCATCAAACTTTATAATAAAGTCTGGAATATAACCTTCTAAATCTATTGCTTCATATTCCCAATTCCATTCTAATTTTTCAAAGATATAAGCCCATTGTGCTTCAATTCTGCTTCTAAATTGAATACCTCTTACTCCAATTGTAGGAATACCTTTATTATTTGACATTTTTGATATACTAAATTATTATAATGATTAATCATTTTTTATATCACTTCTTTTAATTTATTCTTCTTATTTAGATAAGCGGTTCTTCTATATTCTTTTAATTTTTCTGGGTTCTCTTCTTTTAACTTTTTTAGATAATTTGCACCACCTTCTTTTACTCGTTCTTTATTTTTTTCATAATATCGTTTATGAGTATTACCATAAGTATATTTTTTTAATTGTTCCTTTAATTCAATAATTTCATTTTTAAGTTTTTCATTTTCTTCTACCAGTTTAGTAATATCCATAATGTTATATATTATTATGTTATTTATTTTTAAGTACATTTATATAGTAAGATAATGGTAGAACAACATAGTAAAGATTATAAATTAACCGCTGTAAAATATTATTTAACACATAATAAAACGATGAGAGATGTATGTAATAAAATATTTAATTGTAAAATACAATCTCTGTCAAGATGGAAAATAAAATACAATAAAGACGGTAATTTAAAAAGAAAAATAAGAAATAATAAAAATTTAAAAATTACACCAGATATTGTTGATTTTATTAAAAAATATGTAAAATTATATCCTACAATTACATTATGGGAACTTTCAAAATTAGTTTATAAAAAATATAACATTAAATTATCTGATATGAGTATATATAATATATTACAATCAAATAAAATCACAAGAAAAAAATTAAGAAGTAAATATTATCCTGAAAAGAAAGAAGGACAAGAAAAAGAAGATTTAGAAGTATTTTATAATAAGTTAAAAAAATTTAGTTATGATAAAACAATTTGTTTAGATGAAACTTCTATTTATCTCAACATGAAACCATCTTATGGAAGAAGTAAAAGTGGTACAAGAGTTATAGATAAAACATATAAATATCCTTATAAAAGATATAATCTATTATTTGCTATTAGTGCTAATAAAATAATAGATTATGTATTATATAAAGACCTAAAAGGTGGATTAAAAACAACCAATATTATAGATTTTTATAACAATAGTATTAAAGATAAATATAAAAATTATTTAATTATTATGGATAACGCTGTTATACATCGTTCTAAACAAATAAGAGAACTAATAGAAAAAAGTAATAATAATTTATTATATAGCGTACCATATCATCCAGAAACAAATGCAATAGAAGAATTTTTTAGTCAATTAAAACATTATATAAAAAAAGAAAGTCCAAATACATATGAAGATATAGAAAGAGTAATAAAAGATATAATAACTACCAAAATAAAGCAAGAACATTTAACAAATTACCTAAAACATAGTTTTAAGATATATAAAAATAAATAATCTTGTCCCATTTTTCTCTTTGGTTGGTGTAATATATATTGTGATTGTGTGTTATATATTTTTTATATTTAAAAATTGATATTATTTTTATATTTATTAATAAATAAAATGAAAAAAATTATAGCTATATGTGGAGCAAAACGTAGTGGCAAGGATATTTTAGCTAATCATATTGTTAATAAATATGGATATACAAGATTATCATTTGCAGAACCCTTAAAAGAATTAGTAAAACTAATATTTAATTTTAGTGATGAACAAGTAGGTTTAATAGATGGTGATAATGAAGAAAAAGATACGATAGACGAACGATGGGGTATTAGTCCCAGAAAAGCATTACAATTTATTGGCACAGAAGTATTACAGCATAAAATTCAGGAATTAATTCCAAATATTGGTAGAGATTATTTTGCCAATATTCTTTTATCAAAAATTGAAAACGATAAAACATATGTAATAAGTGATCTTAGATTTATCCATGAATATGAAAAAATAAAACATCTTGATATTGATATTATTAAAGTTATTAGACCATCTTTAACAACTAGTAAAGAAGGTGAGCAAAATAACGTTCAACATTTATCAGAAATAGAAAATTTATATATTCCGTATAATAAAAAAATTATAAATGATGGTACACAAGAAGATTATATTAATAAATTTGAAAATTTATAATTTATTATAATATGTTTTAATACATTTTTCTACTGATGTTTTAATATCGGGAATATTAGGATATAAATTATAAAGTTTATCATTTGATAATTGAATATTTGATCTCATAGATAGCAATATTAGATTTTGTTCTTCAATTGTAAAATTCTTCCATGTAAAGTCATTATCTATATGTTTTTTATACATTTCTAAGATTTCATTATGAGAAATTACGCCTTTATTAACCATATTAAATGTTCCAGTTGTTTTTTTATTCATCATATCCAAAATTACTGGATACATATCATTTAGTACAGTCATTGAATTTGGCTCAGAGCATATTTTATCATATTTTAATATTTTTGTTATAAAATTTCTATCATGGCTATAATTTACAATAGGCATTCTAATTCTTAGATTTAGTGTATTATCATCAAACATATGCTGAAATCTATCTGTATATCCTTTAACGATTGAATAAGAAGACCCGAAAAAATCTGGTTTCGCATCTTCATCAACATATGATTTATTAGGTTCAATTGTATTAAATATACAACCTGTTCCCAAATAAGTAAAATGAATATTGTATTTTTTTGCTATAATACAAAGTACCATTGGAGCATAAAGATTATCTCTGATATTATCAACTAATTTTCCTGGTTGTTCTAAATAATCGATTGTATTAAAATTACCACCATATGTTCTACCTATAAATGATATAATATGTGTTGGATTATTATCCATTATTTCTTTTTCTACTGCTTTTTCATTATCTGCTCTAGCAACAGATTCAACATATTCAACATTATTTTTATTTAAATATTCAACAAATTGCTTACCAATCCACCCACGACTACCATAAAATAATACCTTCATTATGATAATAATAGCATTTAATATTTATATATATATTAAATCATCACAACATATTTGACCTACTGACTGAATATTACTACCAATCGTATTACCACTTAAATAATATTTCAATGTATTCAAGAAATCTATTTTTTATATTTTGAATACTGAAAAAATCAATATTACAAAAGAAACAAGGACTATTATATAAATACTTAAATAATAATATTAAAGATGTAATAAAATAAGAAAATACAAAGAATATAAGATATAAAAATCGGACATTTTAAATGGTAAAAGGTGTAAAATAAAAAATTGATATTTGCTGTTTAAATAATTTGACATTCTAGATTAATATATGCAATGCACGAAATGCCATAATGTTAAGAATTTTGAAGATTTTTCATATAAAAATGAAATCGAAAAAATCTATTATTTATATTGTGATTTATGTAGAAAAAAAACACAGGCAATACAATTAAAATATAAGGAAAAAGCTAGGGAAAATTACAATTTAAAGAAAAAACAAAATTCTGTTCAATGTGAATGTGGAATAACATATGTATGTTTTAGAGATTATCATATTTATAGACATATAAACAGTAAAAAACATAAAAATTTATTAAAATCAGTAGTGGATGCTAATTCATAATTTTAAAGAAACATTATTACAATTAAATATAAAAGGTGTTATACATATTGGTGCGCATAATTGCGAAGAAAAGGCTTTTTACAATTCCATTGGTATTAATGATATTTTTTGGATTGATGCTAATGCAAAACACGATAATATCCATAATTATCTTGTAAGTGATAGTGATGGTGAAGAATACACATTTAATATATCTAATAATACTGAATCATCATCTATATATGATATGAAATTACATTTAATAGAATATCCATATATTACTTATGATAATAGTATTAAAATAAAATCTAATACTATTGATACCATTTATACTCTTAATAATATTGATAAAAAAATATATAATATGTGGAATATTTGTGTGCAAGGCGCAGAATTAAAAGCTTTACAAGGTGGTATTAATAATATTAATAATATAAATGTAATATTTACAAAAGTTTATAATAAAGAACTATATAATAATTTTTATACTGCGTATGATATTGATATTTTTCTATTAAAATATAATTTTTATAGAGTAATTACAGAATATACAATTAATGGATGGGGTGTTGCCTTATATGTAAAAAAAAATGTTGATTATAAGTATAAAACATAGTAATAATGCCTACCGGTGGTAGCGAGTGTGGATGCTCGCAAGATGGTGGTAAAAGAAAGAAAGTTGCTTCTAAAAAGCGTGGATTATCTGATTACAATAAATTTATGAAAACTGAAATACAAAAGGTTAAAAAGGAAAATCCTAAATTAACACACCAACAAGCTTTCAAAAAAGCTGCAAGTAATTGGAAGGGTAAAAAATAAATTATTTTTATTAACTTGTATTATTGATAGATAATGAGTAAAAGATTTATTCCTCCTCATAAAAAAGGCTTCACTTTATATTCTATATCAAATTGCAAATACTGTAAGATGTCATGTGATAAAATAAAATCTGATAAAAAAATAATTAATTGCGATGATTATATATTAACTTTACGAGAAAGAGATGCATTTTACAAAAAAATGCAAAAACACACAAAGATTAGATACATACATTTTCCTATGATATTTAAAGATGCTAAGTTTATAGGAGGATATAAAGAACTAATATCTTAGTCGAGATCAGATAGCGTGTCGTAGTCAGAAGGGTTGTAGATGTTATCATAGACTTCTTCTTTTTCAGAAGTGTTGTCATCTTCTATAAAGAGTGAAATATTACCGAATGTCCTGCGGTTGATTTTTTTGACTTTTTTAACCTTAAATATGTCGTACTTCTCATTATTGCTCCTGGTGACAGAAAACATTGCTTTACAGGATTAGTTTGTGTCTGTTTAAGGGAAGTTGTATTGTAAAGATCGTTAGTCGCTTGTTGTTTGATAATATTTTATTTAAACAAATTATCAATTTTTAATTTTGTCCGTTCATTTTTATTCCCAAATGTTGATTCGCCATTATAATATATATATAAAAATCCATCTTCGTTTTTCATATGCTCATATAAATATGCCATAGTAGATGTTAATGGAGGTAAAATATTTTCAATAAAAACAAATATAGCTTTATCAGATTCAATCTTAATACGTTTTCTAATGATAACTATAAACTGACTAAGTGTCATATCAACAGGAGCTAAATATTTGCTTTTATCTATATTCTTTAAATCAGAACCCGCAGTTTTTTTGACAATTATAGGAACTCTTTCAGGATATTTTGCTCTAATTCTATTAGTTTCATCAATTCTTTTTTTAATATCACTAGAAATCATACGAAATACTATAATTATATGTATATTTAATTCTTAATTAAAAGAGTACATAATTTATAAAATATCTTAAAAATCTAAAAGTTTATAAAAATTATAGAAAAATAAAATTATGTACTCAAAATATATTATATAAAAGATATATTATTTTTAATTATAAATGGGAAATTTTAAACTTTACGATACTCTTGGCGTAGAAAAGAATTCTTCAGAAAGCGATATCAAAAAGGCTTATCATAAACTTGCTATGAAATATCATCCAGATAAAAATAAAGATAATCCAGAAGCAGAGCAAAAATTCAAAGAAATATCAAATGCATATAATGTATTAAGTAACAATCAAGAAAGACAAAAATATAATATGTGTGGTGATGAAAATTATAATAATAGTGGAAATGACGGACCTATGAGAAATCCCCATGATATCTTTGAAGCCATATTTAGAAACCATGGAAGAAGTAGTTTTGAAGATGATTTCTTTGGTAACTTTGGAGGATTTGGTAGAGGTAGACAACAACAAAAACCAACAAAAGCTAGTTCAATAGAAAAAACATTTAATTTAACACTAGATGATATTTATAATGGTGTAAAGAAAGAGCTTAATATAACAATACATAAATATTGTATAGAATGTAATATTACATGTCCTGATTGTGATGGTAAAGGTAGTGTTCATAGAATACATAATATGGGTATAATGCAAACTGTTTTTCAAACGACATGTAAACTATGCGAGGGTGAAGGTAATATAATTAAAGGTAAAACAGGATGTAAGATATGCAATGGTAAAGGATTTTATAATAAAGAAAAAAGAGCTACTTTAATTATACCCAAAGGTGTAAATGAAAATTATAAAACTGTATTTCCAGAATTAGGAGAACAGCCAAAAAAAAATGATGTTAAGCCAGGTGATTTAATTATTAGTATTAAAATTGAAAAAAATAAGGATTTTGAAAAAAAAGGTGACGATTTGTATTATAATAAACAAATATCATTTATTAATTCTATTGTTGGAGAAAAATTTAAAATACCATATTTCAATGAAACATTTGAAGTTGATACCACAAATTTTGGTGTAGTATATAATTCTAAGAAATATTTAGTTGAAGACAAGGGATTACCAACGTTAAATGGTAAAAGTAAGGGCAATATGTACATTGAATTTATCATTGATTATCCGAAAATCAAAAACAAAGAAAAAATAGATAAATTACGCGAATCATTAAATGATGTATTTAAATAGTTGCACTATTTTTATTATGCTCAATAGCATATAAAATATTATATATTGGTGATAATTCAGTTGTATTATCAAAACCAAATCTTTTAACAAACTTAGCTAACTTTTTAGCATAAAAATCATCTAATATTTTTTTATTATCTGGTGTAGCTACAATAAATAAATAATTACTATCTGTTATTATTTTTTTATTTATATAAAATAATTTTTCTCCATTATCATATTGTAAGAAATTAGTATCTAATTTGTCTAAACTAAAATATGAGAATGCATTGGAAAAACGCGATTTATTTAAATTAGGACTGTCTGTTTCAGAAACATAATCGGAAAAAGTAAGACCATTTACATTTTCAGGCTTACCAAAATATATATTGGTCATTTCTCTTGTAAAATCATACTCTAAACATATACTATAATTATTAAGAATATCTTTTGCCAAGTTCTTTTGTATTATATAAACTCTATAAACATATGGTTTTTCGTATGTTTTATTGATTTCTATTGTATCTTCTATATCTCTACATCTTTTGATTTTGCTAGCATCCCTGTAAACTAAATCTCTATACAATATATATAATATAACAATAACAATAAATATAAATAACAAATTTATAAAATGTTGATAATATGGTATCTTATATGTATTATTTTTAATTAATGATAGAGTATAAAATACATACTGAGCATTCGCTTCAATATTTAGTAAAATTTTATGATATGCGTCAAATATTAAATTGACTAAATTACTATTACTCATTATAATCTACTTTTATAATGATATTTTATCTTTATTTTTATTAGCAAATAGAATATTATAGATAATTGAAGTATTATACGATTTATTTTTAGAAAACTCTTTTGTAAATTCTATTAATTTATTTGCTGTATATGTTTTAATAACGTTACCATCTTTATCTACACATACAAATTTATACTTAGTACTATTTAATGATACAATATTAATATTATCAATTGACATACCATTCATAGTATTTAAATCAAAATAGTTAAAATTATTATAATTACTTTTATTTTGCTTATATTTTAAAGCTCTTTTATATAATTCTGAATTTTTAATTAGATTTATTTTAGCCATTTTCATTGATCTATATGATGATATTTCTAATAATTCTATTAATTCATTATATAATCTTTTAATATAATTTTTAATTTTGTTTATATCACTTGTATCTTCATATATTTTATTATTGTATTTACTAAATATTTTTATTGCATTTTCTGCTTTTTCTACATCATATATTTTAATAAATTCAATAATTTCATTTTTAATACTATTATTATTATCATCAAATATATCAATTAATTTTATATTAAGATTTTTTTCATCTATTTCATCACTTTTAGTTATTAAATCATATAATTTATTATAATTATTTAAATATTTATTTTTAATATTTTCATTATTACTACTATAATCTTCTAACATTTTAACAGTATTTAATATTTTATCATATTCAGGACCCATGGAATTAAATACATTATTATCTGTACCTGTATCAGTACCATATTCTATTTTAGTTTTTTTAGATTTAAAATTATAAATTATTTTAATTAAATAATTATGAGATGATAAAGATATTTTATCATGATTAATTATTATAATATTATATATATATGGTGTTTTACTAACCTTATTTTCTTCAATTATTTTTATGATATTATTACAATTTGATATTTTTTTGGCATTTTTATAAACAGAATCCCAATATAATACAATTGACATTATCATAATAATAAATACAAATGTAAAATTAAATAATATATCATAATATCCTATTTTTGATTTGTAAACATCATATAATTGACATTGTATCGTATAATAATAGAATTGTACAATATTTTGTTCTTTGATATAAATATAAATATATGCTAATACTATTAATATTGCTACCGCAAATATTAGATACTTAAATGTTTCCATACTCTACTTTTAATAAGATATAAAAGACTTTATATTTTAAATTTTTTAGATACCATAGATTGTGATAATATTTTACCGGCAACTATATTATTTTCACTAATAACACCCCATATCTCATTATCATCCATATCAGGTGTTATTATTTTATAAGTTTTATATAATGATGCTTCATCGCTATGTTTATAACTTTTATATGCACCAATATAATAGTTATCTTTCATCTTATAATAATTCTTTATGTCATTATAAAAATCATCATCTAAATATTCCTTTTTTGAAAAAAAATTCTCTACAACGTTTTTGTCAGTAAAATTTTCAAAAGCTTCCTTTCTATATTTTGTCATAGTATCTTGTAATATTAAAGTTAGTTCGCTACTATATCTATTAAAGACAGGCTTAAAAGGAACCTTATTTAAAATGACTTTAAATATAGGAGTTAATTCCTTAAAAGGAGATTTATATTTTAAAAACAAAGGGAACCCTCCTAATATTAGCCATATAATCATCAAAAATAAAATTATAACAGTAATTATAAAAAACAATCCTGCCCATATAATCATCATTGGACCTGCTGTAATAATATCATAACCATATGCCAATGGTCCCATAACAGGAGAGTTATAACTAATTGAATAGTTTTTAATATCTTTAAAAACATAAGTTACTTCTATAATTGCCCAAATAATACCAAAAATAATTTTTGATATTAAAATATATAGGCAAAAAATCCATAAATATACCATGATATTTACAAAATTTAGTTTAGCAGCCATTTTTTATAATGCTTCTTTAATTAATTAAAGCATAATTATTGTGTATCAATTATATATGTCCGTGTTTTTATTAATTCTATATGTTGTTTTTCAAGATTGTTTAAATAAACATTATATTCTTGTTTAATTTCTACTATTAATCTATCAATAGCGCATTTATAATAAATAAAAATGCTCTTGAAATCTTGGAATATATTGTCTATATTGTCATTGAACATATTATTATATTTATTTTTTTTTATCAAGGATACTATATCAGACTCAATATATGTAAGCTTTTTAATAGCATCTTGATTACTATTAAAATTATCATTGATAATATCCTCAAATTTATTATTAATAATATCAATAAAAGACATATTATCTAATATCAAAGATAATGATTTAGTATATACCAATCTTCAATTTTTTATTTAATAAGAACAAATTATATAAAAATTGATTATTTACCATATAATAAAGGTTAATTGAATATTATGTCTTTGAAAAAAGCGTGCATCAACTATCCTAAAATGTTTTACACTGGCAAGGAAAAATCACCTTTACATTTTGGATTGTCAGCAGAAGGTTACGAGTTAAATGCTGCTATGGAAGGGTTTGATAAACAACTATGGATTGTTGATGTTAAAAATGGAAAAAAAGTATGGATACGAAAAGATAGTATAGAGAAAATTACAAAAGAAGAACCTTTGATTAAAGACAAAGAAGAACCAAATAAAAATGTTGAAATAAAAGATAAAAATCAAAATAGTCCAACAGATTACAATATTTATATTAAATATAGATTATTTGTTCTTAAAAATGAACCTAATAAAAATACAAATAAGAGCAATTTTGATTTAGTTAGACAAGAATGGCAAGAACTCAAAAAAGATAATAAGAAATTAAAAGAAATTATGAATGATGCAAAAAAATGGTTTGAAGAAACAAAGGATATTTTTCCAAAAAAATCTAGACAAAAACAAGTAAAAATTGATAGCAAATAATATTTAAATATAAGACATATTATAACATTTATACTAATGAATATCGTATCTTTAAACAAGAATAATAATATTATTCTGATTGATTGTAGCTACTATATTTTTCATAGATATTTCGCAACATATAGATGGTTCTCTTTTCAAAAAATAGATGTTGATATTAATGATATTGTTGAAAATGATGTATTCATAAATGCCTTCTATAAACATATTAATAATGATATTAAAAAAATATGTAAATTTTGGAAAACAACAAAAGATAATATAGTACTATGTAATGATTGTGTAAGAAGCGATATATGGAGAAATGATTTATATGATAAGTATAAATCTACACGAACTCAGAAAAATAATTTTAACAAAAAAATATTTCATATATTTGGTGAATATATTAAGCAATTGGAAATTAAAAATCTATCAACTGAACGTCTTGAAGGAGATGATATTGTTTATATTACGCAAAAAAATCTTAAAAAATGTACAATTAAAAATATTGTTATTATTACAAATGATAACGATTTCTTACAATTAGTTGATAAAAACGTCCTTATTTATAATATGCAATTTAAAGAGTTAAAAAAGCGAGGATATAATGACCCTAAAATTGATTTACAATTTAAAGCTATATATGGTGATCGTAGTGATAATATTCCAAAAATTTCAAGTAATTTAACAAAAGATAAAGCACTTATGTTAGCAAAAATGACTGATGAAGAAAGAGATAAATATTTAACAGAAAATAGTATAATTGATAAATATAATTTCAATATGTCTCTTGTATCCTTTGAAAAAATTCCAAACGAATATATTACAAAATATAATGAAAATATCTCTATAATTTTAACATAAAAATATGTTATATTATAATAAAAAATTAATTGTTATTATTTTTATAATTATTTAAACAATAATAGATAAAGTATGTGATATCTTGCCAATTAATACTACTTCCGAAGATGAAATTGCAAGGCTAGGCAACATGTAAATGTTGCTCAGTTCACAAAAATAACAAACCTAATATACTTAGTAAGTGGATAGAGCTTCAAATTGTTCATACAGCACCATAAATTACAAAATAAAGATAAAAATGGAATTATAAAATGTACTTGTTATTGTCTTCATAAGGAAATATATATCTGCCGCAAATACTATATCTCTTAAAACTTATTGTTTGTTTTGTGTTATATTTTTTTATATAAAGTGATATGTATTAAATATCATTAAAATGAATTTAAAAAATATTAATTTATTGGTTACGGGAGGTTGTGGGTTTATTGGTTCAAATTTTTGTAATTTTATTTGTGATAAAGTTAATAAATTAGTTATAATTGATAAAATAACTTATGCGGGTAATAAAGACAATATTAAACATATTTTAAATAAAAGTAATGTAATTTTAATTGAAGAAGATATAATATATCATAATTTTCAAAAAACATATTGTGATTGTAATATAAATTATATTGTTCATTTAGCTGGAGAAACTCATGTTGATAAGTCATATAGTTGTTTGAAAAATTTTATTGATAATAATATTACAGCAACACACATATTATTAGAATCATTGAAGATTAATAAAATACCAATTATATTTTTTTCAACTGATGAAATATATGGTGAATCAAATAATAATAAGTTTTTAGAAACTGACCATTATAATCCTACTAATCCTTATGCTGCTACAAAAGCAGCTGCTGAATTATTAATTAATTCTTATATTAAATCATATAATATTAATATAATTATAGTTAGATGTAATAATGTATATGGACTTAATCAACATAATGAAAAAGTAATTCCCTGTTTTATTGATAATGCATTTAATAATAAATCTCTCAACCTTCATTGTAATGGTAATAAAATACGTGATTTTGTTTATGTTGATGATATCATAGATGCTATTTTAATATTAATGAATTGTGGTGTTAATCAAGAAATATATAATATTGGTTATGAAAATCCTATATCAATCTTAGAACTAGCTAAAATAATTTTGAAAGAATGTGGTAGTGATTCAAAAATAGAATATATCAAAGATAGGCCATTTAATGATAATAGATATAATATAAATAGTGATAAAATATGCGAATTGGGTTGGAAACCAAAACATATAACAAAAGATAGTTTTATAATAAACATAAAAAAATTAATAAAAGATAAATATGATAATAATTAAGAATATAGTGGATATAGATGAATATGAATTAATTGAATGCAATAATTTGATAAAAAATAACTTTATATCTAGTCGTATTGATACATATGAAAAGGCGATATTATATTATAGTGATAATATTATTGTAGGATTTTTGGGCATAAGCCATGATAATTATTTAAATCAATTGTGTATCGATAATAATTATAGAAATCGCGGTTATGCAACGAAATTAATAAAAATGGCAACAGATATATTAAAAGGCACTATTTATCTTTTTGTTGATAAAAATAAAGAAAATACAGATTTATTGTTAACTTTTTATGAAAAGCAAGGATTCATTCTAGAATATGATAACGAAGCTGAATATAAAATGTTTAAATAATTATATATGAAATTAAGTAAAAATGTGTAAAAATTGATTTATTAATTTATTTTTATAATATTAACTATGGAATTTATTAATGTCTACATCGATGGCTCTTGTATAAATAATGGTAAAGAAAATGCGTATGCAGGTTATGGTGTATATTTTAAGGAAAATGATGAAAAAAATGAATATGGAAGAGTAGAAGGAAAACAAACTAATAATACAGGTGAATTAACTGGTATTATTAGAGCATTAGAAATATTGAGTGATGTTGATATTAAAATAAATATTTATACGGATTCCGAGTATGTTATGAAATGTGCAGGATATTACACAGCAAGATTAGCAAAAAATAATTGGAAAACGCAAAATGATAAAGTACCGCCTAATTTAAAATTATTGAAAAAATTGCATGAACTTATAAATAATAAAGAAAAAATTAAATTGCATCATATTAAAGCACATACTAATTTACAAGACGAACATTCAATTGGCAATTATCATGCAGATAGATTAGCTAATTTAGCAATAGGAGTTAACGTTACTAATGTTGAAAATAAATTACAAAAAAATAAAAACTATATATCAGTATCATATAGTTATAAAGATGAAGTTAAAAAATTAGGAGCAAAATGGGATAAAGATGAAAAAAAATGGTATTACGAAGATGATATTAGTGATGAAAACAAGCAAGCTATTAATTTAATAGAATTATCTTGTGCAGAAAATAAAGAATTGCCACCAATTATAGAAGAATCGGAAAAAAAATATATCAAAATCCCTTATAAAAATAAAGATCAAGCAAAAAAATTAGGATGTCGCTGGGATCCTAATTTAAAATCATGGTATTATTTATCAAATAATAAAAATAAAGATAATATTATTAAATTAGGTAATAATATCTAATTACTCTCAATAACCCGTTTAATATAATTAATATTTATTAATGGTAATATCGGACAACATTCCCATAAGTGTGTTTTTAGAAATGTTTGTATTTTATATTTAACTGGATACATATGAAATAAACCTTGATATATATCTTCCATATATTTTTTATAATTAGGTTTTAAAAGATGTGAACTTTCTTTTGGCAATACTATAAGTAATTGTATATTGGGTGATACAAAATTATTATTTTTTTCAATGATTGGTTCTTCACATGCTATTGAATGATTTGTTAAATCTTTTAATATTGGGGGGAAATTATAAGGATAATACCATTCACAATCTATATTATATCCTCTATAATATGAATATACCCAATAAATACCCTTGATATAGTTATCACAAGCATTAAATACTACTGTTGAATCTAATGTAATATTATTATCAAATATTTGTTTGTAATATTCTTTATGCCAATTTCTCGGATTATCATAAATATAATATGTTAAGCAATCTTTGTGTTTTAATGCATAACAATCACTTGGTAATTTAGCTTCCCCAATAATTTTTTTATTTATATATTTTTCGCAAATATAATGCATGTCTTTATCTTCGGATACTGATAAGAATTTAAATATATATTTTAATGTATCATAATTTATTTTACCTTTATTAACTAGCAAGCCATTTTGTTCAATTGATTTTTTTGTTGCTGATACTAATTTATCAATACCATCGGTTTTAAGTTCAATAGTTAATAAATGTGGAATAAAATCATTTCCCAAAATTGAAGTCATAGTACAATATGTTTCAATAATATCAATATCATCGTAGCTATCATATGATATTTCCAAATTCCAATTTTCTTTAACTTCACATAAAATAGCTTTTTTTAGGTTATCAATATTTAAATAATTAAATATAGTTTTACAAGTATCTTTATCTTTTGTTTCTCGCATAAGATATATATTATCCTTGTGTGAAATTAAAGATAATATAATTAAATCAGCATCTAAACCATTAATAATAATATTACTATATTCTTTTTCAACTTTAAGCTTTCTAAATATTTTATGTTCTCCTTCACCTGTTTCGTCACTGCCACTATATATCAATTCAATTGAATGTGTAGAATATCTTATTTGTTTAGCAATAAATACATTCAATTTATTCATAAAATGAGTTCCAGGTGTAATAGCATTTGTATCCCATTGAGGTTTATTTGTTACATATTTATCATCTATTTTATTCCTATGAATTGACAAGTAACGTCTTTTTCTTTGTTGAATCATTTTAGCTGCTGGTGCAACTCCATCGGCACAAATTATATATTTTTTTGCTTTATATGTGTCAATATAATATAATATCTTATTCCACACACCTTCTATAATTTTATCTTCAATATTAACAATATCCATTTGATATATAAGTTCTTGTGCAACATTATGAATAATACCATTAAAGTCTATACAATATATATCAGTGTTTTCTGGTTTTTTATTGCTAACAATATTATTATATTTTTGTGATAATTTGTAAAAATAATAAGGAATTCCCATTTTAATATTAAAGATAATAAATATTTATATAATAATCATTTTTTATTTTTCTTGATATCTAATTAGAGAATATAATGTATAAAAATCGTAGCCCACAAATAAGTTTAAATGCCTTATTTTTTGGTTCTGAACAATCCAAATATGCTGGTGTAGCATTATTTGGAACAATATTTATATTATGTTTAGCAATATTATTTTCTAATAGCAAAATACCAATTGATCAAAGATTAGCATTTGTTATATTTATAATGCTTGTAGCTATACCATCTATATTAATGTCTTTATTTGAATTAACTTGTATAGTTACCGGTGGTAATATAAAATATAGATGGTGGTGCTGGCTATTAGCATGGGTAATTGCGGTTGTCATAATATTATATTGCTTAATGGTTGTTATATCATTAATTATGTCAATGGCAAACTTTGATATTGCTAATCAAAGAGTTGAAAATAATGAAGAAAATAATAAAATAGATACTAAAACAGCTGATGAATATGCAAAAAATGTAATTAAACAATATGAAGATGAAACAAAAAATATAGTAAAAGAAGACCTTTATAATGAAGATGGTGAAGATTCTCAATATTTATCTCAAACGCATCAAACTATTGAGCAAGATATAGCATCTCCAAATGAAGAATTTAATAATGAGAAACCATTAGCTAATAATTCAGATAACAATAATCAAAACAAAAATTTTTTAATGTCAAATCAATATAATAAACAAGAAGATTATCTAACTGGTCTTGATAGAAGTGATGTATTTGCTCATGTTAATTCATAATAATTTAATTAATATTATTTTTATTAAATATATTTAAGAAATCAATTAATATATTACTATAATGTTGTATAATGAAAAAAAAAGAAGATGATACAAGTAAAAAAAATAATTATTTTAGACCTCAAACTTGTAGAAATTGTGGGTTAAATGGGCATTTATACAAAGATTGTCCACATCCAATTATGAGTTTTGGTATAATATGCTATAAAATTATAAACAATGAAGTAAAATATGTAATGATACAAAGAAAAGATAGTTTATCTTTTATGGAATTTGTAAGGGGGAAATATAATGCTGATGATCAAAATTATTTAAAACAGCTAATTGAATATATGACTGATAATGAAAAACAAATGATTATGAATAATAATTTTGATCAAATTTGGAATTATACTTGGTGCCAGTCACCTCATACTAATTTTAAACAAACAAAAGAATATCTTGACTCGAAAGTTAAATATGAATATAATATTAGTAATAATTACTTAAAATCATTATTAAATTGCAAAAATGCAAAAAGTAATAATACGGAACAAGAATGGGGATTTCCAAAAGGAAGAAAGAAAATTAAAGAAGCCGATATAGATTGTGCTGTAAGAGAATTTTGTGAAGAAACACAATTATATAAAGATGATATTTCAATTGATAAAAATGTTATACCTTTTCAAGAAATATTTTTTGGCACAAATAATGTATTGTATAAACATGTATACTATATTGCAAAAATAATTAAGAATGATGCTAAAATACATATTGATAGTACATGTATGGAACAAGTTAGAGAAGTTAGAGCATTGAAATGGTTTACATATAATGAAGTTTTAATGAGAATAAAAAATTATAATGTCGAGAGAATTAAAATTTTCAAAAAAGCACATAGTGTAATAAGTGCGTTATTATAATATATCTTTATTTTTAATAGGATAATGTTAAAATTAAAAACTGCCCAGCAAAAAGAGTGTCCTGATGGAAAAGAAATTAATCCTGTTACAGGAAGATGTGTCAAGAAATGTGAAAAGGGTAAAGTAAGAGACCAAAAAACAGGAAAGTGCGTTACAGATATCAAAGCAAAAAACGAAAAAGAGTGTCCTGATGAAAAAGAAATTAATCCTGTTACAGGAAGATGTGTCAAGAAATGTGAAAAGGGTAAAGTAAGAGACCAAAAAACAGGAAAGTGCGTTAAGGATGTTAAACAACCATCTATTAGTATATCTAATGTGTCTAGTTCAGCATCTAGTCCCACATCATTTTCTTTATATTATCCAGATTTAAATGAAGATGATTTTTCAAATAAAATAGCAAGAAATATGAATTTTGCTATTCACAAGATACCCAAGTTTCCTATAATTGAAAATATAGAAGATTTTAATAATGTGGCTGATAAATTATGTGGAACTTTTGAAACTTCATTGTATCAACATTTTGTAAGTCAATATATATCCTATAAAACACCTTACAAAAGCGTTTTATTATATCATGGTGTTGGTGTAGGTAAAACGTGTTCAGCAATTACAATGTCGGAATCTTTATTAACAGCACATGATAACAAAGAGCCTATGATATGGGTTATAATGCCACAATCTTTAAAGCAGAGTTTTAAATCTCAAATATTTGACATAGATACACATACATTTGAAAATATTATAAATCAATGTACAGGTGACACTTATGTAAAATTGTTAAATATTAGTAAATCATATTTTAGTAACAAAAAGGTTCTAAATACAGAGCTAAAAAAATTATTAAAAGGGAGATATAGATTATTTACTTATGATAGTTTTGCCAAATATATTCAAGAAAATTATAAGGATAATGTTGTGGAAAATAAAGTAATTATAATTGATGAAGCGCATAATATAAGAAGTACGAACAAAAAAGATAAGGATTCTTTTATTGCGTTAACAAATATATTAACAACAGGTATTAACAATAAATTGGTTTTATTATCAGCAACACCTATGTACAATGAACCAAGAGACATTTTTGATTTATTTAAATTAATGTTACTTAATGATAAACGTAATAAATTATTAGCTAAATATGAAAATACATTTAATAATCAAAAACTTATCATTGACGATAATATAAAAAATATAATTAGAAAGTTATCTTCTAATTATATTTCATATTTAAGAGGTAAAAATCCTTTTACGTTTGCATTAAAATTAAATCCTGAAAATAGTGGAATTAGTGTATTAAAAAAAATACCTAGCAAAGATCCTTCAAATAAACCTATACCAGAAAAAGAAGCTAAATGGTTAGATAATATTGATAATGGTATTGTAACATCACAACTTAGTTTATCACAAAAAACGATGATAGAAAAATTAGGATATAAGGATATTGAAGAAACAGATAGTGATGATATATCAGAAGATAATGAAACTAATAATAAAAATCAAAACATGCTATTATTACAACCAATGAATATTGTATATGATAATGAAATTGGAAATAAGGGTTTTTTTACATTTTTTACTAAAACACGAGAAAGTTATCCATTGTTAGTAAAATATAATAAAAAATACGAGAATGCTCTTATGCCTGATGATGATAATTTGGGTAAATATTCTGGCAAATTTTTAAATATATGTAATATTATAAAAAAATCAAAAGGTATTGTTGTTATTTATTCACGTTTCTTATATTCAGGTATATTACCATTTGCTGTTTGTTTAGAACATATGGGATTTTCAAGAGAAGGAACAAATAATATATTGAATAATGCAAGTATAATAAAAGATAAACCAGTGTATAATAATGTTAAAACACCAAAATACTGTATATTAACTAGTGATAATAAAGAAATTATGGGTTCTACTAATATAGATGCCTTAATTAAAAAAATAAATAAACCAGAAAATATAAATGGTGAGCAAGTAAAAGTAATTTTAATAACTCCTGTTGCAAGTGAGGGTTTAAGTTTTTATAATGCACGTGAAATACATTTAATTGAACCATGGTATCATTTTAATAGACCAGAGCAAATTATAGGTAGAGGTATTAGAAATTGCAGACATCAAAATTTGCCTCTTGAAGATAGAAACACAACAGTTTTTTTACATGCTAGTATAAATGATAATGAAAATAAAGAAACAATTGATATTCACGCTCTTAGAATTTCAACGCGCAAATATATTGATAGTATGAAAGTAGATAAAATTATTAGAGACAATTCACTTGATTGTTTATTAATGAAAAATATTAATTATTTCCCTAAATCTATTTTTAATATTGGAAAAATAAAATTAAATACATCACAAAATAAAACATATGAATATGAATTTGGTGATAAAAACAAGTTTGAACCAGCATGTTATAATAAAAATGAAGGTTTAGATAAAGATGGTTATAATAGCGATGCTTATAAACATCTGTTGAAAAGAACACAAAATTCTTTGAAAGGATTAATAACAGAATATATTAAAAAAGAAATTTATTATATATTATATAATGAAATAAAAGAAAAATTAGATATTGACGATGAATTATTGATCTATACAATAAGAAAGTCACTATATCCGTTTAGTATTATTAATAATTATTATATTATTATGCATAAAAATGGTATTAAAATCATAAGTTATAAAAGTAAAAAAATAAATAAATTAAATATAATTTTTACAAATCAAGAAAAAATTGAAGATAAAGTTAGTGATAAAAAATCTGCAAATGTAGAAAAAATAATAAAGAATATTGAAATTGATTTACAAAATGAAGATAGTACGACTTTATCATTATATTTAAGTTTAAATAGTGAACAATTTTTAAATTTAATTAAATTAATATTAACAAATAAAAGTAAAGATGATAAAATAATATTCTTAGAAAAATGTTTATATAAACAAGGTGTACTTATTAAAAATACTGAAATACCATCTTATACGAAGAATGATAACAAATATATAGGTTATATAAATATATTTGATACAAATAATAAAGATAATATTATCGATAAATTAGATATTAATCTTCATATAAAAGATACAAATATATTTAATGCTGATATATCTAAGCGTGAAAGAGATGAATTAGCTAAAATGCGAAAACCAGCTTTGGTGATACCAAAGAATATGACATTAGAAGAAATGCCATGGGGATTTATAGAACCATCAAAGAATAAAGATAACTTTATAAATAAGCTTAAAATATTTTCCACAGATCCTGTTGTTGGTAAAGGCAAGAAAACAGGGCGTGTATGTGAAACATATTATGATACAGACCATAACAAAATCTTAAATCAAATAAATAAAACAAATGATAATAAATATAAGTTTAAAAATAAAAAGGTTTTATGTAGTAGTATTGCGAACCAATTATTATCTAAAAATAAATTATTATTATTACCATTATATAAACCTAAGTAAATAAATAAATAACATCTTTATATTCGTCTTTTTTATAAGATAAAATTGCTTCATTATATTCAACAGATTTATTAAATAGAAATGATATAAATAATGCTGTGGATTTATTCCATCTATTATTGACAATACCTGACATTATTTCTGAACTTTTTGTTATACCAAACACTTTATTGAATTCTTTTTGTGTTATAAATTTAATTAATTTATCTTTAATATTATCTTTAAAATCACCAAAAGTATTTGATTCGTTTAAGATTATTTCAAGAGGTTTCAATAATGTTTTTTTTTGTGATTTTTTTTCTTTAACAATAGGTACTTTTTTAGGTTCAATTTTAGGATATTCTATTGGTTCTTTATATTCTATATGTTGTGAAAATTTATTATATGCCTCAATAATATTGGATTTCCATAGTAAATCATCATTATCAGCATTACCAATTTTATTATATAATATCTTAATCATAATTATTATATATAATAATAATAAGTTCTATATCATTTTTTATGTTATTAAGTAATCTTCATATTTTAATTCATTATCATAGATATTATAAATAAGTGTATTTTGTTTGCTGAATTTCTTTTTTAATAAATAAAACTTCATACTTGATGAAAATTTTAGTTTTACAGCATTATTATTATCAGATGGTGAAACTTTATTTGGTTCTATCTTAATTTCCTCTTTTTGCGTTGTTTCAATAGTATTATTTAATAATTTTTTCATCATTTCATATTTTGTGATTTCATTTTGTGATATAATACAAAAAGATATATAGTTATTTATTTTAATAAGATTATCTTTTGATAGCCAGTTTAAATTTAAAAAAACACCATTATTATTTTGCGTATAATTTATATTACATTTTTTTATAAGCTTAAATAATTCTGATAATTCATTTGATGTTAATTTTATTGCATTATTTTGTATTGTTTTACATAGATCGTGTTTATTCATATTTATTTATATAATAAATTATATATTTATATATTAAATTTCACCAAAATCTTCTATATCATCATCAATATCTTCATTTATTTCATCTAAATCATCTAAATCATCTAAATCATCTAAATCATCCAAATCATCATCATCTTCATCTTCATCTTCATCTTCATCTTCATCTTCATCTTCATCATCTTTGAAAGATTGAGCATCTATCTTAATTTTCTTTATATCATCTTCTTCTTCATCATCATATTCTTCTTCATCGTCTTTTATAATATCAATGAAATCATCTTGAAAATCTTCTTCTTGTTCTTCTATATCAGAATTATCATCTACTATATTTTCTTCTACTTCAACAATTTCTTCCTTATCTTTAATTATTTTTCCTACAATTGAAATCATTTTATCATATAATGTAAACTTCTTTCCACATACACGAACATTTACTTTATCGCCAATATTAACATCATCAATATTTACTTCTGATTGTATACCTGATGTTATTCTTGGTATAATAACTTCAAGTATAGACATATCTTCAAATGTTCCAATTGCCCTTAGTCCTAGATTATTTTTAGCTTTGATAACGCATTTTATAACAGAATCTTGCGTTGGATTACAGATTTCAGCAATACAACTTAAATCATATGCGATATTACCGTTTAAATGAGATTCCTTAAAATATCCCGCAGTTCTTTTAATAATTTTAATACTATCCTTTTTAATAAATCCGTGTTTACTGCAATTATTTTCTAATGTAGATTTTATCTTAAATAATATCGTGTTTTCAAAGTTTTTGTTAAGTTCTTTTGGTGTTAAAATAACAGTAGTATTGAACTTGATTGGCATAAACATTTTTGACATTATTATTGCAGTTTAATCTATAAGAATATATCATTTTTTTTATTTATATATTAAAAATTGATATATAAATCTATAATATCTTTATTTATTAGAGATACAATATGGAAATTTCCAAAGATCATTCTATATTTTCTATAATTGATAAACATTATTCGTTAATTGAAGAGGATTGTGAATCTTATGTAAAGTTTACAAACTCTATAAATTGGAATGATAGTGAATATGAAAATTTTATAAATGTAATGAAATCATATAAATATAAAGAAGATATTGAAAAACAAATATTAGAAATATATTCTGATGAAACACTTTTAAAAATAACAGGTAATACAAATATCATAAAATATTGTCAAAATAGTAAGTATAAACATAAAAGTTTTGAATGGTTTAAAAATAAAATAATATCAAAAGATGTTGTTGATGATATGTTAGATTCGCAATTAAATTTTTATTCAATTAAAAGTAATTTATTATCTGAAGCAATTTTACCAGTTAATTGGTATGATATTCGCAAATTTTATAAAATAACTAAAAAAATAAAATATACTGATCCCGATACAGGTATTAAATATATTATAAGTATTACAAAAGGTAATGGATTAGAATTTGATGAAGCAAATGATAAAGATATGTATTATAATTTAAATAATTCAGGAATATTATCATCAACTCAAAAATATGAGTTTTATATTGATATAACAAATACAAATAAAAATAATATACTACCTGCATTAATTAAAATGGAACAAGCCTTGTATTTATCAACATTTATAATATCTAAAACACAGCAACAAGATATTATTAAAAAGTACTATGATCTTGTAAAGGATGACATTACTATTAAATCATTCAATAATAAAAATCCAAATAAACCACCACTTATTACACCAAAACCTGTAACTCTTGAAAAAGTAAATATAATGAGCCCTGACGAATATGGAATTGTTAGTATATTATCAGAATATACTGTTACCGAAAAAGCTGATGGTGAAAGATTACTAATGTTTATTGATGATAATGCGAAAGTTTATTTAATTAATAATACATATCGTGTTATTGATACAGGTATTACATCTATAAAAGAAATGCAAAATACTTTAATTGATGGAGAATATATTTCGTGTAATAATAGAAAGGATAATTCTACAAAAGGATTATATGCAGCATTTGATATATATTATTATGGTGGTGAAAAAGTAACTAGTTTACCATTAATTCATAATGACCAAAAAGTAAAAACGCGATATAATTATTTATTGAAAACAGCAAATGGTATGAAAAAAACAGAACATTCAATGGATTATGTTGTTAAAGAGCATTTATATAATACTGACATATTAAAAGATTGTGATGAAATATTATCTGGAAATAAAACATACCCATATGATATTGATGGACTTATATTTACACCAGCTAAATTAGCATTGTATTCTTATTATACAAATAAGGCAATGCCAATAACAGATAATGTTAAATGGGATAGAGTATTCAAATGGAAGCCTCCTGAACAAAATACTATTGATTTCTTAGCAAAACAAGCTAGAACAACTACAATTGATGGTATAAAATATAAGGAGTTCTTGTTATATGTTGGTTATAATGCATCGCAATGGGAGCAATATACTATTGATGAAGCATTGAAGATAGCTTATAATAAAGAATACAGATTAATGGTACAAGATAAAAAAAAAACTTATATTCCTAAATTGTTTCAACCTAATATATACTATGAAAAAGGTATTGAAAAATTACTAGTTAAAGTAGATACAAATGGAAAAGTAAGATGCGATAATGGCGATATTATAGATGGTGATGTAATAATTGAGTGTATTTATAATATGGATAGTAAAATACCAGCAAATATGAGATGGAGACCTATGCGATTGCGTGAAGATAAAATTAGAATTTATAAGATGGGTGAATTATCAAAAACTGCCAATGATATGAGTGTAGCAATTAATATATGGCGTTCAATCCATAATCCCGTTACAGAGAGCATTATTAGAGGTAATAAACCTATTATAAATATGGATATTAATGATAGTGAAAGTGAAAGATTACTAGAATCGGATGATATATATTATTCTAGAAATATACCAAGAGATGCAATGTTTTCGTATAATATGTTGCAATTTCACAATTTAGGTATAAAACGTATGCTTTATAGCAAACCAACTAATAAAGGAAATCTTGTTGAATTAGCATGTGGTGAAGGTGGTGATATGCCTAGATGGATTGATAATGGTTATAAATTTATTCTTGGTATTGATTTAGTTAAAAATAATATTTATGGACCACGTACAGGAGCTTATAGTAGAATGTTAGAAAATAGAAAGAGATATTTCAGAAATCTCAATGTTAAAGATAAAATAGCTTTTCCTAATATGGTATTTGTTGCTGGAGATTGTGGTAAAAGTATAATGGACGGCGAATGTTCTTTATCAATTGATGATCAAGAAAGCTTCAATGTATTGCAAAATGTTTTAAATAAAAAACGTAATGATATGCAAAAACATTATTCTAATATAATCGGACAAGGTGCCAATGGTTTTAATGTTTGTTCGTGTATGTTTAGTATTCACTACTTCTTTAAAAGCGAGGAAACATTGGATACTTATTTAATGAATGTAAGCTCTCTTTTAAGAACCAATGGAACATTCTTCTGTACTTTTATGGACGGAAAAAGAATTGAAGATGAAATTAATAGTAATGGTGGAGATATGATTGAAGGTGTGAAAAATACTGAAATTGATATCAAGAATAGAGTACCAATATGGGCTATTATTCGTAGATTTAATAAAGATACCAAAGATAAGTATAATAAAAAAATAGATGTATTTATTGAATCCACAAGTAAATTTATTCCTGAATATTTAGTATCATATGAAGAATTAGTTGAAAAATGCAAAACTTTTAATTTAGAATTAGTTGAAAGTGAATTATTTTCAGAATATTTCAATAAAATTAAATCTGCAATTCCAGATGATGATGCAGAAAAAGAAAATATACATAAAATTGTTATGGAGTTAGATAAAGACCTTGTGCAGAAAAAGTTTAGTTTCTTTAATAGATGGTGTATATTCAAAAAGGTTTAATAAAGTTTCGTATATAAGAGTTTATTTATTTTTTTAATTATAATTAAGATGATATTATTTTACAGCCCTTCATGCAATCATTGTAGTATGTTACTTGATAATATCAAAAGATATGACAAAGATAAAAAAATAAAATTAGTTTGTATTGAAGAATTAATTTCAGAAAATATTGAAATTGAAAAAAAAATTCATTCAGTTCCAGCATTTATGGTATTGCCCTCAAAAGAATTATTATTTGGTAAAGCTGTATTTGATCATTTATTATTACCAGGAAGGGGTGTATTATGTGGTGGACAAAGCACGAGATTAGAGAGACCTGAAAATAATAATCAGGATATTGATGATAATAATACAATAAAACCATTAGAAATCAAAGATAATCCAGATGAACCATCAGCTTTTGTTTTAAATGGTTTTAATTTTTCAGATAGTTTTTCATCTATTGATGATGAAAATAAAGTAGAATGTAAAGATAAAGGGTATAATTGGGATTATATTACTAATGATGCTAATATAAGTGATGGAATAAATGGTATTTCTGTTACTGAAAGCGAAGGAAAAAAAATGCCTTCACTAGATGAATTAAAAAAATTAAGAGATGATATTAAATTTGACTAATTAAAACATATAAGGAATATCAGCAATATTTTTTATATAATATAAAATAATATAAAATAATGTCAAATCAGTATGTCTTTAACCAATATTACATTGATTTTATTAAACGACTTAAAAAAACTTCCAAAGTAATTAAGGAAGATGGAAATGATAACGAAAAGTATGAATTGGCAAAAGATATAATGAAATCAATTAAGACTAATTATGTAACATTGGATAAGTCTTCGGATGAATATGTTTTATTTGTAAATAAGCTAGACGAAAATGTATGGAAAACTTATTTAGATATAGAAGATGATAAAATGAATGAGTGGTTTGATATGGAAAATATAAAAAATGTTGAACTATATCAAAATATCACAATTTCAAACATTCGCGAAGTAATGAATGATGATTATTTATGTCATCATTTTATTAGTGTTTTTTATTTATTTAAAAATGAATTAAGTGAAGATGTTGTAAAGAAATACGTATCTATACTACAAGAATCCTTTAAAGAAGAATTGTACGAAGATATTGAAAATGAAGAACATAAAAAACTATTATTAAGATTAAATGAAATCAAAAAGAAAACAATTAAAGATAAAAGCGGTGTAAATATGGCTGGAATGGAAGATACAATGTTGGGTAAATTGGCAAAAGAAATATTAGATGATGTAGATGTAGATAAACTGCAAAAATCTATTGGTGACAAAGGTGATTTATTGAAAGCTATTGGTGATCCTGATAGTGGATTTGGAGACCTTATTTCTAATGTAAGTAGAAAAATGGCTACAAAAATATCAAATGGTGAATTAAAACAAGAAAATCTACTACAAGATGCTATGAAATTCGCATCAACAATGCCAGGATTATTTGGTGGAGCTAATCCAGGTGGAGGAGGTAATAAACAACAAAAAGATATGGCTAATATGATGAATATGATGAATAATATGATGAACAATAAAGAAGGTATGGATGCTTTTAAAAATATGATGGGTGGTGCTGATAAGGGTAAAAAAGCTGGTAGCAAAGCGGCATTCAATAAAAATGCTTATAGAAAATCCATGGCTGCAAATAAACTAAAAGCTAAAATAGCTAAACGTAGAGAAGAAAATCAAGAAGTTTCAGATGAATAAAAATAATGTAAATATTTAGAGAAACAAAAAATGTTTTGGTTAGACAACATATTTGAACTAATGAATCCAGTACTTACCCCAGATATTAACATGACTATTGAAGATAAAATTAATGCAATTATAAGGGCAATAATATTTGTAGGATTAATATGTACACTTGTTTTTAATGATACACGATATGTATTATTTGTTATTATATTGATGATAATATCAATACTTATAATAAATTATCAATATGAAAAAAATAAAAAAATAGAGAAATATTTAAATTTAAATGATTTAGATATAGTCAATAATAAAAAATGTATTAAACCAACAGAAAATAATCCTTTTATGAACCCAAATATATTAACTACAAAAAAAGGTAATGAAGACTACGAAGCTTGCTCAATAAATAATAAAAATGTTAATAAAAATATAAATAAGTTTTTTTATCAAAAAATATTTAGAAATGCCGATGATATATATGATAAATCAACATTAGATAGACAATTTTATACTGTACCTTCGACAACTATTCCAAATGACAGGGAAAAATTAGGAGAATGGTTATATGTCAGGGGTCCTTCGTGTAAAGAAGGTAATGGTATAAAATGTTATAATAATTTATATAATAATATTAAGAATGGTGTTCAGATTTAAGAGATTTAAATAAATTGGTAGAATAATCCTTGTAAAATCCTTTTTTTTCTAAGAATTCTATTTTATCAAATTTAATATTATAATTATTTTTTTTAGCAATTTCAATACAACATTTGTTAATCTTTTCTAGTAAATCTTTTTGTTCTTGGCTTAATTCTTGTGGCTTTTGTTTTACTAAATTATGCATTATAATAATATATTATAAATAATTGTTTATATAAATGTCTAAATCCAAACAAAAATGTTTTATTTAAGGTGGAAATATTGGTGAAGAAGATAAATAAATAAACCTGCAACCAAAAAGGCTTAACAAAATATTATGCAAAAAATAATAATTTTTTATATAAATAAATAATATTTTAAATATTTAAAATGAAAGAAAAAACTACAATATCTTATTCTCATCAGGTAAATAATGATGATACTAAGGAAAGTAAAGTAGAATATAATAAATATACAAAGACACCTGATAATATAGAAAAAATGTTAACATATAAGAAAATTGTTAAGAATGACTTATCAGGTAATAATATTACAAATAACGAATCATTCAATGAATTGTATAAAAATAATACTGATATAAATGAGGTAATTGGTAATAGTTGTAATAAGAAGAATTGGAATGTTATAGAGTATAATAATTATAATTTAAAGAAAAAATATAAAACAGAATATGATAATATTAAATTGGATATAAATTATGATTTATTAGAAAAATATGATACTAAATATTTAAAAGACAAATAAAATTTTTTATATATTATTTAAGAATAGATAGATAATGAGTAATAATACTTTTGATGGATTAACTAATATATGCAATGACAATTGTTGGAAAGTCGCCAAGGAATTACATAATAAAAAAATAGAAGGGTATAATATATATCCCAATAATCTCGTTGATTGTAATAGTCCATATGTGAGAATGTCGGATATGTATCTAAATCATCCTAACTTACGGGGTCGCCCAGGATATGGTTTAGCAGATGATTGCTTAATAGATAATTATTCTTCTTTAAGAAATGATCCATCCATGTTAACTCATGATAAATGTAAAATACAATTATTTAATCGTATATTTACTTCTGGTCCCAATTTAAGATGCGGTAAAACTCATATAGGTAAAGAACTTGAATTAATTGAAGGTGAAGATACGAATCCTTTAAAATGTAGAAAACAAATTATGGAAGAAGAAATGAATAATATGATGCCTTTATTAGATTGTGTTAAAGATGTTCAAAATCCCGAAAATATTGTACCAATCTGGGTTAATGGAGGCGAAGATACACGCTCTTATATAAATAGAGCTGAATTTAATAAAAATTGTAATTGGCGAGGTAGAAATAAAAACTTTTCTGTATAATTAAAAAAATCTTATATTATAGAAGATATGAGTTTTAATAGAACGACATATGATAATTGTTCATACAAGCAAGAATTACAAGGTAATGTCAGTACTTTGCAATATTTACTATCCCCCTATAGATACGAACACGCTAATAAATGCAGACATCAACTAGGATTTATTGGAGGTACCGCAGTATCTCATATTCAAGGTAATATAGTTGACCTTGATAGTGAATTACGTGGTCAAACTCGTATTGTGTCAAAATGCAATACAAATCAATATGTACCAACTAATGATGGTATTATTAAAAATGATAAAACTAAGCCGATAGATACTACAATGTTACATTTGCCTGCGTGCCAATCAATAATGTATCGTGAAGTACCTGCGCCACCAAAAATAAATTATGATAAATGCTAAATTATTTTTTTAACATAATTTTCCTAAATAGTTAAATATGAAATAGTATATTAAATATATAGGTCCTAACATAAATGCTGCAAAAGCAAAAACTATTCTAATGAATATATTATTAACCATACCACCCCATTTACAGGAAAAAGATAAATATGCTGCTCCTACTGAAATTATAAAAGTTATTATATAGATAATGGCAATATATATATTATCTAATATAGTCCATCTATATAAATAGTTGGGGTTATATCCGCTCATATATAAATAAATAACTTCAATTGGGCTATATTTTGTTTCTTCTTCTTGATTATTGAAATTTTCAATTAACAATAACATATCTATTTATTTAATACATAAAATAATATATTATTTTATTAGATATGAATAAATATATAGATACAAGATTAAACTACGATAGTTGCAGTTATAAAGAAAAATTACGCAGAACGGTTGGACCTGGTTTATATCAATTAGAATCACCATATAATGATTGTGCTGATTGTTCACAAGATATACCTTCTGACCCATCATTAAGATATCAAAATTATGGTCAAAATACTTGCTCTATGAAGAAAGCCATAGATGATTCAAGTGAATTATTAGGGCTTAACTATAAAAACACTAAATGTAATGCCAAAGAATATATTCCTGGTAAATACGAGAAATCTGGTTGCTTTATATTAGGTAATACTGATCCACGTGCTTGCACTGCACCTCGTGAAGATACGCGTTTATCTAATCCACCATGTACATTAAAAGAAACAGGTATAAATAGATGGGAATGGTTATGCTTTGACCCACAAGAAAGAGCTATTGAAGGATTTGACAGAATACCAGTTAATTATAGAATGGTTGCAAAAGATAATCATACGCCATGTATTGAAGAACCGGCAGACCAATCTATTTTTTTACCAAAAAATGGAAGCGGAGATATGAATAAATTAGAAGATTGGAAAATGTGCAATAAAGATAATAAAATTTATACACCAGGATATCCTTATGGTTCAATGTATACGGGTGTTTCTTGTAAAACTTAATTTAAAGTAATTAATGAATATCTATTGTATATATTAATGTATTTTTTATCCTTTATTGATTAGAGGCCAATAATGGAATTATCCAACGATATACCATCAATGAAAAATATATATGATTCTACATATTGGAATCAAGTTAAACAAGATGAACAATATAGAAGTAGTAAAATGTATAACATGGCAAATGCGGGAAATACTGGTATTGTTTCTATGCCTGCTACATCTGATATGTTTAAAAAAATGAATTACACTATTCCTGATAATAGTAATAGTTCCAAATATGTACAATCTTTAACTGGAAATAAAATTAGCAGTGTGTCATTTACACACAATAATATGACACCATTTTTACGTAAAAATGTAACACAGAATACTAATCTTGAAACAATGTCACCTTTTCTTGATAATAGAACTGGTGGCAATCAATTTTGGCAAACAAAAAAAGAGGTACAATCTATGTTTAAACCACAAGCTAATGCTGGTGGAAATATTTGTGGTATGAAAAATAACGATGACTTTTATAAATCTCGTTTAGATTTTAAGGAAAAAGCAAATAATTTTTTCCCAATAGAACAAGTTAAAGTTGGCCCTGGATTAAATCAAGGTTACGAATCAAAAGGTATTGGAGGTTTTCATCAAACAGATACAAATACGCTTGCAAGACCTAAGAATTTAGATGAGTTACGCAGTAAAATTAATCAAAAACAAACGTATTTCAATATTCCTGTTAAAAGTCACATTAAGGGTACAGATCAACGAGGAGTTCAAATGCCTCTTGTTAAAAATCGCCCAGATACTGTGTATGAGCAAAGTGAAGATATGTGGATTAAAACAACAGGTGCCAATAGCAAAGAATCATTGCGTCCTGCTCAAAATATAAGACCAACAACACGCCAAGAATCACATGTAGATTATCAAGGTAGTGTATCTCTAAGTGATGCAAATGCGGGTTTTTGTGATGATTATGGAAAAAGTAAGGTTATTGTTTATAATAATGAAAGAGCTACTACTGAAAATAAACCAGTTGTATCTAATGTCACAAGTATTGTAAAAGCTATTGTTTCACCTGTTATTGATGCATTGAAATATACAATGAAGGAGTATACCGTAGAATCTGAACGCGGTGTAGGTAATCCAAGTATACAAATACCTGAGAAAGCTACAACTTATGATCCAGATAATCACATAATGAAAACTACTGTTAAAGAAACCACAATTCATGATAGTGAAATGATTAATTTAACAGGAAATAAAGAAATATATTCTACTATAACTGATCAAGCAAAAACTACTGTAAAAGAAACTTTAATTCACGATAGTGTATATACAAATGTCAAAGGTAGTGATGGTGGATATACAAAAGCATATGATAAAGCAAAAACTACTATTCGTGAAACTGTTAAGGCTGTTGATACTGTTAGAAATATTGGAGGTGTAACTTATAGTGTATCTGTATATGATCCAGAAATTGTAGCTAGAACTACTGTTAAAGAGACAACATTAGTTGCTAAATCACCATATGGTTTCTTAGGTGGTATGCTTGAAGGATTATTTGGAGGATATATTAGCAAAGAAATTGATCTTAAAAATACACACAAACAATTCTTATCTGATACCAATGAATATGGTATTGCTGGTGCAATCAATGAACATAGACAACGCGATAGAACTGCCGAAGAAAATGCTGAAATTGATGATACACGTGAAAGAATAATGATTTCTGCTGGTCATACACCAAATCCTGGAAATATGAATATTAATCGTGACTCGGCGGATGTTGAAATGACTACTCGCAAACCATTTGAAAACTCTGCTGCAGCACGTGAAAATGGTAATGTAGGTATGATATATCAATCGTCTCCAACAATTGATGAGTGTAGCATTACTAAAATACCTCAAAAATCTAATGCGTTTTCTAATAGATTAGATAGTGATCTTCTAGAACCGGTTAATGATAATGATTTAATGAAAACCCAAAGAATTAATCCCATTAAAAGTGGATGCAAGTTATAAAAATATATAAGGATTAAAACATATATATATATGTAATGGGAGCGGGCTCCTATTACAAGCTCTCGTAGCTTAATCGGTCAAAGCGTTGGTCTTATGAGCCAAAGATTGGGAGTTCGAGTCTCCCCGAGAGCACAAATTATTTTTGTAAGATATATAAAGTTTCATTTATATATTTATAATAACATTTAAAAAATTTTAATAAATATAATATTAGTAGATGTTTTTTAGACGCAAATTTAAACCCACATCATATTTATCATTGATACATAATTATAATATAAATCATATATCTAGTTAAAATTATTTGATAACATAAGGTAATCTAAAATATTTATAATTTCTTTTTTTATAACTGAAATACAATATATCTTTGTTTTTACTTAATAACCATTTTAAAGTGTTATTAACTTCAACAATTTTTTGTTTATATATAAGTATATCTAATAAAATATCTCCAAGAAGTCCAGATGTTTTAATAAATGTATGATTATTTATTTCATCTATATAAATATAAGTTTTACATATATCTGGTTTTGTTCTAAGAAATTGCCTATAACTTGTTATTTCAAATACTATGTTTTTCTTAAAAATATCTTGTGTATATTTATAATTATAAATAGTAGTATTATTATTTAAATATAAAATATATGAAATTATTGTTTTTGATACATCATTCATCATATTTGTATAATTTGTATCTAGCATTTGATCATATTTACAAAGTAAAGTAGATATTAAAGTTTTTTTATTTTCTGTAATGCAAAAGTGGTTAGATTTAGTACATATTAAGATATTGTTATGGATATCATTTTTAATATTGTAGTTTTTTTGATCTAATAAATTAATATATGATATAAAACCATCGCATTCTCCAATTATATTCAAGATATTTGTATCTTGTTTATTTTTAATGTTAAATAATGTATTATCATATATTGATTTTGGAGATGCTCCATATGTAATTCTTGCTTTAATATTATTATTATTATTTATACAATGATATCCTCCTGCTGAATGTCCAAATAGTATTGTATTATTAAGATTTGGTAAATTATAATTATCACATATAGTTACATTAATATTTATATTTTTTCTTAATCCTCTATTTATTATATTTTCTCCAAATTTGATATAATTTTTACTTGGAATAGCATATCCCTTCCAGATTACAAAATTAATATTATTAGTTTTTTTTATATTAGATATTAAATTAATATTTCCATTATATGTGTTAATATTTATAAATGTGTGTACATAGCTTATAAATAGTAATAAATAGCAAATTCTCATTATTTATAATTATATGTGTGTATTTTTATATATTATTACATCATATATAATAATAAAGTATTAAAGAAAAATAAACACATATATATGTAATTAATGTTTCGTCTTTCTTTAATTTGTGTATTGGTTTGTCAAGCTATTTGCTTTACTCATATTAACAATATCCCTGTTATGAGAATGCGACGCGCAAATGTCGTAAAAAATGTTTGTAAAATGAAACTAAATGATTTTGATACTAATACATTTAAAGATATTGATGTTGATAAATCAGGTACAATTGATGTTGTAGAGTTGAATAATTATTACGGAAAAAATAATTATATGGAATTAGCAGATATTAACAATGATAAAAAGATTGATTATCCTGAGTTTGAAAGACTAGGTAATATTAATAAGTTTGGAAAAAAAAATGGTGGAAATCTTTTTGTAAGAAATGCGATTAATTGGGGTCTTCTCAAAAAGGATTCTATATTGGCTGACGGCGAGGCATCAATTCTAGTATGAAACAAAGGATTTGATCCACTTAATTGCGCTACTGATATTGGAACACTAAACAACTATCGTGAAGCTGAAATTAAACATGGTCGTCTCGCAATGCTCGCAAGTGTCGGATGGCCTTTGTCTGAGATTTATCATCCATATTTATCTAAACTTGCTAATAAAATGAATTTTCTTTCATTTAATGGTAAGGCTCCGTCACTTTTAAATGGTGGTCTAGATAATATTAATCCTGTATTCTTTATGGCTATTATTGTATTCATGGCAACTTTTGAATCTGTTGCACTAAATAAGGAATATACTAATAATACTATTCCTGGTGATCTTAGTTTTGACCCTCTTAAACTATATGTCAATAAGGACCCTAGAACTAAACGCGACATAGAACTCAAAGAACTTAATAATGGGCGTATTGCGATGCTTGCAATCACTTATTATGCAATTAGTGAATTTGTAAATAATATTCCCGTAATTAAAGAAACTCCTTTTTTATTTAAAAGTTTTCTTTGATTATTATAAAGATGGATAATAAAGTTAATTACTATAAGATTATTGATGGCTTAAAATTTGATGCAAGTTTATTAGTAACAGCTGATGAATTAGTAAAAGGTCAAGGTGATGGTCGTATTTCGATTGATGATTCTAATAAATTATTAATGAAAATATTTGATGGTCGCAAAATAACACAAGTAGAATGCCGTACAATTTTATATATACTTAAAAACTATAAATTAACGGAGGAAGCCTCTCAAAATTTCTTAGATAAATTAATCAAATATGAATAAAAATTGATTTATATATATATTTTATTATATTAATATGGAAAAAAGTATCGCTAACATTACTATTAATATTAATTATGATACTTTGAGTATCAAAAATAAAAAATTAATAAAAATGAAAAAAATGCCAAAAAATGCTGAAGTTAGTGCTTTGGCTCTTATATCTAAGTATCTTAGTTAGATTTGATTAGATACTTTACACATGTATTTGAGAAGTTCATTATTTTTATTATCAACAATTTTTGAAATATCATTGAGAACTTGTTGACCTTTTTTAATTTGACAGAGACTTAGATCACCAAGTGGAAAAACATCATAAGAATACATTTTATTAATAATTAAATATAAAGAAATTTAAATCAATTTTTATTTAAAAAACTAATATTATTTATAGAAGTTTTTATATTATATATTAATAATATAATGAATAACAATTCTATTAATTTTCAAGACTGGAAACCTATTGTATTTACTAAAAAGCCACAAGAATTAAAAAAAAAAGAAAGTATTCAAAAGCCTCCGGGCAACAAAGAAATGATTAGATTATTGGAAGATGATATTCCTAATCTAAATAAAATGTCAATAAAATATGCTCAGGCGATTGTAGATGGTCGTATAGCAATGGGATTTACTCAAAAAGACTTGGCTCAACGCTTATCTGTAAAGGATAATGTAATTAAAGAATATGAAAATTGTCAGGTAAAAAACTTTAATGTAGGTTTTCTTAAAAAGATATTAAGAACCATTAAAATTGATCCTAAAACTATTATTAAATCCTAATTATAAAAATTGATATAAAGCAAAACTAATTAATATAATTACTACTATTATGCAAGTAGCTAATGATACTTGTTATGAGCGCGAAGAAGAATATCTAAGAAAATATCTTGATACTATTCGTAAATCCGATGGTACTTTTAAACGCGTACTTATATCCCCTCTTAGATATGCTGGTGGTAAATCAAAAGCAATTGGACTAATACTTAATAGTCTTCCTAAATTACGTGAAAAAAAAATAGTTTCGCCATTTTTTGGAGGCGGATCATTTGAACTATGTGCATCACAAAATTTAGGAATTCAAGTAATAGGTTACGATATATTTGGAATGCTCACTAATTTCTGGAATGTCCTTATTAATCATAAGGAAGAGTTTATTGAAGAACTAAAAAAATTTAATATTACAAGCGAAGAATTTACATATAATAGACACGTACTTCTCAATTACTGGGATAAAATTAAGCCATCAGATCTTATATATAATACAAAGAAAGTAGTAGAATTATCTGATGAAGATAAAGTATTGTTAGATGATAATATTATTAAGCAAGCTGTTTATTATTATTACAATATGACTTTATCATATGGACCAATGTTTCTTGGTTGGCCAAGTTCTAATGAAATCAAACTAGATAAATTTAAACGTAGAATTAAAAATCTAGAAAATATGCAATTTAATAATATATCCGTTGTTTGTGATGACTTTGAGAATGTTATTCAGCGTCACAGAGATGATTTTCTATTCCTAGATCCTCCTTATTATTTAGAAGGTGATAGTAAGATGTTTAAAGGATTATATCCTAATTGCAATTTTGCCATTCATCATAACAATTTTAATCACAAAAAAATGTGCGATTTACTCATGAATCACAAAGGAGGATTTCTAATTACATATAATAACTGCGATACTATTCGCGATTGGTACAAAGATTTTAAATTTGAATTTCCTGAGTGGCAATATACTTATGGTCAAGGCGAAACCAGAATAGGAAAAAATAGAAAGTTAGATGAAACAAATAATATTAAAGATTCGCACGAAATATTTATAATATGCAATCCAAGATAATTAGTAGTCGTCCTCGTAATAGTTGATCCCATGATTAGGTGATTTCAATAATTCAATAAATGGCTTACCAGCATTCCCATTAAATCCCAGAAAATAGCTTTTACGTTTATTGCGATATTCATATGTAATATAATTGCGCGTACCTTTTTTCGAGTCATCAGTGAAATCACCTTTAATACGTCCTGATTCAATTTTGCGCCATATGCATTTATCTACTATATAATCTACTATATCATCTGTATTGAAGAAAGTCCATTTTTTTCTGGAAGTATCTTTGTATGCTAGTATTCCAGCAGGTTTTTTGCTTTCGCTTTTTTTTAGATATTTCTCAAATATTTTGCGAACATATCCCTTGTCTTCTAGTGTAACAATATCAATATCCTTGAGTTCTGGAATATTACCTAGGACTAACTGAATATTTTTACCACTCTTATTGCTTACATTCAAATTGGTGTTTTTGATAGTTTCTTTTAATTTGTCGCAAATGCTATGTGATTGACAAATACTCGTATCTGACGTCGCGCCATATTCGGTCGGTTCATTTAATTCTGTTATATTGTATTTTGCGAGGAAGTCCTTTTCACGCTTATGACCTATAATCTTTTTATAGGCTCCTACTTTTTTACAAGACTCAATTCTTTTCTTGTTTCCTACAATAGCTATGTTTAGCATATCAGTCGTGATAATATATTACTTATACATTCAAACACATCATTTTTTAATAAAAATATCACATATTTATCCCAGCAAATACATATAAAAATATCACGTATTTATTTTACACCTTTAAATATTTAAAACACCGACTATATTTTAATAATAGAAATCTCTTTAGAATTATAATTATCTATTTTGACAGCATTATATTTTTTTAATGGTAATAAATTACAGGTTAAATGGCGCCACCCCCCTGTATTACAAGATTGATCATTAATTTGTTGATTACAACAATTAACCAATAAGATATATTTGAATTTTTTACTTTCTATTAAATAATCCATAAATACATATATTTCTTCTGTTGGCCAGTGTTGGATAACATCTTTTAAGATACACATATCTCCTTCTATAATACTTTCCTTATTTGTATAAAAATCAAGATGTTTGAAAGTATATTTTGGTTCTGGATATTGAGTTATATGATAATCAATAATTTTTTTATATACATCATAACCAGTATATGAAACATTTATATCATCATATAATAACCTTCCAATTATAAAATCTCCACAACCTAAATCTACAATATTATTAATATTATAATCCTTAATAACCTTTTTTACTATTTCTATATATTTTTCATTATATTCTACACTACTTCCAGGACCACTGCTACCTGAATATTTATTATTTTTATTATTTCCCCATATACAATATTCATACATATATGTAAATATATTTTCCATTATTATATATATATATTTATTTATTTTTTAAATACTATTTATCTCATTCTAATAATATTACACAAAAGAAAAGAGATTATACATCATATAAAATTACTAATAGTCATATATCATTTATAAAGTAACAACTTAAACAAAATAAAACGATAACTATGGATGAATTATTAACCAAATTAAAAACTAAATACTCAAACATAACACTATCAAGAGTTCATTTAGGTATATACGAAACATCATTAAACTCATTTATGATTAGAAGGAAATGTTATGAAGAATTAGGTATAAGATGTATAGTGAAAACGGAAAGTCAATAAGTTTTCAAAAAATATACTGGGATATTTGCTATTTCTTCAAAAGGTGTTATTGGATATGAGGTATATAAAAAAAGGAGGTATTGATAGTAATAGAATTGTTGATTTTATTAACAAGTTTATAAATGTAAAATATAAAAATAAATTAATCATTTTAGATAATGCGAGTAGTCATAGAAATCAACTTGTAAAGGATGTCCTTTACAAGGATAATAATATAAAAGATGTATTAGATGAAATACCAATACATATTTATAAAAATCTAATAAAAGGAGCATATGATAAAAATTCAAAATATGTAAAACAACATTCAACGATAAAAAGGAAACCTAAAAATATATGGATTAGGTAGGCGTTTTAAATGTTTAATAGTAAATTATATATGAAATAAAAGTATAATATTATTGAAAACTATAATATAATTATGATTAATCTGAAATTACCAGGTGGTTCAGTAAAAAAGTTTTATGAAGAAGTAGGTAAATCATCTGTTTGTGGTAAAAATAGAGTTATATATAAAAAAGTTAGTTAATAAAACTTCTTCTAAAGAATATATGAAAAATAAAGGAAGATATGTTCAAGTCAAAAATTTTGTTAAAGCAATGATAGCAGCTTGTAAATTAAAAACTCCTAAAAAACTGCTACAACAAAAATCTCCCAAATCTTGCATAGCGAATCAACATAGAAATCCTGCTACATGCAGATGTGTTAAATACAAAGTTCCAAAAAGCCCAAAAAAGAAGGCGCCCTCGTAAAACTTCTGCCAAACGTTCTGCGTAAATTACAAAAATAATTATATTATTTTTTTTACAAATATTAAAAATTGATAAGATATTTTATATATAAAGTCTATATAAGATGAACACTATTAAAATTATTATTGCCGTAGCTTTCTTAATTAATAATGTAAACTCTTTTGATTGCAATATGTTTCCTATTATTAAAAATATATTCAATAAAAATACTTGTTATAGTAAGTATAATAAAAATTATGTATCACATTCAACATTAATTAAAAATCGTAGAACAAGAAAAAATCATTATAAAATGACTGAGACAAATATTAATCTTAGAAATGCTAGTTTTCCTATTACTCCAAGTAAAATGACAGATGATTTTAGTAAATATCTTGGTAATACTGCTCCTAATTCCAATAACTAATTATTTAAAATTGGAGCATATATACCTTGCGCTGTTAATATTCCTGTAAAGATTCCAACAAAAACACAAGTAACTATCCATCCAAATATAGTTTTATATATTATTTTTTTGTTTACACCCGAAACATTATCTTTCCAAGAGCTTTCAAGTAATCCAATACCACAAGTAGCTCCCAATTGACAATGGGTAGTTGAAAGGGGTATTTTAAGTCTACTACCCAATATTGTTACAAGAGCCGCACTCAATTCTATAATAGTACCTCGTGATGGTGTTATTTTACATAATTTAAAACCGATAGCACGTATTATTCTATAACCATATAATAATAAACCCAGAGATATACCGACACCACCCAAGCTCAATATCCAATACGCGTTATTATCCATAATAGAGTTTTTTCTAACATCACCTTCCCAATATATAGTTAATATTGCAGCAAATGGTCCAACGGCATTAGCAACATCATTGGCTCCATGACTAAACGCAGCACAAGAAGCAGAAAATATTTGCAGATATTTGAAAAAATCTTCTGTGCGCTGATCAAATTCTTCAGCGTTTTTACTTAAAGCATTTATTATATCTAAGTCTTTATCTTCAACTTTATCAAAAGTATTAATATCTATATTAATAATTTTATCATATAATGTTGTTAGATTATCATTTTTCAATTCAACTATTTCTGTACTATTTGTTTCCAAATCTGTTACTTGTATTTTTGCATTTTTATGTTTATTATTAATACTATTATATATTTTTGGTAATACTGGTATTGTTAATAAACCAGATAATATACCAATACCAAATGAAATACCAACAATTGCTCCTAATGGAGTATCATCTAAACCAATTCCTTTTGCTCCCTTATAAAATATAAAAAATGAGTTTAAGAGCATAGTTATACCAACCAGCAAAGGAAATGCATAAAATATATATTTATTCTCGTATTTTTTTCGTAATATAGTTATTCTAATAATTCCATATAAACTTGAAGATATAAGTCCGGATAATAATGGTGAAATAAACCATGATAATACCATACCTAGAACACCACCAACATAAGGAAATGTATTTTTAGGAGTATACCATATTACACAATTGCTACCTTTTATTGCAATAGTCATACCAATCATTCCACCGATACATGAATGTGTAGTAGAAACAGGCATTTCTAAATAAGAAGCTGTAAATAGCCACGAGGCTACGGAGAAACAAACCCACATACATCCATACATTAATGTATAGGGATCATTTTGGAAACATTCATAATCAGCAATACCCTTTCTGATAGTTTCGGAAACATGAGAACCCATTAAAATAGCACCACCAGTTTCAAAAATGCAAGCTATAATAACAGCTTGTTTAATAGTTAAAGATTTAGCACCAACAGATGTGGCAAATGAGTTAGCAACGTCATTTGCACCAATACCCATTGATGCTATAAATGAAAATATTCCACCCATATAAACTATCCAAGCATATTGATTCATTATATTTTCCTTATATACTTAAATATTTAAAATGAGTACATAATTCTCTAAATATCTTAAATTTCTATAAAGTTTATAAAATTCATAAAAAATAAAATTATGTACTCTATTTACTCGTTTTTAACCCCATTACTTGTTTTCAATCAGAATTAGAACCCGAGCTATCTTCCGAAGATGAAGATTCGGACATATCAGAACCATCCGAGCTATTGCTATTATATGGTTCATGCCCTGTTTTCATTGGTTCATAATTATTTTTTAAAAAAGAAGGGTCAACAATATTAGAATTAGTTATTTTATTAGGCTTACTGTAATCGTCGTCTGTTAATATACCGAGAGAAACTAATGACGAACCATCGTCAAATGCGAGATATAATAAAGAAAATATAAATACATATATTATGCAAAATATAACAAAGTTGTTAAAAGTAAAAAACTCTTTTTTTTCATTATAATCTTCATTTTTGTCTTCATTATTTTTATTAATATAATAATATAATGCAAATAATATTAGAGAAACTATTAAAGAATATAACAATATCATATTACCCTATTAAGATTTTGTAAAATTGTTATATAAATAATTACGCAGTAAGTATATCTTAGACTTTCTTTAAGTCCTTGGTTTTTGTTTTACTGAAACACTTATTAACAAAATCTAAAACGGATTTTGGTTCTGTTTCTTGCTTATATAATTGTTTTATCTCTTTATTTAGCTCGCGGATTTCTTTTGTAAACTCTTTGATTTGTTGTTTATTAAATTGTTTATCTGTATTTAATTTATTTTCTTCCAATACGTTTTGTCGTTGTTCTATTTCAACTATTCTTTGATTAGTTGCTACTTCTGTATTTATATTTAATATTATATCGTTAATTACAGGATAAGCAAATTGACTACGATCATTGCTTCTATCAATATAGCTAATCAACCCAGATACCTTATCTATAAAACTAAAAGATCCTAAATTACTAAATAAACCGTTATCATTGCAATATAATGATTTAAACTCTTCAAAATCTTCTGGAAATCTGTCATCACCTTCTAATAACAAATTTAATATCTTTACAGCACTCATTGGGTCTTCTGTTATTGGTGTTGCAGACATAAGTAATAATTTAAGAGAATCTTTTTTAGACACACTATAAGATTTTTGCACCATATCTTGTAATACTTCTGGATTGGGCTTTTCTAATCTGGATAATGTATCACTATATACTTTGTGTATTTCATCAATAATTATTAATGTTTTTTTAAATGGGTCTTCTTTACCATTACGAGCAACCATTTGTTGATAAAATTTATTTTTACCTTTAATTAAATTAGTAAATTGTTTATAAGAAATAGGTTGTAACCAATTTTTGCCTAATAAAGCCATTCGTTCTGCTTTTGTTTTTGGTAATATCTTACCATTTTGCAACATTTCGCGTATTTTTATATTACAAATTTTTTCAAACATATTTTTCCAAATATCTTCTTTTAATGTATGGCGAGTAACCCATATTATAGTGTAATCATTTTCGTCAAAACTTTTGGTAGCAGATGCTATCGCAGTACATGTTTTGCCAGAACCAACACTGTGATATAAGAATAAACCTTTGTAAGGAGATTCGGGTGTTAAAAAGTTTTGTACAAAAGATTGTGTATTTGAAAATTTTACAATTTCATATTCTTTTTTCTTGCTATCTGTTTCAGGTTCTGAAACACACTTATTTTTAATTTCAAGTGATGAAGATTTAAAATCTTTAAAATGTAAACTTATATAATTATGTAAATCAAGATATTTCATTTTTTCCATTGGTGGAATTGGTAATATTAGTGGCTTTTTAATATTTGACATGGCTTTATATTTTTCAGCGAACATTAAGGTTTCTTTATAATTTTTCTCATTTATTAAACCTTTACGTTTATAATATTTGAGATTTTCTATTATTTTATCACCAAAGATTTTAAACATAAATAATGGACGTAACCATATTTTATTAACAGCATCACAATAGCTCATGCGTTTATCTAAATAATTACATAATATTGGTTTTGGATATTTTTCTAATAAAGCATTTAATAATTTACCATTTGTAATTCTATTATCAAATATTTTTTTACCTAATATTATTTTTCCTTTTTCCTTTTTATATCCATCTTCCAATTTATCAATATCATATATTACTGCTGTTAATAATATAGAATTTGCTTCTTCTAATTCTTCAAAAGGGCCTTTGCATTTTAATTTACAATCTAATTTTTTTTCATTAGTATATATTTTTCCATGTATATTACTAACAATTTTAATTAAATCTTTTTTAACAGGTTTTGATTTTTTATTTTCTTTATCTTGTATTAATTTCATAATATCATCATAAAATCTATTATTTTTAGTGCTTAACATATGAATATTTTCTGTTAATGGTAAATCAACTGCGGCCGCTATCATGATGTCTTCAATATCAGCTGTAAAATTGAGAGCATTTATATTTTGATTACTATGTTTTATATATAAATCATGTAATGTCATATCTTCGTTATAATTAATATTATATCTGTATACTTTTAATGACCAACCTACATTTGGTTTAAATGGTAGGCCAGACTGACCACAATAACGTGTTCCTCTACCAATAACTTGTGTATTTTCTGCTTTTGTTGTTAATGGTTCTAAAATATGCATATATTTTACATCAAATACATCAATGCCTTCTTTAAATCCAGAATCTAAAATTATAAAACGCATATTAGAACCATTTACATTTACAGGGCGTTCATTCATTTTAGCCATCATATTTTTTTTTAAACCAACGGTTAATGGTTTTTGATAAACATTTGATGTTGTTAATAAACCAAACGTATAGTTAGATGGAGGTAAATTATTTACAAATTTACCTTTATTATATACCAGCTGGTATTCATTTGCTATTAATGATGATGCTACCATTTTAGCACCATTTACACCTGTAACATCACTATATATAATGTGTTTATAATATTTACCATCATTACTCATATCTTCTGCATCTAGCTCTTTTATTTTATTTAACATTGCGTGAATTTTAGGTGACATTAATGGTAAATCTTGTAAAACATCTTCTCTATTGAATTTAGCTGAATCAAACTTATGATTTGGTTTTACATGAGCCCACGTACTTGTATTTCTAATACATATAGCTTCTTTTGGTATTTTACTCATATTCTATAATTATCATATATAATTTATATAGACCTTTGCTCTTTTTTGCTTGTTTTTGATTTACTTGAAGAACTACTTATTTTTGAAAATTTAGGTTTGTATGGTTGTCACTTATAGCTTTTTTGTAATATTTAATAAATAAACTAAATGATATATGTGTCGTTTTTAACATAAATTCATTAGCTATTTGATTTGACGGATTTATCACATTTATCAAGCCATAATAATATATTAGTTTTATTTATAGGATGTTTATTTGGTTTACTTAATATTATATCACTATTACTTGATTTTGAACTAGACAATTCTATAATCATTCAATATATAAAAATTAATCAATATTATATTATAACATTTTTATGAGAATGGTAAAACATCCAGAAATTAAATTAGAAAAAATAACAAATATAATAAATAAATATAAAACACCAGAATTACAAAGATTACTTGATAATAAACATATTGAAGATATGATTACAGACCAAATTAATGAATATAATACAAATGGATATTTTTCAATGTTGCAAACATTTACAATTGCATACATTGAAGAGGATAAAATTGGATATTTATTAGATGGTCAGCATAGATTAATAGCCTTTGCTGAATTAAATGACAGAGGATATAGTATTACAAATGTTATAGTACCACTGGTGATATATTATGTAAATAATTATAGTGAAGTTGAAGAATATTTTAATAAAATTAATAAAAACTCTCCAATTAAACCAATTGGAAATATAGTTAATTTTGATAGAGATTTGGCTCAGTCATTATTTAGTAAATTTACACGAGCATATATTCACCAAGATAGAGAAAATACACGTTGTCCTAATATATCTTATAAATGTATGCTTCACAATATTAAAGTAAGAGATTTTAAAGGAAAGTTAGAGCAACACAATAAAGGAATTAAGGATGTTTATAATGTGATTATTGAAATTAATAATTATTTAGATAGCATTGCTGATAATCAGATAAATCCTGTTGATAATAATAAATTCAAAAGTTGCAAAAAGAAATCTATTAATGAAAAATGTGATGTTTGTTATCTATCAATATTTAGCAATTTTGAATGGTTGGATTTAGCACTATATGCATTAATAAATAATAAAAAAATAAGCGAAATATGTAATGATTTTCTTCGTGACATAGATAAAAACAAAAAAAGACCTAAAATATCAAATGAATTGAAAATACAAATCTGGAAAAAAATAAATCAAAATCAATGTGATAAAGGTATATGTTATACATGCGAAGAAGAGTTATACTTTAATAATATGCAATGTGGTCATATAATAGCACATGCACTTGGTGGAGAAACTTCTTACAATAATATGATGCCAATATGTAAAAATTGTAATTTAAAAATGGGTACGATGAATTTGGAGGAATACAAAAAATTAAAGTTTTGTCAAGTGGAGTGTAAAAATTGATACTTTGTTTTTCTAATAATATTATTAAACATAAATAATGTTGAAGCAACTAATCAAATTTACTATTGTTTTTATATTACTAAATGTATCTAATTGTTATCAAAAACATAAAATGAATTTAATAAGGTGTGTAAGTTGTCCAAATATTACATTAGAAACGCAAAGTGATAACAAAAAACCACATTCACCTATTTATAATAATGTACCACAATATAAAATGCTTTATAGTCCAACATTAAATAAAGATTATAAAAATATAATCAATCAAAAAAAAGCTAGAATTGAATATTTAAAAAACCGCGAAAAAAATAATTTTAAATAATTGGTTATAGTCACTATAAAAATCTTCTTTTTTTCATATTAAATTATTTGCTTTTTAATCATTTTTTTCTTTAAAAAAATATCTGAAGCACTAAAATTTGTTAAAGACCTATTAAATAGGTTCTCATTTATATTATCTGAATCCAATTTAGGTTTTCTTTTAATTAAATTTTTTTTTATTGAATGCCATATTTTTATCATAGATAGATTATTATTATTATATAATAATATATATATTTATATACAATTAAAAAAATTAAATAACACAAAATATATATTATATAACTCTTCCCATAAGAAGGTTATTTAAGCCTTTTTTATATATTGCGGTGTATATCCTATACAGAATACTAATACCTTACTAATAAAGTATTATTTAATATATCATTTGAAAATTGCTGGGTATATCCTATACAGAATACTAATACCTTACTAATAAAGTATTATTTAATATATCATTTGAAAATTGCTGGGTATATCCTATACAGAATATAAATTTCATAATAATAAAAGAAACTTTATTAAAATACTTTAATAAAGTATTACATAACAGCAAACTATTTTACATATAATAAATGTAATATATTCTTATATCATTTTTTATTTTCATCATCTGGCAAATAATTTAAATATAACAATGGTAATAATCCTACTACATTTGTAAATAATAATAAGTAAAATAAATTGTCAAAATTATTAGAATTTACATTGAATAATTCTGTTACTATACCACCTGTTATAGAGCTCATCATACTTGATAAGTTATTTAAAGACATTATAGTTGCATAAAATGAAGCCTCAATATTTTGAGGAGATATTTTTGCGGCAAGTACTAATATTGGCATAAATCCAATTTGACCTAATATTGTTAATATGATATCATCACCAATCGCAAACATTTTATCTGGTAATCCCAATAATTCATTTGTTCGCGATACTAGTATTAAAGGTGTCAAACTAAATAAAAATCCACTAATAGTTATATATTTAAAATATTTTTTATATGATATGTTTTTTAAATGATTATTATATATATATATACCAAGTACTGATGATATTGATGATACAAGAGATAGTCTTCCAAAAAATTCAGTATTGAAATTTAATACATTTGTTTCAAAATAAAATAATGAGTTTCCCGATGATGGCATAGCTTGCCATAAAAACATAAATAATAATGGATATAAAATTTCTTTATTTTTAAAAGATTCTATTATTAGATTAAATTGCTCCTTATATTTATTAATATATATATTTGTGTTATTGTTAATAACCTTATCATCTTTAATATATAATCCAACAAAAGCAGTTATTAAAGGAAATAATGCTGTTAAACTAAATATCCAAGATATACCATATTTATCTAATAAAAATCCCGACGAATACGATGAAATAATAGAACCAATTGATGAAGATGTCCAACATATACTTTGTAATGAACCAGATAATTCCTTATTTTTTGATTTTGTAACAACAATCGCGTCAACTAATACATCAGAAAATGCTATACCAAGTGAAGATAATGTTAAAAGAAATATAGATATATATTTTACATCGTAATTATTATTTACTAAATAAGACATTGTTAACCATGATGAAGAACTTAACAAACCAGATAATATCAAATATCCCTTACGCTTGTATCCAAATAAAGGATATGTGTCTGATATAAAACCGTATAATGGTTTAATTATCCATGGAATTGTAGTAATTGATCCCAAAAATGATAATTCCGATGGTTCTAAATGTAATGTATCTTTATAATAAAATGTTATTGCTAAACTTGATAATCCTATAATACCTTGAACAAAATAAACTAATGCTATTGCTAATATATCATTTGTTAATTCAATACCATATATTTTTAATTTATAATTTGTTATAACTGGATTAATTTTTTTTAAATTGCATATTGTTAATGGGATTTTTTGAATTTTATTATTATTGAGTTTTAGTTTACTATGAGGAAATTTAGTTAATGGTATTATAAACCCTTCACAATAATATATATATAATAATATTAATATCTTTTTCATTAATTTAAAAATATATTATTTATTTATATATACTTTTTAATAATAATAATATATGTTCTTTATTTTCATCTGATAATTTATTCCACTCATCAATATTAATATTTATATAATTAATATTAACTATTAATTTACCTCCAAGCAAACCTTTGCCTTCTAATATTATTTTATTTAGATTAAGTGGTTTAATTTCTAGATTTATACAATTACCATCAATATAATTAATAATTTTTGTTGTTCCGGATAAATATTCATATAAATTTATATTTATTTTTGTTATTAAATCAATAGTACCATTATCATTAAATATATGTTTATATATTGATTTATCTTCATCATCTCTTCCTAATATCATTTTTATTTCTATTTCATGTTCTACACCATTATCATCTATATATTGACGCGTTAAACAAGGATATTCTTTTTTACATAATATACTAATATTAAATAGTTCTTCAACACCTTTTAACGTTATTTGTAATTTTTTTTTTTTAGTATTTATTAAATCATAATATAACAATGGTAATACAATACTATGTTTAATTACAGATGTAGATGGATTATAGTATTTTTTATTTCTAATACCCTTACTTAAAAACATTTTAGCAACATCAATAAAGGTCTTTTCAATTTCCTCTTTATTTGAAAAAAAATCATCATATATATCATTCCAAAATTTACAATCCATATCATTATACATATCAAAATCTTTACCTAGATCATCAAAATTATATTCATAACTACTAAACCCATTTGTTAAACAACCATAATTATCAAAATCATCAATTGCTTTTTTATATGCAATGCAAGCATTTTTAAATTTTTCAGTTTTAACATTTTTAAGATTTTCATCTTTAATGTTACAAAGTTTATCAGGATGACATTCTAACGCAATTTTTTTGTATTTAGTTTTAATATCATCCCGGGTATATTCAGATAAATTATTTTTATCTAATTCAAATATTTCTATATACATTATTTTAATTATAATGATATTTTATTCTTTATATTATGTGTTAATACTCCATTCAGGCCATATTTCGTTCATGTCATCGTTTGTTATTATTCTAAATGGTCTTATCTTATAAAGCATTTCCATTCTTTCTTCATATTTATCAAATGGTCTCTTGACAAATACAGCTTTTTTTCTAAAACCATCTTCATCAGCGCCTAATTTATTTTTTGCAGGATTAGATTTCAACGGAGATATATAATATAAAGCTAGTGTTTTTCTATACATACCTTCGGGACATTTTATAATTTCAGGTACGCCATGCCAGCTCATTTCAGAAGTTTCAAATATAATTGCTTTATTTTTCTCGGGATAACATTTATAAATACATTTAGTCATATCGGCATCCCATAATTCTGTAGCACCATTCCATTCATCGCACCATTCATCATTTAAATAAAATATAATATTTAATCTTCTTTGTTTATTTTTCAATATGGGATGCTTTTCATAATCTAAATGCATATTTAATCTTCCATTCCTAGGATGATAGTGAATACCGGAACCATGTAAAGTATTATCAGCTGAAATATCATTGATATCAAATATACTTTTTAATTTATTAATAAAAGTATCACTTGATAAATTATCTATCAAAATATTAACTTCTTTGCTAATTTTATCTTTTTTATCTAATACATATTTAACTTCAACTGGATTACAATAATACCAAAAATCATCATTTACTTTATTAGGTAAGCTATAAATCAAACTATTATAATAATTATAATTTAAAAAGTCATTTATTACAACATGATTATATGGATATGTATTTACACTAATATTTTCATTAAACCAATTACCGTATATGCTCATATAAAATAATAATAATATAATCATATAATGATTAAATATTTATATGATAGAAAGTGCGTGGGAAAAATTACAAGTAAAATTTCCAGATATAATATGCAATAATAAAAAATATTATGATATTGTTAGGAATATTATATTGTCCCCTAATAATATATTAGTATATTGTGCATATGGTTTTCCAATTGATTTAATGATAGAAGTTGTATTAATGCAAAAATTTAATAAAAAATATTTTTATAGAACTCCTCATATTTGGAATAAAAGTATTCATTACAATGAAAATCAATACTTTATTGAAATAGACTTAATGAATCCTGAAAATATTAAAAATATAGAAAAAATAACTAATTTATTACTTCATATTGTAAAAGCAAAAAGTATAGATTTTAATAAACATTTAATAATATTAAAACATATTAATTTATTATATAGACATTATTACGAGTTTCGTATATTATTAGAAAGATTTCAAAACAATATCACTTTTATTGCAACAACGCATCATGTATCAAAAATAGAAATGCCAATATTAAGTAGGTTTCGCAATTTTAGAATACCTTTATTTTCATTTGAAGAAATAAAAGATATTTATAAAAACGATTTAGATATGTCTATTAATGAATATTTAGCTATTACAAAAACAAGAGATATTATTAAATGTATATTTATAACAGATAATGAAACACGTTCAAATAGCAAAGAATTAATAACAAAATCATTTATAAATTATAATTATCCTCCATTTGTAAATTTTGTTAAAACATTTAATTCAAAGAATTTAGAAGAAATAAGAATTTTATCTTATAAATGTTGTCAATATAATATTACCATATCAAAAATAATACACGATTTTATTAAATTAGTAGATGATGATGGAGACCATTATTTTAATATTAAATATCCAAAAATAGCAAAAAAAAATTATAAAATATATAAAGATAAATTAAAAATGAAAATTATAGAAATTGGTACTAATACAGACTATATGTTATCACAAACTAACAAATGTAAAGAACCAATATATATAGAGAATTTATTATGCCAACTGCTTATCTAGTCAGGTGGTTCATCATAAATAACTGGATATCTTTTATTAATTCCCTTCATTGATATATATTTATTTGTTGTTATTACATCTTCTTTGTTAATTATAAAATTGTCATAAATTATTTTTGTTTCTATAAATTTATCACATTTATAATTTTTATCAAATATAATACTCAAATATACATATTTAATTTTATCTAAGTTTTTTTTTAGACATTCATTGTAAAGCTGTGAACCACCAATTATAAATCCATTTTCAATACTATCTGTTCTATTTAAATGATTTATTGCTTCCTGTAAATCTTTCACAACAATAATATTATCATTATTATCAACTTCATTTTTCATTTTTTTATATTCATTACTAGTAATAATAATATTAACTCTATTTTTCAAAGGTTTATTTGGTATCGAATGCCATGTATTTTTACCCATAATGATACAATTATATTTTTTATCATTTTCTACACATGTAGTTATTTTTCTAAAAAGTTTCAACTCTTCTGGTATACTCCATGGCAAAGCATTTTTATATCCAATACCGCCATTTGTAGTTGCTGCAACAATAATACCTACGTCCTTCATTAATAATTATTATATCACATTTCTTTATAATGTTTGTTCATTATTTTATATACTCTATTTTTATATTCTTCAAAGCTTTCATTTTCGTATGCATTTATAATATCACCAACCTTAATTTTAATTTTATAATTTTCAGGTAAAAATATTTTTATAAAATTTTCAATTCTATTATATATATTTGATCCATTATAAAAATATAAAGAATTATCTTGAAATTTTATTAATATTGGTAATATATTAGGTTTTTTTATAAATGCACCATTTTTTTCAAAATAAGCTATACTTTCTAATTCATCTGGTAATTTATTCGCAGATGGAGATATAAATAAAATATTATCTCCGTTTTTTCTTTCATTAACTTTTTTTTCAATTTTACATGTAGTATTATTTTTTTCACTAGTATTTAAAAATATACCACCAATTTTTTCATTAGCTATATCATCAAAATTTATGTATTTATATTCTTCAAATCTATTTAAAACGAACCCCAATTTAGGAAAGATACTTAATAATACAAGTCCATCTAATGTTGATACATGATTGAAAACGCATAAAAACTTTTCGTCACTATAAAGATATTTCATATATTTATTATAATCTTCATCAGATATTTCAATATTATAAGACATCAAATAATGTACTACAAATTTATAAAATACAATTATTAATGTTGTTATATTGCTATCACCTTTTGTATGTTTTAAAATAAAAATTCCAAGTATTATTAATATCACAAATAAAATAATCTTAAAAGGTATTAGTGTATAATGAATTACATTTATCATGAATTATTCTTATATTTTAACTAGACTTTCATTTCTTTATATTCTCTATTCATAATATTATAAACTCTATCTCTATATTCTTTAATGCTTTCATTTTTATCTGGTTTAACAATATCACCAACATTAATTTTTATTTTATAATTTTCAACTAAAAATAATTTAAAATATGCATTAATAACTGATTCCCCAAATTCTTTATTATAATCTAGTGTATCATCTTCATATTTAATAGTTATAGGTAATATTTTACTTTTATTTACAAATGCACCCGAACTTTTAAATTCAGAAATATTACCGGGATTTTGAGAAGACATACCTTTACATGGTGCAATAAATATAATAGATTCGCCTATATTTCTATTTTTTACTTTATCATGAATTATTTGTGTAACACCATTTCTCTTATTATAATCTATTAGAATAGAACCTAACTTACTTACAGCATTTTTATCAAATGCTATAAATTCAAACTCTTTTTGATTATATAAAACTATACCCATTCTAGGGAAAACACTAAACAATAAATGTCCATCAACTAATGTTGTATGATTAAAAACACACAAAAATTTTTCATTACTATAAAGATATTTCATATATTTAATATAATCCTCGTTTGATATGCTTATTTTTAAAGACATGAAGAATATCATTAATTTAAAAAATGTAGATACAATAATGTTAATATTACCTTCTGATTTAGTATTTTTTAAAATTATTAATCCAATAATCATAAGCATATATACGATAAATAATCTAAATGGAGCAGTAGCATAATTTATAAAAGTTTTTAATAATAAATAAAGCTTATTTATCATATTCAATATATCTTTTTTTGTAATGTTTTTTTATATATTTTTATAATCTTTATTCATTATATTATAAACTTTATCTTTGTATTCTTCTATACTTTCTTTTTCATCGGGTTCAATTATATCACCGATTTTTATAGTAATATTATAATTTTCTACTAAAAATACTTTTAAATAACTATGAAGCATTGATTCGCCGAATTCTTCATTATAATTTAATGAATCATCTTGATACTTTATTATTATTGGTAGTATTTTAGTCTTATTTACAAATGCCCCACTTCCTTTAAAATTAGATATATTTCCTGGTATTTTAGGTGGTATACCTTTACCGGGAGCAATACATAATGGTGCTTGTCCGCATTTTCTAGCTTCTATTTTTTTCTTCATAATTTCTGTTGTTCCACCCATTTTATACCTATCAAGTAATATACCTCCTAATTTATCACTTATATTTTCATCATATAATATATATTTTAATTCATTTTGTTTATTCATTATTGGTCCACATTTAGGTAAAGTTCCAAATAATACAATCATATCGACTAATGTTGTATGTGTAAATACACATAGATACTTTTCTTCACTATACAAATAATTCATATATTTAATGTAATCTTCATTAGATATTTTGATATTTATTGATAAAATATATAACATCATTTTACCCATTGTCAAAACACAAAATGTAATATCGCCTTCTTTGTTAAGAGAATGTAGTATATATACTCCAATAAAAAATATTAAATAAACCAAAAAAACTCTTATAGGTAAAGTAACATAAATTAAAAAAGTTTTTAATATACAATATAATTTATAAAGTAATTGATATAACATCTTATAAAAAATAGTAATAACCCAAGTCTTATATATGATTTTTGTACATTAATGAAGAATATTTAGGTATATCAAAATTATATAAATCTTTCTTAGCATACTTATTATTTTTAATCCAAATTCTAGCAATATAATAGAATTTTTTAGGACTTATTGATATACCATTTATATTATTTATATAATCATCTTCTTTGCCAATATTTTCACCTAATACATTCGCACATAAATTAAAAAATCTTTTTTCTAAATCTTCAGGATAAATCTTAAAAGAAAAACAACCACCATTTATATTAAGTTCATCTTCATATTGAGGCATTATATCAAGTCTCATAATAAAAAACATACCTTTTTTAAATAAATTATTAAATGATTTAAAATAATAAATAAAATCTTCGACCGTTGACATTTGTCCTATCATTTTGTAGCTATTTGTATCCCATTCAATATCATAAGGATCGTGAAAATACATAACCCACGAGTCGTTTAAAAATTTTGGTGTAATAATACTATTGTCATCCATTTATAATAAATATATATTTAATATTCTTATATATCTCTATTAAATAATATAAAGCTTCATTCTATAATTATTATTAAAAGAAATGTATCAAACATCTATTAGAAAGAAAAAAAAAAAATTTAATAGTAATAAATATGAAAACTATGAAATTAATTTTGATTGCGAAGAATATGGTCTTGTTAAAAAATTATTGGGCAATTGTCGTGTTAACTTAATTACAAATAGTGGAGATGAAGTTGTTGGTGTAATAAGAGGTAATATGCGAAAGTATAATAAGCGCGTATTAATTGAAAAAGGTGATATTGTTGTAGTATCAAAAAGAGAATTTCAATCAAATAAAGTAGATATCGTACATAAAATATCTTTGGATAAATATTCTGATATATTAAATGGTAATAATATTTCAAATACTTTAAAAAATGAATATTATAATAGTTCTTATACTTCTGCGACAAATGATAAGGATACTCATATTAACTTTGGTGGTTCTACCACAGATGATAGTGACACTGAATCATATAATAAACTAAGATTCTTAAATATAGAAAATAATAGTAGTGATAGTAGTGATAGTGAAAAAAATATAGATATAGATAATATATAAATAATAGATAATATAATTATTAAATAATAATGAAGATTCTTCATATTATTATATATTCAAATTCTAAATTCAGTGATAATATCAAAGAAGGAACTTATGAAAATATGCAAAAACTATTAAGTAATTATTATAAAAAGTTTAATGATAATGTAACTACATATTTTGTAAAATATAATGAATATGTTAAAAGCATTTATGGTTCCGAATATTATATTGAAAATAATATTATACATATAAATGGTAAAGAAACATTTATTCCAGGTATTTTAAAAAAAACTTTACTAGCTTTCAAATATTTAAATAACTTTGATTATGATTATCTTATAAGAAGTAATATTAGTACAATTATAGATTTTAATAGATTAATTAGCTATTTAGATAAAAATCCCATTGATTATTATGGTGCTGGTAAATTAGTTAATTTACAATGGACGGGTGGAGGTATGTTAGATTCAACATGGCGTGGTACACTATTTGCTTCTGGAACATCAATTATATTTACTAAAAAAGCAGTTGAAGAAATTGTAAATAATATGAATTTAGTTAGAATGGATATTATTGATGATGTATCATTGGGTATTTATGTAAGAGAACATAAAAATGTAACTCCAAAAGAAATAAACCAAAAACATTTCTGTGAAGTACCTCATTTTAGTAAGGATAGTAATTCTATTAGTCATTTTATAGAATATATTAAAAATAATAAAGATATTATATTTTATAGAAATAAATGTTTTGGCATTTATGTCAAACATAGAGATATTGATTATGAACAAATGAAAATTATAATAAATGCTATAAAATAATTATTTTTTACTTATGCAACTATTATTATCATATGTAGATGGCATGAAACTATGTAGGTTTCCATCATCATCTTTAAAAGCTTCTCGTTGAAGTCTTTTACTATATTTAAATGAAAATTTAGATAATTTTTTACTATCATATAATGTCATTATTAAAGTATGTAATGGAGCATCGCCCCATCTGTAATAAAATATATAACCTAATTTATCAATTTCGTTTATAATATTTTTAATTTCTTTTGAATTCCATAAACTAGGCTTTGTAATAAAAAAGTTATTATAATACATTAATGGCATAGCCATATCAATAGTTGTTTCATTATACTCTTTTTCATTTATAATTGAATAAATCTCTTTAAATTTATTAAAATATTTACTTGTATTATCCAACTTATGAACCATGAATAATTCTTTTATTTTTTCTTTTTTATTAGGATAAATATCTTCAAAAAAGTCCTTCATACCATAATTACATATACTACAATCTATATGTATTATATTTGATATATAATTAAAGTCTTTATCCTTCATTATTTGAAACATATCTTCTGTAATTGGTTCTTCAATAATACTATCATCATCAATTCTCATCACATAATCATATTCTTTGCAATATTTAAAAAAGTGTTTAATCCAAAAATTACACATAATTCTATATTTATCGTTTCTCCAATATGGTACAGGATTAACATCAATACATTTTTCCATTTTTAATTTATCAATATGATCTGGAATTTTAAAATCATTCTTATCTAGTTCTTGAAATTTGACAATATCTTTGCATTCTCCACGAATACTTAATAAAATTTCATTTTTAGAATTATTGTCATAGTCGCCTTCATGTAATATAATAACAGGATATTTATATTTAAAATTAAAATTTTTAAACAAAAAATATAAACAAGTTTTTAAATATATTTTTTTTTCAGGTGTATTTTGTGTTAATATATATATTGCTGCTTTTAACATGTTTTATTAAATAATATAACAGTGTTTTTATATATTAATCATCATTATTTATACCGTATAAATAATAATTATTATATAATTTATAGGCTTTCATATCAGCATCACATATTGTATTATTAAATATTGCAAAACTATATAGTGTAATATCACACTTTTTATTTTTGTTTATTACATATGGATATAATGGTCTTAATTTTTCGTCATCTTGCTTTTTAAAAGATGATTCAAAATCATTTATATAAAATTTAATATCATTATTATCAATTGTTAATCCCATAAATGTATATTCGCTGCTAAAAATATCCTCACTAACATCATAAATATTATACGTATAAGTGTTTATTTTTATTTGTAATGTATATTTTTTCTTAACATAAAGCTGATTATGATAAACTATTTCATCATTATAAGTTTTATTTATATATTCGCACATATTTTTATTGATAACATATTCTCCTTCATCTTCGCATTTTTCAGCCAAGTATTCTTTAAATTCATTATTTGATATGTTATTATTATTATAATAATTATTGTGTATATTTATGCTATTTTGTAAATTTTCAATGAATTTTTTACAATTAGCATCACCCTTACATTTATCATCAATATTATTAACTTTAATTTTATTAGAATTTATGATATTGATAGATATTAAATTGCCTTCATCGGAATTTTCTAAAAATAATAATTGACCCATATCACCATCTATATTGTTTAATTTAAAAGTAAATAACATAGAAATATTTTTTAATACATCTAAATTATCAATTGTTGGTTTATATTTTTTTTCATTTACTTTGATATAATTATTATGAATTATTTTAGGAAATTCTTTTACCTCTTTTCTAGTAAAATTTACTTTTCCCGAAGACAAAGCCGAAATTAATTTTTTAAATTTGGGTGATTCATCATCTTGAATTTCTATAAAATCATTAGGTACTATTTTTAATTCTTCCCATTTCATTCCCAAATCGTCTTTTACATAATTAGGTGTTATTTCTATTTTAGAATTACTAATATTATATCCACCAACTTCTGGTTTTAAGGGAAAAATTGTATATTCTGGATTGTTGTCAAGTTTAATATTACCATCTGTACTATGTATTGCATTTTTATTATCTAAATTCCATATTTTTTTATCTTCATCATAATTATCCTTATTATACGAAGATATCAATGTAACTAAATAATGTTTATTTAATAATCTATCAATCTTAAAATTATTTATTATATTTTTATTACAATTTATATAATTTTGTTCGTCTTCATTATCATAAGTGCTATCTTCAAATGTTTCCATTATATATTTTTCTTTTTCTATATTACTAAAATCTTCTATATCATCTTGTTCTTTAATTTCATTGTAATTATTTGTAATTTTGAAATTTAACAATGATATTAATAAAAATATGCCTATTAGAAAACCTATTACGTATAGATATATCTCATACATTATTGTTATTCCCTTAATAATTAATATTAAAAAAAAGATATAAGAACTATTGTGAATATTATATTCATAAAACAATGGGAAAAGATAAACTTGATACCTTGGACTTTATGTCATTTATTAATAGCATGAGTAAAATAGATGAAATGAATACTCAAATAAAAAATAAAAAAGCTAAATGTGTTGTTAAGGAATCAGGAGATGGTGCCAATAACGAAGATGTAGTAGTTAATAAAGATATTAAAGATATTAAAGATATTAAAGATATTAAAGAAACAGAAAAAGATGATGATGTAATAACTGATAGTGACTGCAGTGACTGCAGTGACGGCAGTGAAGAAGAAGATGTTGATGTAGAAGAAGATTATAGCGACGATGAAGACGACGATGAAGATTTTGATTTAACAGATGAAAACTTATATAATTTATTTAATAGTTTTTTTACTGATGAATATGGAGTTAATGTTGCAACTTCTATGTCAAATATCTCATATGAATTACACAATCTTAATAAAAATTTAAGTAAAATGCTTAAAGATAAAGAAAAAAAGTAATTATATAAAGTATGTTTGAAAAAAATTTTGAATGGTATTGTGATAAATGTAAAAAATACATACCTAATTGTATTGATATTGATTATCATGAAAATATAGTTCACCCCAATATGAATAATGAATATGTTAGTTCGTGGTATAAGAATGGAAAGAAGGGTATGTCGCCATATGATTAATTAATATAATTATCCCATAATTTTTTTTCTAGTTTAATATTTCTATTATTGCTATCTTTGAGATATAAACCATATTTTCCGATATTTAAATAATAATCTCGGTTTTCATATTTAATTTTTTTAGGAAGTGATGCTAGAAAACTTATTTCATTTGCTTTTAATTGATTTGTATTTATTTTTTTCCATTTTAAATAAGATTCAATATTGGTATACTGATTTTTCTCTTTATTATAATAACAATATCCATATCGTGTTGAAATAATACCTGTTTTATACTCTTCAACTTCTTTTTTAACAGAAGTTAATGTAATATTGTTTAGTGATGTTTCTATTTTCCCATAAATACATTTTAATATAGTATTCTTACTATTTTTTGCATTAATTATATCATCTAAATCATTCTCCATGTTTGAAGTAAATTTTAAATCACATAAATAAGGCATTATATCATATATATATTTTATTACGTCATTGCCGAGTTCAGTAGGAATTAGTAAATCTTTTTGTTTTCCACCAAGATTAATTACTTTATTACTAATAACTATATCCTTATCTTTTTTTTTCATATTTTCTACATTGTATTCCTGTTGAGGATTTTGACCCAATTCAACATACTTCTTTTCAATTAACTTATCAATTATAGTTGCATATGTAGATGGTCTACCAATACCTTGTTTTTCTAATTGTTTAATTAGTTGCACTTCATTATACATTGATGGAATATCATCAATATTTCCATTTGAATTAATCTCATATAAATAACATTGTTCTTTTAGTAATTTTAGAAATTCATCATATGATTCTATTTTATTGCCATAAACAATATTAAATCCATCAAATGTCATATAACTATTAATAGCTTTGAATTTATAAGTATTATTATTTATTGTTATAACTATATCAGAGTATTCTGTATCAGTCATTAATGATGCCAATGTGCGTTTTCTTATCATATCATATAGTTTAGTATGTCCACTATTACATCCTTCAAAATGACAAGTTTCTAAATTTGGGTTTGTTATACGTACAGCCTCGTGTGCTTCCTGAGCATTACTTACTTTTGTTTTATAAGTTCTATATTTGGCATAGGTATCAGTATAAGTATTTTTGATATATCCTAGAAACTTCTTTTTTGCATCTTCTGATATATTTGTAGAATCTGTTCGCAAATACGTAATTAAACCATTTTCATATAGATCCTGAGCAATTTTCATAGTATTTTTTGCATTAAATTTAAATTTATTATAACTATCTTGTTGCATTGTAGTAGTTGTATATGGAGGTGGTGGCGATACTCTTCTAGTTTTTATTTCAAAAGACATCTGCCACTTTGACATTATTTCTAAATTATTTATAATGCGTTTTACACTATCTATATCATTTGATTTATAGTCATTATCATCCTCTTGTAATGTTCCTATTATATTAGATTTTTTGGATTTTTTATCAAATATAAACTTGGCTTCTATTTTCCAATATTTTTTGATTTCTTTTGAATTAATTGAATTTCTTTGATTGATACATATGATTAACCCTGCAATTTGAACTCTTCCAGCGCTAAGGTAATTTTTATTAAATTTTGACCATAATACTGGTGATACTTTATATCCAATTAATCTATCAACAATTCGTCGCGTTTCTTGTGCATTTACAATATCCATATCAATATTTCTAGGATTATCAATTGCATTTTTAATAGCACTTGGTGTAATCTCATTAAATGTTATTCTATGGCATTTTTTATCTTTGATAATATCTTTAATAGCATGCTTTACGTTATTTGCGATTGATTCTCCTTCCATATCAGGATCAGCAGCTAGATAAATAATATCAGCTTTTCTTACTTGTTCGCGAATATTACTTATAATCTTGGGATTTGTTTTAATATATTCTATTTTCCATGTATCTGTATCAAATCCCAATGTTTCCTTTGGTAAATTATAAATATGCCCCCCTGAAAAAGTTACATTAAAACTATCATCATTTATATATTTTTTAATAGTCTTTGTTTTAGTGAAACTTTCTACAATTATTAAGCTTTTCATATTTTATTTTAAATAGATAATTATATAATCATTTTTTACTTAATAATAGAAAAAGTAATATACATGAAAAACTCAAAGAATTATATGATATATTGGATAAAAAACATTATTCGCAAAATAATAAAAATATATATATGTAGAAAATGGGAGGAGGTGGAAGTAAACCTATTGAAGATGCATTTTGTGAGAATGGTTCCAGTATAATAAGTGAAATCAAAAACATAGAATGTTTCTCAAATGAAAATAAAAAAGAATTAATATATGTTTGTATAATTTTTATAATATTATTGATTATTAGCATACACTTTTTGCACAGAAGGCGATAACATTATTTTTATTATCTCTAATAATACAATTAGGACCAAATGTAATTAGACCATTATCATATCCATTAAAAGTTTTAAGATCACTAATAACTTTATTTGTACCATAATAATCATGTTTGATTACATCGTTATCTGTAAATCCATGACCCAATGTAGCACAAATAGTATTGCCAATAATGATAGTATGGTCCTTATCCAGAACAAAGTTATACATATATTCACAATCAAATGTGATAGTTTCATTGAGAGTATTTGGAAATACCCATTCAATATCTTTGATTGGATGATATGGTGTAATTGACAAGCTATCATTAATCTTCACCATATCACATTTATTATTTTCACATTTAATCTTAGTAACACATAGCACTTTTGCATATGTAGTTTCAGATGTCATTACCAAATCATTTTTAATAATATCTTTGCATTTCTTACTAATATTTGGATATACAGAAACACTACTATTTTCGTGAAAGCAACCACCACTGGCATTGTGAAAACTTTGCCTAAAATCCACACCACCCCTCGTCAATCCCTTTGTTGTCGCCCCCCTTCCACGTGTAGATACATCACAATTTCTTACTTGATTAGATGGTTTAGGTGGTTCCATATTTGCATAAATTTCATCAATCTTATCTACCAACTCACCAAATAGTGTTCCACCATATGCAGAAACACTTTTATCCTTGAAATTATTACATCTTTGCTCTTTGTGAGCAAACATAAGAGAATAAAGATAATTTTTACCCCATTTACCATAAATTGCATCGGTTGAAATAGCCATCTTTACTTGGTCTTTTAAATCATTTACAATAAGACTATCATTATTATATTTACTAATATAGTCATTAATATAGATAGATGCTGTATTTTTATTGGGCATTATATTAATGATTTTTTGTAATAATTCTACAAATTCAAGACGCATCATAATATCAGTATTATCTTTATAATCTTCTTTAACAGCTTTTACATTAGTAATATTATTTGTATAAGAGTTATATTCTAATTCAATGGAATAATCTGGATTTTCATTTTCAAATTCAATTACAATTTCCTTATTTTGTCCATAATTAATTGTATTAAGTTTAACACAATTTGCATTGTTATATCCATAAATCTTTTTAATCTTTGTATCACCATTTGTTATAATATTTACATTAGTATTAGTAGCACATGTTGTTTTAATATTGGCCATTGCATGAATAATAATAGTTCCGACAAATCCAGAATCGGGAATAAAAGAGAATGTTCCATTTCCAGCGCTAGCAATATTAGCAAGTACCTTAGTATCAAGTGAATACCCAAATCCAAATGTATAAATAGTTGGCTTAATTGTCATAGATTTCAAAATTCTTTCTAGACTTTCAACAATACCTCTTGGCGGAAGCAAATGTTCACTTGGAATACCATCTGTCATAAACATCAATGATTTATTACAAACATCATCATTTTCAACATTTGAAAATTGTTTAAGACCCATGCTTAAACCAGCCCATACATTTGTACAACCTTCTGTTTTAAGATTACTTACTAAACTTTTCAAATATTTTTTATTTGATTCATTGATATTAGTCATACCACATATTACTTTTGCTGTATCTGAAAATGTAACAATTGAAATTTTATCATTATTATTCAATGATTCAATAACTGTTTTAATAGCATGCTTTGTAATATCAAGAATTGTAAAGCCAACATCTACTTGTCTTTTATCTTGCTCTACATAAGCTGCTGCATTCATTGAACCAGATACATCAATAACAATAACAAGCTCATTTGGAACTTCAACTTTTCCATCGATTGGATTAACAGAAACATTTACAATATTATAATTTCTACTACTTTTAATTTTAATTGGGTCTTCTTCAATAATAAAATCTACTTTAACTTCTGGATCAACTTGTGTATTAACAATTTCTGGATTTAAGAATGCTTGAATAGCCTCGCGTAGAGAACGATTAAGTTTCAAATCCGATACATGCAATAGAGAACGCGTGATAGGTGATGTGTTATTATTCATTAACCATTGTTTGATTGCCACTTCTTCATAAGAATTACCTTCGTTATCCACATATGGTTCACTCATGATATTGTGTGTAATAGGGCAAATGAAATATTGAGGTACCCGAGTAGTAGTTGTAGTAGACATTATCAATTGTAATATGATTTAATATAATCACCAAATCAATTTTTAATTTATCATATAAAAAATTGTTAATAAAATTAATATTATGTCTAATAAACTAATAATAATAATTGATGCAAGAGAACATAAATTATATGAAGATATAATATCTCGTGATTTAGATACTTATAATGATAAAATAGAAATTATCAAAGAAAACATTGAATTAGGTGATATACATATTATTTATAATGATATTTTTTTTATATTTGAAAGAAAAACTACAAATGATTTACAATCATCTATACAAGACGGGAGATATAAAGAGCAGAAAGCTCGTATGTTAGCCAATTATACACAAAAACAAATATCTTACATAATTGAAGGAGATGATGTACTATCATCTAAAACGTATAATAAATCACTAATGTTACAAGGAGCATATTTACATACAATGTTTAGAGATAATATCAGAGTATTATATACAAAAAACATAAATGAAACAACTACATTAATCTTAACAATTTCAACAAGGATTATTGATAATCCTCAATATTTTATTAATAATGGCGAACAAGATACAGACTATACTAGTTGCATAAAACTGAAAAAGAAAAAAATTGAAAATATTGATGAAAATACTTGTTACATTATGCAGTTATCGCAAATACCATATATTTCAAATGTTATAGCAAAAAATATAGCATTAACTTATCCCAATATGGTATCTTTAATAGATACTTTAAAAGATTGTGATAATAAAAATAAAGAATTATGTAAAATAGAAGGTATTGGTAAAGAAAAGGCAAATAGTATTATTAAATATTTATTTAATGATAAATGAAAATGATTTGTGATTTAATATGATATCTGAGAATTTCCTAATTTTATTAACTAATTTTAATGCACCTAAATTTTGTGTTTTAAATATATTTTCCATCATATTACTATCTTGTTTTTTTGTTAGTTCAATATAGTTAATTAGTGCCTCATTGTAATCTTTAACAAATGCTTTGTTATTTAATGCAATCATATATGTTTTTTCTGAATTAAGTTTCATTATTTCACAAATTATTTTAATAGTTTCTGTTTCTTTATCCTTACTATCATCATTGTGATAGCACCATATTTTAGTTTTATTATCTACAATATTAGCATCTGCTATAATTTTGCCAGATTTTTGATTTTTAGTTATTTTAATATCAACTTTACAAACTCCATCTGGTATAGTAGTATCTACTTTTTTTGAATTGATTTTTTCGTGTTTTGTATCTACAACCACATTACTATTGGCATCTTGAATTTCTTTTACTTTTTTACTACGAGGTTTCTTAGGTTCAGATAAAATCTCAATATATTTATCAAATAATAATGCTTTAACCATTTGAAGTTTTAGATTATCAATGCGATTACGTCTTTTTATTTCATCTTGATATATAGGTTTAATTTGTAAATTTTTATCTACTTCATTCCAATAACTATAATCCTTATCATACCCAGGCAATTCTTCTAAACAAAGAGCGTACAATTGTAGAAGAGGCTTCATAATTTGATTTGTAATATAATGTAGATAATCGGGAGTTAATTTGTTTTCAATAATAAACTCTGGATTTTCTATTTTGTCGCCTTGTAAACTAGTTGTGCTATTTGTTTTAATATATACATATGGAATTCTTTCATTAACAACGGGGCGATTGCCTGGATCACGCGCACCAATTCTATCTGCAAGAACCTTGTGTGCAATCTTAGAAGGATCCTTATAAGATGCTCGTAGATTTTTAGTAATTACTAAATTGCTAATTTGTGCTTTTCCTTCAACAAGGTCCGATAATTCATCTTGAAGAAATTCAATAGATGCTCGCAAATCTTGTTTTTTTAATATTATATCAATAACACCGCCGTAAATTTTCTTTACAATTTGAGCATTATCACGACGTTTCAATACAATACCCATAGATTTTTGTTTGTATTTGTTAACATCAAATTCATACAAATTACCTACATATCTTTTCTTACTAAATAAGATAAATGGATAAAGTGATTTCTCATAATTTAGTTTTTGTGGTTTAGGCATAATCTTAGCTATTTCTTTTTCAACATCTACGCCAGTCTTAATTGCAAATGGTAGAGCATCTTTGCCTTGAACAATATTACCCTCATTATCCTTTAATGGAAATTTACAGAAAATAGAATCTGTATCTCCATAAATAACATCGGCATTATAGTTATCCTCTACGAATTTTTTAGCTAACATAATCATTTCTCTACCAGTAGCAGTTGTACAGGCAGCAATATCTTTAAGATAGATTGATGATGTCCTCGCACCAATTTGTCCATAAAGTGAGTTTGCTGTGATTTTATAAGCTAATTGTAGTGCATCAAATACATCTTGTTCAAATGTATTATATGTTTCTAATATTTCTGATACATCGGATTTGTTGATAGTTACTTTATTATTTGTATCAACATCCAATAATTCATATTTATCATCTTTTTCTGTGCAAAGTCCAGAATATTTTTTTCCTCTTTTATCAATAATACTTTGATATTCAATCTTTTTTCTAGTTGTCTTACGCTTTTTAAGAAGCATATCCAAGATATCAGCAATTATACCTTTCTTACCATCTTTATATTGAACGAATGTGCAAACTTTCTCACCAATCTTCTTTTTTTTATCTCCTTTACCTTCGTACAAATCGTATGATACATCTTTATATTCAATATTTGGGTCATCAACGCGATATTTTTCATCCATCAAATAGCAGTCATGTGATAGATTTCTTGCAATCATAGATGATGGATATAGAGAACCATAATCAAATACCACAATTGGTTCATTTAAATAAATGCCTTCTTTTGGATTTAAAACAACAGCGCCTTCATATCCATCTTCTTCTTCAATCGTATTTTCATTAAATGATTTTATTACAGGAATTAATGTATCGTGTTCCATACATTGCTTTGCAATTAAAGAGAATATTTTAATACCCTGTCCTCTCCTAAACAAGAAGTTTAATGGAACCAAACATACATTACCCATACCAATATTATTTTCAATGATTTTTAGCTTATGAATCAAACGATTAATAAGACAACAATCCTGTATACAATATTTAGCAATTTCACATCTATCCGCACTATTTCCTTTAAACTTGCTGAAAATTTCTTGTGGTTTCAAATCATTCTTTTTATCACCTAAAAATATTGATGCAACATTATCTAGTTTGTAGCTATCAAGCTTTTGGTCACGCTGCATAACTTTAAGCAAATCAACTAAAACAATGCCATCGTAGTCAATATATTTTAGAATATTATCTCCCAAAGCAGATGATGATAGTTGTTGTTCAACAAGACTATTTTTGCGAGTAATTAATCTTCCAAGACCAACACTAAATTCTTCGATAATATTTAGCTCTTTAGCTCTATCCCAAATATAAGGCATATCAAAACCAAATATATTGTATCCAGTAATAATATCACTATTAAGATTGTTCATTACATCTTTCCATTTATTAAGAAGTTCTTTTTCCGTTTTACAAGAAATTACTTCACAACCTTCAATATCGTCACATGAATCAAGTGATACAATATTCTTGTAAACAATTTTATCTGAACCATAAAAATGGACTGTTGTACCAATTTGAATAATTTTATCACCATCAAGTGGAATTAAAATATTATCTAAAATATTGCATATCTTGGTTTCTTCTGCATTTATCTCAGCAACGGTCATATTATTATCTTCATTGTCATCATCGCAATTATCACTAACTGATGATGCTATTTTTTCAAGAATACTTATAATTTCGCCAATAAAAGGTTTTAATAGCGTTGGAATATTTTGTATAAATTCATTAGTAATTTTACGTTTAGCATAAACTCTGTTGATTTTGAGATCAGTTGCATCATCAATTACAACATCATCCAAATATATATTCTGAATCCAATTAACCAGAAAATCTTCATCACATTCATAACCTGCTTTTGCAACCAACGCAAGGTCTTGTGCTACTTTACTATAAGTTTTCTTGGCTACTGGAAAATCGCCATGACTGCTACTACATTCAATATCAAAGGATGTTACTAGAATTGGAGCAATTTTATTTTTTTCAATTGGAATTAAGTTTTTATGATTTGAAATAATATTATAATCGCATCTACTAATATCATCATTGATTTTGTATTTTTCAATACGAACCCAACTACAAGGCTTGATATCTTGAATGTGAAGATATTTCAAGAATGGGTCAATATTGCTTTCATATTGTGTGAAACCTTTTTTTTCCAAAGTTTTAAAGTAGTATTTTAAAGTATTATATAATTTCATTGATTTAACACAAACCTTCATAAAGCGAAATACTTTATTATTGGTAAAACCCCAGAAATCTTTTTTTCTGACAATTGTTAAATTTTTGAAATGACTTTCCATATTCTTTGGAATAATCTTTTTCTCATATTCACGATTCATATATCGTGACATATATTTTTGAGATAATATATATTCTTTGAATTCTGCCACTTTATTTTCAAAAGCTCCATCACTCAATTCTTCCCAAGATACAGGTGGTTTAATATAAAAGTATGGTGTAAAGTTTTGAACATCAACACAAATAGTAGCACCATTTTCACTTGTTCCATAAATAAGAAGAGTGTAAAGCTCGTTATAATCCTTTTCTTTATTTTTATCATTTTCAGGAACATATATGTCAGTTATTTGAAATTCAACTACATCTTTATTAGGTGTAATAGGCTCATAAGTTTTGCGCGGAAAATCCATTATAATTAATAGTATACTTTTTTTTTTAAATAAAAGAAATCAATTTTTAATTTATTATAATAAATAGAGAATGGAAGTAGGTTCCGAAGGTTTAGTTATACTCTTTGCTATAATTATAGGTGGCTACTATATTATAAATATGTATAATGAAAAAGACTTGGTTCAAGTTACTAGCAGTGTTGATAATGAAAAATACACAGTACAAATAAAGGACGATTCAAAAGAAGCAGCTGATTTAATTGCTAAAATTAAACAGCGTCTTATAACATTATTAGAACATATGGAAAGAAAATTTGGTTCCGATGATGAACGTGTAGCAAACTTAAAAATAAATTTTAAACCAAATCGTTTAAAAGAGGGCGTTGAAACACCTGGTTATACTAGTTATTCAATCAATAAAGGAGAACAAATTGTATTATGTTTACGTAATAATGATAAACTCGTAGACATTAATACTATGATGTTTGTAGTATTGCATGAATATGCACATTTAGCATCTGTTAGTATAGGACATACTCAGGAATTTTGGGATAATTTTAGATGGATACTAGAAGAAGCTATAAATATTGGTATATATGTTAAGCAAGATTTTAATAAAAAAAGCGTAGAATATTGTGGAATGGATATTACTTCGTCTCCATTAGATTAAAATATATAAGATTATATATATCTTAATTAATAATTGTATTGATGAGTATTATAAATGAATTCGAAATTTTTCTCGTTGGAATATTAATAATAATGCCTGTTACAAAAAAGTTATCAGAAATATTTATAGAAAATATAGCTATAAAAATAAAGCTTTGTCAATATACAAATTGGAATATAGTTATGATATTAGCAAATTATATTTGTAATAATTATTTTCATTATAATAATCAAATTATTGATAAGTTTATTGCTTTCAATTCATTACAAATATTTATACTTTTTCATAGTTTTATGCTATATGATAAAAGAATATTATTTGAAGAATTGCGGGGCATTAATCCTTTTTCTAGATCTTTAAGCTTATTTGATAATATATCTAAAAGAACTTTAATGTCATGTGAATATTTTATCGCAAATATAATTTTACACATATTACCTGTATATTATTACAAAGATTGCTTAGTATATTATAATAATACTGAATTAAATATGTATACATATTTAATTATTTTTAAATTTATATGGGTACTTAATATCATAGGTAATTTTAATGTAACATCAATATATATTCCCAAACTTGATATATGCAATATAAAAATAATTAATATTATTATATTTAATGATATATTTGTTGATAAATTGTTAACAGAGATTTCATATTAATATATAAACAATATCTATTGTAAATATATAAAATATGATACCTAAGATTATACATCAAACTTGGAAATCTGATACATTACCTCCTATATTAAAATTATTATATGACGAAAATGTTAAATTATTAAAAAATAAAGGATATACATTTAAATTATGGTCTGATAAAAGTATTATAGAGTTTATAAATCAATATTATCCAAATTATTATAATATATATAGTTTAGCGAGAACAGGTGTACAACGCGGAGATATTAGTAGAATATTATTAGTTAAACATTTTGGTGGTATTTATATTGATTTAGATGTTTTAGTAATGAGGGACTTTGCCGATTTAATTGATATGACTAGCGACAAATTTTACATATCTTATGAACCTAAGGGTCAAACAACATTATTATATAATGATGATAAGTATATTTGTAACGCTTTCTTTGCTTCAAATAAAGACAATAAATTTGTTGATAAATTACTAAGAGGTATATCGGATTGTATTATGCAATATGGTGTAAATATTTTTGGTAAATTTGATATATTTGGTGGAAATTATATTAAAATGATGATGAAAAACTTTGCGAATAAAGCTGATTATATACATATAATTGATGATCGTGAATTAATTTTTCCAATTAACGATTTAAAATTAGATAATATGCCTTTTAATAATGAAGATTGGACTATGGTAAAAAAAGGCAAATATCCAATGGAACCAATTATGATACATTATTGGATACATGGTGATTTTGAATCAAAAAATATAATAAATAATTATATACCTAATAAAAACTTAGATATACACCAAAATATCTATGATTTTTTTAAAAAACTTTATCCTAATATAGCAGATAAATATTAATAATGATATAAAATAATAATATATTATTTTATTAAATGTTAAAAAAACTTTTAATAACATTTTTATTACACGTGAATTATGTAAGATGTTATACAAATTCCATGGTAATACCAGAACATTGTATAATTAGGCGTACAATAATTTATGATACTAAAATGCCAACATTATATACAAAGTTTAATTTTAATGTTAAATGTATTGATAATAACAAATTTTTAACAGCAGAACATGTATATCCACAATCACTATTAAATGAACATCAAAGTAAAGATATGCATAATATAATTAAGACATTAAATACATTAAATGTAAATCGTTCTAATTATAAATATAGTGATTATATTGACATAGGTGATAAAAATTGGAAATATTTAGAACATGATAATTATGTAAATCATAAACATAAATTGTTTGTACCCAATAGTGAATCACGCGGTTTTATATCAAGAGCAATATTGTATATGTGTAAAGAATATAATTTTAAATTTACAAATATCATTGAAAAACCTACATTAATTAAATGGTATTATACATATTGTCCAACTACTGATGAGATATATCATAATAATGTTGTTAGATATATTCAAAAAAACAATAATATATTTATATCAGCATATAACAAAAAAAATATGGCAATTAATAAATATATTAAAAAATTGTAAAATGAAATATCATTATAATTATTTTATTTATGGAAATTTTACAATATTTAAAAATTTATTTGGCAAAAATTGATAATTATTATTTATTTTATTATATTTAATGGAATCATTAAATACAAAACAACGCGAGGCTGTTGATGCTGTATTAAATGGTAGAAATATTCTTATAACTGGACCTGGTGGTACGGGAAAATCGTTTACTATAAAATATATTACAGAATTACTAAATAAAAATAATAAATATTATGGATTAACTGCTACAACAGGTACTGCTTCTGTATTGATTGGTGGACAAACAATTAATTCTTATCTAGGAATTGGATTAGGAAATGATAAAGTATCAGATATCATCAAAAATATAATTACAAATAAAAATATACGTGAAAGAATTGTAAAATTAGAAGTATTAATAATTGATGAAATATCTATACTAGAAGATAAATTATTTGAAAAAATATCTGAAATTTTATCAACAATACGTGGACAATTTATAGATAAAAAACTTGCAGAAAAACCATTTGGTGGTATACAAATGATATTTGTAGGAGACTTTTGTCAACTAGCACCTGTTAAAGGGCTTTACTGTTTTCTCTCAAAAATATGGGAAAAATCAGAAGTTGATATAATTGTTTTGGAAGAATTAGTGAGACAAACAGGAGATCAATTATTTCAAAAAATTCTTGGCATTGTTAGAAAAGGCAAGTGTACTGATAACATAATAAAAGTTTTAGAAAGACTTAAAGATACACAATTTTCAGATAATATAATACCTACTAAATTATATCCTGTTAATATTGATGTTAATAAAATTAATAATATTGAAATTGCAAAATTAAAAGAGAAGGGTTATAAATCCTCTCTTTATAAAGCTACATGTAGTAAAGGAAATGAGAAAGCAGCACTTAATTATGATATTGAATTAACAGAAAATGCGCAAATTATTATTACGAGAAATATAGATATATCACAGGGTCTCATAAATGGCACAAGAGGTGTCATAAAGCATTTAGGTCATGATTTTGTAATAATTGAAGATGTTAATAATAATGTTCATACTATCAATTATTACAAGGATATTATGAATAAAAAAATATCATATATAATGCATATGCCTATTCGCACCAGTTATGCATTATCAATTCATAAATCTCAGGGAATGACTATTGATGCCGTTGAACTTGATTTAGGTGAAAATATATTTGCTTATGGTCAAACATATACTGCTTTGTCGCGAGCGAAAAAATTAAATTCTATAAAAATTATAAACGTTGATAAAAAATCATTTAAAATCAATCCATATGTAAAAAAATTTTATACTACTTATAATAGGTAAGTAATGGAAGATAAAAGAACTTTCACTATTGATTCATCAAACGTTCAAGAAAAGGGAGGTAGATATACTTCTAAAAATCCACTATCTGCCGCTAAAAAAGCTGCGTCACAATTATTCAAAAAAGCTACCAAAACAAATCATAAAACTAAAAAACAAATAACCTTTATATTGCGTGAAACTACATCTGGAAGTGATAAAAAAAAAAAGAAGTATGTTGCTAAACGTGTAAAATTATCTAAACCTAAAATTATTGAAATAATGGGTACAAAAATAACATATAATTTTAAGATTGTTGTTAAAGAGAAGTGTATCTAATATTCATCTGACATATAATCGGATTCATAATCGATATAGTAATAATCATAATCGTCACTATCAGTTGTTGAATAGTAATCTTCGTCTGTATTTTCATAATATTCTTCTTCAAAATAACTTTCTTCATCGTTATTTTTATGCAATAGTTCATTGAAATATTTATATTTATTATTAATACTATCATAATGATGATATATATCATCAGTTTCTTTTTCAAATAATTCATTTTTAGCATCTTGACGCTTTTCTCTTGCAACTTCTGTAAAGAAACATTTAGGAGGGTCAAGCTTTTTATTGAAATTGTCTACAATATTGCTTTTATAATACTTTACTATATCTTCTTTGTTATATTTAGCATTTTTGTAGAATTCATAATTATCGATAACAGATTTCATTCTCATATCTTTAATATATTCATTAGAATATTTCTTTGTTACCATAAATGTTGAGTAATTGTCATGCAATGTTTTAATTGCTTCTAAGTCGTTATTAGGGTATTCATATGAATTATTTATTTTCTTGGCAAAATCAGTGAAATCATTGTAGTTGATTACGTTTGTCATTGTAAGTGTAGCTAATAATAATAAGTATATACTATCTATCAATTTTTTTTTATCTTGTTGAAAAATAGGTATTCGTCATTTTATGAAGAATAACTGGGATGTCTTAAATATTGATTGCAAAAATTATATAATAGAATGGAAAAATAAATTAAATTATTTTCATACAGGATTTTACTATTTAAACGATTTAATATTTGGAAAAATATATATATTAATTGTTGAAATTACAATGTCATATGTAATAATTCTAGATTTAAATATATTTAAAACTAGAAAAATGAAAAAAATGTATGATTATACAGGAGATCAGTTTATTAGATTTAATCAAGAAAAGCATAAGATTGTCATATATCCTCACTATTTAAGATTACTTCAATATTTTTAACTAATTTATTTACAATTTCCGTAATTTTATCCATTTCAACATTTGTTGAATGTTTATATTCAATTAGCAATGTCTTGATATTTTCATTGACTTCATTTTTAATTATTATTGAAATTCTATTTGATATTTTATATTCTTTTATAGTAACTTCACTTATATTATCTATATCATTTGTGCATGAAAATACATATTGTGGATATTTATCTATTTTAGAACTTATTATATATATATTACTCTTTTTTGTTTTGTAAAATGTGTCCAATTTCTTAGTTTTAGATGTTACATATTGGTTATCATTTGATAACTCATATGTATATACCTTATCTTTCATATAATACATTTTATATTTTTCTTCTTTTGTTTTTTTATAAGCTTTGTTTATTCTGTCATCAATATCACGTGGTATTTTCACACTTATTACATTATTATCATTTTGTTTATTTACAAAATATATTTCGACAATATTAACATTATCATTTACTAATTCACTGATATTTATATTACTCATTATTGATAATAATCTTAATAATGATTATATCATTTTTTATTTAATATATAAAAAAATGATAGGTTGTAATATTATTTACAAAATATATTATGACCTCAGAAGAATATAAATTATATAATCTTGAAGATGAAATTAATAAATATACTAAAATAAATAATACTATTACATTATATGAGGAAAATAATGACTTTAATAAAAACAAAGTACGTGATAATTTTGTAGATATATTAAGGAAAAAATTGAAAATCCCTGAATTACAAGCAAAAGATTTAGAAATAGGTGTATTTAATGCAACAATAGATTATGCTAAAAATTATGGTATACAATTATCTTGGAAAAATCAAATATTACTCGATACTTATATTAATATATCTAGAAGTATTTATTCAAATATAAAAAAAGATAGTTATATTGGTAATAAAAACTTACATAAACGTATGTTGAAAAATAAAGATTTTCCCCCACATATGTTACCATATATGCAATATCATAATGTATTTCCAGAAAGATGGAAAGAAATTATTGAGAAAAATCAACGTAGGTTTAAAGCAGCTTATGAAATCAAGCTTGTTGCTATGTCTGATATGATTACTTGTTCGCGTTGCAAAAGTAAGAAGGTTAGCTATTATGAATTGCAAACTCGTTCTGGTGATGAAGCATCTACATTATTTATGAATTGTTTAATCTGTGGTAAAAAATGGAAACAATAATTTAATGTTCTATTATTCTAAATTCAAAATATTCAAATATTATATTAAATGCTATACCATATATTAATTTTGTTTCATCATGTTCTATCAAAATCATAATATCTTCATAATATTTTTTGTTTAAAATAAAATATTGAATTGCTTTTTGTATTCCATAATTATATACTACTTCTTCCATATCTTTTTTATAGTATAATGGTAGATTCAAATGGTTAAAAACAAATGTTTTTAAACTATTTACTAACCATATTTTATCTTTTGAATAAATATTTTTAACTTTTTCATATATTGTGTTAACAATATTATTGTCTGTTTTTTTAAGAATGATTTTGTATTTATATTCGCTCATTTCTTATAATACATTATGATATATTTATATCATTAAATATATTCCTATTTTTTGTATTATTTCTTTCATCTGTTATAGAGAACTCCTATGTGTAATGACCATAAACCATTGATATATATTTCATTGTTGTATAAGTATTTTTTTATATAATAGCGCATATGAATAATATATAAAAATAAAAGTATTATATTATATTAATATGTATGCTTATTCTGCTGTAATATTTTATATGTTATTTATTTATTTGTCAGATATTTTTAGATAAAATAGTTCAGGTTTATATGTAATTATACCTTTTATTTTTTATGTTATAAAAATCTTAATTTGTGTTAATTATAAAACAATATGTAGGAATTTTATTACTATATAATATAAATAGTTATAACTACAATAAAATACCACTTTTTGAGTGATATATATTATATATTACACATATATATACCTGATATTAGCATAATTATTTTAGAAATATTTATTTCCGTTTTTTTTAAAATTTTATTTTTTGTTATAGCATACGTGTTTATTAATATTAAAGGAAGTTGTATCAATATAAATGATATGGATAATCCATATGGTATTAATGTTCCAAGCAAAAGAAATCCTAATCCTATTATATTAGCCTTTTTATATCCATATAATACTGGAATTGTATTAATATTATTTTTTTTATCACCATTAATATCGATAATATCAAGCATAATTTCCTGCCACATTATAAAATTAAATAGATAAATTATTGCTGGAAAAACATTATGATAATTGCCTCCAACTATAATAGCGCCTGTTAATGGTGCTTGCGTTATAATTAATGCAACTACTATATTTTTTATTAATGGAATACTTTTAAAAACAGGTGTATATAAATATGTAAATATTATTGTATTTGATATTATATCTCTTACCATATTATTAGCTATTAAAGAACATAAATAATAACTTATTATTGCCAAGTATGTAGAAAAATATAGAACTTCTTCGGTTGTCAATTCATTATTATTAAGTACTTTGTTCTTTTTTTCAGTATCAGTTCCAAGTTTGTAATCATAATAATCATTAATAACCATTGAATTACTTGCAATTATTGCACTTATTATACCCATCAATAAAGCATATGGATTTATTATTACCGATAAGCTTTTTGTTGCTAAATAACTGCCAAATAAAGGCATTGCGAACTCATAAGGAAGTCCTTCGGGTCTTGTTATTTTTAAATAACTGCCTAATTTATTAGATTTATAAAAATTATTAACATGTTTGGGCTGTGTCTTTATATCAATACTTTTTTTTATTTTCATAGCAAGCATATTAGTCGTTTTAAAAGCATTTACATGTATACATAATAATAATAAAGTTAATAATTTAATTTTCATTATTAGGGTTATTTATAAGGATAAATTTTATATAAAAAAATAAAAAATTGATTATTATATTTAATATAAATAATTATCATTCAAACGATGTTCTCAACCAACGCTACCCAGATCCCTGTCGAATACACCACAGGTGATTACATTATCCACCTTAACCTCAACTTTGGTGAGGGAAAGGATTCAGAAATTTACAAAAACGAAAATGAGAGAAAGAGGTTCACAGACAACTATAATGTTGAAGTATATGAGTCTGGTGAAGGCGATAATTATACCAAAGGTTATCGTGTTATGACTAACGAAGGTCCTTTGGTTATCAAATTGGGCAATATCTCTATTGTTGGAAAAGATGATTATAATTATGATTATGCTGTGGGTTTTGCGGTAGACAACATTTTGCCCGAGTATACTACTGAGAGGTCTACCATTCCTTACAATATCGAAAGGGATGGTACTCTCTGGACTATTCCTGCCAATGATGGCAATAGCTACTACTTTGATCAAAATCCCAATGGTAGATATCAGTGGGTTGCAAAGCGTGCTATGGATATCGGTTATGAACCAACCGAAGAAGAACTGGAAATCGGTATGGAAAAAACAAGTGAAAGCACTGGACTTCTCTATCTCACATTTATGGTATTCAAAAAACCTAGACATGTTGAGGTAACTCGCGGTGCTACTCGTGGTGCTACTCGTGGTGCTACTCGTGGTGCTACTCGTGGTGGCGACCAGATTGAAAGTGATGCAGCAAGATTTGGATATGGTAATGAGGCTAGCACGTCATCTAAAAAGAGTGAATTTGAATATGCCGAAAATACTGAACGCTATGTATTGCCTATTAGATTGCGTATTGACAAAAAGTCTGCTACAAGCGAGATTAATTGCTCACATCATTTAAAGGGAGCAAACGTAAACACCTTGCGTCGCCAGACAATGACTGTGCCCTTTTAGATTAAAAATTGATATGTTATATAAGTATTTATTTTTATAATTATATTAAGTAGAATATGATGACTTCTCCACAAACTATTAAAAATACTATCAAAATAACTCATGATTTATCTTGTATTATTATGAGAAATCGTGCAATCATGATGATAAAAATGCTAAAAGATAAAAAAAACAAATATAATAAAAATAAACAAACAAAAGTAATGAATAACAAATTTTGTATTGGGTTTTGTGAAAATCCATTAAATTGTTCTTGTTTTATTAACAATTCAATTTAGATTAGAATCTTCTTATGAACTGTTTCAATCGCTCCCTCTACCCATGCTTGCCTATCACAATATGTTTCTCCTAATATATAAATGTCTTTTTTTGTAAATAAATCATCAATCGTTTTTTGTATTTTATTGGAATTAATCCCAACTTTCCACATATGATCCCCTGAACTCCAATAATGCATCGTTATCCATTCAGGCTCTTTTATTTTTTTATCAGGAAACATTTCGTCTAACAACTTCTTGATATGTTTTTTAACAGATTTCTCATCTTTGAATGTATTCCAAAATTCAGCATTATAACTATCTGTATAACTTATTTGTATTAATCCAGAATTGTAATTAATCGGTATTATAAATTGTAATTTATTATCTGTTAATGTTTTAGGCATATCTTTAAACCAAACATCTTTAAATTGTGCGTATATTCTTAATAGTTTACCATCATTTACACTATTAAGCACATTTTCATATTTTTTGAAATAAGGTATATTTAGGTAATCACCACGTGTTAATGTTAAATATAACTTAGTATATTTATCTTTTTTATTATTTACATTATATGTTTTATTTGTATCATCAATATTAGTCAATAATGTATTGAACTCTATTTTAACATTACGTGATTTTAGATATCCATAGAGAACATCACATAATTTCTGGATTCCTTCTTTTAATACAAAGAATTCGTTGTTTTTAACATCAAAATCTTTACGTAAAGTTAATATAGCATTATGAGCATTCATATCATATATTTCTCCAATATATCCCAATGATTTATTTAGCACTTCTACTTCATTTGTTGGCAAAAATAGTGAAAGGTAGTTATGTAGATTATAATCATGTTTATTAACTTTTACATTTTTATTTATTGCATAATCCCATAATTTATCTAGACTACTATAACTTGATTTATAATAAGCTAGTAGCTCTTTTTCTGTCATCATTTTGCCATTAATATAATATCCTTTATCTTTACCAATATCTATAATTTGGTCTAATAAATTAAAATCTTTAATAAGTTTCATAACATATTTGTGTTTTTTTCCTAACCTTCCTGCTCCAACAGAATAGTTAAATCCCTTATTGCTATATGTATAAATACGACCACCTATACGATTATTTTTTTCATATATTACTATATCATCGGGGTTAACATTTTTTATAGTTATTAATTTATAAGCTAAATATAATCCTGTTATTCCTGCTCCTATAATGACATGTTTCATAGCTTCTAAAAAATGAGTACATAATTTTGTAAAAAGTTAAAATTATAAAAAGTTTATAAAATCTAAATAAAAATAAAATTATGTACTCATTTTCTATAAATTATCCATATTCTTTTTATTATTACTAAATGTATATAAATATACTTAATATACTTAATAAGACTTTACTAAAATATATGAAAATAAACATATAAAAAATTATTATTATAAACTAATAAATGTATTTTGAGAATGAATCAGGTTATTTAAAGCTTTTAAAAGAAACTCTAAAAGAAAGTGAAATAAAAACTACAAGAAATGGTGTAGTTTATTCTAAATTTGGATGTATGATTAAATTTAATGATATCAATAATTTTCCATTATTAACAACTAAAAAAATGTTTTTTAGAGGTATTGTTGAAGAACTTTTATGGTTTTTGAGAGGTTCAACAGATGCCAATGAACTAAAAGCAAAAAAAATCAATATATGGACTGGTAATTCTACTCGCGAATATTTAGATAGTATAGGTTTAACTGAATATAAAGAAGGTGAATTAGGACCAGTTTATGGATGGCAATGGCGCAAATTTGGAGAAGATTATAATAATCCTGAAACAAAAGGCAAAGATCAAATTAGATATTTATTGGAAGAATTAATAAAATCCGATAATAGCAGACGTGCTGTATTATCTGGGTGGAATCCTGTTGATTTAAATAAAATGGCTTTACCACCTTGTCATATTCTTTATATTTTTAATAAAACAAGTAAAGGACTTTCGTGTCACATGACGCTACGTAGTTCTGATTTATTTCTAGGATTACCATTTAATATTGCTAGTACAGCTCTGCTAACACAAATACTTGCAACAGTACTAAATATTGAAATTTCAGAAATCTGTCTTTCTATATGTGATGCTCATATATATCAAGAACATGTTAAACAAATTGATAAGCAATTATTACTCACACCTTATGATTTACCTAAACTAATTATTAAAAAGTTTCCTCCTCATATTGATAGCAGCATTGACGAAAAAATAAATTGGATTGAATCTTTAAAATATGAAGATTTTGAATTAAAATATTATTTGTCACACCCATCTTTACCTGCTATTATGAAATAGCTCGTGGATGCCATTTTTTAAACTTATTATTATAAGTACAAACAAATGCTATAATTGTCATTGCATTTTTATCTTTGAATGCTGTTCGCAACATCTTGCTATCACGCAATGTTTGCACTAACGCAATACCCAGCATATTATTGATATCTTCATTATCATATACATTATATATATCAGGTTCGTTTGTTTTTGTTAAATATAATACTTTATCATCTTCACCAATATTGATATCGTATTTTTTTTCAATGACTACTTCTTCGGTTTTTGTAATATTTTCAATAGTTTTAAATTCTGTGATATCCTTTGTTCTTCTTACAACTTCAATAATATTTGTATCATCAAAATTATATAATTTAGGTTTATACTTTAAATCATATGGCCATATATATATACCACGGCATGTATAATTAAGATTTTTTGTGAGTTCTTGTATTGCATTAATAGATTCTTTGTATAAATTATAATAAGTTTTAACTTTATAATTACATACATCAATTGTTTTATCAGGTGTATATTGCGTAGCTAGCATATTATAAATAATATTTAATCTTTCTGGTAATGTTTTATTTTTCAAATGTATACCCTCATAACATACAATATCATTAATCAGAAATGTCCAACTATCATCTTTGCATTTAACCATTTCTCCATCTAGCAAAGTATTCTTAAATAATTTTTTATCAAATAATCCGCGTCCAAATATAATACGAGGACGCTGATATCCTGGATGTATTTTTTTATCAATATAATACATTATTTCAATGTCATTATATAGTGTAAAATAAAGATAGTATCTATTACCATTTGATCTTAAATTGAGCATATGATTAGATAATATAAAATTAACATTATTACTATCAAGATTATGATGATGTCTTTGTAAAATTTTAATATTATATTTATTATATAAATCAGATAATATTAAATCTTTATGGTCATTACTTTTAATATTAAAAGCTATTCTGTTTGAAAAACTAATAATACCTTGCATTAAATTAATATGATGTGTATATTGTAATATAGTATCTATCATTTTTTTAAATAAAAATAATATAACGTTAATTTCATTAATATATATGTATTAATGAATAATCTTTATCACGAATGGTTTAGCAATCCTGATTATTGGTTTTCTAAAAATATAATAACAGATAATTATTTATGTAATAAATATTTAAAATATATTGAAAACACAACACAAATATATGAATATAAAGAGATTTATAGCAAAGAAACATTGATTACCAGTGTTATTTTATTAGACCAAATACCAAGACATTATAAAAGATTGGGTTATGATATTGATGTAGATGAATATTCTGAAAAAGCTGCTAAATTATCTGACTATATATTATCAATATATAATACTAGTATATTGACATATGATGAATTATGTTTTTTATATTTACCATATAGACATTTAAAAATAATTGATAAAATTTATGAAATTATCAATATATTTATTAAATTGTACAACAATGACGATGATATTAATAAAGCAAAATGTAAAAGATATATTTATGCAACATTAAATAATATTTATAAAGATATTAACAAGAAATCATTGAATTACTATTTACAACCTAAGTCATGGATTGCATTAAATAAAGACATATTTGATAAGCAATCATTGGATATCAGCAATAAAGAATATAATATTCAAGAAAACATATTATATAATACTATATATCAGGAATATTTTAAACTTAATGCGAGTTCAAAAATAGTTGTTTCTTTGTCAGGTGGTGTTGATAGTATTGTTGCTCTATTTATCCTTAGTAAAATTACAGATAATCTTGTTGCTGTTCATATTAATTATAATAATCGCAAGGAATCGCAAGATGAATTAGATTTTGTTAATTACTATTGTGATTATTTAGGTGTCAAGTTAGTATATAGAACTATTAATGAAATAAAAAGAGATGATTGTCTTGATAATGGATTGCGTGATATGTATGAAGAAATCAGTAAAAAGATAAGATATGATATGTATAATTTACAAAAAGAAAACGATGATATCTATGTATTACTTGGACATAATAAGGATGATTGTTTTGAAAATATTATTACTAATATAACAAATAAAAGCTGCTATGATAATCTTTCTGGAATGGAAACATTGAAAATTATTGACGATATTAATTTTTGGCGCCCAATGTTGAACATTAAGAAAAAGGATATTATTAATTTTGCTAACATTAATAATATTCCATATTTGTTTGATAGTACTCCAAAATGGTCAGTTCGTGGTAAAATTAGAGATAATCTTCGTCCTGTAATATGTAGTCTTAAAAATAATAGTAATATCATAGATGAAAGCCAAATAGATGGTTTTTTTAGCTTAACAGAACATATTAAAGAAACAAATAATATAATTAATAATGTAATTATTAGCAATTTAGTTAATAAAATAAAAAGTGAAAATAATAAATTAGTTGGTATATTTTATATTAATGATTTATATACATTGTGTTATAAAAGCATACTAAATTTATTTTTAAGAAAATTAAACATTAAAATTAGTAACAAGACACAATGTGATTTAGTAGATTATATTAATAGATTTATTTTAAAAAATAAGGAAAATTACTTTATATTAAATAAATTTAATAAGATAATAATTAAAAATACATGTGATAATTCATATAAAAAATTAATTATAATTTAGATAAAGTATGAGTAAAATAATATCCGGGTATGCTTACAATATTGTTAAGAGAATTATGCCCAAAATATCTGCAACTGAAAAAGCAGCTTTAAATTCAGGTTCAGTATCTATTGATGGAGATATATTTAAAGGTAACTTAGAACTTAATAAAATTGTTGATAGATATGATATTATTTTACACCTTTGCACATTTAAAATGCCGATTTTACAGCAAAAAAAATTATAAAGGTAAATGAATTTACAAAAAAATTCCATTAAAAAATCTATAAAGTAGTATTACTATCCTTGCAAGTTTCATTCCATTTTCTATATGTGGATAGAAAAGGCAAGTAATATTTAGCTATTTTATAATTAACAATATTACTTGCTTTTAATCTATTATTTTTAAACTCATTTAATTTATATTTTACGATTGAGTTATTGAGTGGTTGTAAATTACTCGATTTATTATTTATTATAGAATTATTGATATTATATTTGGGCTTTAAAACTATATTATTAAACTGTGAAAAAGCACCTACTAATGATAATAATGTTAAAATTATATAATATTTAAACATTTACTATTTTATAGTATATATTCTTTAAATAATGAAATATGAAATTTATAATAATGAAAGTAATTTACCTGACAATGTTATAGCAATTGATGGGATTGTATATTCACTTGATGGGTGGAAACATCCAGGTGGAGAACAAATAAAATTATTTGGAGGTAATGATGTATCTGTTCAATATAGAATGATACATCCTAATCATAGTAATAATATAGTGAATGTAGCTCCAATTGTAGGTAAACTAATTAATTATAACAAAGAATATACTTTTGGTTCTAATTTTGAAAAAGAATTAAAAAAGGAAGTTAATAAAATTATTCCACCTAATAAAATATATGCTACACCTGGTTTCAAAATAAGAGCCATTATATATTGTATTAATTATTTTGCTTTAATGTATTATTATGTAGTATATGGAGGTAATTTTATAGTATGTACATTACTTGGACTAGCAGAAGCGCTAATAGGATTAAATGTACAACATGATGCAAATCATGGTGCTATAACAAAGATACCTTTTTGGAATGATATATTGGGTCATTGTGCGGATTTAATTGGTGGAAATAAGTATTTATGGCTACAACAGCATTGGACTCATCATGCTTTTACAAATGATAATAAAAGAGATCCTGATACAAAAAGCATGGATCCATATTTTATTTTCCATAATTATAATTATGATTCACCAAAACGCAAATATATTACAAAATATCAATATTTATATATGATACCGATGTTTTCATTATATTGGTTATCTTCAATATTTTCATTTGAAATACTTACAGGATTACAGTATTCTGTTAATAAATATTCTGAAATAAACTTTAATAATAGATTTATTCAAAGTAAAAAAGATATATCAGTGATATTAAGATTGATATATTTATATTTAAAATGTTTTTCACAATTTAAACATTATAATGCTACACAGGCTATTATATATATATTATATACATCAATTGTAGTATCTTTAACACTAGCTATACCATTTTCCTTATCACATAATTTTGAAAACGTTGAAAGATTTCCAAGTAAAAAAGATTGGTATAAATCGCAAGTAGAAACTACTTCAACATATGGTGGAAAATATATAGGTTATTTATGCGGAGGTCTCAATTATCAAATAGAACATCATTTATTTCCTCGTATGTCTAGTGCATGGTATCCATATATACAAGATACGGTTATGAAAGTATGCAAGAAACATAATGTAAAATACACATATTACCCAACATTTCTAGATAATTTTAAATCAACTATTAAATATGTCATAAATATATCAGATATTAAAAAGAGTAACGAGAGTAACAAGAGTAACGAGAGTAAAACGAGTACATAATTCTCTAAAAAGTAAAAATTATAAAAAGTTTATAAAATCATTAGAAAAATAAGATTATGTACTCATTTTTTAAGCCATTATCATTCTATCAGATAATTTAAAAGATTTATGGTTATCTTTTAGAGCACATAATGGTACGTTAGCTATTGGTAAATCCCCTTTATTGGGTTTCAAAGAATAGTTATATATTTGATTATAATCAAATTTTGGATTAGTATTCTCAGCTAAATCGTGTGTATATATTTTTTCTAATTCAGGTGTAAATACACGTTGTTCTGGTGTTTTTATAGTATCCTGTGTAATTATTTCTTTATTAAAATTTGCATTATCAATATCTTTATTAGAGCTATACATATTAAAAGTATTTTTATTAATTACATCTAAATCATTTTTATTAGGCATTGGTGGAATATTCTGATTATATAAATTTACCAATTTAGGAGGACATCTTACTTTTACATTATTATGATCTATTTTTACCGGTATAGATACAGGTTTGGCTTTTACCGGCTCTTCATTTTCTTGTAATGTATTTTTAGACATATTAAAAAATAGTAAAAATGCAAAAACTATCAAAAATATAATACATATGATTTCTATATAATAGATATCGTTATCTCTCATATTACTATATTAAAATAATATTTTAATCGTCATCTTCAATGAATTTAAGTTTCTTTTTTGTATCTCCTGTATTACTTGAATTATCATTATCATCAGAATATGTATTACAAATTTGTATTAATTCATTATCTTGGTAATAAGAAATATTATACTTATTTGTATTATAAAATCTTGTACGTGTATAACCTTTTCTTTTGAATACGGAGAATTCATCAAGTATATCAATACAAAGTGGAATATATTTTCTATCTTCTGGGCGTTCCCTGAGAATACGACCAATAGATTGTTGAATATCTGATATAGGTGAAGCAAATATTATTGTATTTAGTGAAGGTACATTAAATCCCTCAGAAGCCAATTGATAAGTTGCAAGAATAATTTGTTTTTCAGCTGATTTATTTAAATCACATTGTTTCATTCCTCCTACATAATATCCGTAGTCCTTATTAAGAATATTTTTTTCAATAATTAGTGTTTCAATATCTTTCAGTAAATTTCTACGTTCGCTCAATATCAATATACGTCTTTCAGGATCTTTTTTAATAATACTTTCTAAAACACTAATAATATAGTATGTACGTGGTTTAAATGCACATATGTTATTAATCATAGCAGCTATATTTTCTTTACCATTCCACAATTGTTTTACAGCCGAATATTCAATATTGGGTTCATAATATTTGTGTATTTGTACTTCAACTTCGGTAAACTCTTTTTTCTTCATAGTATATACCGAACCACCAATATAGTATTCAAATACCTTGCGCATACCATCTTTGCGATTGAGAGTAGCTGAAAGACCTAATATAATAGGACTATGTAGTTTTTTGAATGCGCGACAAAATACTTGTGCCCCTGTATGATGAACTTCGTCAATAATAATAAATCCAATATCATTGAATATATTAATATCATATTCTCTCATTGATAATGATTGAAGAGAAGCGATAATAAAATCCTTATTTACAACATCTACTTTACTTTGCTTAATAATGCCAATATTTGCATTTGGTGAAAATGTTTTTACAGTATCTATAAATTGTTGATTAAGAAAGTCTTTGTGACTTATAAACATAGTTTTCTTTTTAAGTTGACATGCTATATAGAGCCCCATAATAGTTTTTCCAAATCCACATGGTACAGATATAATACCACCCATTTTAAGAGGATTTTTAGCTGCTTCCAAAAATTTATTAACAGGTTCTAGTTGATATTCTCTTAATTTACCATTAAATTCTACATTAATATCCTCTCCACCTGTAATTTTAGATACTTTGGGTAATCCATAATTACATAATCCGTAATATCTTGGAATATATATTCTATTTTCGGTTTCTCTATACAAAATAAATGTGTTGTCACCATCTTTTTTTGCTGTTAATTCAAAATTAACTCTTGGTTTCATAGTAAGTTCCTCTTTTATTTTAATTAATTCACCATCTTTTAAAGATTTTTTTAGGAGACTATATCCATTAATAGATAACATTGTTTAACCAATATACATAAATATAATGATATCATTTTTTTATATGAATTATAATAGAATACATAAAAAAATACAAATGATTGTTAATTCATTTAGAATATTAGCTGTTGTAATATTATTTGCTGTAATGCTTGTTCACGATATCCCTTTTAAAAAAATGTATAAAGATGCATTTATGCAATTTTATTTGGCTGTATTATGTATATTAATATTAATTGTTGTAGATAATATAACCGGATTTGTAATAACACTCGCTCTTTTAATCGTATATTTTAGAATTTATAATGCAGAATTAAAAGAAAAAAACATAATAAAACTTGATGAAATGCAAAAAGAAGCAACAAAAGAAGCAACAAAAAAATGCGATGAAAAAGATAATAGGTGTAAATTAGAAAATCCCGAAAAAATTAGTGTAGTTTCAAAAGAAATAAATAATATAGACGATGAAGGTTTTAAACCATATATAACAGAACATGACCTTTTTTTAGCACAAAATAATGTAATTGATGATAGTATTTATAATAATGAAATAGGTGATTTAACATTTGAACATAAAGATGCAAGACCATTATATAAATCACAAGGATTAAATGATGACGATTTACATGTTAGTGGATATGATTATTATAATAGTTATTACGGAAGCTTACAATATGAACCAATAAATAATTAAAATTATCTCTTGAATTATTAGATAATTATAATGGCAAATGAAAAATTTGTATCGCAAAATCAAAACGATGAAGTTATAAAAGAAACATTTACTTTATTTGGATACTCTATATTGAGTGTAGTTGTAGTAATAGCATTACTATGGGGATATAATACTGGTGAAAATATGTACTTATTTATAATTATATACTCAATAATTATTATACTATATACTGTAATCATAATATCATTAGTTGTTATGAATAAAAAAAAATATGATTTAACATCATATACTATATTATTTGGCACAACAATATTTACCATATTTTTAACATTTTTTATAGGTGTATTTTTTGTTTATAAATATTTTAATAGTGCATCTCTAAAAAAAAACACCGACCAAATAATTAACTATTCTTATAAATATTAAATGTAATTAAATAGAGATAACACATATAATATTATAAATAATGAAAGTGCTTTAATTAGAATATCATATGAGTTTAAATTTTCATGTAAATATTCAGGCATTTTATCATAAAATGTTGAAATCAAACTAGTATTATGTATTAATAATACAATAATAACAATCATTAAATTCTTTTTTACTAATTCCATATCAATGTTTGTTATTGAATTGTTTTTGTGATATTGTGATGGTGGATATCTATCAGATACATTATATTCTGGTCTTCTATTTTGTGGAGGATGAGGTGGATAATTATCATCCGGTGGATATTCTATAACTTCATCTTCATAATCAGGGATCATACTACTATTTGTATTTTTATTTTTATAACTATATTCGTCGCGAAACTCATTCAACACATTTTGAACAATAGGGTCATTAATATCGTTATTATCGGTCTTCTTAGTATTACCATTTAAAGTTGATGTAGGCGTTGACATTGATATCTAATGATATATTATATTAAGAAAAGTAGTATTATAACGCAATTATAAAGTTATTGAATTATCCGTACATTCTACTTTATTTTTATTAAGTATATAACACTTATTATTATATTTAAAAACATTATCGACTATTTTAACTGGTATATAAAATAAAAATATTGCAATAGATAAACCAAATATTGCACTTACTATTATTTGTCCAGTATTATCATAAAATAATTTTTCAACAATATAATTTAATTTGGATTTTTGCATATTGACTAATATTATAAATTATTTTAAATAAATGGTACTGGATAATCAATATTATCAAAACATTTTACATTAATTACATCAAAATTATAACAATCATTATGTTCATCCATATATATATTTTTACTAATATCATCGAATGTTATATGTTTTCTATTTTTTGTAATAATATGTATATAAAAGATACCAAGTATAAATGCTATGAAAAAACTATACCAATTTATATAGAATATTCTTCTCATTGTCTATTAATATTCTTTATATTTATTTTTTAATACATCTACCAGAATCAGGGTTACATTTTTTATCTTTTTTCTCACATTCTGCTTTTTTAGCTTCTGTACATTTATCTTCCTTAACAGCAGGTTTATCTTCTACTTTATCTTCCTTAGCAGCAGGTTTATCTTCTACTTTATCTTCCTTAACAGCAGGTTTATCTTCTACTTTATCTTCCTTAGCAGCAGGTTTATCTTCTACTTTATCTTCCTTAACAGCAGGTTTATCTTCTACTTTATCTTCCTTAGCAGCAGGTTTATCTTCTACTTTATCTTCCTTAGCAGCAGGTTTATCTTCTACTTTATCTTCCTTAGCAGCAGGTTTGTCGTCTTTAACACATCTACCTGAACTTGGATTACATTTCTTACCTTTTTTCTCACATTCTGCTATTTTAGCTGGTGTACATTTATCAACTTGTTTTACGATAGGCTTCTCTTCTTGTTTTACGATAGGCTTCTCTTCTTGTTTTACGATAGGTTTTTCTTCTGCTATTTTAACATCTAAATAAGAATATAGTGTTAAATTATTATATTTAGGTGTCTTTAATTTTAAATAATTATGTAAAGCAGTTTTTGTTTTATTATTTTTAAAAATTTCCATTAATTCAGCTTTTTCACGCAAATAATTATCATAATTGATATGTTGCTCTACTCTTTTGTTTTCATATTCCTCATAATATTTATCTTTTTTTATATTATTAATATTTTCTTTATCAGCTATTTTTTTAAAATACAATTTAATATTTTTTTTTAACATATCAGTATCTATATCATTATTTGCATTAGTTATATCAATTATATTTTTTTCAATACTTCTTAATATTTCCATTTAATAATATTGAGGATAAAAATAAATATTTTATCGTGGCAACATAATATCATCAAACATTCCTTTATAAAATGTTTGTAGACTTTCAGCTGGTTTCATTTGATCTTCATAAATAGTTCTAGGTACATATTTTACAATTACTTTATCTTTTTTACATATTTTTTTGTTATTATGATAACCTTGCACAATTAGTAAGCAACCTATAAATAATATAAATATAGCTATTGCTTTCATTATTTAATGATAAACTCTAAATAAAAGAATTATTTAATTTTATTCTTGTTTGCGCTCACTCCATACATCAACATTTTCAATGCTTTCTTTAATGCTTGTAAGTTCAACATTTGTATCATCGGTAATTTCATCATTTAGTGCATCGCTAGGTGTTTGCGACGAAGATGTCTCAGCACCTACAGGTTGCTGTGATGCGGCTACAATACTATTTTTGCGACTTTCAAAAACAGTATCTTTATCATCCATGTTTTGTTTATATTCTTTCATTAAAGTGTTTAGTTGAGTATTTGAATATTCTACATCCTTGATAAATTCAGGGTCGGGTGCCCATGCACACCAGCACCCTACTTCTCCAACATAAATATGAAATTTATCACCTAATTTTTTTAAGAATTCGCTACGTGTTTTAGCCTCTTCAATAGTTTCAAAGCAACCGCGTACTTTTACACCACGAATTGATGTTACACCTTTATTATCTGCATGATATTTGGCTTCAAGTTCCTGCCCTTTTACAGATTTAAAGAACTTATATTGTTCGTCCATTTCTTTTGCGTCAAAGATATATTTGTGATTATCACAAATGCTATCAATTACATCTTTTGTTTCAGGATATTTTTCCTTAATAGAACCAAATATTTCTTTAACATTTGTGGAAAAGCTTTCAATAAATTTACTAAAAAATAGTGCTTCTTTATTGATAATAACATCTTCGGGACTTACAAATGATAAGAGAACATACTTTTGACCTCTAATTGGCTTATCTTCGTCTAAATGATCCTCAACTCTTGGATCTACTAATTCAATTTTTTTATCTGTTAATGTCATAATTCTTATAATATTTTATATAAATATAATCTTATATATTTTTTTTAAAAAAATATAAAATAATATTAAACAATGAACTATAAATTTGATTATTCGGAGGCTGGATCCCGACTAATGAAATATTTATTTGAAGGTTTGGTTGTTGCATTCATAGCAATTATATTGCCAAAAAATAAATTAGAATGGAATGAAATATGGCTACTTGCCTTAACAGCAGCATGCACTTTTTCAATATTAGATTTACTATCGCCAGTAATATCACAAAGTGCGAGACAAGGTGTTGGATTAGGCACTGGATTTAGTTTGGTAGGATTTCCAATGGGATTTTAAAGAGTACTATAATGAAGGTATATTTTCATAATTTAAATCTATACATATTTTTTTCCATATTTGGTCTTGAACATAAAGCTTTTCTCTACTTTTTAATAAAGGAAAGTATTTGAGATATTCGTCTAGACCCAATATTTGAAAAAACTTATAAAGAACATAGCTGTATGATAAAAAGTTTTTTCTATCTTTTGGACAATGTTTCAAGAAAGGTGCTTGAATACTCCTAAACATGCTGCAAAGTTTTTCTTCTAATTCGGGGCTAAATTGTGGTGTAGGAATACCATTAATTCTGTTTATAATATAATTAATATGTTCATAATATTTATTTATACGTAATCTTTTAAGAATATCTCTCATTTTAGTATAAGTAATAGTTTTGAGGTCAACTATTTTTTCTTTTTTAATTTCCGCTAATATTTTCACAAATACTTCATCGGGTATATCGGTACTTTCTTTACCTTGCACTTGATTACACCATTCTCTAAAATGATTAATTCTCTTATAGCAAAAATGCGATGTATCCTTAGTATTTTGTTTAAGTATAGGTCTATTTTGTTCTACCAATAATAACTCTTGATAACCGCAAGTATTACATATCATTATTGCATCTTGTTGTAGACAAATCATTTTACTTTTGCACTCTTTACATATTTCAATATTGTCATCTTCAACATTTCTAACGTATTTTTTATTTATAATAGACATATACTTATCAACTAATGTACTTTTATCTTCAAATGTTTCTTCATTTTTTGTATTTTTACTTGTAATATCATTATTTTCTATATTAGATGTAGAAGTATTATTATCTTCACAATTGGTGTTATTATTAATATTATTTAAAGCATCCAATACATTTATAGTATTGTGCAATAAAATAGCTTTTTTCTTTTTAGATTCGCTTTTGTACACATTTCTACTTTGTTTAATTGGTAAATCAACAGATGACTTAATAATATTGTTATTTCCAATAAGTGCATTATTAATATGTGACTGTTTATCAACAGTATCATAATATTGAAATAAAATATAACTTGTATTTTTATAATATTCTATTTCATCATAATTATTATTAAGTTCTTTAATTTTATTTTTTGTATCAATAATTTTTTCACGTAAATCAATATTACTACTCCATAATATATTTATAGTATCTTTATTGGTTTCTTTATTTAGTTCGTTAAATATAATATTAGAACTTAATTCATATTTATTTAATAAATTATTGTAATAAGATAATTCTTTGTCAGTATTCTCGAAATTTTTTATCATATTGTTATGCATAGCATCAAGAGTATAAGTTTCATTTGTATCAGTATTTATTTTTTTTTTTGATGATTTTTCTTTAAACATCGTTTATAATAAAATTATTAATATAAAGTTTTATATGTATTATATTAGAAAATTAATTGCGTAGTAATTTATATTTTTTTCTCCTCTAATAGTATAAAGAATATAGCGTAAATGGGTGGTGGTCTTCTTCAACTAGTAGCTTATGGTGCTCAGGATGTTTATTTAACTGGTAATCCTCAAATTACCTTTTTCAAAGTTGTATATCGTCGTCATACTAACTTCGCTATTGAAGCTATCCAACAAACCTTCAATGGAAACCCAGGATATGGGAACACTGTAAATTGTCAAATATCCCGTAATGGTGATTTAATCAACCGCATGTACCTCCAAGTGGAGGTTCCTCCTGTTAAAACAGGAGAAACTGATACATATGTTAACTACTTAGGTCTTCGTTTATTAAAATCTGTTGTAATAGAAATTGGTGGTCAACAAATTGATAAACACTATTCCGACTGGATGTACATCTGGAACGAATTATCTTTACCAACTGGCAAACGCTATGCGTATGACAAGATGGTAGGTGCTGATACCGGTGATACTACGTCATCGACTACTACTTTATATGTTCCCTTAGAATTCTGGTTTTGTCGCAATGTAGGTTTAGCGCTTCCATTAATTGCCCTTCAATATCACGAAGTTAAAGTAAAGATTGAATTTGAACAACTATCTAATTGCATTGTAGATTCTGATGGTGGTACTAGTGCTGATACTGGCAATTTCTCAGAACTAAAAGATATATCTTTATGGGTAGATTACATCTTCCTTGATACTGATGAACGCAGACGTTTTGCTCAATTATCTCACGAATATTTAATTGAACAATTACAATTCACCGGCACTGAAACACTAGGAACTGGAAGCACCCGTGTCAAACTCAACTTTAATCACCCATGTAAAGAATTAGTATGGGTCGCCAAAGCCAAAGGTACTACTTTACGTAATGCCAGATGGTATGATTACTCTGATATGGATGTAAAAGATGACAATGCTGTTGTACCAAATGACAAAGCTAAGAATCCATTCGAAGATGCGATTTTACAGTTAAATGGCAATGACCGTTTCGCAATCCGCAAAGGTTCTTATTTCAATTTAGTACAACCTTATCAACATCACACCAACGTAACAGCGAACCCTGGTATTAATGTATATTCCTTTGCTCTTAAACCAGAAGATCATCAACCAAGTGGCACTCTCAATATGTCTCGTATTGACACAGCCACTCTCATGGTTACTACTGTTGATAAAATGCAAATATTAATTAATAGATCAACTGATAAAACAATGGATTACAGTGGTATCAATATATATGCTGTAAACTATAACGTTCTCCGCATATTATCTGGTATGGGTGGTCTTGCTTATTCCAACTAAATTATTAAAATATGTGTATTATTTTTCAATATATTATAACAATAATAATGTAATGTCTTTTGTGTAATATTACACTTTTTTTTTCTCCACTAATAGTATAAAGAATATAGCGTAAATGGGTGGTGGTCTTCTTCAACTAGTAGCTTATGGTGCTCAGGATGTTTATTTAACTGGTAATCCTCAAATTACCTTTTTCAAAGTTGTATATCGTCGTCATACTAACTTCGCTATTGAAGCTATCCAACAAACTTTCAACGGAAATCCAGGATATGGCAACCGTGTAACTTGCCAAATCTCTCGCAATGGTGATTTAATCCACCGCATGTATTTAGCAGTTGATATGTCGGATGAATCCGTAGCTGTATGTCCCTATTTCGGTTTACGTCTTGTTGACTATGTAGAACTTGAAATCGGTGGCCAAAAGATTGACAAACAATACTCTCACTGGATGTATGTATGGAATGAATTATCATTACCTGTATCCAAACGTAAAGGTTACAAAAAAATGGTTGGTGGCGATGGTGGCATATTAAAAGCTACTTCCAATGATCAATTATATATACCTCTTGAATTCTGGTTCTGCCGCAATGTAGGTTTAGCCCTTCCATTAATTGCTCTTCAATATCACGAAGTCAAAGTAAACATCTTATTTCAAACTGCAGAAAAATGCCAAGGTACTACCACTGCTCTCGCGAAACCATTAGGTGCGTCATCTCTATGGGTTGATTATATCTTCCTTGACACTGATGAACGTAGACGTTTTGCTCAATTATCGCATGAATATTTAATTGAACAATTACAATTCACCGGCACAGAATCCCTATCTGGTACCCAAGCCAAACCTAAATTATCTTTCAATCATCCTTGCAAGGAATTATACTGGTTTGTTGAAGCACAAGGCACCGATCTTCTTAACAATAACGTTAATTGGTTCAATTACACAAAAAGTCCTGGTGTATTATCAGATGTTTTAACAAAAGTTGGTGAAAGAAGTGCAGTAAATTCTATCAATCCAATTGTATCAGCTAAATTAGTATTAAACGGAAATGATCGATTTTCTGAACGTCCCGGTTCTTATTTCAATTTAATACAACCATATCAACATCACGAAAATGTTCCAACCAATGCTGGTTTAAATGTTTATTCATTTGCTCTTAAACCAGAAGAACATCAACCAAGTGGCACTCTTAATATGTCCCGTATTGACACCGCTGTACTAAACTTAAACTTAAGCTTACGACCAAACGATACATCATCATTACACGTATATGCTGTCAATTACAACGTTCTACGCATATTATCTGGTATGGGTGGCCTTGCTTATTCCAATTAAATATTACGATATTATTTTTATTCATATTATTATAATAATACTTTGTGTATAATAATATCTTCTTTTTTTTTCTCCACTAATAGTATAAAGAATATAGCGTAAATGGGTGGTGGTCTTCTTCAACTAGTAGCTTATGGTGCTCAGGATGTTTATTTAACCGGTAATCCTCAAATTACCTTTTTCAAAGTTGTATATCGTCGTCATACTAACTTCGCTATTGAAGCTATCCAACAAACTCCAACCGGAAGTAATTCGTTAGGTTCCCGTGCTAGTTTCCAAATAACTCGTAACGGTGATTTAATCCACCGTGTATATTTCAACGGTAAAATCAAAAATAATAATACCACCGGTACCACCGCTTCTGAAAATAACGTAGCTCTTGTACCAAACTTTGGTCAAAAATTATTAAAAACTGTTGAATTAGAAATTGGTGGTCAACGCATAGATAAACATTATTCTGAATGGTTATACATCTGGAATGAATTATCATTACCTGCTGGCAAACGTTCAGGTTATAATACTATGGTTGGCGCAAACGATGCTAATTTATGTACTAAATTAGCACCAAAATATGAATACGAATTATATGTTCCTCTTGAATTCTGGTTCTGTCGCAATGTAGGTTTAGCTCTTCCATTAATCGCCCTTCAATATCACGAAGTTAAAATCAATATTGAATATGAATCTGCTTCTAACTTAGTAGATACCCATGTTTCTAATTTATGTGAAGATGAAGATGGTGACGGCTGCACAAATGGCAACATGAAAGCAACTGATAGTACTGCTGCTTTCACAGTTGATGATGGCTCCGGTGGGCAGACTGCTGTTAGTAAATTTGCTACTGGTTATGCTATTTCATTAAGTGATGCTAATTTATGGGTTGACTATGTTTTCCTTGATACCGATGAACGCAGACGTTTCGCACAATTATCGCATGAATATTTAATAGAACAATTACAATTCACTGGTACCGATACCATGACTATATCTTCTTCTGCTGACAGCATGAAACCAGTTAGACTTAACTTTAACCACCCATGCAAAGAACTTGTTTGGGCTGTTAAATCTGATAATAATTCAGATAAAGAACAATACCCATTCTGGAACAACTTTTCAACTGCGGAATCTGAGAATGCTAATACTACTGCTAATAATTATAGTAATTCGTCAAATCCTACTATGCAAGCTAAAATTATGCTCAATGGCAATGATCGTTTCGCTACTCGCAAAGGTGATTATTTCTCACTTGTTCAACCTTACCAACATCACGAAAATACTCCTGATGAAAATCATAATGGTATCAATGTATATTCGTTCGCCCTTAAACCAGAAGAACATCAACCCAGTGGCACTCTCAACATGTCTCGTATAGACACTGCTGTATTATCTCTATCATCAAGTGTAGCCGGTACTATCCATGTATATGCTGTCAACTACAACGTGCTCCGTATCTTATCTGGTATGGGTGGTCTCGCTTATTCCAATTAAAAAAACAAATTATCTAGATTTAAATTATTTTTATACATGTTTTATATTAAACCATTCAAGTATATTCTCATCATTTATATTAACTTTATCTTCAATAAGTACCATAATATCAAATAATTTTTTAGATAACAAATATGATATTTCTTGTATATAATTATTTAATCCGACATTTCTTTCATTATAGCAATAATCTATTTTATTATAAATGATATCAATGCATTTATTATTAAGTTTTTTGATATAATAGCTAAGTAGGGATTCATATTGACTCATTTTATCATCTTTGTATCTTAAAATATCTGGCTTCAAAATCTTAATCAAATATGTTTCAACCATATCACAATTATAATTATTAATTTTGTCTTCAATTAGCATATTAAAATTAGTGTTTTCTTTAACAAGACTATTACATTGCTTAGATGATTCAGATAGTTTTTTTAAAGCGCAAAAATCATTATTTAGATACCGAATAATGTTACCATTAAAATCTTCAACAAAAACGTTGTTCATAATATTATTAAAAGTATATTTATATATATTATCAATTTTTATATAAAAATTGAATATTATCTTTTATATTTATTAAGTTAAATATGAGGTGTTATAGTTGTAATAAAAAATTGAATACTTTGGAAGGATTAACAAACAAATGCAAATGCGGCAACCATTATTGTAGTAAACATTTATTCTATACAGAACACGATTGTACTTTTGATTATATTGTTGATTACAAAGAGAAGGCAACAAGTAATATTGTTAACTTAACAAATAAGATAATTAAAATTTAAAAATGAGTACATAATTTTATTATAATTTTATTTTTATAAACTTTGTAAAACTTTCTATATTTTATAAATTATGTACTCAAATTATTTAATAAAAAATTGATATAAGAATATTGTTATAAAGTCGTATTATAAATGAATGACTTAAAAAGAGCTGTACTTTTTCAAAAAGCAGGAGATATTTTGATGGATAAATTTAGTGATACTAAATATTGTAATATTCCGGAAAAATATAAGTATCTATATAATATTTATATCCCATTGTCATCTGGAAACAAAAGAAAAATTAAAGAGTAATTATTTTATATTGACTGGCTTCTTTTTTGCTGTTTTTTAGTAGCAGGTTTTTCAACACATGATTTACAATGTTAAAGTAAATTTAAAAAAATAATAATACTATTATCTTGTTTTCTAACTATTTATTCTAATTAATCATCAGAAATAATAATACTATCAAGATAAGGATTAAGAATTTCATTAACAATAAATTCTGGCTTAAACTCATCGTAATTCATGAAGATTTTTAGGAGTTGTTCTGAAAATCCTGAAACCATTGCTGTACCTTCTGTATCACAATTAACAGGGAATGTTCCTTGATTATCCGAATTAAGATTCCAGAATACAAACTTAGGTGCTGTATAACCACTTTTTTTATATTTTTTAATAATATTCTGATAAATTGTTTCTAATTCTTCTGAACTATCTATTGCTTCATTAAATTGCATATCAGTAAATACAAATAGTTTTTTGGGCATTTCGCTATCGGGAATATTATATTTAATACCGTAGCTGATAATGGCTTCACAACATTTAACAAAATCTGTGCTAAAGCCATAACTTACATTTATCATTGAGTTAAGTGATTTAAACAAACTAGGTTCATTATATTCCAATGTTATCAGTTCGGGTTCTTCACTAAATGTAATAAATTTGTTTTTAAATAAACCATTACAACATTGTGATGTAAGAATGCCGAGAGAAACAGCTACTTGTGCGGGAATACTGCCATTTCTTGCCCCAAACATTGAACCAGACAAATCTACAATTGCTAATGAATTATTAAAGTTACCAGATTTTTTAACATTTTCTAGAATTGTTTTCCACTGCAACTCAATAGTTTCATTTGGGCCATAATCATCATTATGACGCGTATCAATATAATATTTAGATAATTCGTGAGGCAAGATTCCTGTTACTTTGATTTCCGCTTTACCACTTCTAACATCCGCCAGATATTTGAGATATCTTTCTTCATCGTGTTTCATAAAGACATTAAGTAATTTCTTTGATGCTACACCAGGAACTGCTTGATATTTAATATCGCCCCATTTTCCACTACACATTAGTGTCTCAACAATATTAATTTTTTTTCTAAGAGGAACAATGATTTCTTTACGATATTTTTCCATTCGCTTATCATCATCAAGACCATAAATTTCTGTTGCAACACGTTTAGCCATATGCTTTCGTTTATCATTTCTATCTTTTTCACTAGGAGCCCATTTTGCACACAGCGAAACACTTTTATTATCTTTAATTAATAGCTTATCTTTCAATAGTTTGTTTGAAAACAATTTCATTTCATAATTTTTATTTAGAGTATTAGAATTATGATAATACGTAATATAAAGTAAATCCTTCCAGCATCCATATTTATCTATATAATTCATTAGATTATCACAATATGTGGCAAACTTGTATGTTCGTAGCCATAACATTGCTTGATTAGCGACTTTCTTTTCTTTTTTTCCATTTACTCTATCACGTCCATTAAAAATGATTGCGATGGTTTTTTTAGGGTCATCTATCCAACACTTTTCAAGATATTCGTAGCTAACTTTTTTATTTAAATCACGAACAAACAACATGAAATAATCAACGATATTGCTTCCTGATGTTTTAAGAGATATAGCTCCATTTGTAGTTGTAGTGTAAGACATTATTCAAAGTAATGTATTATATAAAAATAATCTTATATCAATTTTTTATTATTTACTTAGCAGCCGCAGCAGCAGCAGCAGCAGCAGCAGCAAGTTTACTTGCAGATGGGGGGAAGTGATGGGATATAAGTTTTTGAAGGATAAAATAGTTGATTTCTTCTTTGGCATCGACGTTTAAAATTTTGCGTAGCTTTTCATCAGGAAGGATGAAACGTTTGTTTTCTGGTTTGTTAAGGTTATGTTCTTTGATATAGGAATTGATAAAGCGAGTGATATCAGTGCGAGATTTTTCGGTACCGCGTTGTTCGCCAATAAAATCACAAAGTTCATCAGATATCTTGTTAGGCTTAGCAAAACCAGATGGAGAGTTTTTAGCATTTTGACGTTTCTTTTGTACCTTGTCAATGATTTTTTGTTGTTTATCCCATTCTTTACTTAGTACTTTAAGTTGTCCTTGAAGTTCTTTACCCATGGTTACAAAGGCATTGACTTTTTCTACAATGCCTTGAAGAAAGTTTTCTTGTGGAGCCGCAGGTTGTGTGGTTTCGGATTTTACAGGTTCTTCAACCTTTTGTACAGGAGCAGGTTTTACCACATCAACAGCTTTGATTACAGGTACTTTCGCAGCAGCTGGTTTTTTCACAGCAACAACAGGGGCTTTTTTTGTAGCTGTGGGCATTATATATCGTATTTACTTTATGGATAATTATATAATCATTTGTTTATATCATTTTATACAAGCGTTTAAAAGATATTAATTATTATTAGAATGAAAGTACAAAGAATAGGTACCTATAAAAAAGAATTTAAATATTTTAACAAAAATAATGAAATTAAAAATGAGAAGCAATTAGATTTTTTTAAATCTCTTAAAATACCACCAGCATACAATAATGTAACTATAACTAATGGTAAAAAAATAATTGCATATGGATATGATTCAAAAAATAGAAAACAAGTTATATATAACCCTAATTTTATATCAAAGCAGAATAGTGCTAAGTTTAAAAAAATTAAAGATTCAATAAAGTATTTTTCTAGATTAAAAAGAGAAATAAAAAAAGATATTAGCAGTAATAGTATAAATAAAATTTGTGCAATAATAATAACCCTAATATTAGATTGTGGTTTTAGAATAGGTAATAAAAAATATGAAATAAATAATAATTCATATGGATTAACAACTTTAAAAAAGGAACATATATTTATTGAAAATAATTTTATTAAAATAGATTTTATTGGTAAAAAAAAGGTTAGAAACACAGCAATATGTAAAAGCAAAGATATATATAATTTCTTCTTTGATAGATTAGATAATATCAGAGATGAAGAATATATATTTAAATATAATGATAAATGTATTACATCAAATGATGTAAATAAATATTTATATAATTTTTATAAAAAATTTAATTTAAAAATAACAACTAAGGATTTGCGAACTTTAAATGCCAATACTTTATTTATGAAATTCTTTAAATTAAATATTAATTCTGAAAATCCGATAAAAAAATCTATTGAAGATACAGCAATAAAATTACATAATACTTACGCAGTTTGTAAGAAAAACTACATTGACCCTGAAATTATTAAAATGGCAGAAAGTCAATTAAATAAAAAATAAAAATTGATTTTTTTATATACTATAATATAAGATTAAACTTTATTATAATATAAAATGGATATCGCAAGTATTATCAATAATATCAAGGAAATGTTAGTGGAACGCGGAGATGATATATCGCTATTTGAAGAACATGAACTTTCCGTTGATAAAGAAGAATATGAAAATGATAGAAATATAATAGAATTTCAAACATCAAAAACAACAGTTATATTTGCTCTAACAAAAAAATTGAGAAAATATGTGATGGATGAATTAAAGAATAATGAAGGCGATATTAATAATTTCATTACTAAATATGGTAATAAGAAAAACGTTATATTGATATTTAATAATGATAACATATCACAACCTGTTATTGCTCAATTAAACAAATATGATAAATTGTTTCATAAAAATGATGGTCAATTGCAATATTTTCATGCTCAACAAATAATGTTTAATCCAACGAAACACGAATATGTACCTAAACATATTAAATTAAGTGAGAATGAAGCTGTTGAATTTATGAAAGAATATATGATTAAAAGTAAGTTATATATGCCTTTTATATTACATAATGACCCAATTGCAAAGTGGCTTGGATTAAAACAAGGAGATATTATTAAAATTATTAGATATAATGAAAATAGCGGTGTTTCTTTTTACTACAGATCCTGTTTTTAAATAAATATATATATTATTATAGAAGATAATATAACATAATATGAGTATGAATGTTCATAATGTTAAATATAATGAAATTAATAAATTATTAAGTAATATTTATAGCAAATACATTAATATTAATAATTTAGCTGATACAAGAACTCCATTTATAAAAGAAACATTAAAAAAAATAAATGCAGAAGATATTAAAGATGTTGATTTTGGTATTTTAGATAGTAATTACAATATTGATAAAACCTCTTTTACAAAGTTGATTAATGAAATTATATATTGTAATCTAGGTAATATTAATGTTGATAAAAGTAATAATGTTGATAATACAAATAAAACAAAAGGTTATTTAAAATTTGTTACTAGTGGTACTAAAAATGAAAAAGGAAAAGTTAATATAGTTAAAAATGATAAAGTTATAAATAATATTATTTCTAGTATGCATTTAGTTAATGTTTTTATTGATATACTAGAAGCTTATAATTCTTTTTTAAACGAAATAGCAAATTTAGAACATTTTAAAAAGAATATAAATAATATTATTATTGTAAATAAAAACGCAAGAAAATCAACTGATATTGACAAAAATGATGAAAATTATGGTTATTGGATAGATTCGGGTAAAGAAGCGAATCGTCCTGCTGTATCATCATTATATTTATCTATAAACTCTTATTTTGGTGATTCTACTACAAGTGCCTTATTACAAGAATTTATTGTTAATTATAATGCTTTCAACAATGTGGTTTCAGATTCAATGTCAACATATAGTCACACAGGAGAAATCGTTTCAGGTAAAAGTTTATTTAATGCTAGCTTAAAAATTACAGATAAAACTGATACCGAAACAAATAATATAACAGGTATTGTAATAAATATTTTACCAGATGGCAGAGCTGTAATTAAAAAAGATAAAAACTCATTAAAACCCGATGATGATATAATATTAAATCAAATTAATAATAGTAATATACAAAAAACTAATTTACACGAAGCATTACTTGAACGCAATAAAAGATTATTAAAAGATTTTTTAAATTTAATTATTAATTTTGATTTGGTAAATAGAAGAATACAAATTAACGGATTACTTACATATTTTAAAGTTATTAAAGAATATTTTTACATAGCACTAACATCTGGAAATTTATTATTTAATAGTTACTTTAATAAAATTGATTTAGATTATTCAACTGGTAAAGTACTTGCTGAAGATATGACTAGTATTGATAGTGGAGATAATGGATTTGCTATAAAATATTTAGATAATTCACAAATTGAAAAAATAGTAAAACAAATATATACTGATGGAACTAATGATGATATCAAAATACCAAAACCATCTTCAAGTAAAGAAACTTATCAGGATTCTATTTTTGGCACTGCAAAATCGGAGAATGATAATAAATATATGAATAAAATAATTGAAAATTTATCAGAATTACAAGAATTAGGTGCTAAATCAGCAAATATATCAAATGCTACAAAACAAGATATATCTGACAAAGGTTTTGTTGCAATAGTTGAAAATAGCACTACTATTAAAATTAAATCAAGAATAGACCTGCTTAATAAATTATTAGTTGATAAATCTGGTGGAAGCCCTGCTTTTGTAAGACCATCTGATAAATTATCAGATGTTACTAATATATCATTACCAGATGGAGATTATTTAGGAGGTACTCCTATTCCTATTAATAGTGACGATTCATTTAAATTAGATAATTTAACAAATAGCAATAGTGAATTGCCTATAAATGTTAAAAGATTTATATATAATTTAGATAGTAATAATTTATCAAAAAATTATATTATAAGTATAAATAATACAACTTTTCCAATCAAAGAAATTATAGCAAAAAATAATAAAACTGATGTTGAATTTTTAATAAGTGCAAGATTATTATATCCAACACAGAATTCAGACGATTTAAAAGATATTCCTGTATTAACATTGCCATATAATAAAATAACATTATTTGATGATAAATATTCTTATATGGGTTCAAGTTCTTCTTTACCAGAAAGATATTTTTCTTCATTAGAAGATGCTAAAGGTAAAAGTATATTGTTTCATTATGTAAAAATAGGGTCAGTGGATTATGGTGTTGATAATAAAGTAACTTTAACAATAAAAAAACCACTTGATTATAAATTGGGATATGTTAATAATTTAGAAGCAATAAAAACTATTAATTATGATATAAAATCTAATGAATCCAGAATTAAAAATGCTAAAACATTATTTGATTTAAATAAATCAAAATATAATGTTTTATATTATCAATTAATTTCATATATTGTAATATTAGCTGGTATTATCGTTACTTTAATATTAACAAATACAATGAACATGGATAAACCAGTTACTAAATTAGTAGCTAGTGTATGTTTTGGTATTGTAGTATTGCAATTTGTTACATATTATATATTAAGTGTATTATATATTGAAGCATTTACATTAGATAATGTTGTTGAAAATTTTTCTCAAACATATCCTTATCCTAATATAGTTAGTGGTTCTACTATGGAATTTACATCAGATTCTAATAATAAATATCCAGAGCAAAAAGTAGAGTTTGTTCAAAATCAATTAATATTATTAAATAATAAAATTATTCAAGCATTAGAATTAGCTAATGTTGGTGTTGGACAAGCAAGTTCTTCTGATGCGTATACTAAATTATTAAATATTACAGAATTTGAAAGAGTATCGAGAGGTAATATAAGCAATATTTTAGCTTTACAAAATGATGGTTCAAAAATGCATATTGACTTGCTTAAATATAGTACAAATGTACATTCTATAAATATTAAAACTGTTTTAATGTTATCACTTGCTATTGTAGGATTATTTACAATTAATGTTTATACGGATGGTAAATATATGGAAAAATTAGCATTTGTTGGTGGATTTATATTAATAATTATATTAGCATATTATTTAATATACTCTAACTCAGTTGTTAGAACAAGTTCAAATAATTTTTATTGGGGAAAAGAACATAAGTCAATTTATACTAATTTTTAATTATTTTATTTTTATTTAAACATATAAATTATATATATATATTATAAATGTACAATGACTACGGACGATAATTCAAGTTCAAATAGTGAAAAAACAACTGAAGAATCTAGTGAAAATTCAGAAAATAATTCTGATAAGGATCCAACATATAATAATAATAATAATAATAATAATGAAGATGATGATGAAAGTGAAGAGTATTATAATGAAGAAGATAATGAAAATGAAATAATACAAAATACGAGTATACCAAGTGGTGGGTTTTTTAATAAGCATAATGAGGAAGATAATTTCAAAAGAAAGCAAAAAATTTTTTTAATATTAAATCCCCCACAGAAAACAGCAAATAAAAAAATACAAAAGAAAAAATATGATTTTTATCATAAATATACAATGATTGAAAAAAATTATTTCGATAATTTATCTGACGAAGATAAAGATAAAATTAAACTAAAAGAAGATTCTATAAATGACGAATTAATATCAGATTTGCCAATGAGGTTTAGAATTCTCAATTTAAATATTAATGAAAAAACTAAAAAGAATATAATAGCAAAAATAGATAGTTTCAATAATATGTCACCATGTTCAAGTGAATATAATAAATTAAATAATTGGTTACATGCTTTAAATAATATTCCATTTAATAATTACTACGAAATACCAATTAAAATAAGTGATAGTAATGATAAAATATGCGATTTTTTAAATGGTATTAGACAAAAAATGGAAGATACCGTATATGGACACAAAGATGCAAAAGAACAAATTATAAGAGTTTTGGCTCAACTAGTATCATTTCCAAAAGCAAATGGATATATTATTGGAATACAAGGTAGTGCTGGTGTAGGTAAAACCAAACTAATTAAAGAAGGTATATGTAATGCTTTAAATTATCCAAATGCTTTTATATCACTTGGAGGTACAGATGATTCATCGTTTTTAAGAGGTCATTCATATACTTATGAAGGAGCAACTTATGGAAAAATTTGTGAATCACTTATGAAAACGGGTATAATGAATCCCCTATTTTTATTTGACGAACTTGACAAAGTTTCTAATACATATAGAGGTCAAGAAATAATAAATACATTAATTCATATAACAGACCCTGTACAAAATGATAAATACAATGACAGATACTTTGAAGAAATAGATTTTGATATTTCGCGTTCAATGATTATATTTACATATAATGATGAAGAACTTATTAACCCTATTTTAAAAGATAGAATGATTGTAATTAATGTTCCAGGATATTCCAATGAAGAAAAATTAGTTTTAGCGCAAGATTATATAGTTCCTGAAATTTTAAAACAATATAATTTAGAGATTGGCGATATAATATTTAATAGTAAATTATTAAAACATATAATTTGTAATGTTCAAAAAGAAGATGGTGTTAGAAATTTAAAAAGAGCAATTAATAACATAATTTCATGGGTAAATATGATGCGTTATGTACCAACAGATTCAGTTAAAATAACTTTACCATATGTTGTTACAATTGACTTTTATGATAAATATTGTAAATATAATAATAATAGTGATTATGATAAAAATATGTATCATTTATATTTATAGGATATAGTTAGGAAATGTCTAAGTTTTTATTTTATGGATGTTGGAACAATATCAATTGTGAAAAAGAGTATATTTATCGCGATTTAGTATTAAATTATATTAATAAAAAAGAAAAAAATATATCAAAATTTTTCATTGCAGGAGACAATTGGTATTCTACAAAAGTAACAAAAGTAAGTGAAAGTTCTACAAGTCTTATACAATATTATCTATTGAGTATTCTTAAAACAGGATATGATAAATTATATCAATTAAATAAAACTATCCATATAGCTGTTGGTAATCACGATGAACACGATGATGGAATTGACGAACCTTTGAAAACAAGATGTATGATTAAAACTCAAAAGAAATATATTGATAAATTAAATGAAAAGGTATTTGATAGTAGTGTAAGTATAGATTATGATAAAACATTACCAAAATATAGTAAGTTTATATCATCAAATAATGATTTAAGTAGTACTTTATTTGTTAATAATGATATGGATGGTTTTAATACTACATTAGAAGAATTAAGTGAAATGCAAAAAATAGATATTCATGATAATATAATGAATATATATGTTGATGAAATTGGTATAGTTGATAATGAGAAATATATTGTTATCATAATAAATACTAATAAATTAAATGATTCAAAATATATTACAGCTATACAAAAAAAATTCAATTATGTAAAGAAGATTAAAGCAGATAAACAAGTTTTTGTAATGGGACATATTCCATTATTTGCCATAAAAAAAAATAAAATTAAAGAAAAAAATGAATTATTTGGAAAAAGATATAATTTATTTAATTTATTAAGTGATTTTAATTATATTTATATTTGTGCCGATGCGCATTATTTTAGTATTATGGAAATAAGAAAAGGAAAAAAAAAAGTAATACAAATTACATGCGGTACAGGTGGTTCTGATCCCGATATAAATGATGAATTTTATGATATAAAAAAATATATTAAATATGACGGGTACAATATCGAATACTTTTTACTAAATTCATACGGATATAGTACAATACGTATTTATAAATATAAAATTATAATAATTTATAAGCAAATATTTTTAGTAGATAATTCTCATACGAGTGGTAATACATATATATATTCTATACATAGAGGACATGAAGATAATGTAAATGATGTAAATGATGTAAATGATGTAAATGATGTAAATGATGTAAATGATGTAAATGATGTAAATGATGTAAATGATGTAAATTTTGAAAAACAATCAAAAATTAAAAAAGAGCTATCTAAATTAGCATTTGAAATATATAAATATGATAAGAGTCTAACTTGTAAACATATTAGTAAACAAATACAAAATATAGAAGATAATGTTGTAACATCACAAGATAAAAACAAGTATTGTTTTAAAAAAATAAAATAGATTAATAATAAGTATGATTATTTTAACTATTATATCAATTATAATATTTGTTATAATTTATTATTATTTATTTTTAACAAATACTGAAAAATATGTAAATAATTTAAACAATGATGTATATTTTATGATGAAATATGAAATTAGTGAATTTTTGCGAAAGGACAAAGATAACTATATTAATAACATGTCTGATATGGATTTACATGCAAGAAAAGTTAAAAGTAAGAGAGAATATATCAATAATATTGTTAAGTGTGTTTGTGATATTACAGATAAAGAAAAAGATTTATTAATGAAATGTTGTAGAAATGCAGATAATTATTTAGAAAATTGCAATATATATAGTAAATATATTAATTATAAAGATTTAGTTAACATCAAATGGGTTGTTGCATGTACATATAAAAATCAAAATCTACAATATGAAGAGGGATTGCCACATACAAGAGAAAATATTATATTTATATCTAAAAGTGTTTTAAATTATAGTGAAACTGATTTAACTAATACCATGATACATGAAAAAATTCATATTTATCAAAGATATAATAAAGATGTTTTTGACAAATTGATATATGCCAATGGATATAAAAAAATAGATTATAATAATAAATTTATAAGATCTAATCCAGATACAAACAATGATATATATTTAGATAATAAAACAAAAAATATAATGGTGTGTCTTTATAGAAATAGTAAACCAACAAGCATTAATGATGTAATTATGAAAAACTTTTCACTAGAACATCCTTATGAAAAATATGCATACGAAATTGCCAATAATTATTATAAAGATACTAAATATAAAAATATATAATATTTATATTTATAATTAATACAGTATATGAACGAATTACTTAAACAAGCACCTGATAATATTAGTAAAGAAGAAATAGAAATTATTTATTTAAGGAATAATAAGAATGTATTAGATACCCTGACGGAATTATGGAAAATACCTGTTAAAAATGTACAAAAAACAGAAAATGAAAAGAAATGGCAAGAAATTAGAGAAATATATGATGATATTGATACCGAAATGTATAAAGCATTGCGGGCACAAAAAAAATAATATATTCTAATATTAAATATGTTCCGAGGAGATTTGGGTGTGAATAATATAAATGGTATACCTGTTATGAGTTTTTCTAATTTAAATAAAATTATAAGTAACCAATATCCAAGTTATCGTGATAAAGAAAGTTATATTAGTTTAGCTAGATTAGCAGCAGGAGGTTCAATGTCTCCATATACTTTTGGAAATGGATTATACAAGAATTTTAATTCTTCTATTTATGGCGACGATAAATATGAAGAACGTGAAAAAATTGTTTCCCCACCAACATACGAAAATAAAACAAATTTACCTATTAAAAATATATAAAAGTATAAATATAATATATATATTGTGAAATGATGAAAATTTTTAATCTAATGCTTTTGTACATTTGTTATGCAAATGCTTTTATTCCTTCAACTAATGTATTGAATAAAATTAATGTAGCAAACTCAAATATATGCTCTTCTAAAAAAATTATTTATAATGCGGTATCATTGTTAAGAGCATCTATTTATAATGACAAACAAAAAAAATGGGAACCACCAGTGGGATATATACCAGAAAGTCAAAAAAATTGGAAAACACCGGTTAGCTATACTCCAAAACAAAAAAAAATTGTTGATATTATTGATAAAGATATTGAAGATTTATTTGATGAAGACGCTTTATTAACAGACATTAGCAGAGAAACAAAGTACATCAATAATAAATTTGATAAACTACTTAATGATATTGAACACATGAAATATACTGTTGAAAATATAAAAAAACACAATAATATTATTCATACTAAATCGGAATACTATAACATTGATTAAATTATTTTTATTATATAAAACTTAAAAGTATTTTTTATTAAAAGAATGAAATTATTATTATTATTATTATTGTATATTATAAATATTTCTAATGCATTTAGTGTGAGTTTTCCAATATTAAGAAAAAATAAAGCAGTAATAAGTAACATAAGGGTTAACAAATTAACATCAGAAGATAAAAAAGAGTTAAAACATTTATTTAATATTGTACCACTATTGGTATTTAAAAATCAAAAAATTAATCCAAGTGAATATTATAAATTTGTTAAACTATTTGATGAAAAACATAAGGAAGATATTTTACATCCTTGGTATACCGGAATACCAAATGTTCCACAAGTATCAATTAGAGGTAATATGTATGTTAAAGATTATTATGGTGTTAAAAATAAATTTGTGGGAGATGAAAGAAATATATTAAATTATTTTAGATATAATTATGTATGGCATCAAGATTTATTAGGGCATCAAAAATATATTACACCGGTTGTTAGTAGTATGTATAAATTAGTTACCCCAAAAAATGAAAAAATAAAAACATATTATTCAAGCTTAGAAGATGCATATGATATGATGGATATGACTTTAAAAAAAGTATTAAATAGTTATAATACAATTCATAGTGATTCATTTGAACGTAGAACAAATAGTACTTATGATTATTCAGGTTATGTTAGAAAGGATAAACAGATTATATATAGCGATGATAACGTATTTACAGAAGATCCTTTGGTTATATATTCTGATAATACTAAATATAGAAAATCTCTATTACTTAATCCTACACGTTTTTTAACATTTGATAAACTTAATTTTTATGATAGTAATGAATTATTCAGACATATTATGAAACGTTATGTTTTAAGTCGTGAAAATATGTTTTATCACGAATGGGATAAAAATGATTTAGTGATTTGGAATAATAGAAAATTAATACATTCATCAATGCCATCAGAAGAGTATAATAGTAAAGTAATACCGGATAATAGATTATTTATACAATGTTTTTTAGCTACTAATGAACCAATATATCCTGCTGGTTCTATTAATTCAAAACCAATATATACACCAAATATTGTTGATATTGGTAAGTTAAAATAAAAAATATTAATATAATAGATTTGATATATTCATCAAGACAATGCCAAATGATATAGAATTATTTATATTATTGATAATTATTATTATTTTAATTACTATCAGTTTAGTAACTATTGTTGAATTAAAATATCACTTGGATTTAAATGATACAATACAAAATATGAATAAATATTGTTTGTATAATGACAATATTCTTGATATTCATAGAGTTGAGTTAAAGAGAACTTTTATGTGGAATATTTCAAATTATTTGTTTGACTTTAACAAAATAGAACAAAATTTAAAAAAAATAGGTGAGCTTGATAAATATAAAGATAAATTTAAAGATATAGATAATTTAAATAGGGATTTAAGTATCGTAGATGGTAAATTTAATATTATGAAAGTTTATAATACATATTTGCATTACAATTTGCCACTTTTTATATTTATTTGGATATATTTTATAATTCATTTAGTATACATAAAGTATTTTGCTGATTCCGATTATAATAAATATGTTTATATATTTAATTCAACAATATTTTTATTTATTTATGTAGCAATATATACTATTTTATTTTCTATAATATTAAAAAAAATAACAAAAATATATGCAGATACAAAATGCTATGAATATATTATGATATTAAAAGAATTAGATATAATTATAAAAGAAGAAAATCCTGATAATATTGAAATTATTAAAATTTTAAAATCTGATGATAGCAATGTTAAAGGTATAGAAGATATTGTATTAACAGAAGAAATTATAAGTAGACTAACAGAAATTAAAATTAAAAATGACGAAACAGGAACATATATTGCTAATAGCAATAACTATAAAATTACATTGGAAAATATTGATAAATTTTACTTATATAATAGTAAAAACACATTAGATAGGATATTTGATGAGATAAATGATGTAACAAAATTTATGTATGTTTATATTATATTATTGATTGTGCCAATTATAGTATTATCACAAGTATTAAAAGAAAGCTATATATATTATATATTTGGTTTCATTATTATATTTTCGTTTTCAGTTACATTATATAATATTAATAATATTTTGCAATAATTCAAATACATTATAAATTATTAATCTTTTTTTCTTTATAAGGGTTAAAGTAATTTATAAACTTTTATAATGCGCATATGGATATTTATAATGTTTATTATCATGATTATAATATATTTAAATGAACTAAAAAATTTAACATTATCATTTCTAAAAATTAATTATCTTAAAGATGTCGCAGATATCAATATACAAAAACATTGTAATAATATATATTGTGAAGCAGAAACAGGTAGGTTTAATTTAGCTAAAAATAGCTATGACTTGTTACTTCCTAATGATAATTTTAATACAAAAACATATTACTATACTATTTTATTTATAGTTGTATTGCTATTTATAGACTTATTTTATAAATTTTGGAAATATAATGATAGATTTGTACCATATTTAAGTAATGTTGATGGAGAATATTTTATCACCTATTTGAAAGCGTTTCCATTTATATTATTATTTTTAGTAGTATTTATTCTTACAATAATGATAATAAGAAGATATACTCCAACATCTACCAAAGGTTATAAAGCTTATTTTAATACAAATAATGATATTATACCTGACGAAGTTGATAGTTATAATATTAATGTAATATTGGAGCAATCTAAAAATATTATTATGATATTTGTGATATTATATATATTTTGTGGCTTTTTTTCAGCTATACCATCTATACCATACATATCAAGAATAGATGGAATTAATTACTTTTACTTTGCAATGGCATATATATTTATAGTGTTATTATGCTTTTACATGATGGTTAATATTATCAATATTACAATGACATTTACTGATAATGATAAGCCTAATCTAGAATATATAAATTTACCTGAAATATTAAAATCAGAAGTAGAAGAATTAAATGTATTAAGTGATAATGAAATGCAAAATGATACTAAATATATTGATCTTGTTGATTATATATATGAAAAAATAAAAAAATCAAAAAAAGCTAAAGGTTATAACTTTAAAATAATTACAAATATTTTAGAAAATAGACTTATAATTATTAAAGATCGTTTTAGTAATAATGTAACAAGAGCTGATATTGATGATATTTTTATTAAAATTGATGAATTAACCTCAGAAACTGATATAACAGAAAAAATAGAATTTGAAATTATGAATAAAATAGAAGATAGCAATAAAAACACATTTGTACCAACAGATAAAACTGATGATAGTTATGATAATACTTTTACTAAATTATTAATAGATAATATTAATGAATTAAATAATGAAACCATGTTAAATAAATTAATTACTAAAATTAAAAACTATTCATACTTAAATTATTTAAATAGAATAGTTTTGTTTTGTGATTTAACAAATTTTCTTATTTATAAATACCTTGTAAATGTATTAAATTCAGATTTATATAACGAATATAATATTAACAAAAGTGATGTAAATAGTTTTAAAAATTTATATGAAGACTATTTAAAACAAAAACAAAAAATAAATTTGTTTAATGAAATTTCAAGTTTGAAGAAAGAATATAGCAATATAAAAAATATATCTGATGAAATAGCAAAAGGTTTTGTTTATAAATTAAATAAATGTATAGAATTATTATCAAAAGATGATAAATCAAATAACAACTTATTATATTTACAACAACATTCAATATTTAAAAATCCTAGTGAAAAAGATGATAGTTATACTGTTGATATATCATATAATAGTAAAAATAAGTATTATGAAAATTATTTTAAAATATCAAATGGTGAAAATATACAATTAGATTACAATGTAGGCAATTATCAAATCAAAAATATGGAGGAGCTATTATCATATATAATTATGTTTATAGTTATTAGTATTGTATTATTATTAATTGTATACAATATTACAATTTCAACAACAACATTTAATTCTTATGATATTTTTACAGGAGAAGTAATATCTCCATTATTTATACTATTTATATTTATATTATTTATTTATATATTCATTAATTATAGTACAAAATATAATCTACACTTTATTAATGGTATTTTTGATAGCTCTTATAAAAGAGATTTAACACATTTAAATAATAAAATTATACCATTCATTAGTTTACATGATAAAAATGCCGACAATTTATCAAATGATTATTTAGACCATTATATCATAACAAATATATTTACATCGATAATTAATGGAAACTTAATTTTATACAAAGAAAGTAATACTAGTATACCAATAAATGATGACCCACTTAAAATTAAAGATAATTTTGAAGATTATGGTAATATATCCAATAGAAAAATACAATATAAATTATATAATGAAGTAGATACAAGTAATAAGGTAGACTTTGATAGTTATTATAGAAAACTATTTGATAATACGTATTATTATTTTGAAGGTGATAATGAAAAATATGATGCAAATACCGATTCTCATTATATATATAATTTTGTGAAGTATATTGAAAAAACTAGTGATTTAAATAGTATATTAGATAAAAATAATGTTTCAGTTGATTTAATGAACAAATACATATCTGATATCATTAATAATTATAGAGATGATATAATTGATATAATATATATTTGCAAGCATATATTTGATCCTAATAACTTTAAAAAAGATATCGCCACTTATAATGATAATATTAATGAAGGTCGTGAAAACAAATTAATGTCCTTTTTTAGTTTTGAATTATCTGAAAATAAAATGGAAGCTTTACCATATAAATTTTTATTGAATTTAAATACAAAGCTCAAATATGATGAATTTTTAAAATATAAGGATATTTTTAAAATAAGTGATAATATAAAAAACAATACTTGTATATTTGATAATTTAAAATACCAAAAACTTGATGAAAGTAATAAAAATAAATATAGTTTATGTAACGATATCAAAGAAACTAATATATTTAAAATTGTAGACAATTTCTTATTAATTAATTCTCATATGAAATATAATTATGAAATAATTAAAAAATATATAAATAATTATGGTGGTGAAGTAAATTTAACAAATGTTTATAGTGACATTACTAATAAGAAATTATTCAAAGAAAAAATAAATAAATTACATAACTATGAAAACAAGAGATTATTTGGATTATTAAAGGAATCTTTATATAAAAATGATGAGAAAATTATCAGAATTAATGATACATTTAGACCGACTTATTTAAATGTTGATGATAATGAAAAACCACAAATAAATGTATTATATCAAACATTTAAATATAATTATAATATGTTAAATAATTATAATTCAAATACAATAAATATTACAAATAATTATTTAAAAAATGTTATTAAAACAATATACAAGGAAATTAATGATGAAGATATTAATTTTATAAATGATAGTAGTAATGACTCATTTAAAATTAATATTGGTAAAAGTGACTTAGCTAAGCCCGTTGATACAATATTACATAAGGCTAATAATGTAGTATCAGAAAGTTTATTAATTAATTATATTACTAATATTATAATCATTATTATCATGTATAATATTGGTAATAATATATAATTAAAAATATTATAAAATAGTAAAGAGACTTGTATAATATAATGTCTGAATCTAAAAATAATATTGATAATAAATTAATAGAGTTTCAAAAACCATATTTATATAGATTAAAATCAAATGATAAATATAATGAAGACGAAGAATATCGTTATAGATTATTAAATAATTTATTATTTACACCTTATAATCAAAAAGACCCAGAATATTTATATTTTTTTGGTATGTTACCATGTAATTTTTTACCATCAGCTTACATACCATTAAATTATAAAAATCATTTAAGAAATTTTAATAGATTAAGTAAAAATGATAAATTTTCAGAAGATAATTATAAAGATATATTTAATGATAATTTTAATATAAATGATAAAAAAGCTATAAAAGAAGAGCTAAAAAAATATTTAATTAATTTTGAAAGTAAAGATTCGCACTATAATTTTAATTATGTACCACTTACAATCAATTTAATAATACTATGGACAATAGTAATATTTATGATTATGTATATATCATTATATTATTATGCAGAATTATTTAACTATGTTATCGCTATAATATTAACAATATTATTGGTAGGGTCTATTATATGGAAAATGATATACACATTACAAAATTAGTAATTATTTTTATCTATAATACGAATAAGGAAGTATTAATTTTTAATCATGGTTAAAAAAGATGATAAAATGAAATTTATTACATTATTTAACAAATTACAATATGATAGACCTGTTGATGATGAAATATCAACAGAATCATTTGCAGATTATTTAATCGATGATATCGATTTAAAAAAAATGGCACCTGAACGTTTCAATTATTATAAAGAATTAATTGCAATTTTTAATAAACGCCCACAACTATTATATAATATTCTCAAAAAATATTACCGCTTTCAAGATTTGAAAGAAAAAGAAAAAAAACATATTAATAAACTTTCATACTATGGTGAAGGTGATGATGGAATGAATATGAGAAAATTTGGAGAACTTATAGGTGATAAAGGTGATAGTAAAGAATTTCAAGATATTGTAAATCAACTTTTTGAAAAAATGAAAGATAAAGTAGAAAAAAAAAGTGGTGGACAAGCCAATAATAAAGATAAAAAAATAGATGGAGAAAACCCTGATGATTATTATAAGGAATCTAAATTCAGAAATGTTTTAAAAAGAGATTATGGTATTACGAAAGTTGATAATTTAAGTGAACCGATCTATTTGCCAAATGATGCAAAAGAAGATCAAAAAGGAAGAAATAAGCATATGGAAAACCGTTATAAAACTCAAAATAAATTAGTTGATATTGGTGAAAGAATTGATAAATTCAATGATGGTGATTTAAATACAACAAAAATTAAATCTGATATAAATAATTTTGAGAATGATCCTGATAATCCATTGAAAGAGCTTGAAATAACATTTGATGATAGATTAGTTTTTATATTTTCAACTTTTTTTATAAGATATATTACATTAGTATTAGTTAAATGGTCAATAGATATAAATATCATTAAAACATTTGAAGAAGGGTTTTATTATTATGCTGCTATATATTTAACTATTTTTTGGTTTATTGTATTGTTTGTAAATATTGATAATTCAACACAAGTTAATTATATGAATTTTGATGATTTTATGAATAGTATTCGTTCAGTATTTTACTATTATTATATGGGAACAAATGGTATAACAAGATTATTTATACATTCAGCTTTAATAGTTGTACTTTTAATGATACCAGTTATATTAAACATCAGAAAGAAAAATGAATTTGAAGAAGATGAAGAAAATACAAGTAACATATTAAATTATGAGGAAAGAAAGAAACTAATAAAATCACTATCATTATTCACAATATATATATGGATATTAACAAGTATCATCGCTACTAAATTTTAATAAAAGATATATCTATTTAGTTTAGAGAGCATATAAATATATGAAAGAAGAAGACAAAAGAGCTGTAGCATTAAATAGTTTAACATCAATTGGTAAAGAATTTGTCACTCTTTCTGATAGTACTACTATTGGAAAAGATGTTCTAAAAGATTTAAAAAAATTAATGGAGCTTGAATTACGTGAAAAATATAAAGTTAATAAAACTAAATGGAAAGTGATAACAATACCAAAATATAACACATCATCAGAACCAGAAGGAGTAGGAGTAGGAACAACAGAAAAACCATCATTAAAACTATCAAAAGTTTATCATGTTATTAATGATGATGTAGATTTAAAATTAGTAGACAAATTAAAAGAAAATAATAAAAAAATAAAAGAAAAGGAAAACGAACTAAACGAACTAAACGATAATGATAAAACAGATACAGATAAATATAAAAGAGTTGAAAAAGAAATTAAAGAATTGAAAAAATTTTTTGTTATTGATATGGTCACTGATACACCAATATCTTTTAATACAATTGTAAATGTAGGTGATGAGGATATACCAGTTTATTATGTTCCATATATTGAACTTAATAAAGATCCAAAAGAAATTGCCACTATTTTAAATGATAAAAAGGAGCTTGATAAAATTTTTAGAGAAAAACAATTTAAGTCATTTGATGATATGGTAATATTAGATTTTTATAATGAAATTACTAAAAAATTATCAGATACAAAAGATTATCTTAGGAAAACAGACCCTGATATAAGACAGGATATAATAGATGATTTATATAATAAATTATTCGCATTATATGATATTAAAGAATATTATTTAAAAGATAGAATTAAGGATAAAGAAGAAATAAAAGAAAAATTTATTAAAGATAAAATTAAAAAAAATAATAATTTGTCTATTGGTGGTGAAGTACTTGATGTTACAAGAAAATTTTTAAAAATTACTGAAAAAAAGCCACAAGATAGTGCAGGTAAAAAAGTAGTTAAATCATTAGGGAAAGTAGCTTCACCTGTTGTCGCTGCTGCTGAATTAGCAGTAAAAGATATACCTATAGCTACATTTAAAGGTGTCGTAAAAGGTGTAAATAAAACCGGTATTGGTTTATATAAAGGTGTAAGAGCAACTTCAAAAGCCACAGAAAAAATAATAGATGCTCCTAGTAAAGTAATTGAATTTGTTGTTAATAAAGCACAAGAGAGACAAAAAAAAAATAAAGAAAACGCCGAAAAGTTTTTAGAAGCAGATAAGTTTTTACATATTGTAACTGATAGTCTTAAAAATAAAACAAAAAATGTTATTGATAAGGAACTTGAAATTGGTTTACTTAAAGATTTATCAGCATCACTAAATGAAGAAAGCATTTATAAGAAAAGTATTGAAGATTTAATTGATATTCATGATTCAATATCAGGTATTAATAGAGATAATTTACTAGAACAAGAAGAAGAAGATGCAAAAGAATATATTGGAAAAAAAAAAGAAGCATCTGGAGATTTTATTTTGAAAGCTATTGATAAATATAAGAATTTAAAAAAAAGTTTTGTTGATAAGGTAAATAAAGATAAAGATGCTGTTGAAAAAATGTTAGAAGAAGGAGTAGGTGATACTTTTGAAATTGATATAACTTTTGATAAAATTATTAATTCTAATAATGAAACATATATTAAAAAGCTAAAAAATATGAATAGTTTTTTATATTTACTAAATAATAATAAAAAAAAAGGTGGTGCTGCTCCAATTTATGATTCAAAAAAAATAAAAAAAGATGAAGGTGAACAAGAATTATCAGGAAATACACCATTATATTATTATAAAAAATTAAATGATAATTATAGTGAAATTGTTAATCTATATTATAAATTGGTAGATGATATAAATGGAGAAGAATGTCATACAATAAATAAAAATGCAAACACAGCAGAAGTAAAAAAAACAAACGCTAACCCAATTTTAGATAATGCAGTAAAAGAAGCAGAAGAAGCAGTAAAAGAAGTTGATAAATGTACACCAGTTAAAATAGCAGAATGTGAGAAAAAAGGTAAGAAATGTAATCCAAGTTCAGGTAGATATGTTAAAGACGACAAACCTGTTGTTAAGGAATATAAAGTAGAAGATAAACCTGCTACTAATGAAGATAAAGTAGAAGATAAACCTGCTGTTAATAAAGATAAAGTAGAAGACAAACCTGCTGTTAATGAAGATAAAGTAGATGATAAACCTGCTACTAATGAAGATAAAGTAGATGATAAACCTGCTGTTAAGGAAGATAAAGTAGAAGATAAACCTGCTGTTAATAAAGATAAAGTAGAAGAAGATGATAAGAAGGATATAGACGAAACAGGAGAAAATAGACTTAATGTTTTAAATGAAAAAATTCAATTAATTGAAAACAGAATTAAATTACTTAATGAAATTATTCTAAAATTACCTAAAGAATTGGAAAAACTATATAAGATTATAAAAAATATTAAAGGTTTACCACAAGCAACAGAATATGAAGATTATATAATAAATATATTAAAAGAACATAAAATTGAACTTTTTGAAAAAGATAAGGATAAACATCCAATTATTAAAACACTAAATAATGAAAAAAATGAGAAAGAAGTCGAATTAAAAAAAACTAAAAGTATGCGCGAAGAAGCAAAAAAAGCAATTGAAGATAAAAATGCAATAAAAAAAGCAAATTTATTAAGAGAATTTCCTAGGAATATCCACGCAGGTGGTGGTGATGACGATGATGTAAAAGATTTAAAAAAAGATTTAAAATTATATAACAAACAATTAATAAATAAATATATTAAATTATATAATATAATTGATTATAAAAAAAATAATAATAATGATAAAAATTTACATCATTTTATTATTGAGTTAAAAAATGATGTAGAATATTTAGAAAATAATAATGATGCTAAAAAAGGTTCAGATAAATCAGTAGAAGTTAGTAATGACAAAGGTATTTACGAAGATATATGGTATGATTATAATTTAGCTGTTAATAAAACAAATAATAAGCAAGATAAATGGAAAAATTATTTATCATATTTAACAGAAGGTGAAAAGGTATACGATCGTGTTATACAAAATAACTTAGATCCTGAAATAGTATTAAAAATTAACTTTCGTGATAAATCTATTTATATATTTTTAATGTTTTTAATAAGGACAATTAATATTATTGCATTAGAATTTTTAATTGAATATAATCTTATAAAAACATTACAATATACCATTATGTTATATGGATTTATGTATTTATTTATAATTTTATTACTTGTAATATTAGTAAATTATGATTCATACAAATTACGTATTTTATTCAATTATTTAAATATTCATATTAATTCATCAAATCTGCTATTACAAAATGTATTATTTATAATATTTATTATTTTAGTTTATATTCTCGTAAAATCTGATGATTTCTTAAAATACTTTGGAGACCTATTTGATTTCACAAATATATATAATAATATTTATAAATTCAATGAATCTCTTAATGAAAATTCTGATATAAATCTAACACAAAATGAAAAATTAAAATTATTATATAGAATTGATATTATTTCAATGATAATATTTATATTCTCCGCATTTTTAGTATTAATATTATAATTTTTGATAGTAAGACATTATAATACTATACTGTTCTTTATAATTTAATAATGATGCATTCATTAACTCTTTTTTCTCTATATTTTCTATATAAACAGTTAAAATATTATCATCAATATTTAATATTTTACATTGGATATTATCACCATTATTTGTTTTAATTAGTAAATTATCATATATATTACATACACCAAAATCAGAATATAGCTTTTTATTACCATTATCAATTGTTAAATCAAATTCATTGTTTTGTTTTTCTTTTATTTCAATTATATTTATACCATCTGCTCCCATATCTAATTCGTTATTGATAAAGTCTGTAAAATTTATATGCCAATTTTTTGTATTAATTAATAATAAATTGTCATTATCCGTATTAGCATTTTCCCAAGTATCCCATTTATTGTCACTATTAGAAGATTTTAATATAAATATAAGCTTTTGTGTAAATTTGCTGTCACCAATTGACATCGTAATATATGGCGTTTTATCTTTTATATTTTTTGGCAAAATAAGTTTATCTATTTTAATATTATGTTTTTGTAAGTCAATGTTTATACTAAAAGATAATTTATTTCTATATGGATTATTAATCCAATCACGATTATAGCTATTTATTACTATACTTTTACTTTTTATTTTTTTTTTTTCTTTGGATAATAATTCTAATTTTTCAATAATTTTAAGATTGATATCTATATTACTAGGTTGTGATACAATAATTGGTTCAAATTTGTTTTCTTGTGTATCTTTTTGTAAATTAGCTAATGAGTTTGCAGCATTACGCTTTTCTTCAAGTTCTAAAACTTTTAGTAATAATTGTTCACTATCGTATTTAATATTGTCTATTTTATCTTCATTTATTTCTATTATTTCAGGTTCATTTTTTTTATTTATTATATCATCAAAATGATCTTTGACTTTTGATAATGCTATTTTATTTAATTCCATTAGTTTTACGATTTTTTTTATTAAAACAACATCAGAACATATTGTTATTTTGATACTATTTATAATATTAAGTAAATCACTATCTGATATTTTTATATCATAATATTTATCTTTTATCATTTTGCTGGCAGCAGTAAATATTAAATTAATATTTTTTTCTGTTTTAAAATCATCTATTACACCCATTGCAACTTTAATAAATAGTCACAGAAAATAGATGATAAAAATAACACAATTAATGAATTTTATAATATAACATTTCTTTTTTTAAGATGCATTTTTAGATTGGGGCGATAAAGATATTTTCTATTTTCTTCCATTTTACTATCTGTTATATTATTATCATTTACTATATTTAATCTAAAATTAGAATCTTCATATGGTGATTTGAGCTTTAATTGTTTATATTTTAATAGTGCATTTATCCATCTAATTTGATAAGCCATTGAAAACATACCACATTCTGTATTTTTCATTTGATGACGTTTAGTATTTGATGTTATTGTAAATGGTACTTTGGGATATTTTTTAGCTAATTGTTTTTTTATATTTAATATAAATTTTTTAACATAATGCGGTATAGATATTGCATTACTATCATAATAATGAGCACCATATGATTTATTCTTTGGGTCTATTATAATAAATGTTGATGTCCAGTGAGAACCACTTTCATCATGTTTATCTAAATTTGTTATCAAACCTAAATATTTAATACCTTTACTTGTATATTTTTTTAAGTCTAATGAACATATGTGGCTATATAAACATCTACCAAACTTATCTTCCTCTGAAAAGTCTATTGGAAAAACTCCTAAAAATGAATAACAATATTTCTTTTCATTATTATATTGTACCATAACATCATCTATATCATAATTAGATAACCATTCAATTGGATTTTTATACCATTGAGCAGGCATTTCTGGACGTAATTCGGTTTTTTCAATAAGTTTAATATTTTGCTGCATTTTTGGATCTTTTGTTAAGCGACCAATAACACCTGGCCAACACCAATATTCATTATCATCACAAATAGATTTTATGCGTTCATTTAATAATTCGGATAATTTCTTTGCACTATATGTGTTTTTGTATTTAATTTTATTATTACGACAGCTGTTCCAAGCATCAATTAATTTAATTAATGATGCTTTTTTAAATAGCATTGGGATATTTGCGTTTTTTGGGCTATTATAATTTTCTTTTTTTGTTAGCATAATATATATATTTTAACAAATACACCTACCATATACAAAGATAAATAATATTATAGATATGTAATTAAATATGTATAAAAATAAAAATTGATATATATATAAAGCAAATTTAAATTTAAAATAATGGGTATAAATGAGGATTTACGTTCATTCATTAATAAACATAAGGTTGAAAAGGGAAAACCCTACACCAATACAAGCATAGGATCTCCAAAAGTAAGTCTTTATATTCCCGAAGAATCCTATGAAAAATTTATAAAATTATATAGTCTCGCCATTACCAGTGGCGTGGCATTACATTTTACAGAAAAACCTACTGAACCAAGTCCATTGCGTGTTGATCTAGATTTCCGCTTTACTATACCTGATGATAAATCAGGTATTTATAGTTCCCATAATTCCAACTCATCTTTAAATGATAAGCGAGTATATGATAGAGTATATACTAGTGAGAATATATTTAAAATAGTTGATGCTTACTTTAAAATAATTAGTAGTTTTTTGGATGTAAAAGATAACAATGCCATTGCTTATGTTATGGAAAAGCCGAACCCTGTTGAATTTAGAAATAAGCTTAAAGACGGAATACATATTGTATTTCCACATATTATTGTTGAAAACAATACGCAACATTTTATTAGAAGAAAAATACTAGATATGGCACCAGATATTTTCAAAGATTTGCCAATTTGCAATGATTATGAATCAATTGTAGACAAAGCTATTATTGATGTAAATTGTTGGCAAATGTATGGTAGTCGCAAACCTGATTGTGATGTATATCGTGTTTCATGTATTTATAACTTTAAAGATAACACAACTAATCGTGTTGAATATGAATCTAATGCTAATGATGAAATTGAATATATTAAGTTATTCTCAATGATTAAACGTAGTAATGATTACCCTAATATTGTAAAAGAAGATTTTAAAATGGAAATTAGTCAGTATAGCAAGCATATTCTGCCTGCGATTGATCAAAAGCTTAAAAGCAAGGTTCAAAATAATATCTTTGGTAAATCTCTTAATGTTAACAGAGCCTATGTATCAGATGACGAGTTAGTATTTATTAAAAGATTGGTTGCTGAATGTCTTGCACCTAGTAGAGCAGATAATTATACCGATTGGATTAATCTTGGATGGGTTTTACGCAATATTGATTATAGATTGCTAGAAACATGGATTGAATTTTCTAAAATTAGCAGTGTATATATTGAAGGAGAATGTCAGCAATTATGGGACAAAATGCGCAAAGATAATATGGGTCTTGGCACTTTGAGATGGTGGGCAAAACAAGATAATTCTATAAAATATGTAAATGTAATAAATACTGCTATTATAAAGCTAATTGATATTGCATTAAATAGCGATGGATCTCACTTTGATATTGCTTGTGTAGTTCATGCTATTTTCAAAGATGAATTTAAAGCAATTTCTAAGGATGTATGGTATAAATATGATAAACAGCGCCATAAATGGGTAAAGGGACGTGAAGGCTTAGAATTAAGAAAGATTTTAAGTATTGATATTTGCAAGAAGTTTATGGAACGTAGCAACTATTACAATGAATATTGTGATGACCCTATTCAACGTGCTATTAATGAAGAAAAAAGCAAGAAATGTTTAAAGATAGCAACACAACTAAAAAATTCCAACTTTAAAGACTCAATTATGAAAGAATGTCGCACCTTATTTATTGATGATAAATTTGAAGAATTACTTGATAGTCGCTCACATTTAATTGGATTTGACAATGGTGTTTATGATCTTAAAATGCATATATTTCGCGATGGTATGCCTGATGATTATATCTATTTATCTACAAAAATTAATTATACAAACTATAACCCCGAATGCCCTGAAATTAGTGAGATAAATGATTTCTTTGCTAAAATATTTACTAATAAAAATTTGAGAAATTATGTTATGGATGTATTAGCTTGTATTATTGATGGTAGTATTGCACAAGAAAGATTTTACATATTCACTGGTCAAGGTAGTAATGGTAAGTCACGTTTATTAGATCTTATCCAAAAAGCTATTGGTGAATATTATTGTATATTGCCTATCGCACTTTTAACACAAAAACGTGCTGCAAGTAATGCTGCACAAAGTGAAATTGAAAGAACAAAAGGTAAGAGATTTGCTGTTATGCAAGAACCTAGTGAAAATGAAAAGCTAAATATTGGGCTAATGAAGGAATTATCTGGTCAAGACAGAATTTTAGTAAGAGCACTTTATAAAGAGCCTTATGAATTTAAACCACAATTTAAAATGATATTAACTTGTAATGAACTTCCAGAAGTACCAAGTGATGATGGTGGTACATGGCGTCGTATCAAAGTATGTAACTTTTCAAGTCGTTTCTGTGAAAATCCTAATCCAGAAAAAAATGAATTTTACATGGATTTAGAATTAACTGATAAGTTTGATCGTTGGAAAGAAGTGTTTATTAGTATGCTTATTGAAAGACATAAAACTATTAATCCATCTTCTATCGCAGAACCCAGTGAGGTTAGAGTTGCAACTGAGAGTTATAAACAAAATAATGATATTATTGGACAATTTATCAATGAAAGAATTATTATTGATCCTGAAATTAGAGAACCACGTATCCGTATTGATAAACTATATCAAGATTTCAGAATCTGGACTGTATCAAATGTAATAAAAGGTAAAAAATGCCCCGATAGAAATCAACTCAAAGCATATTTTGAGAAAATACTTGCTACACCTTATGATGTAAAGGGTTGGCGTGGAATTGGATATCGCCTTGATGATGAAGATGAAGATGATTGATTAATATTCATTAGATATTCCAATTCTTTTTTAACATCTTTATCGCTATATTTATTTTTACTTGCAATTGTTGGCTTAAATCTACTACAATCATAAACCTTATTATCTTTTGCAGGAATAATTATAGTATCTCTTTCATTTTTATTATTGCAACATGAATAGCATGAATTATTATTAAATAATTCGTCGATGAGTTCTTTGAAATCAAACATTTTATATTAAAATATTAAGTATAATTATATCATTTTTTTTATAAAAAATGATTATATAAAATTTATAATTTTCTTATAACTAATATAAAATGGAGTTCTGCGAAGTGTGTGACAATATGCTATATGTAAAAACAAATGAAACTAAACAATTAGTTAAATATTGCAAGCATTGTAATTTTGAAAAAATAGAAACTACAAATTCTGCTATTAGAATATCGCAAAAGATATATAGTGAAGATGATTTGTTATACAATCAAAATGTAAATAAATATCTACGTTTTGATCCTACTTTAAGAAGAATTAAGGATCCTCATATTGCTTGCCCCAATACTGATTGCTCAGCTACCCCAGATAACAATCAAGTAATTTATATTAAATATGATTCAAAAAACATGAAATATTTATATGTTTGTGAAACTTGTGGGGAAACTTGGAAACAAAATTAAAAATTGATATTAGTTTATATTATTTTTTTAACAAATTACAATGAAATCATGGTTTATTAAGCTAGCTATTATTTTAATTTGTACTATTAATATTGATTGTTATAGTTTATTTATGTCAATTGCAGATAAATCTTATAATATTAAATACAAAAAATTATTTACTGATTCGTATTTAGATTTAAAGCCTAATAAAATGATATTATCAGATACTAAGGTTTGTAAAATATGCAAAGAAAAAATTAATGTTAAAAGAGAAATCCCTTACAATTGTACTATTCCAATGGGATGTCCATTTAATAGAAATACAAAAAGTAATATTGAAGATAGTTTTAAAGGATAATTAAAATGTCATTATTAGTGTAGAATATGGAAAATACTATTTATGCTGAAATAATTGCTACAATAGCAGGTATATTATCTACAATAGCTTTTATACCACAAGCTTATAAAATATTTATTACAAATCAAACAGATGATTTAGATATTTTTACTTTTATGTTATTATTTATTATATATTTCTTATGGATTATATGGGGAATGTTACTTAATAGTTATAGTATAATAATATTTAGTTTTATACAGCTATTTTTAATTTTATATATAACTATGAAAATTTATAAAAATTTCAATGGTGATATTAAAAAACATTATAATTATTTTCTTAAATTATAATTTCATCAATCTCTAATATATTATAAGTATATCTTGCAAGCATATAAAAATAGTCTGATAGTATATTGATAAATTCTAGACATTTTTGTATATATTCTACATTACTTCGTGTAAGTAATTCTGAGTTAAAATAATAATAATTCATAGAAACAAGTTTTCTTTCGGCTGCTCTACATTTTGCTCGTGCTTTAAAAATAGAAGCTATTGTTATATTACCACCAGATAAAACGAAATTATTCTGTATTGGTAATATTTTATTAATTTCAACAAGATAATCCTTTATTTTATTGGTACTTAATTCTTTATAAGTATCTTTAAATAACACATTATGTTCAATAGTATTAATATCTTTTTGAAATTCATATAGTATTTCATAATATTTTGTTATTAAATTTAAATATTTATTATCTTTGATAATATATTTATATACTAATGTATTAATATATCCTATCTCCGCACTTAGCTCATCGAGTTCTCCAAAAAATTTAATGATTATATTACTCTTAGAAACTTTTGTGCCATTACTTAGATATGTTGTACCCTCTTGTATTTTTGTATTCATTTTTTTATATTGTCAATTTTATTTTTATATAAAAAAAAATGATATTAATATATTAGAATTATATTAACTAATGTCTTTGTCTTATAAAGCAAATCATATTGAAGATGTTTCTAAAACAAACGAATCGCTTGGTAAAGATAAAATATCTAAACCAATTATGACTGTTTATGAGTTTGATAAGATTATTGGGATGCGTACTCAGCAATTATCTTCTGGTGCAACGCCTTTTATAAATGGTGTTAAAAAAAATATATCTAGTAATATGGAGTTGAGACAAGTGGCTCTTGAAGAATTAAAGCAAGGCAGATTACCTTTTATAATTGAAAGAGATTTGCCAAATAAAAAAAAAGAGTGTTATCGGGTAAGAGATTTAGATTTAGTTGCTATTAAAGAACGTATAAGATAAAATTTTAAAAAATTAATATTTAATTATTTTTGTTATATTCATTTAATGACTATGTTCTTTGGTATCTTTATTGTTGTTACAATCTCTTATACTTAGGAAGTATAGTAATGTGTATTATGTGTTTGTTTATTTTATATTTTGAGTACATAATTTTGAATTTCTTTTAACTTTTTATAAAGGTTTATAGAAAAATTGTATTTAATAAGGTATGTTTTTGGATTAAACTTGTATCCAGTAATTATGCTACAATGGATGTAGATGATTTTATCAGGTGTGGAAGATTTGTTAATGATATATAATTATCAATTTAAGTAATCTTGTAATATTAAAGATAACGTACAAGTTGAAGTTATGCCATTTACGAGAGCCATTAATCCAAATATCATTAGAATAACTAATGGTATAATATTAGCATTCTTATACTTACTCATTTCCATATATGTTAAACCACCAAGTATTAGTATTAATAGTCCTAAGAAGGTTTGAACTATAAGCATTATGCTATAAAAATTAATTCCAGGTGTTCCTTCTACCTTTACGTTAAGTGTATCATTATTAATTTTAATTAGATTATCTCCATAATTTAAATTATTGAATTGCAAATCTTTACTTATTTTTATATTTGCATCATTGGAAAAATATTTATCTTTGATATATTGAGAACGCCCCGCTGTTCTACATACTATATAGATTTCATTTGCATATTCTAGATGTTTACATATGGTATGTTGATTAAATTTAATCATATCCATTGGTATATTATAAAATCCATAATCTCCTGATGGTGCAAAGCGCTTATTATATACCTCGTCGCTCTTACGAATATCTATAAATATATATTTCATTCTATAAATTAAAAATATTATTTTATAGGACTACGAGAACTACGAGAACTACGAGAACTACGAGGATATGAACGCAATCCTTCAATTATAGATAAATCAGATACTATTATTTTTTTACTTTTGGATTTATCTGGACATATTTCACTTGTTTTATAATAACTAATTTCATGTCTTGGATAATCAATGTAATATTTTGTATTAAAAGGTAATAAAACTTCTGCTTCATTATAATTACTGACATTGTCAATTAGTATAATTTTGCTTCCTTTCGTTACCTTTATTCTCATAACACAACATTTACCACCCATATATGTAACAGCTTCTTTGAAATTAAAGGAGGCACTATTCAATGTTTTAGAAATAAAGTTTCCATCTGCTGACCCTTTAATATAGTATTCGTCGTTAACACCTCTATAAAATACAAGTGGTTTTTCAATAACAGGTGATTTTTCAAATATTTTATATATGTCTTTAATATATATTTTAAGTATATTTTTCCAATTAAATGATACATAATTCTCTTTTATATAATCTTCTAAATCTATTCTTGTATAGTCTTTAAATTTCTTATCAGTATTGTATAAATATTTTTTAATTTGATAATAAAATAAAATAAAATCTCTATTTGCATTGAATTGTTTCTTATTGACTATGATTTTTGATTTTCTACTATCGTGATAATCAACTTCGTCAATATTAACATCAATATTAAAATTATTATTAATAAAATAATTTACTATAACATCTCCATCATGTGTATGACATCTTAATGTGTATAACTCTTCGGGTGTTAATGATTTTATGAACGCATTTTGTGATTCAATAAATTCATTATAATCATCTGGATTTACTGTAACATATAATTTATTTATAAATTTTTTATTATAATCATTATATAATAAATTAATGTTTATTTCATATTTCTTGAATACTATATCATCCTCATCGTGTGTATCAGATAAATTGTGTTTATCTATTTTAAATGTATTATAGGTTAAATTAGTTTTTTTACCAGAAAACTCTTTTGATAATTCTTGATATTTATTATAATATTCACACATCTTTTTATGATTTTCGTCCATATATATATCTTTATTATATTCAATGCGTTTCCTTGCACGATATAAACTACTTGTTAATGATTTTTTAACGTTCTGAGATAATTTATACATTTGCTATTAAGAGCACATAATTTTATAATTCTCATAATCTCAAAAATATTTAATATTATTTTTATAAAAATAAATAAGTCACTCTCAGTGGGGCTCGAACCCACGACCACATGGTTAAAAGCCATGCGCTCTACCGACTGAGCTATGAGAGCTTGTGGAAGTAATTTACCTTCCATATGTATTATATGGTTTTGTCTTTATATGTTTTATTAGTTGAAAAAATTGATTATTAATATAGTGTATATAATTACATCAATGATGAATAGCAATACTCTTGTTAATACGATGATTATATTTTCAATGTTATATATTAATAACTACTTTATCATAGATATATTCAATTATTATATAGAAAGTATTGATATTTATAAAATGATCATTAAAAAAAAGAGTACATAATTTAATTTTCTTAGAGATTTTATAAACTTTTTATAATTTTAACTTTTTTATTAATTATGTACTCATTTTATTAGCATTTCAAAATCTGTAATATCTAAGATTTTTACACCTAATTCTGTTGCTTTATCTATTTTACCTGACTTCTCAGTCTTATTTTTAACAATTAAATAATTAGTTGATTTAGATATTGATGTAACTATTTTACCACCATTTTCTACTATTATTTTTTCATAATCTTTATTTCTAAACCCAGTAAATATAAACTTTTTATCTTTGATATTAGCTTTTTCAGTCTTTTCAACAGACTTATCAACTTTTTCTTGAATACCCTTGCATTTAATACCAAGAATGTCATAGAACTCATAAAATCGCGGTAGATTTTCTATGAAAAGTTTTGCGCTTATTTCCGCTATCCCTTCTACTTTCATAAGGTCTTCAATAGATATTTTAAGGCTTTTCTCGCGATTTTCGGCATTATCTATTAATATACTAGAATATACATCTGTAATCATTTTAATTTTCTTATAACTAAATCCTCTACCTAACATATTTGACGCATCCATTAAAACAAGACAATCTAACTCTTTCACTTTTTCAAGAGATTTCAAGATATTATCTGCACTTTTAACCTTAAAACCTTCTATTTTTAACAAATCTTCCTTCTGTATTTTCAATATACTTTTGATATCATGAAATCCTGCATTATATATCTTGGTAATATTACCTGGCCCCATATTATCAACGTCTGCTGTTTTCATAAAATATACTATATTTTTGATATCAAAATCCGCATTTCTACCCTCACTAATTTTAATAATATCTACATGCGTATCATTCCATTTATAATCCTTATCTAATTCGCCAGGCATACTAGGTTTTCCATTTGCAGATGCTGTTAATACATATTGTATATGTGGAATAACATTACCAGAACGTATAATAACTATTCTTGAACCAGGTCCAATATTATTCTTTTCAATATATCCAGCATTGAAACCAGTTGCCTGTTTAATTTTAACATCATCCAATAAGATTTCATCAAACTTAACAATGGGTTTCATGTATTTATCCTTAGATATATTCCATTCAACTTCTTTGACAATAACTTCTACTTGCTCTAATGTGTGTATTGATTTGAAAGCAAATGAATATTCGGGATTCTTTCCAAGTGCAATTTCATATACTTTACTTATATCAGAAATTACAATACCGTCAATGACATATTTATTCTTTCTAGAATCTTCTAAATTCTTAGATAAGAATGCTAAGTTAATATCATCAATTACATTATTATTTACAACATTGAATTTCATTTTATCCAACTCGGGTAGACCATTTGGTAAATTGGGGTATACCAAAGTATATGCAACAAAATCTATCATTTTCAATAATTGCTTATTTAATATTTTAGAATTAATCGCACCACTTACAGTATTACGGGGATTTGATAGGGTATCATCTTGATTCTTTAATATATCCCAATTATTTTTTGATATAATAAATTCGCCACGCACAGCTAACTTATCTTGCTTTTTTATCTTAGGAAATCCACTAATATATTTATGCAAATGTGATATATCTTGTCCTTCGCGACCATTTCCGCGAGTATATAATTTAATATTATCACCATCATATACAAACATACCACTTACACCATCTAACTTGTCACTAATTAAATAAGGACCCTGATATTTTTTCTTGTACTTAGTGATTTCGCTTTCACTATCTTTGATTTTGTTTTGAGAACCCATATAATAGGGCAATTCAACCTTATTGTCAACGTCGGCACCAACTCTTTTCAAGTAAGCATCCTTTGGATATTTTTTACGAATGTAGTCTTTGATAATATCATAAATATCGTCAGTTAATTTAGGTTGCCCACTATTGAAAAATGCTTTATCGGCTTCTAAGAGAACATTTATAATATCCTTTTTTTTATTTGTTTTAATAAAATCCTGTGGCCTCGCATTTATAAAACTATAATCATAATCCATAATCCACAATACTATTATATAGAAATCATTTTTTATATAAAAAAAGTATAATTTAATAGGAACGCGAAATGGCACACTTTAAGTATTTAATTTTATTTTTAATAAGATAAATACATCTTTTAATGTGTTTTGTCATATCACTATAATATTCGTCTGACCTATTTTTTTTACTTTGATTTTATCATTTATATCAATATTACAAATGGCATCTTCACGACAAAGACCTTTATGTTTATAAGAACTATAAATAATATTATACTTATTATGTTTTTTTTTGCAACTTTCTATATTTTTTTTAAATAATCTTGCAATTATCCATAATACTTGTAATAAATAGTACTTATAATGTCTATCAATTTTCATATAAAATAATATTACGTATATAATAGTATAAAAAAATAATGTATACCTTCTTAGATATGTTTGAATATATTTATGCCATTGAAAAAAATGAAACACAAGTAGTTAAACCTAAGCTAACACGTGTAGATGTAGATTAAAATATTTTTTTAAATTTTAAAACACATTGATTGCCAATATATTTTACAAATAATATTCTATTGCTTACATTATTAAATATTTTATTGAAATCCAAGTGAGAATAATCTTCACCATCAAAACATTTATTTTTGAGACCTTTTAATGTAATGGGATCTATTTTATCAAAATCGTCAATATATATAATACATTCTCCTTTAAAATTTTTGTATATTTGATATATTTCTTGTTCTAATGGTACTTGATTTATTCCCGGAACAATACCATTTATTTTTTTACCTACATAACCAGTATCTGTATTATATCCTTTCCATGGTGATATATCCCAATTAACACTAATGTCACCACTCCAATGAGCATCTAACCAAAATAATATATTTTCGTTTTTTAAATTTGGCTGAGATGATAGTTCTAATAAAACACGTTTACTATCACCTTTTAAACATTTAATATTTTTAGTATTACTAAATTTATTAACTGCTGTATTATACAATAAGTCGTTAATTTCTATTGTGTAAACCTTTTTAAATATTTTAGATAAGATTTGTGTTCCGTCCCCCTTAAATGTCCCTGTTTCTATCGCAGTATTATAAGTATTATCAATTATTTTTTCTATTATATTATATGAAAAGCCTCCCATCAGCAATAGTTTATATAAAAGGTAAACTCTTTAATAATATAAAAAGCATTTTTAATGCTATCAAGTAATATCAACATTGATAATACCATATTGCTAAAAGAATTGTGTAATAATATTAATTTAAATTATAATTTTAATAAAAAAAATCTAGATAAAGATAATATAACACAATATGATTATATTATCAAAAGTGTTGCAGAATTAGAAGAAAATTATAAAAATAATATACTTGAAGAATATTCTAATAAATGCATAAATAAAAATATACTATATAAATTAAATAATAAGTTTGATGGTGATCAAGTTGCTATAATTTGTTATAGTGTTTTAAAAGAGTATTAACATATACTACACTTATTTTGTTTTTCTACAATTTTTATTTTTTGAATAATTTTTAGTACGTGTTTAATATCTGGTCTATCGTCTGGATTTGTACTCCACATTTGTTTAATAAGATCTTGTAATTCAATAATTTTTATTTCTTTTATATCGGGTCTATAATCTAGTTGAATAAGTTGTATTACATGTGGATTTATATCTAATTCCGAATATGGTATTTTTCCACTACAAATAAACCAGAAAATTAGAGCTAAGGAATATATATCTATTTTAAGGTCATAGTCCTCACCATTATTAAATATTATTTCAGGAGCCATATATCTTAAAGTTCCTGTACATCCACTCATTTTATATTTTTCATGTTTTTTCTTAACTTTTCTTGATAAGCCAAAATCTGTTAATTTAATACGTAAATCTTTATTTAGTAATATATTAGATGGTTTTAAATCACGATGCATAATGGGATAATAGCAATGATGAAGAAAATATATTGCTTGTGTAAGCTCATATATCCATATATATGCTAAATATTTTTTAGGTTTCCATAACTTATTTTTTTCATAATATTTTTTTGAATAATATACATCTAGAGAAGAATTTGGCATATATTCGTATAATAATAGTAAGGGGTCAGTTATAGTACATGCCCCGAGAAATAAAACTAAATTTGGATGTCTCAAATGAGATATAACTGATATTTCATTTATCATATCTTGATATTCAATGTCATTATTGTTATGTTTTAAACATTTAACAACACACTTTAAACCACGCCATGAAGCTTTATTAATAACACCATTACCACCCTCGGCTAATTTTTCATATAATAATATTTCATTATGTTTCAATTCCCACCACTCTGCTCTCCCCCTGATATAAAAAGGAACATGTTCAATATAAAGAGAGTTATTTGATGAATTAGATTTAATATCATCATCAGAATCGTTTTTTTGTATTATATATGCCATATTATAATTAATATTATAATTGTTGTAATATATCATTTTTTATAAAATGTAATAAACCAATTTTGCTTTTCCCAAGTAATATCATAATCGGCTTCTATTTCATTTGCTAAATCTTTTATGCTTTCATAATCGTGTATATAATAAAATCTTTTAATTACATTATCTTTGCTTAATTTCCAATTAACATAGTTTGGTCCAGTAATAAAATCTCTACAATCGCTTTTATTATTCTCTTGATTATTAAAGTGTTTTTCTTTTGACCAAAAAGATACAAGTAATTTACCACCACTATTTAAACATTCTAATAATTTGTTAATTGCAATAATCTGTTCATTAACATTTTTAAGATGATGTAAAACGGCAATAGAAATAATTTTATCATATTTTTTATCAGTATTTATATTTAAAACATCATTATAAAAAACATTTAGCTTTTTATTATAACATATATCAAGTAATTTATGTGATATATCAAAACCTTTACATACATAACCTAATTCCGATGCATATACCATATTTTTTCCATTACCGCAACCACAATCTAATAGTGTTTCATTATCATTGCGATTATTTAAAAATACCTTTACATTATTCCATATTCTAACACGCGAAGTATCAAAAGCTTTATATATAATATCATATTGATTAGCAATAATTGTGTTATGATAATTCATTGTTTATTTTCTGCGGTTTTACACAATATTATAACACGATATATATTTATATATAATCAGCAGAGCGACTTAGGTCGGCTTTCGGGACCTCGACAACATCATATGGATCTTTATTAAGTAGAGGAGTATTAAAAGTGAGTTGTTGTGGTATATCATAAACATCGCGTAATTTATAACCTACTATATTATCATTATTTATACTTATTTTTAGGTCATTTGTATTATCAGTTGGTATCATATAAAATTCGGAGAAATGTCTATCTTTTTGTCTCGCAAATAATTTCCAATTATTATTACCTGAATCTTTTTTATCAGATGTGCTGGTAATATATGCAACAAGCCTAAAAGTATCCCCTGTTTCTTGTGTATTAACATACATGCGACGTCTATTAATATTATTAGCTAAATTTGTATGAGAACGAGTATCGCCACGATTAAGAGGTGGATATAAATCATCATCTAATACTTTTCTATCGCGCGCTATTGTATCTGTATCGCTTTTAGTTTGTGGAATAGTTGTTTTTTTTAATCTATTAAAATCATCTACGGACATACAAATCTTGTTTGAAGCAGGTTTTATAGCTTCTTGATTATCTTGTTTATATATATAATTCCAAACTAAATAGCCAATAATTGCAAAAAACAAAAAAAATACGACAATAAGAATATGTGGTAAATATTTTGTTAATGTCATATAAATATATCTACTATATTGTAATATAAATATGTTAGATTATGTGATTAAAAATACTACTTCTATAAATTTTGGTATTTGTTGTTCATTGGGATATTTATATAGTATAATTTTTTTACTTAACTATATGAAAAAGAAGGATTATAAATATGAATTGAAAACTATTTTGATTTATTATAATTTAGTGCAGATTTTACTAAATAGTTATATTATATATGGAACTTATTATATTATATCAATACCAAATATCTTTGCAATTAATATACCATATAATGATAGTTTAAAATACTATGTTTATTTACATTATTTATCAAAATATCTAGATTACTTTGATACCTATTTTATAATTTTCAAAAGAAAGGAAAAAGAACAAATGTCATTTTTACATGTTTATCATCATAGTACGATTAGTTTATTATGGGCTATTATAGTTAATAACGGGCATGGAAATGGTTCTGTAACATATTGTGCATTTATTAATAGTTTAATTCATTTAATAATGTATAGTCACTATTTAGTTACATCATTTGGTTATATAAATCCTCTTAAAAAATTTGTTACTATGTCGCAAATAGGTCAATTTTATAGTTGTATTGCACATTCTGTATTAGTAGTATTATATGAAAATATAGTTCCAAAAAGTTATGCTTTATTAGAATTAATTTATCATACTAGTTTAATAATACTTTTTACAAATTTTTATAAAAAAACTTATAATATAAATAAACTAAAATGATATAAAAATAAAGAGCTATATATATATAGCTTACAGGCACGACACAAACTAATAACAAAATGCAATCCCGTTACAACAAACGATCCAACTTTGATGAACTTCGTAAAAACGAACTAACATCACGTGCAGGATTTGGTTGGGAAGATGGGGAAGAAGAACGTCTAATTGCTATGAGAGTAGAAAAATCTTCATATGAAGATATTGCTAGTGAACTTAAACGCACAGTTCGCAGTATTCAAACACGCCTTTATCAACACATTTGTAAACAAGTAGAAACAGAATTTGTTGAAGAACAAAGTCTACTTGAACAATATGAAGTCACCAAAGAAGATCTCGATGAGTTTAAAAAGAAACGTGAAGAGCATCAAAATAAGATGGCTTCTCGCAAACGCAATAACAGATATCAACGTGAATCTTCACGCCCATATATTCCATATGAAAATCGTAATGCCAATTATGATATTCGCAATGAGCTAAATGTTCTACGTCAAGAAGTTCGTGAACTACGCCAAGAAGTTCGCGAACTTCGCAGTACCTAAGTTGCCTTAATTATTCATTAGTGAAGTAATAATAGATGCTATATTGAGTAGGGCGTCAATCTTACCCAATTCATATTTAACCATATCATTATTTTGTATATTATTTTTATCTAAATTTACTATGATAGTATCATTTTTAGTAGAAATATGAATTTGTTTAATATTTGAAACATCAATATGAATATTAGATAATATCAATTTTTTTGCGACTAATTCACTATTATCAATCAATGTTTCATTTTTTTTGAGATATATTACAGCTTCATTATTTGTAGTAGAATTAGTATTTATATTACTCTTTATACTATCAATAATACCATTGATATCTACAATAGAATTGCTGCGTTGCATACTTTTTTTAACTTTTCTGACACTTAGCAAATAGTTTTTATAAATAAACTTTTGGTTATCGTCCATTATTTTTTTTTTGCTAAGACGAAGAGATGTGGTTTTGTTTTTCCTTAGATTGAGCAAATGAACATTAAGATAAGATTCGGTAATTCCAATGAAAGCAAGTGCAATAAGAATGTAATACTTCATAGTTAAAACAATTCTAATAAAAATAGTCATCAATTTTTTATATAAATAGCACTTTTTATTATGCTATGTATTCTAATGTCTATATTTGAGTATATATAAAGTTTTGTAAATACTTTATCATATTCATAGAACTTAATATATCCAATATAAATATTTACGAAAGGATATTTATTTTTGAGATATATAAAAATATTATTATTTTTTTCACATTTTACAAAATCAATCTCTGTAAAATATCTTAGCTCATATAATTTAAACTTTTTGATTTTCCTTGATATATCCTTAGATTTTTTCACTAAACTATCTAAGTATTCTGATTTAGACATAATTATAATATTTATTATTGATATATCATTTTTTATTTCTAAATTTATATATTCTTCCTTTTTTCTCTTTTGTTTTTTTTGCTTTTTCTAACTCGTATTTAGTTAATTCTTTAAATGTAAGTGGTGTTTTTGATGTTACTCGTTTAGTAGGTCGATAAACATCATTTACATTACGATATCCTACTTCTCCTCTCTGATTTTTCCATTCTTCTTTAAACCATCTTGCTAGCCCCTTTTTAGTAGGTTTTTTACCATGATATGCTTCATTTGATTTATACTTTTTAAAATATGCTTTTTTATATTCCTTAACTAATATACCACTTCTATATGCGGAATGCCGAGGATATTTATTATAAACTTTATTTTTAATTATTTCATATAGTTTAATATCTTTCTGTATATTTGCCATTATTCTATATAATTAAAATTATTTAAAAATTGATTATAGTTATTTATATATTATTTATACCATTTTCAAAATAATGAATGAAGAAGAACTTTGGAATCTTTTTGATGACATTAAAAAGGAGGAGCATATTGATAATGGTATAAATAATACTGATGTAATAAAATGTTATTGTGGTTGTGAAGATTTTATTAAAGAAGATAATATGAATATATGTACAAAATGTAGTTCTATTGTTTCAAACGTAATTGAAAGTGGGGCAGAATGGAGATTTTATGGAAATGATGATAATAGAGATGGTGATCCATCACGATGTGGGATGCCAACAAATAATCTTTTACCAAAATCTTCTATTGGTTCTATGATTAGTTGTGGTTATAAAGATAATATAGATATCAGGCGAATACGTATGTTTCAAATGTGGAATAGTATGCCATATGATGAAAGAACATTATGGAATGTATTTGATAAAATGACTGCGAATACTATAAATAATGGAATACCACAAAAAGTTATAGATAATGCTAAGGTATTATATAAAAAAGCATCAGAAAAAAAAATATCACGTGGAGACAATAAGGATGGACTTATTGCATCATGTATTTATCACTCATGTTTATTAAATAAAGTTCCTAAGAGTTCAAAAGACATCGCAGCAATGTTTAATATTTCACATGTTACCTTGAATAAAGGCAATTCACGATTTCAAACTTTATTACAAATTAATGTTTCTTCACCAGATCCCATAGACTTTATTTCACAATATGGTAATAATTTAAGTATGTCTATTTATGATATTAATAAATGCAAAGAATTAGTTAAGTTTATTGAAGATAATGAAATAATGAATGATAATTCACCCACATCTTCTGCTGCTGGTATATTATATTATTACTCTATTATTAAAAACTTAGGATATACTAAAAAGAAATTTGCAAAAGCATGTAATGTATCGGAAGTTACTATTGTTAAATGCTACAAAATAATTAATAATTACAATGATTTTATTATAAAAAACATTGATATATTCGTTTAATATATGTTAATATTTATAACATTATATTATAAATGTACTATGAATAATGAACTATTTACATCAATTTGTAATGGCGATATACAAAATAGTCTATTATTAGCAACAAAAATAATTTTTTTACATGACACATTTGAGCTATTAGAAAACATTTATATAGATGTTTGTTCATATATAGGTACTTATATATCATTATCTGATATTAGCAAACTAATAGATGTTATTAATCAAACAAAAGACATTATAAATTCAGAAAAAGTTATTATAAAAGATAATTATAATTTAATAACAAAATTATGTATTATTTGTGATATATATAATAAACATCCAACAGCCAAATGTAGTAATATGTCAATAACAGTTATAAAAAGCAAGATTGCTCATATTATTAACAATAATGAAATGAAATTATCTTATAATGGTATAATGCATTTTGAAGGTATATTACCACCACAAGACCATGAAAATTATATGACTGCATTAAAAATTATTTCAATATTTATTAAAACTATTAAATCAACTGATAACATATCCGTAGATAGTCATGATATTCTAAAAGATATATCTAATAATTTAAGATTAGTTACAGAGTTTATATTAAGAAAAAAATTAAAATTTGAAACTAAATTTAACACAAATGATGATGATATTGTTTGGTTTTTATGGGGTATATATAGCATACTTTATAAAGACACTATTGTTGATAATACATATGCTTTGTATAATTACGAATATAAAAAGAAACATAAAACTACTAGAAGTGGTTTATTACATGCATTATCTTTAATAGCTATTTATATACATAAAAAGGATATATCACGAGGATGGAATAGTCGTGAAAAAATAGTAATACAAAAAATAGATGAAGTCGCTATCAAATTATATAATGAAATTAAAAGAGATATTATTAAAGAAAATCCAGATAAATTTGAAAAGTTAGAGAAAAAACAAGAAGTTTCTCATTATGATGGTTTAGATTATATTATTAATTTTATACCTGAAATAGATACTGCAAAATATAATGCAATGAATACTGCGCAAAATATGTATCCAAAAAGTACAGGATCAAAATCTGTTGAGTATAATAACTCCAAGATTATATCATATTAATCTTATTATATTTTTTTATTATATCTTGTTTTGATATACTATATGCTCCAACATTATTTTTAACATTATATTTAATATTATTTAGCTTTGCAATTAATTTATTAGTTACCTTGCTTGTTTTTATAAACCAGTTTGTATTAATATTATCATTATTATTACATTTTTTTGTTTTTCCTGTACTAAAACCTACACGTTTTATTGCAATACTACAATCGGGCTTTTTTACAAATTTATACCATTTACAAGGTTGAGATTTATTGATTTTTTTTCTTTTATAATTTCTTTTTTCCCATATTTGAAATATTGTTTTAATATCAACAACCTTATTTTTATTTATATATGAATTAGGAGGTAAAATTTTACTATATTTTAAATGATAATTACTTGGAAAAGCTTTTTTAAAACTAAGTTTATTAAAACTAATTGGTAATATAAAAGCAATTGTTTTTGCTTTTAAGTTAGCGGCATGTTTTATAAATTTTATAGCGGTTGAAGATTTATTTCCAAATGGAGGATTTCCAATTATATGTAAATTGTCATTTGTTGTTTTAAGTTTTAAAAAGTTTTGTTTAATTATATTTTTATGTTCAGGTTTAATATCATAAAACTTATAGTTATTTGATAGTTTCTTTATATACTTAATAAATGATCCATTACCAGCACTAGGCTCAATAATAGTATCTGACTTTCTAATTTTAATATTATTTTTAATGGCATTATAACATATTTTTACAGTTTTATCAACAGTATAATATTTATAATAATTGATAGGCATTATTTATTTTATAATGATATAAAGTTTTTCAAAGTGATATTATTAAAAATGGTTGATGAAAAGTATTTTGAAACAATTAATACAATGGAAAAATCTTACATATTCGGTTTAATACTATTTAATTTAAAAGATAGATATGATGGCAAATATCTAAAATGTAATTTAAAAATATTGGATATTAAAACTAATAATAGGTATTTAACATATAATTATTATAACAAATGCGAATCGTACGATAAATTAAATTATCCTTATTTCAAGAATATTGATATGATTATTGAAAAACTATCACAACTTGGAGATGTATATGTTAGCGAATATAATAATATAGAATTATGTATATCTTCAATTAAAATAGTAGAAGATATACAAAAAGTAATTAATAATGATAGTTTAGAATTATTAATTGATTCAAATTTATCTAATATTGTAAATAGTCTTAATAGTTTTGATTTAAAAAATCAATTTATCAAAGCATATCTAGAACAATTTGCTAAAATAGTAGGTACTACTTTGCAAGTAGCTATATATAATAATAAAAATTATGAATTATTATCTGAACTTTACAAAGTACCTTTTACAATTCAAAAAGAAGTCATTGGATATACTATTGAATATAAAGATTCAGATATGTTAGATTTTCTTGGAATAGTTTATGATACAAAGTACCATTATATTAATTACAATTTATATAATTTTAATGATTGCGACAATTTACCAATGATTAAAGTATATATGGCAAATGAAAATGCAATTATTCCCACAAAAGCATCTTATAGTGATGCTGGCTATGATTTAACTATTATAAAAGAACATAAAGTATTAAATAGTGATACGATTTTATATGATACAGGTATCAAGTTAAATATTCCAAATGGATATTATGTAGAAATTGTCCCAAGAAGTTCTATTAGTAAATCTGGATATATACTCGCAAATAGTATTGGTATTATAGATCAGAGCTATCGTGGCAATTTATTAGTTGCGTTAAGAAAAATTAATAAAGATTGCCCTAATTTGGAATTACCATGGAAATGTTGTCAACTAATTGTTAAAAAACAAATATATTCTAATTTTCAATTAGATTTGGATGATTTAAATAAGACAAAAAGAGGTGATGGAGGTTTTGGAAGTACTGGCTAAAATATTCTAGAATAATAATGTTGTTTATTTTTATGTGAATTACTAATTAAAGGTTTAATTATTAATACTAATATGAAACATAATATAATATTTAAGATAAATACAGGAATAATTACTGGTAAAATATTGTTATAAACATTTACACCAAAATAATCTAAATATTTAAACCACATTTCACGTGTATATTCTGTTTGTTTAAAGAACATATATAGATAATTTTTGCATTCATAAATTAATATATTGTTGATTTCACTGATATCCATTATATATTATTATAATATTATACATACTAATCAATTTTTATACATTTTGTTAGTAATTTTATTATGAATATCATCATATGTTTCTAATGAATAATTAATAAAGAATGGATTTTTAGAATAAGAATTACTGCATATGTAAACATGATTAAACAATTGTTTTATTTTATCTTTTATTAATACATCATTAATACCTACGTTCCAAAGATATATGCTATGTTTTTTAATAGGACATACTATATGTATATTATTTAATAGATGTTCTTTAATATCTCCTTCTTTTTCAAGTGATTTATCACTAAATATTTTTTCCGCATCTATATTAAATTTTGTTACATTATTTAGTAATTTTTTTTGCTCTTTGTTTAAAAATTTAAATTTCAACAAATTATCTTTTGAGAATGTTAATATTATTAAATTAGTTATAAATGTTTTATAACGTGTTGTAATAAATATATTTGACTTATATAGTATATCAATTATTTCAGTATTATAAATTATATTGCCATTATTTTCTCCAATATAATTAATCATTTTATTAATTAATACTGATTTATCATCTGTCATAATAAAATATTCAATATCATTATTAATATCGTTTGTAAATAATGTTATTGCAAACATTGCAGAAATATTATCATATATATATTCAAAGTTATCAATATTTATTTTAAGCAAATTATAATCATGTGCTGATAATATAGAACGGCAAAATTTAACAAAATTTTGACTATTAAGTATTTTTTTTGATATTAATTTGGATTTATTGATGATATTAAATATTATTTTATATGTATTATTATTATATTTCAATGTATATTTGTTGTAATTTATAGAAAACTTATTTAAAAGAGTAATATAATTACTATGATTTTTATTGAAAATTCTGTAATTATTTTTTTTGTCATTAAATGAATTACGTTTTTCAATTATAGTTACTTTATATCCATTATCAAGACATTTAATTGCCGAATATAATCCTATAAAATTGCACCCGGCTATTACTAAGTTATTATTCATATATTAATTGATTTAATTATCTAATATGTTTTTATATGCGTATTATAATTTCTAATAATTAACTATATATTTATTAAGGATAATTTATGATATGGGAAATACATCATCAAGACAAAATACTTATCAACAATATCATAGAGAATTAAATGCTCCTAAAAAAAATGTAATGGAAGATGCTCAATTAAAAAAAATAGATATGAAAACACTAAATTATTATGAAGTTTTAAACGTAAGTAAAGATTTTACATGGGAAGAACTTAAAGAATCGTATAGAAAGCTTGCTATTAATGTACATCCTGATAAGCCCAATGGTAATAAAGAGCTATTTAATATTATAACATATTCTTTCAAACAATTAGCAAAAGAATATAAAAATCGCACGAGTGATTTAGACCATTATGATTTAAAAAAACAATCAAGTGAATTCTTTCATAAAATGACTAGTGAAACTATGACACATCCTAGTGATATGTTACAAAATCCTGATGAAGCATTTTCTACTAAATTTAATCGTAATTTTGAAAAATGTAAAGTATTAGATGATGATATTGATTTTGGTTATGGTGAAAAAATGCATATATCTTCACAAGTGCGCGAAGATATAAATATAGAAAAATTAATTAAAAAAGATAAAATAGATAATGAGAGTTTTAATAAGCTTTTTAATAAAAATGTACCAGTAAACAAACAGCTTGTTAAATATAAAGAACCTGAACCTTTACTATTAGCAAAATCATTGAACTTTACAGAATTAGGTAGCAAAAAATCGGATGACTATACAAGCAGTATAGAAAAGATAAATAATTTATCTTATACTGATTATATGAGAGCACATGATGGCACTCGTCTTGTAGATCCATCGTTAATAAAGTCAGGAAAACAATTTAAAACAATTGAAGAATATAAAGCATATAGTGATAATAAAGCTGAAAGACAAATGAGTGAAAAAGAACTTAAATTACAAGAATTAAAAAAATTAAAAGCAGAAAAAGAAGAAAAAATGCGTTTATCTAGATTAAAGAAATATGATGAAAGTGTAGAGAAGTCTTTTAATAAAGCTAATAAACTATTTTTGAAATAATTTCTTTTTTATTTTTTTCTGTATCATTCCATCCAAGTTCAAATAATTCTCGCGACTTTTCTTTATCAATATACAAGTAATTATTTGGTTTAAATTTTCTACCCCACATATGTCTATGTATTATTATTTTATTAGTCTCATTAACGTTTTTATAATCATATTTTATATCACCATCTATATATCTATTACCCTTATATTTTTTTGAAAAAGTGCTCCCTGACAAATAAGGTAAATAAGAACTACATAGACAATAATTAATAAGATCATCAATATCTATAAAATCATCTTTTTCTTCTGTTTTCATTTTAAATAATGCTCCATCTAATTTAGTTGATATTATTGATATTTTATTAAGATTTTTAGGTTCTTTTTTTTTATATCTTAATTTAAGATTATCTTCTATGTTTTTTTGAAATATCTTTAAATCACCTTGTATTTTTAATTTTGTTACATTATCGCCAATAGTATAACTCCATATTTTATCATGATTTGATAAATCATCTTCCTGAGTGTACAATAAAGAACACCACGCACCACCAGATATTCCTGTTATTTTATAGTCAGGTATAACGATATTTTTCTTTATATATCCAATAACACCTATACTATATGGTAGAAATAATCCTGTGCCATAAATATTAATATTGGTAAATGCTTTCGCAATACTTATTATATTAACAAATAATATTATTAATGATAAATATTTCATTCTTAGTTTAATATATATACAATTTTATTTTTATACTTTTTTAGTCCATTTTGCTTTTTCCTCTGTTAAATCGCGAGTTCTCATATAATTGAAAAATTTTATTATTTCTTCTTCATTACCTTCTTTAAAGAATTCAGATAGTTCTTGTATTGATTTTTGTTTATTTTGTATTGATGCCAATATTATATTATTCATATTTTTTTTAAACTTGTCTGATATAAATGGTGGATTTTCTTTAAGCCATGTATCTCTCATTTTTTTATAAGAATTTGTATTTAAAGGTATTGTTTCTTTATTACTGTTGTCATATGATACTATAACATTATTATCTGTTATTAATAAAGATGTAATAGTATTATTTGTATTTTCCATTTTTAATATATAATTATATTTATTTTTTTTTATATCTGTTTTATTAGTAGCAATAACTATGAAAAAAATGGAAAGAGGTCTTGAAATGTTATTACATTCTGTTATAATTGGTTTAATATTATACATGTTGATGGTTTTTGTATTAAAACAAAAAGAAGAAGTTGCTGAGAATAGAAGTATATTAATAACAGCTTTTATATTAATATATATGGTTGTTTTTGGTCATGGTCTTCCAAATAAAATAAACAATGACATATAATTATACTTGATTATATATAATCATATAAGCTGAATTATTTTTATTTTTAAAATTGTTTATTTCTTTAATATCCATATCATTATATAATAGATAATTTTCTGTATCATTATTACATATAGCCATATAATGGCCACCATGTAAATTGCCCACATGGAGTGCCATAGATGATAATTTATACCTTTTTTTAACATTTGGATTACCTAATTCTGTTCCTTCATTAAAATGCAATTGATCATTAATATTAATATATTCAGTATTTTTTCTAAATATATCTGCAAATCTAGTAACAACTATAAATAATACCTTTGGTAGACTCCATAATTTTGTTTGTTTTATATATTGTGTTTTTAATTTACATTTTTCACATTCCCAATCGTCACAATTATTTTCTTCTTTATATAATTGTATTATCATATCAACAATGGAAAGATTTTTATTAGTAATATTAAGATTTAATGTCACGAATGGTTCAAAATTATACAATGTATTATTGCAATTAGTGCATCTTGTTATATTAAGATAAAATCCTTGTATTAATGATTGCCATTGTGATATTTTATTATTATTATGTTTAATATTATAGTATTCAAATTTATTTTTTAATTTATTGCTATTCAATAGTACATTATTAAAGTCTATATCATTATCTATAACAATTCCATCTTTAATTTTATCATTAATACTATATTCATTTATAACTTTATAATAGCTAGGATTTTGATTAATTTCATTTATAACTGCTTCTGATAAATAAAGCCACAATTCATATATATCAAGCTGTTCACCATATCTAAATGTACCCTTAAATGTGTTAAATACTTTTTTGACGAATTTTCTAGGAATTAATGATTTTCCTTTATTATGCATTAAAATCAAAATCTCTTTTAAGTTATTAGTAAATGTATCATCTGATAATTCATAGCTAAGTATAGTATCACGCAAATAAGTATTTCTACAAATTATTTGTATAAGACTATTTATAGCACATGTTGATCCAATATTTTCTAAACCTTGCATCAATTTATATAGATATATATATAATATATTTATATCATAAATAAAAATATATTATATATATATAGATAATATGCCAAGAAAAAGTTCAAAGAAGAATTTCAGAAAATCTTCAAAAAAAAATTTAGAAGATTTTATGCCAATGAGCAGCAAATTAACTACACGATTAGTAGCTCGTCCAAGTCAATCTTCACCAAGCAACAAAAGAATGTTAATAGCATCTATTGTTGGTAGTATAATAGGTATAATTATTAATATTAATGCTTTAATCTGGTTACAAAAATTAGAAAAATTAAAATGCGCGTGTAGCGAACACTGGATGCGTAATTACATTAAATACTATTTATATGTAATTATTCCCATGTTCTTTATTGGATTAATTATTAATATATATGCATATGTTGCAGATGTAAGTATCAATGAAATACATAATAATGATTTATTTATATTATATAGATCATTTGCTGGAATAGTTTCATTATTTGGATTTGCTAATATATTTATTGTTATTATATTTATCAACAGATTAAAAGAATTAAATTGCGAATGCAGTGAAGATATTAAACGTGAAGTATATTGGGTTTATAATATTTTATTAGCTACTATTATTGCTTTAACCATATTATTTATGTTAGTCGGATTACCATTAGCTCTAATGACTTTAAGAAGATAATTTAATCTACTTCATCAATAGTTGGTTCAACATTTGGCATTCCACCCGGCATTCCACCTGGCATTCCACCTGGCATTCCACCCGGCATTCCACCTGGCATTCCACCCGGCATTTCACCTGGCATTCCACCCGGCATTCCACCTGGCATTCCACCTGGCATTCCACCTGGCATTTCACCTGGCATTCCACCTTGTGGAGCTTGGCTACTATAAAGTTTTTGCATTAGTGGATTAACCTTTTCTTCAAGCTCTTTTTGTTTATTTTTATAAGTGTCAATATCATTATTATCATTTTCTTCTAGCCATTTTAGTCCTTCTTCAATAATTGGGTCAAGTTCTTCTTTTACTTCATCAAGAGCAGGTGGAGAATTTTCATTTTTAGTCATTGAATTTTTAAGATTATATAAATAGTTTTCAAGTCCATTTTTAGTTTCAATAAGTTCTTTTTGTTTATTATCTTCTTCCTTGAATTCTTCTGATTTTTTAATCATTTCATCAATTTGCTCTTTTGAAAGGCGACCTTTATCATTTGTAATAGTAATATTATTAGTCTTTTTAGTTGATTTTTCTTCTGCTGTAATATTCATAATACCATTCGCATCAACGTCGAAAGATACTTCAATTTGTGCTTGGCCTCTTGGCATTGGTGGAATACCATCAAGATGAAAACTTCCTAGAAGATTATTATCTTTTGTAAAACCACGTTCCCCTTCATAAATCTTAATATCTACACCAGGTTGATTATCAGAATATGTTGAAAATACTTGTGATTTTTTTGTTGGAATTGTAGTATTGCGTTCAATAATTTTTGTCATTACACCTCCTGCTGTTTCAATTCCAAGAGAAAGAGGTGCTACGTCAAGTAAAAGCAATTCATTTGTTTTACTATTACCTTGACCTGTCAAGATAGATGCTTGTACAGCAGCACCATAAGCTACCGCTTCATCAGGGTTCAATGATTTATTTAGTTGCTTTCCATTAAAAAACGATGAAAGTAGCTCTTGAAGTTTTGGAATACGAGTGGTACCTCCTACAAGAACAATTTCATGAATATCACTTTTACCCATCTTTGCATCTTTGAGAAGTTGTTCAAGTGGTTTCAAAGTACGTTGAAATACTTTGTCAGCAAGTGATTCAAACTTAGCACGCGATAAATTTGTATTATAGTCAACTCCATCCATTAAAGAATCAACTTCAATACTTGTTGTTGAAGAAGCAGAAAGATTTTTCTTAGCTTTTTCAGCAGCAATATTAAGACGTTTAAGTGCTCTTGCATTTTCACGTACATCCATTTTATACTTCTTTTTAATATCATCACATAGATAATCTACAATAAGATTATCAATATCAGAACCACCCAAATGTGTATCACCACCAGTAGCTTTTACTTCAAAAATACCTCCATCTAGTGTTAAGATTGAAACATCATGAGTACCACCACCGCAGTCAAATACAAGTATATTTTTTTCTTTTTTATCTTCTGTTTTATCTAGACCATATGCAATAGCAGCTGCTGTTGGCTCATTAATAATTCTGAGAACTTCAAGTCCAGCAATTGCTCCAGCATCTTTTGTAGCTTGACGCTGTGAATCATTGAAATAAGCAGGTACAGTAATTACCACTTTTTTTAATTCGTGTCCAAGATATGATTCTGTTGTATCTTTAAGGCGCTGAATTACCATTGCTGAAATCTCTTCCGGATGAAAAGTTTTCTCTTCATTTTTATATTTAACATTAATTAGCGGCTTATTATCTTTATCACCAGATACAGCAAAAGACCACAATTTAACATCTTTTTGTACAACATCATCAGTATATTTACGACCAATTAAGCGTTTTGTATCATAAATAGTATTTTTTGGATTCATTGTTGATTGATTTTTTGCTGCATCACCTACAAGTTTCTCTATTTCACCAAAAGATACATACGATGGTATAATACGAGAACCTGTTTGCGTATCTGGTATAATTTCTACACGATCATTAATCCAAATAGCAGCACAACTGGTGGTAGTACCAATGTCAAAACCCGCTGCTAATTCTTCTTCTTTACCCATAATTCCTGATTTTTCTAATACTTATTTAATGTAAAATATCTTTATATATTTTAATACTATATAAAGAGTTTACCTGATTTATATTAAATTATAAAAATATTGTATTTGTATATTTTTATTAAATAAATATATTTTTTAATATAAAGGCAAAAAATATAAATGGAAGCAAATTTAAATAATGATTTCAAATATGATAAAATTATTATTAATTTAGATTCATTACAAGGTATTCAAAGTAGTAATACAAATAATTTTGGATGCTATTTTAAGTTTAATGATACAATTAAAAATGCTGTTGCTATACAGGTTATAGATACAATAGTAATATCAGAACAATCAGCACAATATAATCCATATGAAGATTGTTTTTTTGTTATATTAAATAATATAGAAAGAGCAACAACATATAATCAATATGAAAACATATATGGTAATCCAGATTTTAATATACATAAATATTTTGAAAAAGTAGAATATACAGATAATAGCATTTCTAATAGTAGAAACATATCAGTTTCCCATATTGGCACAAGTACTGGTAGCTTTTCAGATTCTGGAACATATATGTTTAATCCCGTAATACCTACATTGGATCGTTTTGAGTTAACTTTAAAAGATAAGGATTTTAAAGATATACCAATTGAAAATATTTTTTCAGTAAAACTATCAATATGTATATACACACTAAAAAAAAGTTTTGGCTAAAAATTATATAAGAACCATATGTGTTTTTTTAATTAAAATGAAATTAAACATTATTAACAATTACAAAACTATATATTATAATATTATAATTAATTTTTATTTAATATTAAATTTATTTTTACCATTGTATAATGATGTTATTATAAGTATGCATAATCAAGCTACTAAAAACTTATTCGGTGATATAAAAAAAATTAAAAGAATTAGAATAATTGAATTTTTAAATGAATTAGAAGATAAAGATAAGCTACTTCTAGATAAAAATAATAATTTACTAGTTATTGAATATAATTATGAAGATTATGTTGAATATGATAGTGAATCAGAGTCAGAGAATAAATTAAACTCTATTAATAAAAAAAATAATAAAGGTGTTTTAGTAGAACTAAAAAAACTACTAAATAATTCTATAAAGACCGAATAATTTTAACTCAAATATTTAATAGTTAGTTTTTGTTTCCATGCTCTTTTAATCACTTCTTCATTATCAATTTTACCATAACAATCACTTTTTAATCTTTTTTGCACATCATCCTTAATAGTTTTTTTTATATAATCTTCATATTGATTTATATAGTAAAGATTCTCTTTTGCTTCTTGTGTTTTATTTAAATATATTTTATTTCTAATGTATTCTATATATAAAAAGTATAAGTTTGTATCAATACTACCTGTAATAAACCCATCTTTTTCATTTATAGAGAAGCATTCATTTTTATTATATATAATTTTTATTATATTAAATTCTTCATTTGTTTTATTATCTATTATTTCAATAGAATATGATGCATAAATATTATATAAAGTAACATCATTATGATTAACAGATATTTTATAATCTTTTTTAGATAATTTACTTTTTAATATTCTAATAATATCATCTCTTGTTTGTGTATATGTATTTGATAAAATTGTCACATATTGTGATGATTTACTTAAACGATAGCAGCAATCCCCTTTTTTATATAATCTTAATGGATAACTATCTATTAACGGATATTTATTTACTTTAATATGTTTTAACAACAAATCTGTAACTTCACTATATTGGGGTTTTATACATAAACATTTTTTTATAATAATATTACTTTTTTTAGAAGGATAAAAATTTGTTAATAAATTAAGACGTTTGTAAATCTTTTCCCATCTCCATCCCGATTGTTCTGGACGCGCTAATTCAAAATATAAATTCTGTTTCATATATTCTATGGGAATAGTTTTATATTTTTCTTTGTAATATTTTAATTTATTTTCTGGTTTGTTTGTATATTTTAATAATTTGTTATATTGTACTGGTGGAATCATTGTAATATCAAATATTTGCTTTCCATATACATATATTTTCAATGTGCCATCATGTTTTGCTTTTTTAATTTTTATAAACTTATAGTTATGTTTTTTTATTATTTTAGCTAATTCTAATGAATCCTTCATTGGATTTTTTGAAAAACAATCGTAATCATTAATTGTATAATCTTTATAAAATCTGTATTTTTTTGGTAATGCTAAATTGATTACAAGACCACCATATAATATTAATTTTTTTCTAACAACAAAACGCGATATAATATTAATAACGTTATTGAACTCTTTATATACTATTTTTAACTGCTTTTCTTCTATTTTGTCAATTATATTATCTATTGCATCAGATGACATATGTTATCTAATTTAAATAAATATATTAAAAAAATAATTTATTTCTTTACTGATTTTTTTTTAGATTTATTTGGTGTATATTTAACATTTTCTGATAATGATTTTCTGTTTAAATAAACTTTTTTACCTTTTCTGTTAATTATAAATTTGCCATTTTTTGGTCCAGTATATACTTTTACAGATCCACCTTCATATTCCATAAATTCTTCTTGTACCATAATACTTTTCGATTACTAATATATATAAATATTTTATTTTATTTCTTCATATTCTCTATATTCAAATTTAGGCATTATACTACCTATTTGTGTATTGTTAAATGCATATTTAATATCTGTTCCTTGTAATAAATTAGAATTTTTTAATAAAACAGGATTTACAACTTGTTCTGTACCATATGAGCAAATATTTGGTCTATAATCGGGATGCCCTCTATATTGTTGTTTATATGTTAATGGATTATATATTTTATTACCTATTCTATAACTAGGATCACGATGTATTTTATTGTATGGCTCCATTTTACCTGTTTTACTATTTAATACCATTCCATTTTTTGGATGTTCTGTGTATTCCGGAATACTACTTATCTTAGATATTACTCCTGATTTACCCGATTCACCTGATTTTGTTGAATAAATATCTTCTGACATATTAAGATTATCATTATTTATCATTTGGGTTGTCATACTATATGGTTTGCTTTCATCTTTATTTTTATCATTAAGAGTTATATTAATATTAAATACACTATTACCTTCTTTAACAATATCTGATATATATTCACCACTATTCATATTAGCTTCTTTACTATCAATGCTACTAGCAGCTTTTTCACTTGATTCTGTATGTAAAGCTATTGGTGTTTCAAAAGCTTTTCTTTTAATTATATCGCGGCGTTTTAATTCATTTGCTATTAATCTTAATTCATATAATACAAAATGTTCATTAAATATATCTAAAAGTATTTTATCTGTCATTATATATTCGTGCATAACATTTTTTTCAAAATCTCTATATTTGTCATGCATTAACATAGCTTTGAATAAATAATCATTATATTGTAAATGTATATAACATTGTTTTAATGGTACTCTCATTTTATCATGTATATTTTTTTTATAATGTTGTTTATATAATTGCTCTATTTTGTCTATGAGTTTTATGTGTGATATGTGTTTAACTAAACCAGGTTCTACATCATTAGATTGCATTTTAACAATCATTTTATATTCAGTTGAATTGTATATCTTCATTTTTAGTTTCTCTTCATTTCCTAACTTTTCATAAAATTCTTGTAAGTTTTTATTTAATTCATCTCTTTTAGGTTGTCTATTTAATAAAGATTTATATACATCAATTATTACATATTCATTTATTTTATTTGCTGATACAGATCCCGGTTCATCGTTATATTTAACATCATTGTATGGTAAATATGTATCTTCAATTGGATCCATAATAGTTTTATCCATATCATCTCCACTTTGTCTGTAATACATATAATTAGTATTCATGCTCAACTCTGCATTTGTAGCATCAGTTTTATAAGCATCAGTAGAAGAATAAGTATCCATTGTATTTTGCGTTTGTATACCAGTAGAACCAGTAAATGATGCATCTAATCCGCGACTTGTAACATATTCAGTATTTAATTCCGATGATTTAATATCTTGTAATATTAATTCCGTGGGATAATATGGTTGATAAATATTATCATCAACAATTATATAAGACTCATGTGTTAATATTGTGTTACCTATCATATTAGCATATTCTCTACGTGTAAAGCTATAAACTTTTCCACCATCAACTATTTCAAATTCTTTTGCTATTACTTTTGCTTTAATAGCTTCATTGATACTATTATTCTTAATCTCAGTATAATTATCTTTGACATATACTTCTGTTTCTCTACCTAATTTTATCCATTTCCTACCAGTTTCTTCTGTATATATTTTATCTAAATTGTAAGGTTTAAAATAACGTCCTTCTACATCAATATAGCTATCATATGTCAAGTCCTTTAATTCCATAGAATCTAATTCATCACGTGATATTATAACAGGATATACGAATTTTTGTTTTAATATATCATATAACTTTTGATTATTAATTTTATCACCATCTGGTTCCATATTTGTATAATATACCCATTTTAAACCAATATCACTTGTATCTACATTAAATTTTTCAACATTATAATTATTAAATAAGTTCTTTATTTCTTTATTTAAATATAAAATTGCTATTACAAATATAATAGTTATTATAGCTACTATTATAGCTAATTTTTCCATAGCTCTCTATATTAATTAATAATAAAAAACGAGTACATAATTAATAAAATCTCTTGAATTTCAAAAAGTTTATAAAAATCTTAGAAAAATAAAATTATGTACTCATTTTTATTTCAACAAATAAGCTAGATTACAATCTTCATTATATTCTTTCATATTAAATTTATATGTCAATTTATACATCGGTGCTCTGCACTCCTTAACATGATTTTTTACATTATCACACACGCACTTTAACAAACCGCGCTCTTGTATATAATGTGGAATCCTTGTATCTATTTTACCCACGTCATCCCATATTTTTTTAAATTTAATGTCCGTATTATATAATTCATTAAATAATAAATGACACCAAAAATAGTTATTCATTTTATTATTTTTATTCCAATATTCAATTGTCTCATCCCTCCATCTTTTAATAATATAACTTGATTTATCAGAATATAAAAACCACGACGATAATATTAATCTATCCATTCTATATGGTCTATCAAACGCAAAAAAACCATCATTTATGCAAGCATTCAACCACGAATCTAATGATTTATTACAAAAAGTCGTGGCGTCACACCAACAACCCCCATATTTTTCAAGTAAAAATAATCTAACTATATCAGAATAACTGGTCTTAGTTATCTCCTTTTTATTTATTTCAGGTATTAACATATCAATATTTATATACTCATACAAATTATCATCATCCAATTCTATTATCTTCCAATCAGAATTATGTAATTTCCAAGATGATAAACACTTTTTAACAACATCAGGAGCATTTATAAATTTTTGCGCCCAATATATATAAATAACTTTTATCATTGTATGTATTTGCTAAAACAATATAAGATTATATTATATTTAATATATTAATAATGAATTTTACAAGAAAAAGAAAGAAGGCTAATATGGAAGAAGAAGATGATGCTATTGCTAAAATAAATGAAAGTAATATTTATATCTTAAATAATCATATTTATTTTTCAGATAATATTACTTCTAAATCAGCATTTCAACTATGTAAACAACTTAGAATTCTTGAAACTAGCCTTAAAATGGAAGCTATTGCAACAAAAGTAGATCCAGAAATTTATTTACATCTTACAACTGATGGTGGATGCGTTAGTTCAGCATTTTCTATCATTGATTGTATGAATAACCTTAAAATCCCTGTTAATACTGTTATTGATGGTGATGTTTCATCAGCAGGTACCATTATTAGTATTCACGGTGATAAACGTTATATTGGAGAAAATGCATACGTATTAGTTCACGAGTTGCGTTCAGGTTGTTGGGGAAAGCTAGCATATATTAATGATACTTATAAAAATTGTGTAAAAATTCAAGATCATATTAATAGAATTTATTTAACAAAAACTAAAATTAACAAAAAAATGTTAAATAATCTACTTATTAAAGATATTCAATTCAATGCAGAAGAAAGTATTAAAATGGGGTTGGCTGATGAAATTTATAAGGACTGAAAGTTTTATTCTTTTTATATAGTAATAATGAACAAAGTATTTTTTACTGATTTGTATTTGAATATTACACTATATATGATTATAATGTTTTTTACATTAATTACAGCAACATATATATTATTAGATGATAATTGTAATATTATAGTTCGTATATTATCTATCATAGTATTAATAGCAGTTGTATTTTTATTATTAAAAAAAGAAACATACTTGCCATTTTTAGGAACAACATTTATGCCAAGTAATTTATTTATAGGTCCACAATATCCAAATGGTGCAAATTTAAATTATAGCATTGATATGAAAGATTATGAAGATGGAACAAAGGTAATTTATTGGGCATCTAATAATACTGGTAATATAATTGCAAATCCTTATGATGCGTATAAAGGTTTTAATAACTCGGGATTATCTATTGTTAAAAATGGTAAAGCAGATATTCGCATATTTTGTCCAGATAAATATAAAGTTGATAAATTATTTACAATGACACTTGGTAAACACTTTCATTATCGCATAATATCTAATAATACTGGATTTATTAGCCCTGTTCAAACCTTTTATGTTGATTGCTAATTTGTTCTATTTTTATAAAAAAATGAATATACACTTATAAAATATAATATAGGCTCAAAATGCCATTATACGGAACACACCTTCAACACGACTGCTGCTGCTTCTTCTACGATTTAGAAGAAAATTTGAAATTTGAATATAACAAAGATGATATTACAGATATTCAAAAAGTAAAAAAAAAATTAAATGAAACAATTAAATTCATCGACGAAGCATGGTTGGATATGATATATGAAGGTGAAAACTCCGAATATTATAATAAATTCGCAAAAGATAATAACGAAGAAGAACTATTGTATGAAAGTGATTATGTATTATTTGATTTGGATGAATATAAAATAGAATTGCCAAATGGTAATTATAGATATTGGATATATGAAAAAGAATTATTTGATGTCAAAGATATATTAAGAGAAAAAAAACAAACAATTGAAAATTACATTAATGAGTTTAATGTTAGAGCAGGTGTTACACTAGCGTTGCTTGCAACACAATAATAACATCTGTCAAACTTTCTATATTCTATATTTTTTATAATTTCTTCATGATAATAATATATTCCAAATGAACATAAAATATGCCATAATTGATGACTATTACCTATTATATCAAATTTTTTAGAAAATAATCTTTCAGGTATTTTTATAGTATATATTATAAATCCTGTGATAAAATATTTCATTGGTTTTGTGAAATTATATTTAATTATTTTATCAACATCACCATCAGTTAAATTATAAATGTGAATATAACTTATTATAATACCCACATTATATATGCTATAATAAGCTAATATATAATTGTGTTTTTTAATAATATCTATTTTTAATAATATAATTATTCCAATCCCCAAGTATAATCCAGAAAAAAACATATAGATATTTCTTAATATTTTATAACACCAAAACCAATAATAATATATTAATATATTTGAAGTAACTATATTTAGTATAATTGAAAATAAATCTAATTTTAATAATAATAAATAATTTTTTTGCGACATTGGCATATATGTATGGTAACATGTTGACATAGTAAAACTAATTATTGAAACAATCTCATATAATTTTATAATAATATTATTATTATAATTTATAATTAAAATATATACAAAATAAATTAAACTTATCATATGTGTCCATATATTTATTGTTTCATTATGTATATTAAATATACTAATAAGGCAACTTAATTTATTTGTTTGACACCTATATCCTGTCAGGATATATTTATTTTTAGTCCACAATGGTATATTATTACCAGTCATATAGTAATATAATGATTAAATCTTATATTATTATAAATAGATTTAATAAAAATTAACTTAGTTAGCTTTAACGCAAATAAAACAAATAAAAACACCGATATATTCTCTAAAAATTACATAAAAATTGTTATTAAATACAGATGTTATAATATTATAACAAAGAAATATTTACAATAATAATAATCCAATATTTAACCAAGAATATTATATTAAGTATCATGTAAGTAATACTTTTTATATATATTTGAAAAAAATTATAAGTAAATGCTAACATATTTATTATTATATTGTTTTAATTTATTGGGTGCAATAATCTTTTTAACATCATAATGACTTATATAACTTGCCCACAGATATTCCAAGCTATCAGATAATATATTATATTGAAACATTGAATATAATATTAATCCCAATTCTATATTAATATTTTCAACATAATATATATTATATTTCCTATCAAATATATCTATAATATCATCTTTTTTATCACAAAATACTATTAGGTTATTTATATCAATTAGTTTTAATGCTTCTTTATAATAATTAATATTAATTCCCTTTTTATAATCTAAGCAAACTACATCACTATCTTTTGTATCTTTACCATAATAATCAAGTAGTTCTCTATATTTATAATATGCATTATACATTAAATCCTCGTCATTATATATTATTTTAGTCATTTTCTCTCTAATATCATCAGAAAATTCATAAGTTGTATCTTTCAATATTATATTAGATTTTTTACTATAATAATTGCTAAAATCTTGTAATACTTCTTTGAAGTTTATAGTATTATATACATCATCTTCATATAATCTAAATAATCCGCAAAATATTGTATTCCAATATTTATTACCCTTTTTAAAAACAATTTTTCTTTTAATATTATTTTTTCTAGATTCTTTTGCAAATTTATATATATTAGATAATTGAAATAATTGTTCTCCTAAATCCCCTGATATATCATATGATAAAAAAAGGTAACTCATTATATAACTATTATAATGTAACAATAAATCTTTAAATATTATATTTAATTGATGATACCTTTGTATTCTTATTATATTCTATATTTGCCACAATATCCATATTATCCTTAATAATATCTATATGTGACATTATTATAACCCCACTAAATGTATTAAGCAAATTCTTTAAAAATCCTGGTACTAATGACAAGTTTTGTTTATCACATGCTGTAAAACCTTCATCAATAAATATTTGTTCACATTGTGTATTTGAATATAAACTCATTCTTAATGCAAGTGATATTACAAATCGCTGAAATCCCGAAGCCTGATTTATAGATATGACTTGTTCTATATTATCATTTGTAACATTATATATTAACCAATTAATATGTATTATATCTTTTTGTTGATTTATTTTATAGTCTAACTTAAATTTTTTTGTGTCTTCATGACATAAATCTTTAATATAATTATTGGCATTATCTATTAATCTTTTCAAGATATGATTTTTATATAAATTTATTTTATAATCTTTGAAATTACTAATAATAATATCTAATATCGTAATAACCTCATTTATTTTTGTTAATTCTTTACTATAATAGTTATAGTTATTTACATTATTATTATTATATTCTTCAATAGTATCTATTTGTGCTACCTTTTCCGTTATCTCTTTAATATTATTATTACATTCACTAATATTGTTAATTAATTGTTTCTTTCTAATAATTTTTTCTTTAATTGTTTTATTATTATTATTAAGTATCTTAACTTCCTCATCTGATATTATTTTACTTAACTCTATAAATCTATATGAGTTAATGATATTATTAATTCTATTATATTCATACCATTTATTATAAGATAATTCTAATTCTTTAAGCTTAATAATTCGTGGCTCAATATATCTTTTATATTTTATTTTACTTTCGTATAATGTTTTTTTATTACTTAATTCATCATATATTTTAATATATTTACAATACAATTTATAATCATTAAATTCTGCTAATTCATTGTATAATATGTTTGCATTGATTTTAAATTTATCAATATCAATCTTGATTGTTTCCAATAGTTTTATACTATCCTTTTTTTTATTGCTTTCATCGCTAATTTTCGCAATAATACTACTTATATTGTTATCAATTTGTTTACTAGTAGAAAGATACTTATTATATATATTCCATGAATTATATAATTCAGTATTTAATAATTTGTTTTTATTATTTTTATTATCATTGAATACTTTGATATAATCAATTTTATTATCAATATATATATTATCATTAAGTTCAGCTATTATTCGCGTAGTTTCATGAATGCTAATTTCTAATATTTTAATGCGTTTTACCCATGGTCTATTACAACAGTATTTGCAATTAGGATCATAATCATTATCTTTATTAGATTTTAGGTTTCCAAGTTCATTATTATATTCAGATAATTCACTATTGAGTTTATCTAATCTTTTTAAATTCTCATAACATTCATTTAAAATATTATCATTGCTCTCAATAGAATGTTCTGTTTTATAAATATCATTAACATAACCAATTAATACATCATATTTATTATTTGGCTCGTATTCTACTTGTAACTCTTTTTTAGAAACATAGAGATCTTGTAACTCCTTATCATATTTAATATGATTATTATCATAGTCTTGCAATTCTTTTGTTAGTTTTGTTTCTAATTCTAATAATTTTAAGTAACATTCATATGATATTAATTCTGTTAAAGTATTATTAACATATTGTTTATTATCATAAATAAATTCATTAAGTAGCTTTAATGAATCATTGCCTTTAAATAGAATACTAATATCCTTTTGTATTTCACTAATATCTCTTAATGGTTTATTTGCTTTATTTGGTTTCGTTGATTCAATTTTATTAATTTCACAAATTAAATTATCATATTCTAATTGTATATCAGTTATATCACTATCGCTTTTAATATCTAAATTATATTGTAATAAATAATCTTTTTCATCTTTAATAAAAGAATATTCACATGGTTTATCATATTTTTCTGTTAATATAATATCGCAATTATATTCTTTTGAAATTGCCAATACTTCATTATAAGACCTTGTTTTAAAATATACTTTTAATTCATTAAGCTCGTCACATAAGGCTTTATAAGTATTTTTTTTCATTTCTTTTTGATATTCAAAAACGTGTTTTAATAAATCAATGTAATTATCACTATCAATATCAATGTCTATTCTATTATTTTCTTCCATTAATTTTTCATAATTTTTCTTACTATCTTGCAAATTCAATAATAGCTCGGTTTTATTACAAGTATCAATTACATTTTTTGAAACTATATGTTTATATACTTCACGCTTATTTTCTATAGTTTTTTTATAATCCTTATATTTATTTAAACACAATTTTAAGAGATTGAATAGCTCATAAATTTCATTAATATTTGAAGCCTTATCAATTATAGCTGTACATTCTTTATAATCCATTCGTAAAATATCATTATCTACTACTTGTGTTATCATACTACATGTTAGGAAATCGTCCAATGTCCCTAGATTATCCTTAATAAATTCTGTACATGCATTATTTTTTTTTATTAATATCTTCTCCAAATTAATGTACTCGTATATTTCTATACTATTTTTAGATGCCGTATTAAATGTTCTTTTAATATTATATTTTTTACCATTTATAGATATATCAATTGATGTAATAGCTTTGCTATGTTTATAATTTATAATACAATTTTTTGAAAACTGAGATTGCTTATCTTTTGTAACTGCACCCCAAATTGCTAATGATATTATATCATATATTGCTGATTTCCCGGTTCCATTATTTCCACATATTAATAAAGTACTATTTATTGCATTTGCAAAATTTATTGAATTACCTGTTTCGTAACATAATAAATTATCCCATTCTAAATACTCTATACAAAAAGGATATTTAATATTTTTATTACCATTTACAATTGTATTTGTATTATAAGTTTTAATTAGCTGTGATATATCCTTATTTTTTTTTTTACATTCTTCAACGAGCTCCTCGGGACAATTTATACTATCAAATAATAATATCTCAGTATTTTTAATTATATCAACAGCTTTATCATAATACTCTTTTGGTATAATTATATTTAAATATTCAATAAACGTATCTTTATTAACTTGCAATGATTTTTCTGTTTTATTTTCTATTTTTTTGCTTGTTAAACGATTTCTAAGACATTTATAATTGATTTTATAAGTATTAAAGATATCATATAATTTTGCATATCCATCAACAGATATCTCTGTATATGTTCTTATTTCTATATTTTTTGGGAAATATTCATTAGTAACTACATCAGAAAGTAAAACATCATATTTACCTCTTTTGCGAATATATATATCATTATTTTGATATACAATATTTATGTAACCATATGAATTGTATACATTTATATTTTCCACACTATTAGTTTCTATATCCCATATCATATAACCATGATTTATAATATCTTCACCATAATTTTGCTGCACTAGTGATCCAGCATAACCCCATAATAAATTATCATACATACCTTTTTGACGCAAATGAATATCTCCTAATAGGGCAAAATCAAAATGTGATATCCACTCAAATGGATAAGGATTAGTACTATTTAAAACTTGTGTTCCATTATATAACTTGACATTTCCAAATGTTCCATGAAATAAAGCTACTTTCTTAGACACATTACTTGAAATATCGGGAAATGCTGGAAGATTTTTTATACGCCCTACTGTTGATGTATTATCTAATGTATCATCAATATTTACATAAGAAAATCCTATATCATCAATTACAAACGATTGAGTTGATTTTAGTATTCTAAGATTTTCTATTTCAATTGTTGATGATATAAGTGATGGTTGATCAATTTCATTTTGATTTCTATCATGATTACCATGAAATATAATTGTTGATCCAATATCTGTAAGACCTTTAATAAATTTATTATATAATTCAAGACCAAAATTACCAATGACGTTTTTATTATGAAATATATCTCCTGTAATAATAATTAAATAATCGCTTTTATTTAATCTATATTTAGCAATATTATCTTTTAATGACATAAATAAATTATCAAATACTAACGAATATTCTTGATACCTTGATGCCTTTTTGTCACCATTACGTATGTGTATATCGGAAATATGAAATATTTTCTTCATTATTTATATAAAAACAATAAACTCTAATATCATTTTTCATAATAGTATGCCAAATATATTATTGATTATTTTTTTGATGCTATTTTAGAAGAACTTCTTAAAGGAGTTTTGGGATCTTTAACACTTTGATATAAAATAGCTAACCTAGATTTAACTTCTTTTTTATTTAAATTACTACTAACACATGTCGCATATATTTTTTTTACTATTTCTATTAATGCAAAATAAGCATCTTTATATATATCTATTATAAATTTATTTTTTTCTTCAATGTCACCATAAAAAGGGTAATATCTAAGTATGTGATATAAATTATTAAGAGATTTATATACATTTGTTCTATTTCCAAATAATCCACAAAATCTAAACACATTAGCAAATCCAATTACAATTGTTAAATTATCAAAAAAATCTTCTGATATATGCATTGATAAAATTTCTTTTATTTCTGAATAACTTTTAAAACTTACAATTGGTATATAATTACTGCTATTAGAGTATGATAAAGAATACTCATCACTACCTACACCACCTTGTTTAGCTTTATTATAGTTTTCTCCATAAATATACTTGATATTTCTTAAAAAATCTCTTGTTTCATTTAGACCACTTTCAATTACTTGCTTACCTTCAACACTAGAATAATCATCAAATAATATAAAATCTGTTAGTTTTTTCATCGTATTTGATAATTTTACAAATGATATAGTATCAACTGATTCATAACTTAAATTAAATGTTTCATCAGAATAAATATCAACTAACAAAGTAATAAAATCTTCATTGTCGCATATATTTTTTTTTAAATTATTTATGAAATATTTTTCAAAATCAGGTGTATATTCTTTTATTAAAAATATATATCCATTTGGTTTTTTAAATACATTGCTTTTAGAAACAAAATCTAATGAATGAGCAAAAGCATTAATTTCAGCCATTAATTCTATACCATCTCTGTCTAATACTATACTATTGTTGTATTCTCTTTCAACAGATATTTTTCCGATTGTTGTAATATCAAAATTATATAATATACCTCCCTTTGTTTTTTTTTTCATTTACTATTTTATAACTTATTTAAAAAATGATAATATATTATTATTTATTGTAATTTTATTATGACTAATTTTTTAAATAAATTACCTGATTGCATAATAGATAAAATTTATCAACAACCTAAGTATTTATTAGAATATATTAAAAGTTATGTGCTATTTATGAATTTTGTTAATAGTGGCCATATGAATATTATGGATTTAAATATTATATAATTCATTTTATAATAATAACAAAAGTAAAGATAACAAATTTCGTAATATTGTATTAAATAATGATTATGAACAAGATTATATATCCTGAATAATTAGTAGTTTATTAAATTTAATGTCTGATGAATATATTATTTGTGGAAAAGATTTTAAACAAGCTCTGATAAAAGCTGAGAAAATGTATTGTAGTGAAGAATGTTTAAAATTCAAAAATAAATATAATTTTGGAACATATATTGGTTTTAGCACACTTAAATTTGGTAAGAATTCTTTTATTATTTATAGCATGAAATTTGTTTTTAATAATTTAAATATACAAAATAATAAAATATTTGGCAAATTTATTCATATTATAAGTGATGTGATACTTGATATATCTGATTCAGAAAAACTTGAATACATTAATTATGCTGATAACAATATAGCAAATATTGATAAAATATGTGAAGAATACTTTGAAGGTTATTGGTTTCCAAAAGAAAATAGATTATTAGTATATGGTATTGAATTAAAATTTCCGGATGGAGAAATAGCAATAGGTAAAGAAAATTATGATTTATATCTTAATGAAAAATATATTATAGGTAAATGGGCTTTTAGAAAAGCTCCAAGAAATGGTATAAAAACTCCTAATATTTGTTTAGATGATTCAGATGTATTTACAGAACACATATATATGTTCAGTATTGACGAATCAATATTATGTTTTCCTTTACATATTTTAAAAAAAAATATTTTTAAATACATTAGCATATTAAAAAATAATAATCATAGTAAATCAATAAAGGGTAATGAGTGGACACACGCAGATATTACTTCATTATTAAACAATTATAATGATATCAATAATAAATTTAGTGATCTCAAAAATTATTTACAAGATAAATATTGTGTTGATAACAATAATATAATTAATTTACATTATAGTGATATTGATAAATTAAACATAAAATATAAAATAAATTTAAATGATTTAATATATTTTAATAATAATTTTTTTGTTCCAATTAATAATGAACTTATTGGTTCTACCTGGACTAAAATAGAAGAAAAAGAATTATTTATTGGCAAAAATTTAACACGTACTGATATGTCATTTACTTTATATTTAAATTCAAAAATAAACGATTGTGAAAATAACATTTTTGATATATCATTTTCTGAGAAAGAATGGAATAATTTTAATGTGGATAATTTAAGAAAATATGATTACATTTGTATATCAAAAAATGATGAAATAAAATATTTTAAACCAAAAATAAAAGAACAAGATATTGTTATTACTATTGATATTAATAGTGTTACAAATATTAAACAAATAGAACAAAAATTTGAATGTGTATTACGTGTTAAAATAGAATGGTTACCAAGTATAGAAGATTTATATTTTATATTATCACATGGTATTGATAAATATGTACCATGTTGGATACCACAAGATTTAATATTTTTAAATAAATACGATATTAAATCCGAGAAAAAAGTTGGTCCATTTTTAACAAAAAGCAATGGTAAATATAAAAACGTATATTATTATTATTATAATATCAGCTTCATTGATAAGGTAGAACTAAATAATTTTCCATTTGATATACAAGATTTAGAAATTGAAATGGAATTGCCAAAATCTGACAATTATAATATTAATTGGATTATTAATAATAATGATAGCATTGTTAATCAATTATCTGAATGGCAGTATAAGGATATACAGCATTCTTCTCATAATAATATAAATAAAAAATATAAACGTATTATTCATATTTATGTAAAAAGAAATTTCTGGGTATATGTTTGGCGTATTATGTTTGTAATGTCTTTAATATCATTTGTAAGTTTTTTTAATATTAGCATGAAGCCTATTGAATTATTAGGTGAAAGAATAGCGTATAGTGTAACTTTATTTCTTACATCCGTTGCTTATAGTATTGTGACATCTTCTTATTTACCTATACTCGGTAATCAAACACTGATGGATTGGTATATATTTCATGTATACATATATCTAGGTTCTAATATGGGTATTATATCATTATTACCATATTATAATCCTGATTTTATTTTAAGAAATGACATTTGCATACATTATACATATCTATTTATATGGGTTATATGGCATGTATTATTTATAGTTAGAGTTAAATATTACATAATACCTAATGAAAATAAAAAGCTATTGCAACATAAAATTATAGAATTATATTGTGATTATTGTGGTATATGTGGATTAGAATGGGTTTTAGTAGATGATATTTTACCTGATGATATACTTTATAATAATATATTATTGAAAAATGAAATATATAAAATATACAACAAAACAAAATATAATAAAATAATGTTTAAAGAAGCTAGATATTATGAACTAACTGATAATTATCCAAATATTACTAGATATTCTTATTTAACAATAGATTATAATGAAAATGAATTAATATTTAAGCCTGTATGTGGTACTAAAAATCAAGTATCTGCTAATATTTATAACCATAAATGCTATATTTGTGATAATGAACTTGTAGTTAAGTATAATTTAAAACCGAACAAAAATTTTTCTATTGATTGTCATATAGGATATAAATAATATGATATCATATAAAAAAATATAATATATTATATATAATATGAAGAAAATATTATTTGTTTTAAAATTCTTACAAATATTATTTTATACTTATGCATATCCATTAAGTATTGGTCCTAACAAATTTAATAGTGGTAGTGGTAATTATAATAGCATATGTTATTTAAACTATAACAATGCATATAGTTCATTTTACGAATGGTCAAGAAAAAATAGCTTAACATATCAAAAAAAAATAGTAGACGACACTTTGTGGTTAAATAAATACAGATTTATTAGTTCAACATTATTATTAGGTATTTATAATAGTAATGATGTCAATAACATATTAAATTATATTTGTTTACTTAGAAAAACATCGCCAAATACTTATAAAGTTTTAAATATATTTTCTAATCCATCTAATAATTTAACAGATGATAATGCATTATTTGATAATCTATTATATTTTTGTAATGATAATGACGCAATAATTAACTTTGAAAATTTAAAAAATATAGATAATAGCAAATATTATTTAACATATATATATAAATATTTATTTTGATTTTATACATCTACCTGTTTTGGGATTTCTTACTTTGCCTTCGGGACATAGTTTTGGTTCTTTAATTGGTTTTATTTTAATACATCTACATGTTTTGGGATTTCTTACTTTGCCTTCGGGACATAGTTTAGGTTCTTTAATTGGTTTTTCTGGCTTGCTTAATGGATTTTTACGCACTTTGTTTATTGTTTTTATTTTTATACATCTATTTGTCAATGGATTTAATACTTTTTCTTCCGGACATACCTTTGCAGGTTTCTCTGGTTTTACTTTTGATATATTATAAATTAGTTTTTCTTGTGTTTTAATATTTTTAGTAACGTATATTATACATCGTCTGCCTTTATTAAATGAAAAACATAAATCCTTGGGATTTATTTTATCTAATATACATTTTTTAGGATTTAAACAAAACTCGTTAGCATTTGAAATATTCCAGTTATATTTCATAAGTTCACATGGTATTGATATTTTATCTTTTAATTTTATAATTTTTGCATTCTCAGGTGGTTTCCATTTAGATATTTTTAATACATTATTATAATAAAAAAAATCACCTTCTTTATTCATTACTTCTTCCCATACGTTTTTATCATCAGCATCATATTTTATTATATTAGGGTCTAGGGTTGTTCGCGTCCATCCATTATAAACATATCTATTTCCTCTACATGTTATACCTGCTATTGAATGTCCACCTATATTATTTTCGCCTTTATTCCAATTATTTAATAATATTGAATCTTGTACATATTTAATACCATTATCTGATACTATTTCATCTTCTAAATTTATAGCTTTTTTGTATAATTTAGAATTTCTATCAACTTTATAATGTTGGGGGTATTTTATTTTATTACTTGAATTTCTATCATAATTAGTTATTATTATAACTTCTGGGTTTTTAAACTTTTCTATTACTTTTTGTTCTTTAACAAATTTAATATTAAAAGTAACATTTGCCCCTTTTGTAATTTTAATATTTGTTATATTATTAAATAAAGAATAATATAAATCATTATCTACAATATCTAAATATAGTACATTAACACCAAGCAATTTATACACCTTTCTAATATACATCTCGGATTTATAGCCACCTTTATGCTTTTTTAAATCAAACACAAACTTCTTTTTATTATATTTATACAATTTATCTAATAAGTATTCAGGTCTTATTTTATCAAAATATTTATAATCATCATTTACTTTACTTGATCTTAAATATTTATTATATAATATATAATTAATTGTTTTAAACAAAACTATTCTTTTATTCCATTTTTTAGATTTTTCAAGTAATAATTTACGACTTTGATCGCTATATAATATAGCCATTAATATGCTATTGAACCAACATGTTGGACCATATTGTTTTAGTGATATAACATTATCACAATTATTACTCATATCTACTTAATATATTTAAAAATATTTAAAGATATCATGATATTAACATGTTAGTAATGGGTTCTGTACAACTTGAAAATATTATGAATTAAATAAGAATTTAAGAGGATTTCCTACAAATTTAGATACTTAAAATTGAGTACATAATTCTTTAAAAACTTTTATTTTTATAAAATTTTATTTTTCAAAGTATTTTTAAGATTATGTACTCATTTTATTATATAGGAAAAATTGATATTTTATTAATATATATTAAGTGATAAGTAAAGTATAATGTCCAAGGTTGAATACTATAAAAATAAAGAAAACTATAAGAATTTAGTTGAAATAAAAGATACTATTTCAGATAACTTATCAAAGCAATATAATGATAACTTTTGGAAATTAAAGGACTTATTTAGTGATTATAAGAAACATTGTGACGAGTTAGGAAAATCATGTAATAATGCTTGGGCTAATGGCATAATGTTACTAGATTATAAATGGGATAATATGGATGCAAGTAGTATAATCATTAATAATATTACTCTTAAAGAACTTGAAACAGGTAAGTATAGTAGTTTATATATAAATGGACAAAAAGCTAATAACATTAAAACAGATGCTGGATATGCTAGTCGTATCAAGTTCTTTATTAAGACATTTTCGTGCTTTACAAAATACAAAACTAATCAAGATTTATCTTGGGTTGTCATTAATAACCGCGAACTATTATCAGAGATTTTCAAATATCACAATGATAATAAACGAACACTTGCAACTATAAACAAAGATATCAAAGCATTGGTCAGAGTAATTAAATTACTTGTTGGTGAAGATAGCGAGTTGAGATATAAAATATCAGCACTTCAAGTCGCATTTACTGAGCTAGAAAATAATAGAGATGATGAAAATATGATATTAACAGAAAATGAAAAAAGACAATTTATTAATTATGATAGATTACTTGTAATATTAGATAAGTTGCAAAAGGATTATCAAGATAGTGTCAATAAATTACCTAAAACCGATAGAAAAAATGGCATGAAGCACAATGACGAATTATTTTACAAACATCAAATTATTTTATCATTAGCTTTAAATATATGGGATTTTCCTTCAAGACATGAAAAGTTTACAATGGATATCATTTATGATAATAGTGCTGCTGAAAAAGATAAAAATTATATATTATTAAAAAAACTTAAAAATGGCAAAGTATCTAGAATTGTAAATTTTATATTTAATGAAAATGTTAAGAAACATAGTGCTATTTCTTATAAATTAAATAGCACGCAACTTAAAGAATATAATAATAAATTATCTAAATTAATAAAATATTCATTAGACACATATCCTAGACCTTATTTGTTTCTTGGAAAAGATAACTGGGTAAAACAAAACTTTACAAAAGCCAGTTTTAACATGATATGTGAATGGCTTAGAAATGTAGATATAAATAAAAATATATGTATTGATGGATTTAGAAGTGCATTTGTATCACACTATTATCCTACTTTAAACAATAAACTAAAAGAAATTATGAAGACGAGAATGCGAACATCTCGCGATATTATTGAAAGATTTTATTTAAAGTTTGAAGAAGAAAAGCCAGATAAAGCAGAAGAAAAGCCAGATAAAGTAGAAGAAAAGCCAGATAAAGAAGAAGATAAACCAGATAAAGCAGAAGATAAGCCAGATAAAGAAGAAGATAAACCAGATAAAGCAGAAGATAAGCCAGATAAAGCAGAAGATAAGCCAATTAGTCTGGCTGAAATAAAAAGGCTAAATTATAAAAAATGGTATGAAGCTAATAAGCAAAAAAAATTAGAATATAATCATAATCGCAATATAGATCCCAAAACAAAGCAAAGAAATATACTAAATGATCTTAATACAGGTAAGACAATATTAGATAATTATAAAAAAGAAACAATTGCTAAATATAAAATATATCAAAGAAATGAAAAATTTTATGGAGAAGAATTAACATAATTATTATATATTTAAAAATAATAATAGCTTATATAATAGAGTTAATAAAATGGTATGGCAAGTATCTACTGATTCATATGATTACAGAATACAAAATAATAAAAATATCTCATATAGAGATCCCTTTTATGATTATTTTACTATTCAAGAAAATGGTAATATAGGTATTAATAATGGTAACCCCAATTATATTTTAGATGTTAAAGGTAATACTTATATAGATGGTATTATATATACGTCAAATATTATGGGTATTGAGCATAATTATACAAGTAATATATTAAAAATTAATTATGAAGATGGAGAAACAAATAGTAATTTATTAAATGTATATGGTACTAGCACTTTTTATGGTAAAATAGGTATTGGAGTAACTGAACCTGTAAATGAATTAGATATGATTGGTAAAATTAAATGTGATGAAATTGAAGGTATTGGTAGTAATATTACTTTGATTAGTACGGGTAATATTTCAGATGGCATTTTACCAGTAATTAGAGGAGGTATAGGTATTGGTAATATTCAACAAAACCAACTAATATATGGTGGTACAGATAAAATAGAACAAAATAATAGCTTATATTGGAATAGTATTGCTAATACTTTAAATGCCACTAAATTTAAGGGTAATGGTACTGATATTAATTCTTTGGATGCTGAAAATATTACAACAGGTACTTTACCAGTTTCAAGAGGTGGAACTGGACGTAATGGTTTTAATACATCTGGTGGTATAATAGTTGGTAATTTACAAGGAGGTCATCGATATGATATATCACAAACAGAAGCTCTAAAATGGAATGATATCGATAGTAAATTAGAAATTGTAGGTAATATTACATTACCTGAGGGTAGCAACATTTTTATTAATGGCCTACCTTTATATGATATTGATTATGTTCCAATAGCTTCTTCATCTACAAAAGGTATGATTAAAATATTTGATGGTGATTTTAGTATTAATGGAAATAATCAACTAATATTAGCTAAGGATGGTTCCTCAAAATGGCAAAAACAAGATGATAAAATTTGGTATCCCTCGGGAACTGCTAATTCTAATCATTGTGTCGGTATTGGTAAAATGCCTGATTCTGAGGGATATCGTTTGGATGTTAATGGAGATATTAATACATCAAATGGTGTATTTAGAATTGATGGTATAGATATTATTCAACAAAATTCCAATATTATATCAAATAGAATAAATAAATTTACATTAGATGATATTGCTCCACCACAAATAAATACAGATGATCAGCCAACAGAAAATGGTGGATGGAACAATAAGTTTTTTTCATTAAGAACAAAACTTGATGCGCTAGATAAAGAATTTTTTATTTCTGCAGCACCTTATAATTATCAATTTACGTTTGATCATTCTGTTTTAATTAAAAAAAATCTAGATGTCAAAGGTTTATTAATACTAGAAAAAGAACATACTCAAAGTATTTTAATTGTTAATCAAAAATATAGTGGTACTGGTTTAAATAATGGTAGTATAGTTAATTTTAAAAAATCCGACGAAACACATTTCCGTATTAATAAAGATGGTAATCTAGGTGTAGGAAGAGATGGTCTAACAAATTTTGATGAGACACTTAGTGGAAATTCAATTGAACCTGCGGAAAAATTACATGTTATTGGAAATATAATAGCAACTGGTTCTATTAAATCTTTTTATTCTGATAAAAGATTAAAAGAATTTATTTCAAATATTGAAAATCCATTGAGTATAATTAACAAATTAAACGGATATTTTTACAAAGCTAATAAATTAGCTATTGAAAATGGTTTTACTGATGAAAGAAATATTGGTTTAAGTGCACAAGATGTACAAAAAGTATTACCTGAATTAGTTAAACTAGCACCATTTGATACTGTTAAAAATAAAAATGGCGAATCTATTTCTAAATCTGGAAATAATTACTTAACAGTTTGTTATGAAAAATTTGCACCAGTATTTGTTGAAGCAATTAAAGAATTAAATAATCAAGTTAGAGAATTAAAAAGTGAGAATGAATTACTTAAAAAAGAAAATAAAAAAATTAAAGAAGATATTATTAAAATTAAAGCAGCACTTAGTATAAATTAATAATTAGTATTTTCAGATATCATATTACTTGATTTTTTATTGTGTTTTTCCCTTACATCCATTTTAAATTGTAAACTATTATCAACAGATGAATCAGCAATATTTGCTGATTCAGCTAAACCAAATGATATTGAATCTTCTCTCTTAATATTATAAGTTTCTACGTGTGGGTAATGATACTCTGGATATTTTTCTGCTTCTTCTTTTTGAACCTCATAAATACATACAATTTCATCAATTATCATTATTGCCAAATCTTTAATTAAAACAGAAACATTGCTATTAATACCCTCAAATCTTTTTTGATATTTTGTAAGAGCACTTTCAAAACCATATATATAGATTATATGTTCAATATCTTTTTTATTCTTAGTTATATATTCATATATAATTGTTGTTTTTCTATTTTGTGCTATATTGTAGTTTTCACATTTATTAACAAGAATCATTATTTCCATTATTTGACGATTATATCCAGATAGCACAGAATTAACATTATCGTCACTAGCATTAAAGCTTACAACAAAATTCTTTTCTCCCATTTTTTTATTATTGTCTATAATTTTAGAGAATATTTGACTATCAATTTTTTATTATTATATTACATTTATATAGATTTTAATTAAATGTACTGGGTACCATTAGCTATTTTAAGAAGTATTATTTCAGCTAGTTTAATTATGTTTCTTAAAATTGATGATACTCCAAAATATATTTTTCCTGTTATTGTAAATATTTTAGTAGGTATTTTATGTATTACTTTCTTCTTGTCATTTTATACTAAATATATTACAGAGTTCTATAATCCCAAATATTATATATATGCTATAATTGTATTTTTCTTATTGTTATTAAGCTATTATATTATAAAGGTATGTCCCAATCCAGCATATTTTAGAGCATTTGTATCACTTGAAATTATGATTATATTAATTTATACATACTATTACAATATGCACTACAATAAAAATAATGCAATACATATATCAGATAGAGGCATTGCCGGAATTATATTAACAAGCATTGGTTTATTATTACTATCATTTAATTAGCTATTAAACAATCATATTTACCATATTTAAACATTCCTTATATTTTACATAATAGTCATGGGTTGTTCTTGCAACAGCAGACTCAATACTATCAGGTAATCTATAATATAACATATAAAATGATAAGCATAATGCAACTAAATTAATTGATATTAAATATATATTTGTATTAAAATCTATGGTCTTTAAATATATATATAAAACATAGTTTATTGTAACAAATATTAATGATGTTGTAAATATTCTAGGTCCACGTTTTAGCCAATATTCTCTTACCTTTGAATGGTCTAATCCTAAATCTCTTTTATTAATATTATTTAGTCCTATAATATAATTTAAAAAATCCATAATAAATATATAGTTATATATTTCACATATATTTGATGTATTGATTAAATGACTATTTATTATAAATAATATATCATCTTTATTAATATTGAAATCTAATTTTTGTTCTATTTTTATTAACAAGTCTATATCATTTACCTTATTTACCAGTTGTATTAGGCTTACATGATTTTTCATTTTAGCAATTTTAATTGTTTTATTTAAAAATTTAATAATATATTTTCTATTATATATTTTAATATAATAATTTGTATACATTTTAGCTCTGTTAAAAGCCCATCTCTTAAATGGTTTTGATATAAAGCGTAAAAATCGTAACATTTATAACATTATGATAATTATAATATTTTACTTTTAAATTATTTTATTATAGTTATAATATATAAATGAATAGTTTATTAATTATAAGTTGTATATTTGGATAAGAATTTAAATATGTTCACCCTTCACCTGATAAAACAAATAGTATGTAAAGTTATAGTTTAATGTTAGAAGTATTATTATTTAAATATTTAAATATTAAATATTAATAATGAAGAGTTTATTATTGTTATTATATATAAATTGTGTTTTACCATTTAGTTTGTATTCTGTTATTTATCCCATCAGACATACTTTTAATTATGTTGATAACAAATGGAATTGGAATAACAAGTTATTTCCATATAATAATAAAGAGTCTAATTATATAGGTAAATGGTATTATTACAATAATATTGATTTTATTGAAACGCGAAATGATATTATTGTAAATCCTGATTATTGGTTTAATAATATTGTATTGAGCAATTATGTATGCAAAAATAATAAAATTAAAAGCACGAAAATTATCAATAGTACTATGTTTTTACCTGCTTATTACAAAAAGCAAAAGAGATATAATGATAATAATAAGGAGTATTATAAGACAGAGCATTTATATGCAAATAGAATTATTAAATTAAAACATACTCATATTTATGATAAATTAGATAAGTATGCTAATATATTAAGAACACTTGTTGTAAGACCTAATCATTGTAGTGTTACTTGTAGTCCTTACATACCTAAAAATGAAATTACAAAAAGTCTAATTGATAAAAAAAATATTAATAATACCAATTATACTATATCATTTAACGTATGGTTAACTGAAAGATATATGCAAGAAAATGATATTCGTACTGGATTACATTTATCATATGATGGTATTAATGGCAATCTTAAAGAATTTATATTGAAAAAAGATAGTTTGGTAAATAAAAAAATAAATATTAATGATAAAACTAATTTACGCGAATTATATGATAATGGTAATGTAACTAAAATAAATTATACCAATATTAATATAAATGATATATATGAATTTGATAATTATACAACAATAAACTATATAATACTCAAAAATAATTGGGAAGGTAATTATAGAATTCAAAATATACTTAATAATACACATTATAATCAGTTAACATGGAGTGCCGACCATAGGTATTTTATACCGATATCAAATAATGATATTAGTAAATATTATCAACTTAAATTTAAAGACGGAATATATATGAATATTCCTAAAAACTTAAATGATTTCAATAATGAAGATAGAATATATATAGAATTTGTAGCTTTCTTTAAAAATGCCTCTGGTGTTCAACGATTTTTAGCATGGGGAAGCAAAAGCGAAGGTGGTTTTAAAACTTTTTGTCACGATATTTGGAACAAACATACTACATACATTTTATCTGATCAGTTTTCCATTTATTAAAATAACTTTTTTTTATAGATCTTTCTCTATGAATATAAAAAAAGATAAATTTTTTATCAACTGATGGTATTTTTTTTAACATTAAACATAATTCATTTTCAATATCAATTTCATATGCAACTCTATTATCCATATTTTATAATTTATAATAATTAATTTTTATATAAACAAAGATAATAAAAATTGATAAGTGCTTATTAAATTTAATATTATCAAATAACTATGACAGTAATGACAAGAAGCATGCAAAAATCCCAAATTACCCAGATTTCACATGATTCTATTGAACCTACAATCAAACAACTAAACGCTTTTAATCATTGCAAAAGATGGCAAGATAATGATGATAATATATTAAAAGATATTGTTAAAAAAAATGTTATTACACCTAATAATATTCAAGAAATTGCAAATAGTCTTGGTCGTTCTTATGGTTCTATTAAAATTCGTATTTTAACATTCTATATTAAAAATGATTTTGATTATGAAAATTGTGATAATGAAAAAATGCTTAATAAATATAAGTTTGCAACAATGGAAGATATTGAATATTACGCTCTAAAAGGATTTAGCATTAAAGCTAAACTTGAATATAGGCTAAAAAAAATTTACATTGAAGCTAAACTTGAATATAGTAAAAAAAAAATTAGTAATATTGCTTCTACTATGATTGATAAAAATAACTACGATAAAGTATTAAAAATAATTCATAGTATTTATGAAGAAAAAGAAAATAATTTGCTCCTTATATAATAATATGGATACTAATTTATTAATTAAAAAGTTTTATAAAGATTTTCAAGAATATACGTTTAAAAATCAAGTTTTGATAGCTGCTTCTGGTTTTACAATAGGTATAGCTACATCTGATTTTATTAAAAATATTATTAATGATATTTTTAAACCTCTGGGGCTATTACTATTGAATTATATTGTTAATAGTATGCATTTAAATGTTAGAGAATATCCTGTTATTTATAATATATTTTTTAAATTATTTAATTTATTATCACTTGTTATTGCTTGGATATTTACTATATTTTTTGCTTTTTTTATTATTGAATATATATTGAACCGCAAGATAATAGGATTGTCAAGTATAATTACTGATAAAGAAAAGAGTGATTATATGCAACAAAAAATAAAATCGCAAAATAAAAATAATATTATTCCAAATAATACTGATATAGTTGAACTTCGGAATGAAGAATTAACAATAGAAAGGTATAAGAGATATCAATAATTTTAATGCGTTCAATAATTTTTTCTCATATAATAATAGAAAGTAATGGGTGATTATAAAAAAGCAGGTAAAAAGAAGATAGAAGGCAAAAAAATACCAGTTGTTGTTTACAAAAAAACTGGTAGTTCTAAATTATATGTTATGCGTAAAGGAAGAATGATGAGCTATGTTAACTACAAAAAAATGTGTGCTAAAAAAATTATGGTTAAGGCAGCTAAGAAAGTTTCTATGGTACGTAAGGTACATAAGGTACGTAAAGGTGGTGAAGGCTGTTCTAACAATGAAAATTTTTCCCAAGAAAGTAAAATGGAAGAACATGATAATATGAATGATAACTATGAACAAGATATATCAATGGATGGAGGAAAAAAACAAAAACGTCAACAACAAAAACGTCAACAACAAAAACGTCAAAAACAAAAACGTCAACAACAAAAACGTCAACAACAAGGAGGTAATGAAGATTTATCTATTACATTAAAAAATGAAGATATATTAGGTGGCAATAAAAAATCTAAAAAATAAATAATAGAATTGTGAGTATTACGTGAGTACATATTTTATTTTTATAATGCTTTTAATATTTTTTATTTTTATAATGCTTTTAATATTAATATATTATAGATTATGTATTGGCGTTATTATATTAAAATTTATTTATATATAGTTATTAAAAATGAATATTTCATTTTGTGATAAAAATGTTATACTTATTAAAAATAAAGAATATATTAATGTAAACTATCATGATATAGATTCTATAAAAAAAATAATACCAGATACAAAAATACATATAAATGAATTGTTTAAATATACTAAAATACTTACAAATGCAGGATATAAATGCTATTATATTGATATGTTTTCTAAACTATAATTTAAATCATAAGTCTAAGTTTATCAAAAAATCTCATATATTCTGTTTTAGTTATTCTTCTATCTAAATTACTAAGTTCTTTAAATGGTTCTGCTAATTTAAATGGTACATTTTTACCAATTACTTTATTTTGTCTAATTAAATTATTTATCATATCAAATAAAAATGTTGGATTATAAGCTAGTGGTACGACTGATTCGTCATCAGGTCTATTATCATCTGTATATACGAAACTAGATGGAAATTGTATTTCTAATAATAAATGCTTGCAAATACCTGTGTAATTTTCTTGGCACGAGTATAGATAATGTATTTTTATAAAGTAAGTTCTTATATAATCATATGTATATGTAACACTTATATCACTTCTTCCACCAGTTGCCCCATATCTTGGCTCTTTTATACCAGGATATAAATCTTGAATAACATCTAATATATTTTTTTTGTCTTCAAAACTAAAAGCTTTTCTATTTGCTGGATTCAAAAATGGTTTATCTTCTTTTATAGCCATATACCAGGCTTTATATAATGATTTAACATAATATGCGTTTGCATACATTTTTCCATTTTCTTTATAAGGAATTACTATAACACTTTTTAATTTTCTTAAAGACATATCCTTCCATTCATCCATAGTATAAAAGTCAGCGTCATTTATACTTCCTGCATATTCTTCACCAGTATACATAATTCTAGCTAATTCTGTTTCTTTATTGGTTTTATATTCAGCTTTTAATATAGGGTCATTGGGTGAAGCAGACCAGTCAGGAGATTTTTCAAAAGATATTGATGCATCAGGATCTGTAATATTTACATTACCCTCTATTAATTTATCAATAAGTCTTAAATATGATTGTGCCTGTTCTTCAATATATCTATGTTTATAATGCTTTTTCAATTGAAGTAACATAAATTCAATAGTATAATATTTATAATAATTTTCTTTTGTATTTCTTTTAAAATCATCAGCAGTTTTGTTATTATCTCCATAAAATATAGCTTCATTAAATAATTTTTTTGCTTCATTTAATATTGCTGCTACTTTTTCACGTGTTAATTGAATACTTGTTGGAGAATAATTAGCTCTTTCATAATAGGTACTTTTTATATATTCATTAAAAGTTGTAGCTAACATAAATGGATTATAATTTGGTACATAATTTTCTCTAATATTTTCTTTAATTTTTCTATATAATAATACATTAGCATCTGTAATAGCAGGATCTTCTAAATATTTTTCTAATAATTCTGTTGCTTGTTCTGTAGAAAGGTTTTTAGTTTTTTTAAATAAACTCATTAAATGTTTATTTTTTACTAATGCTGTTCTTGTTGGATACTCTAATATTTTATCTATATCTTTAAATGTTAAGGGTGTTTTTAAGTTTTTATAAGGAATGTCTTCATCATCTGATTTGCTTTTGCTTCTGCTTTTATTCCCTGATAAACTCATATTAAATGCTTTACGACATTGTTCAGCTATAAAATCTATTCTATCTTCTCTTGTTAATGCTTTTTTTGTTACTGGATGTTTTACACTATATATTTCTCCATTTACAAACTTTTTGTACTCTTTTAAATATTCTTCACAAGCTTCTTGCTTAATTTTTTTTTTTGCACCCGCTAAGTTGTTTGTATCTTTTCTTAAAGTTCTCACATTCGACTCTGATAATTTAGACATTGCTGTTGATAATGATTGTGATAATGAAACTCCTGTTGCTCTTGAACCAGACATTTTATTCTAATTATTATGAATATAATAAATATGTTTCAAGTAGGATAAAAATGTTATAATTTATTAAAAAATTGATTATAAACCTAATATATTATTATTAGGCACTGCCTACCCAATCTTGTCTTGTTTGCAAACTCTGACAAAACTTTCGCATTACAGCAAACTTCGCAAATCTAACAACTCTCCAAGTATAAGTATATATAGAGAATACAAGAAAGTCATAATAATGTCTTGCAATATCGTTATTGATGCTAATAATGTCAATTTCTGCTGTGGCCCCTGTTGCATCGTGGATAATGAGACTGAACCAATCAACATTGGAAGTGAGCCATATTACTGCTATAAACCACATAGTGGTGGTAGGTACCAGCAGTTTATTTGGCCACTTTCTAATGGTGGTAGTGTCTCTGTAATAAATCTACGCGTTTGTCACGGATGCTTCTCACGCTACAATAACGATGATTTCGATACTGATGACCGCATTAAAGACGGATGTGTCGTAATACAAAAGCTCAAAGATTATATTAATGAATAACCACGAACACTTATATACATCATAATTAAAAAAACAAAAAAATATATATTTTTTATATAAAAAATAGTTATTATTATACTATAATGATGATAAAGTTTATTTCATTTTTAGTATATTTAACAATTCTCAATAATAATTATATGTTATTTACAGAAAAAAATATTAAAATAATACCTGCATTTATTAATAATACTTATCAAAAATATAATATATCTAATAATACAAATAATATGAATGATGATGATATACCTAAATTTTTAAAACGAAGAAGTAAATTTTGTTATATTAAGTGTGATTGTTTCTTTTCTCATAGTGTTAAAAATGATAATATGTGTGTAACAAATTGGTTAAGACCACACGGATTTAATTAGCTAAAACACAATTGAACCCAATACTCCATTTTATAATTATAAATTAAAATAATTTTGATATAGAACTAATTTTAAATTTACCATTGCTATCTGAGAATAATTCTTTGAATATTTCAAATTTTTTTTTACTATCTTCATCTTCATCTACATCTTTATTATTTTCATATACTTTGTTAAATAATTCTTCTATTTTTGTATTTTCTAAGCTTTTTAAGAATATATTAAAGGCCCTTAAATTTTTACTTTCATTAGAAGGTTTAACATAATCATTATCATCTATTTTATATAAGCTTTCTAATTTAGATTTATCTAATTTACCTTCTGAAAAATAATATTTCAACATTTTTTCTGCTGTATCATCATCAATATTTATGCCAACTTTATTGTATAATTTTCTTAATTTTTTTATATCACCTTCCATATCAATGTGATTATAGCTAAATTTAAGTTTAGCTAAAAAATCAATAAAAGTATTAACATCTCTTGTAGTAATTTCTTTTGATGGTGTTGATGATGGTTGCTCACTTGTGTCAAGAATATCTTTAAGGGAATCACTATATAATGCAAACGAATCTAAATATGTTTGATTTAAGTTTAGACTATATTTTGCATTTAATAATTTTATCCTTTTTTTTATTTCTTTTTCATTATCATATTCAAAAATATAATTTAATAAATTTCTTTCCAGCCTCTTATTGTAATCATCATTATTATTATTATGCATTTTTTCTTTATTCTTTAATAATATTTTATAATTTAAATTATATACCTAAATAATAGTACATATGAATAAAACTTTATTAAAAAATAAAAATAAGATAGTTGGAGGTAATAAGTTTACTTTTGATATACTTGAATATAATGAGCAAAAAATATCATTTACAGCAGAAAGGAATAATGATAAAATAAATTTAACTTTTTTTTTAAAAAAAAATAATGATTTATTAAAACTACAAGCTAGTTATATTAAAATTAATACAAATTTAAAAATAATTACATCTAATATAACAACGGCTAATTACTACGAACTAGATCCAAAGATTGAAGAAGATATTGATGAAGATAAAAAACAAAAAATAGTTGATAAAATGAACAAATTTGATACATGTTTAATAGTTGATTTTAATAAAATTAGTTATATATTTTTAAATGTAAATACTAGTGCCAATAAATCAATTAAAAATTTTGAAGATGAACATACAAAACTTAATTTAAAAAGATTGGATGCTTTAATGATGATTAGATTTAAACAATTAGGATTAGATATAAATTTTGTTAATAAATTTATGGCTGCTGTAAAAGGATATGTTGATGGACAAAAAAAAGAGCAAACGGTGGCGTATGGCAAGGAAAGTAATGATTCCGAAGGCGGTGGAAAAAAAATGAGTAATTATAAAATATTAAATAATTTAATTTTAAAATTAAATAAAATAAACAATATTAAAAAACTGACTAAACCAAAAGCCGTAAAGCCCACTAAGCCAAAAGCCGTAAAGCCCACCAAACCAAAAGCTACCAAACCCGTCAAGCCAAAAGCTACCAAACCCGTCAAGCCCACCAAGCCAAAAGCCACAAAGCCAAAAGCTACCAAGTCTAAGGCAATAAAAAAAATTTAATTATTTGAGAACTTAAAAGCAAATATTTCTCACCTATACTAACACGTTTTATTTTTGTAAACATACATGTTTCGCCAAAACATTTATATTTTATTTGCGATAATAAACAATAATTATCATTGTATATCCAGCTTAAATATATTATTATTGCTATATATGTGTTATAATATGATAACGGATATAATGTATATATTATCAAAATATAATGTGTTATATATAGCGTATATCTAGATATTATATTAAAAGATCTCAATATATAATGAACGTGGACCATGACTAATCATATTAAAATTATTATCCGTTCCTTTTAGATTATCTTTATCATCATGTCTATATTGATTAAATGTAATGTAATCATTTATATTATTTATTGTATTTTTAGCGAAAATGTTATTTATTAAGTTATTTTTCTTTAATTTTGATTTACCAGATAAAGCAAGATATTTTCTTAAATCTATATTAGTTAAGTATTCAATTAATTTATCTATTTTTTGTATATTTGTATCACTTTTAATTTCATTATTTGTTTTTCCTAGCAATTTAAAGTAATTGATAACATATCCAAACGAATCATTAAGCAAATAATAAGATTCCAGGAAACTATTAAAATCTTTATTATATTGGTTTGTTACATTTTTTATTCCAGATAAATAGTCATTGTCATGATAATAAATATAATAAGACATATCTTTAAATTTATTGGCATTAGATATGGTTTCATAATTATCAATATTTAATTCAGCACTAGAAAACTCTAATTTATTACTTTTTTCGTCATTAGTATATCTCGCTTTTATTTTAAAAGGTATATTATTACTACTTTCGCTAATATATACTAGTGATATATCAAATATATAATAATTAGTAGATGGTATATATACCCATTTTTTTGTTACCATATTATCTTTAAACACAGATATATAATTAGTTTTTTCTTTATTATCATAAATAATTATCTTGGATTTCATAAATAAATCATCATGACTTGATATATCTATATCAAAATTAAACTTATAATACCCTTTTTTCAAATATATATAAGACGAATAAAAGTGTGATTTTGGATTTGCTGCATTTCTAACTTCAAAATTTATTTTTGATTCTAATACGTCAGACTTTTCTAGATATGATGTTATTTCTGATAATGGTGGTATATAATAATTACATTTTGCTAGTTTATTAACAGGACTATTGGCAATTCTAAGTATTACAATACCTGAACCACCTCTACCACCTCTATTATATCTATTGTAATGTGAACCACCACCTCCACCACCCCCCGTATTATCTCCTCCTCTTCCACCTGGTTTTTGTGTCCATCGATTTGTATAGCCTCCACCACCATTTTCTCCTGAATTATATCCAATTCCACCTTTTGTTTGTCCACAAGCTCCACCACCTCCTCCACCATCTCCACCATTTCCACCATTGTATCTATAACCTCCGCCTCCTCCACCTCCTGCGTAATAAATATATTTTCCAGTTATATTTGATGATTTTCCTTTACCACCATTTGAATTATATGATGGTTTTCCAGCTCCACCACCACCACCAGATGTATATACATTATACTGGTTTTTACCATTATTTCCTTGTGAAGAATCAATTGTTTTACCTTGTTTACCATAATTAGCACTTGAATAATATCCACTGCTACCACCGCCTGATGATCCATCACCACCATGTATTCCTGGTGTATAATGATAATATGAACTTCCACCATATCCACCTCCTAATGCTTTGTATTTTTCTTGATTATCGTGTTTAACTATTGTATTTTCGCCATTTATAGCTTTTATTTTAAATTGATGACCATTGCCTTGTTGTAATGTTCCACCCTCTGGTGCACCATTACCACCCTTACCAACTCTTATAGTTAATTTATTATCTTTTTTTAAACTTAAATTATTATCTTCAATATATCCACCAGCACCTCCACCTCCCCCCATATCCATGCCTCCACCCCCTCCTCCACCTACAATTAATATTCTCGCATCAATATCCCTATTTACAATAACTTCATATATAAAATCAGTGTTTTTAAATTCATAATATATATCACCACTATTATCTTGTGCTGTTTTATATGATTGTTTATGTTCTATTCCATCTATATATTGTTTATTTCCATTGATAGTTGGTATTTTACTACTATGATTTGCAGGATCAACATTAGGATCAGTATGATAAATCCATGTTTTATTATTCCACTCTGAACTATAAATATTATTACTATTATTAAATCTCCAAAATATTTCTAAGTTATCACCACCATAATTTTCACCAAAATATATATCTATTTTACAAATATCCCCTTTTTTTATAGTGCCATAATTTCTTTCAATTGTTCTCATACCATGTTCACCACCATTATCAACTACTATTTCATCATTTATAAAAATATGTGAAGCATCATCAGAACGTGTACCAAATTTATAATTTCCTGTTTCGTGTGCATAAAAATATCCCGAAAACCACATTGTATAAGTATGATCAACATTTGGATTTTGCTTTCCACTTGTTAAATTATTAAGACCTCTAAAATTTGTTATATTTTCTCCACTACCTTGATGTAATTCATTGATAAATTCCTTATTTTTGATATGTTCTATTTTTGATTTAATATATCGATAATTATCACCTGCGTATGCATTATTATTATAATAACCATCTACTTTAAAAAATTTGAATCCTTCTTTGAAATTATTTTTAATTCTTATAGATACTTCTTTATTTGTATAATCAATTGTCGCATTTGAAGATTTTGTTAAATAGTGTCTTTTATAATTAAAAACATTGAATTGTTTTAAAAATTTATCTTGATTCCATAAACCACTATTTGAATCAATATATTTTGTTAATTGATATTTATTATTAATACCATCATCAACAATATTTTCTTTTATTTTTGCTAATTTTATTTCTGTTTCTTTATTCTTATTTTTTAATTGATCTTGTAGCACTTCTTTTCTAGCTACTAATGCATCTATAATAGCTTGTCTTTTATCTTCTCTAAGATTTGGATTACTATTCTTAAATTTATTCCAATCAATCCCTGATATATCAGTATCTATGGAATTACCATTATTTGTTAGTCTAATTATTACACTATTATTTGGCAAATCAATAATATTGCCTATGTTTATTTTTGTTGTTATAATATTATAATTCATAACTTGTGTGTTGTAACATAAATAATTATATATAAATTTGTGAACTTTAACATCAATATCAGGAAAGCTTGAAACCTGGTAAATATTTAATTGATTATTTGATTTATATTCTAAACCATTTCCATATTTTTCTACAAACTTTTCAATTGTAAAATTACTATCTATATTAAATCCATTTTGTCCAGGTAGTATTTCTACTTTATTTATATTTTTAATATTATTATTATTATCTAATATGAATTCATAAAAATTCTTACCATTTAGTTTTGTTTTTATAGGATAACTAATACCACATATACTATTTTCTATGCTAAATGGATAAAAGTCTTGATATTTATAAGCTATATTATCAATAGTAGTAACATTATCACCTAATTTGTCATCATTATCACCTAATTTATAAAAACATCTTGTTTCTTCTACAATATTTTGATAATCTGATTCATTTAATTTATTATTAACATAAACTTTATCAGCATATTTATATACATTATCATTATTGTCTTTTATTTCTTCTAATTCTTTCCAGCCTTCAAAATTATATTTACATGTATTATTATTAGAATTATAATCATCGTCACATTTTTTTTTATTATTTGTAAAATAAACTTGACAATCTCTAAACTTAGCATTTTTATATAATTGTTTTTCACTAAATTTTTCTAAAATACTATTATGTTTATGGTAAGTTTTACTAATATAGTATATGGCAATTATAAATATTATTAAAAATAATAATAAAAGTATTTTTTCATATACCATATATCTTAATCTACTAATATTGTTTATTTTTTTTACTTATAATATATTTGCCAATAAATGCAATATGATTATACTAATGTATTTAGAGTTATTTTTGGCAATTTTGATGAAATATTATTTAGTACTGGTGGTAAAAACTGGTGGTAAAAAATATTAGCTAAATACAACATATTATTAAATTATTACTACAAAATATAATAATTATACAAGAAAAATAATTAAATTATTGATAATATCATTTTTATTTTATGTTAATATGGTATAATAGATATACTAATATAGAGTATAATTTGAATTATAATTATCTTTATTTTTTGTATTTAATACATAATTTTCAACTATATCACAATGTTTTTGCATCACATTTCTATAAAAATATATTATAACTACAATAAGTATAAAACTTAATAATAGTATACATATCAAATGTATATTATCATTCATATTTTCTATGGTACATTTTCCATTCATAATATATCGTACTAATCTATTATAATTATTTTTTTAAATTGTAACAAACTTATTAAACATATAAGTAAACTAAAAATAATAATTAAGAATATTCTTTTAGTTTCTTAATTATTATGTTATGTATATATTTTGGATATAAATTTTTAATACTATTTAAATAGTTTATGAATTCTAAGCTTTTTTCTTTTTGCAAATTAATAATTACTTGAATTTTATCATTATTTCTATTATTTCTATTATAAAATTCATGATTTAATTCAAATATTATAAAAGCAATGCATATTTTATATAGTACTATTGTTATATTACCATATGATGATGTATTTAATATTGTTTTATCAATTATTAATTGTTGTGATAATAGAAATGTCATTATTATATTAAACGATTTTTGTGTAATAGGAACTTCATTATATCTGTTATTAATATTCTTAATAAATTTTGCTATTTGAGTGTAATTTCTATTTAGTGCATGAAGGGAAATTTCTACATAATCACATAATATCATAGGGCATTCTAGATTTTTATAGCTATTAAAATTCCACCAATATAAATCAAGTACCTCCCTTGTATAAATTATTTTATTAAGTGAAAACTTATAGTTATATTTTTTTGTTATTATTTTTAAATAATATAATATAAAGTTGTTATTGGTATTATTTTTATAAATATTTTTATACTTAGTGGTTATGGGAATATTCCTTATGATATCAGCAAATCTCTTAGAAATACTGGCTGTCTTAGCATATTCAGTATAATTAATGTGTTCGCATACTAAATCAATAATATCTTCATTGATATTCATTATCATTAATAAAAATAATAAAAATGAATATCAATTTTTATTAAAGACATCCAAAATACATTAAGTGAGAATACATATATATCATTATACTATTAGCAAGCATCTTATTTTCATTGATTTTATATTTCGTTAATAAGTTATTAATTAAACTTCTTCTAACATTATTGCTCTTGTTATTAACAATTATATTATGATAATTACTGACAATTCTATAAAACTTGTAATCCAACATAGATATATTAATGAATTATATTTTTATATTATTTTACATAAGATTTTTTATATAAAATGCAAAAAAATATTTATGTTAACATCAATTTAAAGAATTAATAAATACTTAAATATTATTTATTTTTGTTTTAAATATCTCATACATTATTTATATCATAGTCATCAAATAAATTCAGTTATGTAATATTTTTTATATACCATTAAGAACATTATTGATTGAAGTTGTAGTTTTCCATAACTCCGTCAATATTTGTCCGATTTGGACGATATTGAAAATCTGTGGAGCTCTCTTGATGCTCTATCAGATGATGTCATCAAACTATACCATTTCTAAATAAATTCAGTTATGTAATATTTTTTATATACCATTAATAACATTACGGATACTTGTTGATGTTCTCCATACCTCCTGTGCAGTCCAAGAAGACATCGGCGATGGTCTAAAAGCGTCGCTTTGTTCGTGAGCTCTGTTGATATAAAATGTATCATTTCCATTACCATTTGAAGTTGTTTCTCCTAACCTACATTTTACAGCAATAGTGTAATAAACAACACTTGTTGTTTGAGGAAAATCCATATAACTTGCAGAACAAGTACCTATTGTTGCATTAGCATTAACACCTGCTGTATCAGCAAACCAACACTCTGTCCCATTATTTGTTGCTGAGCTATCATTACTTGTCTCATTTCCACCAGCCCCAGTAACATGCAACCAAGTACCTGATACACCATATCTTCTATATAATCTTGCTCCCCACCAACGAGCATCAGTAGACCAATGAAGACCAAAATGCATTTTTAAGTCTAACAAAATACCTGAATATATTGATGTTGGTGTAATTGATACTATAAAACCAGTTGAACTTGCATCAACAAGCGTCCAATCAGTTTCGGTATTGCTTTTAATCGCCATTCTTTTAAATGGTGAAAAAATTGTTTGAACTATTTGATTATTATAAAATGGTGTATAATAACGAATATCACTATTATTAATATTATAAGATGAGGTTGTATTAACACTACCATTAACTTGTAATTTATATGATGATGTTTGAGTACTACCAATAACAACATTAGTACTTGAAGATGAAGGATATATTGAAGTGCCGTTAGTCGTCCATTGAGATGAACCACCACCTCCAATAACTGATAATTCACCACTACTATCAACTGATAATGTAGTTGTGTCTAATGATGTAAATAAATTATTATCTAAATCAGCATAAGATAAATTATTACCATTTATTTTATATTTGCTTCCAGATTTAATATTAACATCACCATCAACATCTAATTTATAAGATGGTGTTTTACCAATACCAACATAAGTAGTAATATTATCTATTAATAAAAATTTCGTTATCACATTATGATGTCCGCTAATAGTCCTCAAACTTGATATTACAAATTGATTATTATTGTTATTACCCCAATTATCACTTTGAATATGCCACACTCCGCTTTGACTTTTTAGAGCTATTGCTTGAACTAATGAAGTGCTATCACCAAAAGAGCAATTTCCTCGCACATCTAATAAAGTATTTGTATGGTTAGTACTCGTTCCTAAACCTATTTGGTCAGCGATAATATCATCACATTTTAAATTACCATTAATATGTAATTTTGCTGATAAATTAGTAATTATACTATATCCAATACCAACATTACCAGAATTTATAAAATACATATCATTAGTTCTATCATTGTTATCATTTTGATATTCACCTTTTTGTATTTTAGGTTTATTTAATATTTCAGCATCTCCTGTTGTAGCATCCCAATCTGATTTTACTAATGTTGCAGATAATACACCATTACCATCAATAGTAATATTATTACCTTTTTTAACACCTCCTAATTTTGTTGCAGATGCTGCTGGTAATCTAGAATTATCGATAATTCCTGATGCTATATTATCGGCGTTTAATGTGGTTATATTAGCACCTGTACCAGCTAAACTTGTTACTGATATATCTGTGGGTAATCTGGTATTATCAAGAGTTCCTGATGCTATATTAGTGGCATTTATTGCTGTTATATTAGCACCTGTACCAGCTAAACTTGTTACTGATATATCTGTGGGTAATCTGGTATTATCAAGAGTTCCTGATGCTATATTAGTGGCATTTATTGCTGTTATATTAGCACCTGTACCAGCTAAACTTGTTACTGATATATCTGTGGGTAATCTGGTATTATCAAGAGTTCATGATGCTATATTAGTGGCATTTATTGCTGTTATATTAGAACCATCTCCTTTTAAACTTGTTACAGATATATTAGCGGGTAATCTAGCATTATCAAGAGTTCCTGTTAATTTAGTGGCATCCAAATTAGTTATCCCTGAACCATCTCCTGATATGTTTGTTGCTTTGATATTACCAACGACTTCTAATTTTTCTATTGGATCATTTGTATTTATACCAACATTGCCATCATTATAATATATTTTTGTACCATTTTTTGTCCATAATGTTGAAGTTCCGCCACTTCCGCTACCTCCGCTACCTCCACCACCATATTCTTGACCATTTTTATATATTGTCCCTGTATTTGATAAATATATATTACCTGACAAATTAATGTTTCCACTTACATCTAATAATTGCGATGGTTCATTAGTACCTACCCCGATATTTCCTGTTCCTCTTTGAATAGTTAGTCTTATTTCGCCATCGGATGTATCAGATATAAAGTATTGATTATTATCAGTTCCATTACCATTATCATTAACGCCTGTTTTCCATATATTGGAATCTGAGCTCATTATCTAATATTTACTATATAATAATAATGTTCAGTTAATTTTAAAAATTGATAGGCATAATAATAAAAATTATTTTATCTAAGAAATGGAATACAACAACTTTGAGCTCATTATCAATAACACGAATAAGCAAATTAAAGTTTACAAGTATAAAAATGAATTTAATAATAATGTAGCAGATGTATTTAGGGAGTGCTATTGCGACTGGGCAGGAGTTAGCGATGAATCCATCAATCTATTGAAGACACATGTCGCTAAACTTACTGATAATAATATGCAGATTACTGGTTGTGTATCTTCTGACACAATTTCTCTATATAATCGTGATTATAGCAGGCATTACTATATTAAGTTTGATAGTAATCTCAATATTGAATTGTGGTATATTGAAGGAGTATATACTGAATATCAAATCGCAGATAGCTTTGATATTCTCCTCATGATGCTTTCTTATTAAGTGCAATATTCTATAAAAATTGATATCTGTATTTTTTTATATATTTTTTATGCTTCAAAACAAAGATACATCAAACATTGATTTGCCTGAAAATATTATTCAATGGCATGAATATCCGATGGTATCTATATTAGACCTTTGTTCATCTCAATATTATGACATTAACTTTTCCGAGTAATCTTAGAATTTAAAAATTAATATTATATATTTTTTAACTTTATAATTTTAATAATCGTAAAGGGTGTTTTTTATTTATGGGAATAAATACAAGAAATCTCTTTGTAGCCCCAAATTTACTTATAAATTATATTTAAATAGGTTTCACAAGCATTATCCAGACTATGAAACTATGAATGCTTCACAATCCAATGGATATTTAACGCAAGCATATGCTCATATATTTGCTGATAATGAAAATATTATTCGCGAAGATGTATTTATTACAAATTCATTAGAACTTGTATATAATGTGGTATATACATATATATGGGCTATAAAAATGTTAATTGAGAATACTCTAAAGTATATTATTATGGAAAAAAAATAATAGAAATAATAAATTTCTACAAATTATTAATTGCATTTTATGAAGCATCTAGCAATACTTGTAAAAATTTTAATATAAACAAGGGACATATTATTCACGCTTATTATAGTGCATTATGGGGACTACTTCAAATTGATAATTAAAAAAATGCTATTGTGCGGGCATTATTAGGAGCATATTATGGCTATAATAAAATTATTATACTTACGAATATTGATATTCTATTAAATTGTGATATTGTTAGGCCACTTAATTACAAATTAACAGAAGAATTTATTGCCGATTTTGTAAAAAATTGATAAGAATTAATATTATATTTAATAACAACAATGTTCTCAGCTTACTCTGTTTTCCACGACGAAAAGTCAACTGATACATATTTTTATCTAGGTGGTATTGACAATTTTATAAATGAAGAAGAATACGAGGAAAAAGAATCATTTTGTGAGGACGACTTTTATTACGATGAACTCGTAGATTACTATGATAGCTACTACGACGATTATAATGATTATTAATATATAAAAGTAAACAAAAAATATGGATAAAGAATATATACCTATTTTATATTTTTTATCTGTTTGAATAGTACTTTATAGTTATTTATATGTTGCAAAGATATTTCCTTATAATCCAATAATATTGCTTTGTATAGCAACTGGATTTTATATAATCAATATTGCCAATATTGCATACAATTATAATGAACATACATCATTATTTTATTATATAATTATTAATACTTTATTAAAAATACCACCATTACTTATGGTATATCGCGATAAAATTAATTATAATGATATTATATTTAGTGTTATATTTATAATTATATATATAATATTCATGACATTAATTAATGAGGATATTATATGTATTTATAAAAACTATACAGCATTTATAATAAATAAAAAACAATGGTATTAAGGGTGAATTATATTATCATATTAATTATTTACTTTAAATAGATAGATATAATGAGTGATTTGGAAAAAAATGAACGACCTTTAAAAAAACACAAAAAATCCTTGCTTCGAACAGAACCTAAGAAACCATACGATCAATATTTTAATGATAAAGATAATTTTGTACATGATGTTAATGTTAATTTAACTGAAAAATGTTTATTTAATGAAATTGACACAAAATATAATTCAGATATTATTTTATTTTATAATCAAAATGATGGAAATGAAGCCTTGGAAATTACTTATGATAAGGATATGTACACGCCCATAAGTACCCGTGTATTACCCGCTATCTCAGATAAAAAACCAGAGCGCAAGGCCTTGGATCAAGAAACACAAGCTAGTCAAGCAGTAACAGATCCCGGTAGCCCAGGTGAGATAATTTATTCACAACATATGGGTAATGGTAAGAATGATCTCACACTAGGTGGTGCCCCAATTGTACGGCGAATTTCTGCTTCTTTACATGATGGGCGAGCCCGACAATCGCGAAAGTATGATGCTCCTGAATTTGAATTACATAGAAAATTTTTTTTACTTATTTGGAAACATTTTGCTCCTGATGAAAGCACAAGGAAAAGGCCAGACGCGTCCAGACACACTCATTTTAATATAAAATTGCCTATATACAAAGATAGAAAACTCGTTTGTAATGTAATATTAAGATGTGTTACACGAGGTAATAATATTGCATATTCAATACTTTTTGAATTTACACCTTATATACATTGGAGTATATTTTATTCATTTGATTTGCTAGTTGGTAATCTTAACCCTTTTCAAAATCTTCAAGTTTCACAATTTCATTTTACACTCAACGAGTATCACTTCAATAAAGGAGAAGTCACCCCTAAAACTCGTATGTTCTTTGAATACACAGATTTTATTAATGGTCTAATTCGAAAAGCAACAGAAGCACACTTGTCTGATAAAATACAACAAGCTGGAATTATGGAAATTGTTTCTGAATTAATGTTACTTACAATGTATCAGTTACTAACTGCGACGAGTCGCGCGACGGGGGAGGTTTTTCTTCACCAATCGCTAATTATGAGGCAAAATATTGATAAAGTGGGTCAACAAACAATTAACGATCAGATGTCGAATATCGCGTTGCAGCACACGATTTTAATAGAGTGTATACAAAGAGAATTTAAACTTCAACCCCCATCTGTAGACTTCACATCAATACATTTTATTAAAGATTTAATAGAAGATATTAAGCGTATCGCAGCACCAGAAGCAGAACGACCAGGTAGGGGAGGTAAAAACATAAATAGATATTTAACTAAAATTAATAATATTAAAGAAAAGCTTAAATTATTAAAGAAAAATAAAGTTAAAAATAATGTTAAAATTACAAAGCTAAGTAAATCAATAGAAGAGCTAAAAGCTAAGCTTAAAAAGCAAAAAGAAAAGGAGAAAGCTAAGCTCAAAAAGCAAAAAGAAAAAGATAAGGCTAATCTCAAAAAGCAAAAAGAAAAGAATAAGGCTAAGCTCAAAAAGCAAAAAGCAAAAAGAAAAGGATAAAGGATAAAGGATAAAGGATAAATCTATGCGGAAAAAATCATAATTATCATATTATTATAACTTATTAACATAAATATGTATAATATACAAGATATATAGCATAATGCAGTTGAAGTTTATCATGAATATTATACTAATACGTTTATATTTAATTAGTTTATTTTTAGGACTTTTAGAGTAAAATGGTATATGAATATCGTTTACTATATTTTCTTTATAACAATAGCTTTCTTTAATTAAATCTGATATAGAGCTGGTATGAACTATTAGACCTTTAATATTATTTTTATTTTTTTTCGTATTTATTACATAACTATCTAGTAATGTTCTAAAAAAACCCGACAGATGTTTCTGAGATATTATAGAGTTATATGCTTTGCATTGAACAAGATAAATATAGTTATTAACAGTTTTAAATATTATATCTATACCAGTATCAAGTAATACATTATAATTTCTATAATATTTATTTGTTTTATATTTTTCCTTAACAGAAATGAGGTCATTGCTTAGAATTATTCCAGAATTAATTAATAAATGGTCTGGAACATCTTTCCATAAATATATCTCATCAATATCATAATACTCTCGCAATTTCTTAACAACATATTTTTCATATTGGAAACCTTTAATACAATTATAATCGATATACTTTATATGTTGAATATAATCATAATTTATCATGATATGATATGATATGGTAATACATATAGATATAGTTGAGATATATTTAAGTATATTAATTATACTAATTTTTTGCATTATCATCATAAATGTGTTTTTTTATTTTATTTATAAAATATTTAGACAAGGCTTTATTTTTATATTCACCTACTCTTTTTTATACTTTGATAACTTATATAATTTGCTATTATTTTTAATATTTTTTTATTTCCACTTTTATTATTAAAAAATAATTTTAAATAGTTTCTTTATATTTTTTTAATAAATTTAATTTATTTTCAACATAATTGTAATTATTACTTACTTCTTCTTCTTTATCTTTTTCATTAAAATAATGGTCTTTTAATAAACTTTTAATATTCTTATACAATATATCAAATATTTCAATTAATTTTAATTCATATAATTTTTTTGTTTATCATTACTATCATCGCTTCTTTTTAAAGTATTGATATTTAATAAAAATTTATCCATTTCAGTTATCAAAGGTATTTTAACATTAAACATATTAGATAAAATTTCAAAATATGAAAAAACACTATCTAAAATTTTTTTATTGCTTTATATTTTTCATTATTAATTAGTATAATATATATATATATAGCTATTTTTATAATCTATGTAAACATATAAAATACATAAGAAAATTAAATTTATCTTATAATATAAGGATAAAATGCCAATTCAATTAAATGATGATACAATAGTAATTATTAGTAGTAGCGGAACATATACAATAGATAGATCTTATGATGATACTGATGTTATATCATTATTATCTACAAGTAATATAACTTTATTAGGAGGAGAAGGATTGAATGTTGATGGAAATATCAATTTTACAAGCGACTTAACAAAGGATGGAGTAGTATTTTCATCTTATAATGATACTGATGTTATATCATTATTATCTACAAGTAATATAACTTTATCTAATGATGGTAATGTAGGTATTGGCAACACATTACCCATTACAACTATCGATGTTGTCGGAAGTATCAACATTTCTGAAGGTTCAAGATATCAAGTTGATGGTTCAGATTTAAGTTTTAATGATGTTATTGGAACGTTAAGTGTTGAAAAAGGAGGAACTGGAACAACAAATATTGATGATTTAAAAACATTGTTAGGTATTGGTACTAGTAGTAGCGAGTATGAAATAACAGATATATCACCTGTTTTTTTTAATTTAACGACAACTGGTAAAGTAGATATCAATCTTATTGAATATATAAATCCAATGACATTTACAATATATGGTAAAAACTTTGATAGAAATGTTGAAATTAAATTATGTTTATATAATAACACTAATTCTTTAATTGATGAAAAATACATTAATACAATATATCATGATAGTACCATTCAAATAAGAGTTAATACTAGATATATACCTATAACTGATATAGTTAATGTTTCTTATTTTAAATTAATGATGTATGATAAAAATTATCCAGATAAAAAAATATATTCAAGTGATATATATAAAGATGAAAATGATCCTACATGGTTATATGATAATGATTATGGAGCAATATATAATATAGATAATGGATTTGAATTTACTATAAATGATATTGATACTAATAATATACTTTCATATGAATTAGTAACTGGAGCATATTTAATACCAAATTTAAGTTTTAATAGTCAAACAGGAAAAATTACTGGTATTCCAGAAAATTTTGATACTGATATAAATTTAACTATAAATGCGAAATCAGGAAGTATTTCATTGCCTACTCGTGATTATACTTTACATATATTGAGCGAACCCATAATTTATACAGACGATCAAAAATTATTAGTATCTAATTCTTTTGATTTATTAGCACAAAGTAAAGCAAATGTTATTCAAGATGCTGATACATCTATAACTTGGTCATTAATACAAAATGAAGACTCCAGCAATATAACTATAAATGCTGATAATACAATATCTGTAGTTGATTTAACTTTATTGAGTGAAGGTGGTAAAAATATAACATTAAAAGTCATAGATGCTTATGGATATAGTAGTACTAAGATTATTAATATTAAAAGAACACCAATAATTTTTTATAGCGCTGGTTATAATGAAAATGGAGAATTAGGTCTTGGAAATAATAAAGATTATGTTCAAAATACAATACTATATGCTATTTTTGATAATGATATTATGATTACACAAATAGCATGTGGTGATAATCACACAATATTTTTGGCAAGTGATAATAAAGTTTATGGTGTTGGTTTAAATACAAGTAAACAATTAGGTATTGAAAATATTATTGATCTTACAATAAAAGAGATTGAATATTTTAGTTCTAATAGTATTACGATTACACAAATAGCGTGTGGTGCTAATCACACAATATTTTTGGCAAGTGATAATAAAGTTTATAGTTGTGGGAATAATACTTATGGACAATTATGTCTTGGATTTAATTCGGATTCCACCTTGCCACAAGAGATTACATATTTTAGTTATCTATATATTACGATTACACAAATAGCATGCGGTAGTAATCACACAATATTTTTGGCAAGTGATAATAAAGTTTATAGTTGTGGGAATAACGAGTTTGGACAATTAGGTCTTGAAAATTTTAATAATCAATCTACACCACGAGAAGTAAACTATTTTACTGATTATGTAATTACGATTACACAAATAGCGTGTGGTGCTAATCACACAATATTTTTGGCAAGTGATAATAAAGTTTATAGTTGTGGGAATAACGATTTTGGACAATTAGGTTTAAATTCTACAGAAGTCAAAATTACTGAACCAACAGAGATTGCATTTTTTACTAATAATGTAATTACGATTACACAAATAGCATGTGGTGCTGATTACACAATATTTTTGGCAAATGATAATAAAGTTTATAGTTGTGGGAATAACAGTAATGGACAATTAGGTATTAATTCTTTAATAGAAAAAAATGAACCAACGGAGATTGCATTTTTTACTGATAATGAAATTACGATTACACAAATAGCATGTGGTAGTTCTCACACATATATATTGACAAGTGATGATGATTTTTATGGCTTTGGGAATAACAGTAATCAACAATTATGTATTGAACTCGCCGAGAATCAGAAAGAACCAAAAAATATTACAATTTTAAGTACTAAAAATATTACACAAATAGATTGTGGAAAAGACGGCACAATAGCATATAAATCACTTCCCACTTGGATTACTTCAAATGAAGTAAAATTATCTTCAAATACCTTTACATTGGAAGCATTAAATTACTCTTATACTACAACAACTATTTCATATTCATTAGATCTTAATGGTAATAATGGTATAACTTTAAATAGTAACCAAGTTGAAGTTGATAATTTAGATTTATTGGGTGAATCAGGAAAAAATATAATATTTACTGCGACAGATACTTATGGATATAGCACAAAGATTATTAATATTAAAAAAGAATCAGAAAAATTTCATGATATTTATGGAACTGGTAAAAATACATCAGGACAATTAGGTAATGGTGAAGATTTTCTCAATAAAAAAAAATCTGATTTAGTAAATTTTTCAAGTATTTCAAATTATGAAAATATAAATATTAATCATGTAAGTTGTGGTTTCTATCACACTTTTGCGATAGACACTGAAAAAAAAGTATATGGTTTTGGTTACAATAATACATATGCATTAAGTTTTGTTAGTGGTTATTTAACCCAATCTGATTACAATTATCCTGTGGTGATTCCAGATTTAACTGATAAAGATATTATACAAATAGCAGCTGGTTTTAAACACTCTATATTTTTAGGAAGGTATGGTAAAGTTTATGGTGTTGGAGGGTATGACGAATTTCAATTGGGTTTTGGGGTAAGTAGCTTGGCATATCAAGAATCAGTAAAAGAGATTACATGGTTTACAGAAGAAAATCGTGATATTCAGATTAAACAAATAGCATGTGGGAAATTTCACACTTTATTTTTAGATACTAATGGTATAGTATACGGTACTGGTAATGCGAATGAGGGACAATTAGGCAACCCTGATGCCGCGCCGTCAGGTGTTAATAAATTTGTATCAGAAATTACATGGTTTAATAATAATGGTCGTAATATTAAGATTAAACAAGTAGCCACCGGAGAAGATCACACAATATTTTTGGCAACTGATGGTAAAGTTTATAGTTGTGGGAATAACGAGTATAGACAATTAGGTTTAAATTCTACAGATGTCAAAATGACTGAACCAACAGAGATCACATTTTTTACTGATAATAAAATTACGATTACACAAATAGCATGTGGTTCTAAACACACAATGTTTTTGGCAGCTGTTGGAATAGTATATGGCATTGGTCTTAATACCTACGGACAATTAGGTATTGATACCTTTAATACTCCTGAAGCACCTGATGCTGATCCAAAAAAGATTGAATTTTTTTATGATAAAACTATTACACAAATAGCATGTGGTTCAAATCACACAATGTTTTTAGCAAGTGATGGTAAAGTTTATGGTGTTGGTGGTAATACAGAAGGACAATTAGGTAATGATTTAGATTATGACAATAAAAAAATACCTGATATAGTATATTTATCAGGTATAGTAAATATTAAACAAATAGCATGTGGTGAAAGTCACACAATGTTTTTGAACCTCCAATAATTTTTTAGATAATTAAACAACAATATACCCAAATAATTACTACCATTCAACATGTAGAGTACTTAATTTGTTTTTCTTTCATCTTTTTACACCTTTACCATTTAAAATGTCCGATTTATAGAACAAAAAATAGTAAAATTTTGATTATAACATAGCATGTACTATGTATGAATTCTCGTAAATATGTCTTGTCTTCTTCCTATTATAAATATACTTTTTACGATATTTAACATATTTTGAATGGTATTTATATCTCTATTATGAAATATATCGCATTTATAATTATCCTCTTGATGAGAAAGTAATCCATTAATAGTTATTTTTTATAAACTTTTATATCGTTCGGTTTATGACTTTGTCTTATTATAAATTGTTCTATTTCGTGATGACAACAATTACATAATTTAGATGTTCTAAATTCATTTACTAAATAAGTTCTAAATCCTGCATTTTTAAATATTTTTCTAAACTTTTACAAATCGTAGGTTCTAAACCATTCATATTATTACTACCTTTTTCGTAATATCCCATTATAAATAATACATCATTAGGTTCTCTAAACTATTTAGTAAAGTTTTTTATCATTTTTACTCTCGCTTTTTTGAGTATTTATATATCTATTTAATTTGAACTTTCTAAAAAAATGTCTTTTCATAATAAGAAAATAACAATAAGTTTTATTTATTTTTTTCAATTAAATAATTTTTGAACTTTTCATAATGACAAGTTCTTTTAGTATGATTACTTAAAACTCTCTCAATCTCTTTAATATTTTTACCATTTATAAAAGTAGTATTATTAACTTCTTCAATAATTTTATTATATTTTTTTGTTCTTGTTACTAATCTTCTTTGATTTTGTGTATATCTAAATGTTTGTAATTTATAATTTTCATATTTACTACCACAATAAATTAAATCACTATAACAAGGGTCAATACATACTATTTTTTACTTCTTAATTCGTCTGTAATAATTTATTTTTTCTATATATTTTATATTATATTTTGGTTTATTGTTAGGATTATTATATATTAATGGTAATCCATTATTACCTAATCTAATAAATAATATTCCAATAGAAATACCATCAGTTATAATCATAAAATTAAATAAATATTTATTAATTATTTTTGAATATTTTATTATCTAACTTAAAAAATCTATTCCATAATTTGAATTTATTATCTTATTTTTTATAATTTTTTAGGTGAATTGATATACTATCATTTCTTCTTTTTAAAGTATTGATATTTAATAAAAATTTATCCATTTCAGTTATCAAAGGTATTTTAACATTAAACATATTAGATAAAATTTCAAAATATGAAAAAACACTATCTAAAATTTTTTTATTGCTTTATATTTTTCATTATTAATTAGTATAATATATATATATAGCTATTTGTATAATCTATGTAAACATATAAAATACATAAGAAAATTAAAATTATCTTATAATATAAGGATAAAATGCCTATTAAATTAAATGATTATACAATAGAAATTATTAGTAGTAGCGGAACATATACAATAGATAGATCTTATGATGATACTGATGTTATATCATTATTATCTACAAGCAATATAACTTTTTTAGAAGGTGGAGGAGGATTGAATGTTAATGGAAATATCAATTTTACAGGAGACTTAACAAAGGGTGGAGAAGTATTTTCATCTTATGATGATACTGATGTTATATCATTATTATCTACAAGTAATATAACTTTATTTAATAGTAATATAGGTATTGGCAAATCAGAACCCGGAACAACTATCGATGTTGTCGGAAATATCAACATTTCTACAGGTTCAAGATATCAAGTTAATGGTTCAGATTTAAGTTTTAATGAAGTTGATGGAATTTTAACTCTTGAAAAAGGGGGAACAGGAAGAACAACTATCGATGAATTTAAAACTATGTTAGGTATTAGTACTAGTAGTAGTGAGTATGAAATAACAGATATATCTCCGGCATATTTTAATTTAACGACAACTGGTAAAGTAGATATCAATGATGTTGATTATATGGAACCAATGACATTTACAATATATGGAAAAAATTTTGATAGAAACATTAGAATTAAAATTGTAGATAATTCCGGCACAATACATACCTATATTAACACAATATACTATGATAGTCCTGTTAAAATTAGAGCTGTTACAAAATATATTAAATTTTCAGAAATAAATCAAGTAGATAAATATCCATATAAAATAAAAATATATCATAAAGACGATATAACAAAACACGCCTTTTCGGGATATATATATAAAGATGAAAATGATCCTACATGGTTATATGATAATAATTATAGAGCAATATATAATATAGATAATGGATTTGAATTTACTATAAATGATAGTGACACTAATAATATACTTTCATATGAATTAGTAACTGGAGCATATTTAATACCAAATTTAAGTTTTAATAGTCAAACAGGAAAAATTTCTGGTATTCCAGAAATTTTTGATACTGATATAAATTTAACTATAAATGCGAAATCAGGAAGTATTTCATTGCCTACTCGTGATTATACTTTACATATATTTAGCGATCCCAAAATTAATACAGTCGATCAAGAATTATTAGTATCTAATTATTTTGATTTATTAGCAGAAAGTAAAGCAAATGTTATTCAATATGCTGATACATCTATAACTTGGTCTTTGATTGATTATGATAGTATTACAGAAATTTCAGATACCTTAACCTATTATAAATATATTTCAGGTGATAATACCGAATTTATATCTTTATCTGGTAATAGAATAATAGTATCAAATTTAAATTCATTAGGAATAGATGGAAAATATATAACATTAGAAGCCACAGATGCTTATGGATATAGTATAACTAAGACTATTAATATTAAAAAATTGGTATTATCTGGTCCCACAATTCATACAGGCGATCAAGAATTATTATCTAATACATTTAATTTATCAGCAACTAGTGCAGCAGGAAGCATTTCAGATGCTGATACAAACGTATATTGGTCATTGAATGGTGATTATAGTAATATATCTTTATCTGGTAATACAATAAACGTAACAGATTTAGATTTGTTAGAAGAATTAGGAAAAGATATAATAGTACTTGCCACAGATGCTTATGGATATAGTAGCACTAAGACTATTAATATAAAAAATCTACCACTAATTGTTTATAGCTTTGGTTTTAATGATGATGGAGAATTAGGTCTTGGTCATGTGGATACTCCTCAATCTACACCACAAGAAATTAAATATTTATTTGATAATGATATTAAGATTACACAAATAGCATGTGGTTATCAACAAACAATGTTTTTAGCAAGTGATGGTAAAGTTTATGGCGTTGGTAAGAATAATTATGGACAATTAGGTCTTGGTTATAGTGATGAAACTCCTCAAACTACACCACAAGAGATTACATTTTTTAATGAAATTGGTATTACGATTACACAAGTAGTATGTGGTGAATATCACACAATATTTTTGGGTAGTGATGGTAAAGTTTATAGCGTTGGTCGTAATAATAATCACGGACAATTAGGTCTTGGTCATAAGATTTCTCCTCAAACTACACCACAAGAGATTACATTTTTTAGTTATCTATCTATTACTATTACACAAATAGCATGTGGTTCAAATCACACAATGTTTTTAGCAAGTGATGGTAAAGTTTATGGCGTTGGTCAGAATGATTTTGGACAATTAGGTCTTGGTTATAGTGATGAAAATCCTCAAACTACACCACAAGAGATTACATATTTTAATAGTACAACTATTAAACATATAGCATGTGGTCAATATCACACAATATTTTTGGCAAGTGATGGTAACGTTTATAGTGTTGGTTATAATGGTTCTGGACAATTAGGTAGATCTGATACGGAAACTCCTATTAATGAAATACATAAGAATACATATATTAGTAGTAAAACTATTAAACAAATAGCATGTGGTTTTAATCACACAATATTTTTGGCAAGTAATGGTACAATTTATGGTTGTGGTAATAATAATTATGGACAAAGAGGTCTTGGTCATAGTAATACGGATGATACAATAGCTGTTATTACTTATTTTACTGGTACTAATTTTACTAATAATGGTATTACGATTACACAAATAGCATGTTGTGAAAATAACACAATGTTTTTGGCAAGTAATGGTAAAGTTTATAGTTGTGGTGCGAATACTTACGGACAATTAGGTATATCTGATACGAATCCTTCTTATGAAATACATGAGATTACATTTTTTGATCAAATTAAAATTACACAGGTAGTATGTGGTAAAAATCACATATTAGTATATATACAACATCCCACATGGAATATTCCTAATAAAATAAATTTATTTGAAACAACCTTTGATTTGGAAGCATTTAATTACTCTGATATTATTATAGGTATAACAACAAATATTACATATTCATTAGATCTTAATGGTAACACAGGTATATATTTAAATAGTAGTAACACAATTGATGTTGTTGATTTAAATTCATTGGGTTATTTTGGTAAAGATGTAATAGTGACTGCGACAGATGATAATGGATATAGTAACACAAAAATTATTAATATTAAAAAAGCACCACCAATTGTTTATTGCGTTGGTCTAAATGATTATGGACAATTAGGTCTTGGTCATAATGAAACTCCTCAACTTGCAAAACAACATATTACATATTTTACTAATAATGGTATTACGATTACACAAATAGCATGTGGTGAAAATCACACAATGTTTTTGACAAGTGATGGTAAAGTTTATGGCGTTGGTCAGAATAATTATGGACAATTAGGTCTTGATCATAAGATTTCTCCTCAAACTACAATAAAAGAGATTACATTTTTTAATGAAATTGGTATTACTATTACACAAATAGCATGTGGTGAAAATCACACAATATTTTTGGGTAGTGATGGTAAAGTTTATGGTTGTGGTTATAATGGTAATGGACAATTAGGTATTGATGGAGGTACTTCGTCTACTCCTGAATCTACAATACAAGAGATTACATTTTTAAATGATAAAAATATTACACAAATAGCATGTGGTGCAAATCACACAATATTTTCGGCAAGTGATAATAAAGTTTATAGTTGTGGTTATAATGAAAATGGACAATTAGGTAGATCTGTTGATAGTTTGACTCCTTCACATCAAATACATGAGATTACATATATTAGTGGTACAAATATTAAACAAATAGCATGTGGTAATAATAACACAATGTTTTTAGCAAATGATGGTTCAATTTATGGTTGTGGTCTTAATGAAAATGGACAATTAGGTCTTGAGAACACAGATACCATAAGTACACCACAAGAAATTGAATATTTTAGTAATAATACTATTACGATTAAACAAATAGCATGTGGTGAAAATCACACAATATTTTTAGCAAGTGATGGTAAAGTTTATGGCGTTGGTCAGAATAATTATGGACAATTAGGTCTTGATGGAGGTACTTCGTCTACTCCTGAATCTACAATACAAGAGATTACATTTTTAAATGATAAAAATATTACACAAATAGCATGTGGTGCAAATCACACAATATTTTCGGCAAGTGATAATAAAGTTTATAGTTGTGGTTATAATGAAAATGGACAATTAGGTAGATCTGTTGATAGTTCGACTCCTTCTTATGAAATACACGAGATTCCAGATTTAAATAATATTAAGATTGCACAAATAGCATGTGGTCTAAATAACACAATATTTTTGGAAAGTATATGATTTTAGAACACATATTTTTATAAATGCAGGTAAAACAGGAAGAAATGGACCTACTTTGGAAAATTGTAAATTAAATTATGCAAGTGCTTCATGGGCACAAAAATACATTTTTTTTAACACTACATATGGTGTCCAAATATGGAATGTTCCAAATAATAGATATAATGAAATTGTTTGTTATGGCGCAAGAGGAGGAACTGCTCCATCAGCTCAACTATCCAATGTTGGGACTGGAAATTGTGGTAATGGTGTAGTTATAAAATCTTATGCTTATTTAAAATCACTTGATATTTTAAGCATTGTAGTTGGACAACAAGGAGGCTCATCCCATGGATCAAAAATACTTTGTAATATAGCAATAGCTGGTGATGGCGGTGGTGGTTCATTTGTTTATAATGGAGATCTACTATATTGTGGTGCTGGTGGAAATAACGACGTAAGTTCTAATGGTTTTATTGTTAGTTCAACAATAAATGCCAATAACGATGCCCGCGTTGATTTGTCGGCAACACCTGGTAATGGAGGGAATATTGACATATCTAACCCTAATCAGGTGGGGGCATGGGTGCAGGTTGGTTAACTCCTAGTTCAAATAACAACTATCTAGATATACAAGAAAAGAGTAAATCTACGTGGAGATGTGAATCTACGATAGGCAATATTGCAGATTGAGATATGATATCAGAATACGAAAATGGTGCCGGAGGATTTGGTGGTGGTGGGCGGTGTATTATAATGAATTACAATATTGCTGGTGGTGGTTATACTGGTGGTAACGGCGCGTATAATAATCCCCCCGCTTGTCACAGCAGGAGGAGGTAGAGGTTCTTATTTTACCACAATTGAGGGTGTAGCTTATAAGAATACAGGTTATATTGAACTCAATAATGATGATCATGGTAAAGTAACTATATTTTTTTGTCATAAGATTAAAGTTTACTATAATAAAAATAACAACACCATACCCAAAAAAAAGATACCACGCATCAACACAAAGAGTACTTAATTTGTTTTTATTTTTACCTTTTTAAAAAGGCTAATAATCTATAAATTATAAAGACGCCAGTGCATATACATAGATGCTTCATATAGATAGCTATGATAACTTAAAAATAAAATCTATATACGAGAGAAACATCTAGAAATTAAAGAGTAAATTCATCGAATATCGTAACTATTTACAGGCAGTAAATAAAAACTTAAATATATATATATATTATCTTTAATACGTTTTTTTTATTTTATTATAAAAATAAATAATATAATATAATTAAATATAAAGACATGACTAACACCTGCATCCTAGAATCTATGCAAATACAAAACAAGGTAATGATATTATTAATAATTTTTTTATCTTTGGTGGTGATATATTATATGTATTGTCTTTATAACAATGACAATAAAACGTTAGAAAAATACATTAATCCAATAAAAGCAGAGCTTACAAACTATGATTATGGGGCACATCATGATGGAAAACATCATGCTATCGATAAAAAAAAAATTGAAAACTCAAAGATAATAACAAGACCATGTCAAATATATTTTGTTGGTAACGATGGCGGGACTAATGACGAAGAATTAAAAAAATGTGATAATAGCCAAAATAATAAAACATGTAAATATACATTTAGTGACAATTGGAAAGAAGTAGCTTATAGTAATGGCAATTATTATCCAAAGAAAATATATAACCAGAGTCATACCAGTATAGGAAAAATAAATCCAGAAACATACTCATCATGTTTTAGGGTAGAAGATGGAAATAGTAGATTTATTTATGAACAAAACGATATAATTAATTATGATCATGGTAATAATGATATGATGCATTTAAATTATGTAAGTAACGATAATGGAAAAACTTACAAATCTGGAAATTACATATCTATGGTATTTGGTGATAATGGAGACAATAAAGAAAATTATAATAAAGTAATAAAAAGTATATGTTCAAAAAAATATGTTATACCCAGTGGTTTAAATAATAGCGATATTTATTATAAGTTTGTTTTGAATAGTAATAATGAAATACAAAAAGTGCAAAAAGCTATAATTAATACGGAGATGAATTCATTTAACATATCTGATATTGATTTAGACGTTTTTGCCAATAGTAAATCCATAACAATATCATATAATCAGAGTAATGGAACTTTTTTAGCAACTAAGGGGTCACAAATTACACCAGAAAATATTATAGTATACAATTTTGATTATGAAACTGATAGTAGTAATGATTACTTATGTGGCAATGAAGAATCAGGAATTATTAAGTCTTTTAAAACTTCAAACTTTAACATGAACAAAACGTATATTCAAATTGATTTAAATAGAAAATTAACATTACCATTAATTCATCAAGGAACCAATATTGTAATACCAAATGATATACGAAGCTTGTTTGCTTCAAGTGGTAATATAAATATAACAACAATAATTAATATTCTTACAGATGAAGAACAAAAAATAAAAAATAAATATAATTCTGCTCCTGAAAAACAAATTAAAAAGTTAAATATATTGGCATCTAAATATAATAATGAAAAAATAAAATCAGAGAGAAAACGGGACGATTATGGGATTGGAAAAAGTTTTGATCAAATAGCAAATGATACTATTGACAAAATATCAAATTTATCATTGTCAGATTATCTTATAAATGAAGAGAAGGACTTAACGTCTTTAAAAAAGAGAACAACAGAACATAGAAATATATTTGGATTTCAAAAAGGATACGGAATATATTCTTTGAAAAAGGACATGTTTTTAGGTTCTGATATTTCAGATTATAAAGTTATTGAGAGTGTTATTCCTTCTGCTTTTTCATATATACGACTACCTGGTGGTCCACGAACACTATTGAATTATATTAGTAGTTTTGGAGTATATGGAAATTCAAACAATAACAATAGTAGGCAATGGAGAAATTCATTTTCGGGAGATATTAAATATGAAGAAAGTCCTATTGCGAATATAAATTATTTTACTAAACATAACAGAGTACGTATAATTAATGGAGATGGAAGTGCAGATTATCCGGATTGGGCTGTTTTTAATTTTGATAAGCCAAATAATTATGATTATGACGGGTATAGAAATACATATGGATATTTTGGGGGAGAAAATGCAGCTTCTGGTGGTACAGGTGGTCACAGAGTAACAATAGGACATATATGGGGATATAATAATAAAAGTGGTTGGATACTATTATATGAATTAGATTTGCCAGGGAACGGAAGATTTAATCATAGAAGTGGTAATTGGTTTAATCGTGGTGGCAGTGTAAATACTGGATTAGGAAAAAGAAGTTCATATGATGATACAAATATTACTCATTTAGGATTTAGCGTGGGAAATAGCCCATATTATGGTGTAGCTGGGTGGAGTATATTGTTAAAAACGTCAGGTTCAAAAAGGAGTTATAACAATATAGGACTGCCTTGGAATATGTATCTTGGTAATACGGGATTTAAAAACATGTCAGTAAATACTGCTGGTAGTAAAAAAAATATAGGAGATGCAGAAGGATTTTATGAAGGTTTTTTCACAATGAAAAATGTCACTAAATTAGCATTAATAGACGGAACAGCTGGTAATTTAAAAGACATAACACAAAATAATAACTATATAATTTATAATTTAGTTGAAAGTAGCGGAAATGAGACAATGTATGAAATACTAAACAGATTAGATACATATGCAGGAAATAATCAATTAGCAAGAGATAATAATATTTTTGGTAACTCAAAAGTAACTAATTTTACAGCTGGAACAAATGGTTATTCAGGAACATGGTCTAACCGAAGTTCTACTAATCCATTTGGAAGTTCAATATTTCCTGATAAGATATGTGTATGGGGTATTAATAGAGATAGTGATAATGATACGCAAATTTTTGCTACTTATAATGGCAACTTAGAAAAAGGTAAAGGGGATAGTTGGAGAGGTCAACGACCGCCTGATACTTTGTGGAGTTTATGGGGTAATGACTGGCATTCAAATAGTTCAACACAAACTGTGTCTAGATCAATACAAACCGCACCTGGAATAAATCAGAGATATTCATCTTATTCCGGTGATATTTATTTGGTAGCATATGGTGATTCTACCGAAACTAGTAAAAATAATAACAGAGTTTACAATAATGTGTTATCACAAGATGTGATTACAAAAGCAGAAAACTTAAAAAACATTCTTACAAATGAGCATAAAAAAAAACTATACGAAGAAAGGGGTACTAATCAGAAATATATTAAAGTAGAACCAAACAGCTTAGACGGAGGCGTGATAATGGGTTTTGTATTTTTTGAGGAAGGAGAATATACTAATTTGTCATTTGTTTTATCATGTACAAATCTTTGTCAATTTGATCAACACACAAAAATAAAAATATCTAAAATAACTGGATCAAATACTGAATCAGTAATTTTAAATAGTCAGGTAACAAAATTTAATATAGATAAAGGAGGATTTTATCGGTTTGAATGTTTGTATTTAATTAAAAATGACAATAGAAATCGTATTTCAATAGGTTTTGACTTAAAATGTAAAAAAAATGGCAAGCAAATTGATATTAAAAATGATTTAATGTATAAAGGCAAGGTTTATCCAGATAGTTATAGTGATTCTTCAAATATCTTAGACATGAATAACAATCTTAAAATGTTAAATGATACATATCTTGATGGAGTTAAAATATATAATAATGATGCGATAAGTCTTGAAAAACTAAAAAATATGTTTTTAAACACTTCTACTTATGATTTTTTTAATGTTAGTTATTGGAATGAGTTTTATAACAGAGCAAATGTATTAAAATCCAACATAAAATTATTAGATAATAATTGTAATCCATCAATTATAGATAGAAAATATAGGGAGGCATGTGCTAAATTGCGAGAGGTTAGTGACTTGAAAGATAAGATAAGTATATACAGAGACGGAACAGAAATAGATAAGTTATTTGAAGGATATTCATTTGAGAATCCAACTTTTATATTTAATAAGAAAATAGAACAAGAATTTACAGGTGGAAACATTACAGATTACATTACATTTGAAAAAAAACTAAATGTTGATGATAGAACTCAAAAGACAAAAGAACAAAATCCAATATTCAATTTCGTGGATAATGCTGAGAGGTCAATATATGTCAAACAAGTCATTTAGTTTTTTTATTTAATACTTTAATTTGCTGTAACACATTTTTTACTTACATTTTTTTATTTTTTCCAATTTATCATGTAATAACTATCATAATGAAGACTATAAGGATATCTCGTCAACCATAATTAACTTATTCGCATAAATACATTATTAAGAAAAAAGAGTACATAATTTATAAAAAGTATAGAAATTATAAAAGTTTATAAAAAATAGAAAAAAGAAAGATTATGTACTCAAAATTTAAATTTAAGTAATAAAGCCCTTTTTGGTTCTGCTTTTTCTTTTGGTTTCTTGGCATCTGTTTTTGGTTTCTTGGCTTCTGCTTTTGGTTTTTTGACTTCTGCTTTTGGTTTTTTGACTTCTGCTTTTGGTTTCTTGGCTTCGGTTTTAGCTATTTTTGATTCTGCTTTTGGTTTTTTGGCTTCTGCTTTTGGTTTTTTTGATTCTGCTTTTGGTTTTTTGGCTTCTGCTTTTGCTATTTTTGATTCTGCTTTTGGTTTTTTGGCTTCGGTTTTAGCTATTTTTGATTCTGCTTTTGCTATTTTTGATTCTGCTTTTGGTTTTTTGGCTTCTGCTTTTGGTTTTCGACCACCTTTGATTTTTTGTCTTTTTCTTGGGGGTAACATCTCATATATATTGTCCCTTGGCAATGTTTCTTGTGATGATGCGCTATATGTTCTGGAATGGGATGCGCTAGGTGATCGTGTGAGCGTGTCAGGAGGTAAAGGGGACAATTCAGGTGAAAAGTGTGTTTGTGAAAGGGGGGATGCGTTAGTTGAGTCAACTTGCATTTCATCAACATCAATAAGACTTAAATTGTTTTTTTTAAAATCTTCTTCATATAAATTATCTACTATATATTCGTTTAAGAATATTTCTCGTTTTTTAGTTTTATATTCAAACTTATCAAGTATTTCATTAGATAGCCCTGCACCACCTTTCATATATGAATTTATTTTATTTTTATTCTTTTTGTATTTATAACCCATATTACCTCCAACACCAATGTAAGCAGTGACTAATTGTCTAGGTGACATTGCTTTTATATTATCATCGCTTTGTATTGATTCTAATTTTTCATTTAAGATAAAAGCAAGATTTTCTAGTTCCAATAATAAACCTAATTTTGTATGAAATTTAACTATATGTGAAAATGGATGTCTGTAAAAAAGCTGTAGCACTTTATTTTTAAAATTTATTAATTCAGTTGAAGTATATATATCGTTTTTACTTGATTTATTTATTGGTTTACCTCTTCTCTTTAAACAAATTTCTGCAATAGTATCAGAAGTATTTACATATTTCGTATAAAGGTTATTTAAATCATCATTAATTTTCATAAATATCTCACATTTTTCTTTTTCTTTGTTTGCGTTATCAAGATCTCGTTTGATGTTCGCTTGAAGCTGGTGTGATAATAGTGGTGATACATGAACATTGTCAGGATCATTTAACATTAACACAATGTTTTTAGAACTATCAATAGCGGTTATTTCTTTTGGTATTAAATGAGTATCAGGATTTGGTCCAAGAGGGTCAGCAGCAGAAGATCCACTTGCTGCTGGCCCTCCTGGTGCTTGAACATTATCATCTAAACCATGCAATTCTTTTTCGAGCTCTGCTTTAATTTGCGCGAATACACTATCGGGGTCAGACTCTATCATAGATAATAAACTAAAATAACGTCTTTTTGCTTTTATTAACATTTTAAATAAAATTCTTAGTGAGGGTAAAACTTTATCTTCAATTAATTTTTTATAAACGCTTTTTGTATGTGTGTAAAATGTATATTGATAACTTGTGATTTTAAAATATAATAACATTATATTTTCTGCGTCTTTGTATTGAGTAAATAAACTATCATATACTGTATCTATTTCTAAATTAAGTTCTTTATATATTTTTGTGTGTGGGGCCATGTTTTGTACGACATATTTTTTATTTTCCTGAAATTTTTTTGACATTTTATCTAGTAAACTAGTAAATGAATTTATCATAAATATATTTGTGTTATTTGTTTTGCCCTCAAATAATATAGAATATTCATTATCCGTTGTGCCCACTAAATCGATACATTCAAATAAATTATCTAATGTTAAGCGATTTGTTTGTGCGTATTGTGGCAAATTACTGATTAATAATTGATACAACTTAGCTTCCATATTCGACTGGGTGTCAATATCAATATAATGTTCACTTTTTATCATATGAACTAAATTTAAATATGAAGTTGTTTTCTTGTCCTGGCTCTCATTCGAGAAATATAATTTGAATTTATTTGGCAACATCCCATCTATTTTGTCTACTGGCGATTCGCCTTCAGATAAAGTACATTTATCTTCTATGAGAGCATTTAAATAAATACATTTCTTAGGATAAACCATATCAAATAATGAATAAGCTAAATATGCTTCACGACATATATTAAATTTATTAGTAACATCAAAATTTTTTTTCATATCTAATCTTAATTTACGTACTTGAGGTTTCCAGGTTGAGGTTGAAGTGGTATCACTCCAATAAGTCAGATTATAACGGATGTTAAAAAACAACTCTGATAAAGGATTATATGGTTTTATAGCAGCACCAGCATCACCAACAACATTTGCATATATATCTTCTGCTACTGGTTTATACATACTATCAGTAATAGGTTCTGATATTATTTCTTTAAAGGTTCCACAAAGTAGATATTTTAATTTAAAAATACTTTCGCTGGATTTTTTAGGAGGATAATAACAAATAAAAAAACGCTTATCTTCTACTATTTTTTTCAAATTCGTATTCAAAGTAACTTCTAAATATTCATAGGCATCTAATATATTTCTTGCAAATACGCGTGATATTCTGTTTTTAGAAACCTCATCATTTATTATTTCAACAGAAGCTGTAACTAATCCTAAATAATCGTAGTTTATTTCCATACTTAATACTACATCACTGTTTTTTCCTATTGATTCTTCTATTGTTACTTTATTATAATTATTATTATGTGATTGAGTTGTCCACGTTCCTAAATTAATAGAATGTAATTTTTGAATATTATTAGCTTCTTTTATAGAAATAAATAATTTACTTTCGCCCGGTGATTCATTATCATATTTGACGCAAATTATTGGTACAGAGTTAAAAGCATTATGGCATTCTTGCAAAGTTCTATATTTATTATATATAGAGTCAGGGTTTGTACTAAAATACCCTGGTGAACTTAACAAAAAATTAGCACCAATAATTTTACATATAACTGTTAAATTTCTATCAATAGTCAATAATGCTAAAGGGGTTGTGGGTTGTGTGGGATGATTAAACGAATTATTATGCAAAACAAAAGCACCGTTATTGTAATTGTTAAAATTATTTAATACTAATTCTTCAAATGCTTGATTAAAATCACCTAACCCTTTTCCGAATATTTTCATTTTTGTATATAAATGACGAGCATTATTAATATAATCCTTAACTTTTGTCCAGTGTGGGTGGCCTTCATTGATTAGATCGCGAACATCATCTGGCACACACAACTTTAATATTCCCATAAATAAATTATCAGTTTTTAGTTTATTAAACCAGGTGGTGTCGTCAGCATACCCATTACTTTCCGCTTTTTCTATTGTTTTATATACTTTATATATATCTTTACTAACATTAGCAACAGTGAAACTTCTATTATTAACTAATATGTTTTCACTCACGGATGTATCATTTGCAGGGTTATATCTAACTAATACCATCAAAACAGTTTTTGTTTTAAAAACAACTTCTTTATCATCATCACCATTAAACTTAAAAAATGGATAAAATATATACTTATATGTAACATCAGTATTACTTATATAACAAACTAAATCAAACATACTTGCCAATGCTATTGCACCAATAGAGTAAATACCTAATTCAATCGCACCACTTTTCCATGCTTCTTCTTTATCATATATACAATCAAATTGTAAACAGCGTTCCGTTTTTTTGGTTGAACCGGTTCCATCTAAAGTCCCGCTAATAGGTACAGATATGCGATTTAATTTAGGATCAGTACTATAAAGCCACTCTGGTTTTTTTTTAGTTTGTTTAGGATTTTCAATAGATCCTAACAATTTTTTATGTTCATCCGAAATTGTATCTATTATGTACTTACCATCTACGTGATGATCATTCGTAAATACTTTCAAACTTGGTAAACCTAAATCAATAAAATTTTGTTCTTTTAAATGTACAAATTTGCATTCCTCACCATGATTTATATAACTTTTTGCTAAAATTTTGAAATTAGAAACTAAACTGCGTCCTAAATCATAAAAATCGTGCATATTATCTTGTTGTACAGCATTACATAATTCTATTAATACACTTCTAATAGAATATAAGTCTATCTTTACGCCGGTTTCTAAGGAATTGAAGATTTGGTATAACTCGTATAAAAAACTGTCTACGGGTGCACTACTAAACGAATTAATTATATGTTGTAATTGTTTTGAAGATAATCCATTATTCGGCTGTAAATTAATGTAATCTTTGAGAGCTTTTAAGAAATAATATTCATTAAATACATACTTATCTTTATTCGCATGAGGGTAATTGCCTTTACGACCTGAAAAAGTAATATGTTCCCATATTTTATTATTAGCATAAGGTTGAGTTGCTTGAGACATTACTATTTTATCTATTATATAATATTATTTATTTAAATAAAAAGGAGTACATAATTCTTTTAAGAAGCTAAATTAATAAAAGTTTATAAAAAAGAAAGATAAATAGAGATTATGTACTCAAAAATAAGTGATATTGATAGTAAAATATTATATATAAATACTTTATTTTCAATCACTATCAGGATAATTTAAATATTTATGTCTTTAATCTTCATTATGGTTTACTACTAAGGTTTCCTGTTTTTGATCTAGCTGAAACTGGTCTACTATATGGTTTATCTGAATATTTTCTAGCTGAAAGAGTATTATGATTAGGATCATATTTGTCTAAACCCTTGTTAGAAATCATTTTATTAATTAATTCCTTAACAGCTGAATTAGAAATAGTAATATCTTCTTTTTGAATATTTTCTTTGTCAGGTATTCTATTTTTTTGAAACTTCGTCCATGCTATTTTTTTATATATTTTTCTAAATTTATCAATAACACTAATAATTTCATCAAAATATTCACTTTTATTGGAAACATAAGCTATTCTACTATTAGGGTCATTGTTATATTTATGTATTCCAGTTTCGCCTTGTTGATCAAGAACAAATAATAATGTACTTAATTTATTTAACAATAATATATATTCGTTCCGTTTATCATCATGTTCTAATTTATTAAAATTATCTCCTAAATATGTTAGAAGTGTTGTTAGAAAATTCAAATTTTCTTCTTCTTTTTTTTTATCGAGATAGTCTTTATCGAGTTGGTTTTTATCGAGTTTGTTTTTATCGAGTTCTTCTCCCCATTTATCCACAAATTTTAAATATGCTTTATGAAATTGAATTAGCGGTTCTGGCTTTTCTGGCGCATCTGACATGGCTGCTGGCGCATCTGACATGGCTGCTGGCGCATCTGACATGGCTGCTGGCGCATCTGACATGGCTGCTGGCGCATCTGGCAGAGGATAAATTATTTTATTAATATCATTAATAAATGTTTCAAACTCATTACCACCCCCTTTTATTTTTTTATATTTTTTTTGTTTATGTTTTTAAAATTACTTTTATATTCTTTAATGTTAATCATTTCACCTTTATATTTTAAATATTGTTTTTTTGATTTAGAATTAACTCTTATATAAATGTTTCTAAGTTTATTACAAACTATTTTTTTTAATATGAATTTATATTTAAAATCCATACTATAATATCCTATTTATTATACATATTATTATTAAATAAAAAGAGTACATAATTTTTTTAAGAAGCTAAATTAATAAAAGTTTATAAAAAAGAGAGATAAATAGAAATTATGTACTCAAAAAATAATGATTATTAATTAACACTAATATAATATTTTTTTGCATTAAAAAAGTACATAATTTATAAAGTTTATAATAAATTATAAAGATAATAAAATAATAAAGAAAGTAAAGATTATGTACTTAAAAAAAATAAGGGATATTATATTAAATATTATTATTAGTATGATGTATATAGCTATTATGTAAGATATGTGTTGCTTGTACAGGAATGCTTCGCATTCGGCTGACCTTTATTGCTATTGATATGATATGTTATATAGAATATTATTATTAGTATGATGTATATAGCTATTATGTAAGATATGTGTTGCTAGTACAGGAATGCTTCGCATTCGGCTGACCTTTATTGTGATTGATATGATATATTATATAGAATATTATTATTAGTATGATGTATGTAGCTATTATGTAAGATATGTGTTGCTTGTGCAGGAATGCTTCGCATTCAGCCGACCTTTATTGTGATTGATATGATATATTATATAGAATATTATTATTAGTATGATGTATGTAGCTATTATGTAAGATATGTGTTGCTTGTGCAGGAATGCTTCGCATTCAGCCGACCTTTATTGTGA